>ENA-UOWO01001215-UOWO01001215.1-activated-sludge-metagenome-genome-assembly--contig:-NODE-1215-length-35112-cov-20.965627_pt1 | contig 35112 bp, 22 predicted proteins | sample MGYA00238148_ERZ761564 | MGnify/ENA primary metagenome ERZ761564 (study PRJEB28885, sample SAMN05720194) | activated sludge metagenome | isolation source: Anaerobic digester | place: USA...
CTCAACAAAAACTACCCATGAAAATTGCGATTGGCTGCGACCACGCCGGGTTTCCGTACAAAGACGGCATCGTAGCAATGCTGCAGGCCCAAGGTCATATGGTGCTCGATTTTGGCACCAACTCTGCCGATTCGGTCGATTATCCCGATTTCGCGCATGCCGTAGCGGAGGCCGTTACCGCGCAACAGGCCGACTGCGGCGTGCTGCTTTGCGGCAGCGGCAACGGCGTAGCCATCACTGCCAACAAGCACCAGGCCATTCGCTGTGCCTTGTGCTGGACCGAAGAAATTGCCTTGCTGGCGCGCCAGCACAACAATGCCAATGTGATCGCGTTACCTGCACGTTTTGTGCCCGAAATCCTGGCGCAGGCGATGGTGCGTATTTTCCTGACCACCGAATTCGAAGGTGGCCGCCATGGGCGCCGGGCCGACAAGATCCCTTGTAGTTAAAGTGCGTGTTTGGTTTATCGTGTTTGGTTTTTAGAAGGCCTGATTGTTAACCTTTTGCCAAAAACTGTACACAAAAACCGAAACACCCTCTTTTCCAAGCCTTCATTTTACTTTAAACTTGAATCTGAACTATATTATGAAAGTACGATTTTTATTGTGCGGTATGCTGATAGCCTCATTGGTACAGGCACAAACCCTATCGGATTCCATAGCGAATACGATCGCATTGAGAACCAAACACAACTACGAATTACCCGATGCCACGCCATACGCCCAGGGCATTCGCGCGGAAGACGCCAGGTTCCTTGTAGAAACCCTCGCTTCCAAAGAAATGCAGGGGCGTGAAACCGGAGAGGAAGGGCAGCGCAAGGCGGCAGATTTTATTGCCGGACAATTCAAGCAGGCGGGCCTTCCTGCCAAAGGCGATCGTAACACGTATTTCCAGGATATACGGCTCCGCAATACTTCCTGGAAAGATATCGGCCTGAAAGTGAACGATCAGGAGTTTAAAAACCGCACCGATTTTTATGTCTTCCCTACTTATAACCCCGATAAACCGCTCATCACGTTTAAAGAAGTGGTATTTGTGGGTTACGGCATCGACGATCCGGCTTACAGCGATTACGAAAAGGCGGATGTAGAAGGTAAAGCCGTTATTTTTTATGAAGGCGAACCCGAACTGGCAGACGGCAAATTCGTGATCACCGGCGAATCGCGGCGCTCGGGATGGTCGATGGACTGGAAAAAGAAGGTGCAGATAGCCAAGCAAAAAGGTGCGGTGATGGCCTTCATCATCGACCAGAAATTTGAAGAAAATGTCAAGTCGAATAAAAAAGTGTTGTCATCCTACGGCTGGCGAACCGTGAATGTCGACGAGGATAAAACGGCGGAATCTTTCCTGAACAACATTTTTATTTCCGCTGAACTGGCAAAAATCATCCTTGGCAACAAGGCCGATAAAGCCGATGCCGCCATCGCCGAACTGCGGGCTGGCAAAAAAAGTAAGGCGGTAAAAGTAAAAGCGAAAATCGAAGTGCGCCTCGACAAGGAAAGTAAAGAACTCAGCGGCAGCAACGTGATCGGTTTTATCGAAGGCTCCGACCCCGTTTTGAAAAATGAATTTGTGATGGTAACCGCCCACTATGACCACCTGGGTTCGCCTGACAGCACGGTGATTTATTACGGCGCTGACGACAATGCATCCGGCACTTCCGGGGTCATCGAGATCGCGCGGGCATTTGCCGAAGCCAAGGCCAAAGGCGTCGGCCCCAAGCGGAGCGTCGTTTGTATGCTGGTGAGTGGTGAAGAAAAAGGCCTGCTCGGGTCGAGATTTTACGTCGATTTTCCGATTTTTCCGCTCAAACAAACAGTGGCCGACATCAATATCGATATGATCGGCCGCACCGACGACCGCCACCCCGGAAATGGAAATTACATCTACGTCATCGGTTCCGATCGCCTGAGTACCGAACTGCACGTCATCAACGAGTTCAATAACCAGACGTATACCAAACTGGAACTCGATTATAAATACAATGCCAAGGACGACCCCAACCATTATTACGAGCGCAGCGACCACTATAATTTCGCCGAACGCAACATCCCTTCCATTTTTTATTTTAACGGCTCACACCCGGACTACCACCGCCCGACAGATACGGCCGATAAAATCAATTACGAGGCGCTGGCCAAACGTGCACAACTGGCGTTTTACACCGCCTGGGATATTGCCAACCGCCCCAATCGCCTGCGTGTCGACGTAAGGGGCAAGTAACAAAATTTGAACAATTTTTGAAAAGAGCCCTTCCGGAAAAGAAACTTTCTCTACTTTTGCGGTCATTTTTGAAAAGTGCTCATCTAATTTTGAATTAACGCCATGGCAAAACGTAAAGTCGCCCAAACTGAAGAGACGATAGTAGTACAGGAAGTGCAACAGGTATCCGCACCCTTCTGGGAACGGTATCAAAAACAACTGCTTTATGCACTCGGCGCTCTGGTAGTGGTCGTTGCTGGCTGGTGGTTGTATAAAACCCTCATCGTAGCACCCAAGCAACAGGAAGCAGTCGCTTCCATGTGGCAGGCGCAAAATATGTTTGAGCGCGATTCTTTCCGCCTGGCGCTGGACGGCCCCGGTGGCGGTTTCGACGGTTTCGTTGCACTGGCTGATAAATACAGCGGTACACCTGCCGGAAATTCCGCTAATTACTACGCGGGTATTTCCTACCTTCAACTGGGCGAATTCGACAACGCCATTCAGTACCTGGAAAAATACGATGCCGAAGGCTCGCTGCTTCCTGCTATGAAATACGGCGCACTGGGCGATGCTTATTCCGAAAAAAAGGATTTCGGCAAAGCGATGGACCTGTATGAAAAAGCAACGGATGCAACGGACAACGAACTGCTTTCCGCAATTTACCTGAAAAGACTCGGCCTGCTGTACGAGCACGAAGGTAAAAAAGAGGAAGCCGTTAAAGCGTTCGAACGCCTGCGTCGCGACTATCCGAACCAGCAGTCGCAGGACTGGCGTGAAGTTGAAAAATACATCTACCGCGCAGGCGGTGTGAAATAGTGTTAGGTATGTAGTGTTTGGTGTTTAGGATTTGGTTGACAGATAATCCTTTACGAAACACGAGACACAAAAACCTATACACGCTCATGAAGCAGGCCGTTAAGGTTTGTTTAAAGTTTGATCTTTTGATCCCGAATTCTCCGGTCCGGAGGGTTCGGGATTTTGTTTTTGTGGCCGGATTGCGAAGTATTTGCGAGGCCGGAATAAAGGTGTTTATGCCGTGCCGATTACATTTTGGCGCCACAAATGACGTCTTCCCGACAGCGGAAAGGCCATGCTGCCGGCAGGTCCCGAAAAAAAACTGGCGCGGTATTACATTGCAGTGTACTTTTGCAGCACCTTCACTCAACTGATAGTCTCTCCACTATCCTCCATCGTTCGCAATAACGAAGTTCATCATTCGTTTTTGCCACTGTATGAGGGTGTTTCGTCATGTTCATCGCTGATGTATGGCTGAAGCACTATGCTTTTCGAAACCAAACAGTTTGATTTTTAAAACCATTACTGCTCTATGAACACGACTTCTCGTGCCGGGTGGTTGTTGGCGGCCTCGCTCCTTGCTGCCAGCTGGCTCACTGCTCAAAATTCAGTGCAAGACGATCTGCAACGCGCTGACAAACAATTCGATCTGTACGCCTACAACCTCGCCCTACGCACCTACGAGCAAGTTCTCCAAAAAGACCCCAACAATGCCCGGGCCCTTTCGCGGACAGCCGATTCGTATTTCCAACTCAACCGGATCGAAGAATCGCTGCCCTGGTACGACCGCGCCGCGCAGCAGTACAACGTCGAACCGCTTACTTTTCTCAACTACGGTAAAGCGCTCATGCAAACCGGCGATTACGTAGGCGCCAAAAAATGGTTCCGCGTGTACGGAGAAAACAATCCTTCCGCAGCACAGCAGTACATCAACATGTGCGACTATGCCATCGAGGTTTCCAAAAAGGAGGCGATTTACACCGTTAAAAACGAACCGCTCAACACGGAATCTGCCGATTTCTGCGCCACATTCATGGGAAGCAGGGTCGTACTCAGTTCCTCCCGCACCGACATTGTGCGCAAAGCGCAACCCAAGTCGTCGAGCGACTGGTCGGGCGGCGCATACAACCAGTTGTTCGTGACCCAGCGCAGTGCCGAATCCGGTTCCCTGCAAAAACCGACTTTCCTGCGCAGCGACCTCCAGAATACCTTCAACGAAGGGCCGGTGAGTTTTTCCGCCGATGCCAGAAAAGTGGCTTTCTGTCGGAATAACTTCATCGATGGTACTCGCCAGATCGCAGACAAAGGCATCAATATGAGCCTTTATTTTGCAGAAGTAGTAGACGGCAACTGGCTAAACATCAAGGCGTTCCCATACAACGGCTCCGATTATGCCACCGGTTTTCCGGCACTGTCGCCCGATGGCAACACCCTCATTTTTGCTTCCAATCAGCCCGGCGGTAGCGGTGGCTGGGACATTTACGTATCCAACTGGAATGGAAATTCCTGGACAACCCCGCGCAATATCGGCGAACCGCTGAATACGCCCGGAAACGAAGTAACGCCGTTTTATGACGGGAAAGACCTGTACTTCTCGTCCGACTGGCACAAAGGGCTGGGTGGATTGGATGTGTTCCGCGCAGAACTCGGCAAGGAAAAAGTAACCAACGTGTATCACCTGGGCCCCGGCGTCAATTCCTCCCGCGACGATTACGGTTTTGTGTACGACGCCAACCAGAACATCGGTTACGTGACCAGCACCCGGCCTACCGGTCGCGGCCATGAAGACATCTGGCAGGTGGTGAAAAAAGGCTCCGCAGCACAACCTGTCACGTATTCTACAACACCGGCTTCACCGTTCAGTCAGCCGAAAACCAATACCACAAGCGGCATTGCAAATACACCAACGCCTGTGGAATACAGCACTGGAACAACCGTTACCAACTACGGCTCCGGCAGCGGAACGCTGTACCTGCTGGTGACGGATAAAACCGGTAACCCGGTTCAGAATGCCGATCTGGATTTTTCCGACTGTAATGCCGGATTCGGCCAGACGGACTATGAAGGAAAATATTATTTCAGCGCACTTACCTGGCCGCTGCGTTGCAACGTGGTGATCAAAAAGCAAGGCTATTTTGACGAATCGGTGCTGCTCGAAAACTATGGTAAAGGCAATCTGCTGATCGCTATCACTGCCGACGACCGGAAAGAATATATCGGCGCGGTGCGAGATGCACAAACACGGATCTTGCAGGATGCTGTGAACATCGAGATCAAAAAAACGGAAACCGGCCAGATAATCGTTACCAACACGGATTATGACGGTCGTTATTCCCTTTTCCTGACGCCATACAGCGCTTATGACGTTTCTTTTGCCAAACCCGGCTACAAAAGCAAAACGGTTCGCATAAACGCCGGCGCCGCAGGTACGGGCATTTCGGACATCAGTCTCGACCCGATTGTCAGCACTATTTCGGCAGCCGAACGGCCTGCGGAATACAGCACGCCGTCCACCGCGCTGATCTCTTCCAGAAAAGTGGAAACGGCGCCGCTCACGCAAGGTGATTTCAACGGTTACGCTGTTCAGGTGGCCGCTTACCCGGACGAACTGACAGAAGCCAAATTAAAGAAATACGAAGAACTGTCCAGTTACGGCAACCTGTACGCCAAGGCGGAAGGTGGTCGCAATAAGGTGCGGCTGGGAATTTTCCCTGACAAATCCGATGCGCAGGATGCCCTGAAAAAGGTGTTGAAAAACCCGAAATTTAAAGGCGCTTTTATAACGGAAGAATATGGCGCCGACCAGGCACTCGTGCTGAACAACAACGCCGCCGCCGTTCGGCCAACGGAATACAGTACCGTTTCTAAAGGTGTTCCGGCTGCTCCGGTCATCAAATATTCGGTCCAGCTCGGTTCCTTCGCTGCCGACCGGCCCATCGAGATCGGCGATTTTACCAAAGCCGGTGGAATCGGGCACCTCTATACCAAACTGGAGAATGGAATGAACAAGGTGCGCCTCGGCGTTTTCCCATCCCATGATGTAGCCGAACAGGCACAGGCCGAAGCGGTTTCCCGGGGCTATCAGGATGCCATCATCGTGACGGAAAAATCGACCGACGAGTCGCTCAAAGGCTTTATGCTCACCGACGCTTCTCCGATACAACCTGCCACTGCAACGCAACCGGCTCAGTATTCCACGCCAGCCGGTGGGCCTAAAAAGGCTAAAACAGGTGCTGATAATGTGATACGGCCTACGGAATACTCCACGCCGACGACAGTGAAGCCCAAAAATTTCCCGTACTACGTTCGTATCGCTACGCTGTCCAATCCGGAGCGTTTCGACAACACACCGTTTGTCGACCTCGGCGGCATCGAACGCAAAAAATCGGAAAGCGGCTCCACGATCATCCTGCTGGGTGGTTTTGAAAGAATGGAGGACGTTACGACAGCGCTTAATGCCGTCAGAACCCGCGGTTTTGAAGAGGCTTATGCTGTGAAAAAAGATGAAAAAGGGAATCTGGTGCGGATGAAATAGACTGTAGATTTTCCCGGAATATGCGATCCCGAATTTTCACTTGTGAGAATTCGGGATTTTTATTTTTGATTTGCCTGGGATGTTTGTTCGGCTCCGCCGAACGTAGCGTGATGGGGACGCTGATTTTGCGGATCGGGCGGATTAAAACGGATTTTTGGTGGCCTTGCGGCCACTTCGTTCTGATTTTTTCGGATTTGACCCGCCTTCGGCGGGCATCAGTTAGACGATAATTTTAAGATGATTTGTATGATGGTCATGATTAGCACCCAACTAAATCATGGCTATCACATAAATCATATAAAATCATCGTCTGAATCCGGAATCGGTGGCCGCAAGGCCACCAAAAATCCGCGTAAATCCGCTTCATCCGCGGTGCAATTATTCCTACGTTCGGCGGAGCCGAACCAAAATTTGAATCCCCGTAATTTTTTTTTCACCTCCTGGCAGCGTTTCCAAAAGCGCTTCCGTTTCTATTATGTATTCAAGCAAAAAAGATCGCACCCCACGATCTCAAATATAAAGCAGGTTTTTTAGTTGGTTTTGTTTGTTGCAATGGGCACGCTGAAAGCGTGCCTTTTGTATTTTTAGCGAAATGCTTCCTCCCGACTTCTTACTGCTTCCGGACTTCGCACTTCGCACTGACGACTTCGCACTGCTTCAGACTTCGCACTGCTTCAGACTTCGCACTGCTTTCAGACTTCGCACTTTTTCTATCTTTGCGCCCCTATGCGGGTTTTTACCGACTTATACCAACTGCCGGATTTTCAGAAAACTGTCGTCACGATCGGTTCGTTCGACGGCGTGCACCTCGGCCACCGCCGGATTCTTGATCAGGTGCGTACCCTGGCGCATGCCTGTGGCGGAGAAAGTGTAGTGATTACATTCGATCCGCATCCGCGTACGGTGCTGCGTCCGGATGAAAAAAACTTCAAACTGCTGACGAGCACCGCTGAAAAAATTGCCTTGCTGGAATCTTCCGGCATCGATAACGTGGTCGTAGTGCCATTCAACGATGATTTTGCCCGGCAAAGCGCCCGCGATTACGTGGAAGCATTCCTGGTTGAAAAATTCAGACCATGCTACATAGTGATCGGATACGACCACCATTTCGGCGCAAACAGGGAAGGCAACATTGATTTTTTGAAAAAATACGAAACCCCGGCGGGTTTTGAAGTCGTGGAAATTCCCGCGCAGGAAGTGGATGAAATGGCTGTCAGTTCGTCCAAGATCCGCAAGGCACTCGATGCCTCCGACGTACACCTGGCCAACCGCTTGCTGGGCCATCCGTTCGCTTTTTCCGGCGAAGTGGTGTACGGCAAACAGATCGGCCGGACCATTTCATTCCCGACGGCCAATATCGCCATTGCCGATCCTTACAAACTGGTGCTGCCGCAGGGCATTTATGCTGCCCGTATCAGCAGCCGGCTGCCCGACGGCCGTACCGGCGTAGAGGCCATGCTGTACATCGGCAACCGCCCCACCATCGATGAAACGGACCCGCGCCAGACCATCGAAGTGAACATCCTGAATTTCGACGGCGATCTATACGGACAACAACTATCAGTCGACGTGATCGACTTCATTCGCCCCGATAAAAAACTCGACAGCCTCGAAGCTCTGCAAGCGCAGATAGAAGCCGATAAACTGGAAATTGTGAAGCGCCTGGAGCAGGAAAAAATGAGTATCCCGGCACCGGAGCCACTGTCGGTTGCCGTCGTTATATTAAATTACAATACCCGAAAACACCTGGAGTTGTACCTGCCTTCCGTGCTGGAAAACAGCCCCGGCGCCCGCATCGTCGTTGCCGACAACGGTTCGCCCGACGATTCGGTCGATTTTCTACGCCGGCAGTTTCCACAGGTAGAAGTACTTGATTTACAACACAATTATGGTTTTGCACAAGGCTATAACGAAGCCTTAAAACATGTAGCGGCTGATATTTATGTCATCCTTAATTCCGACGTCGAGGTGGCGCCCGGCTGGATCGAACCGGTGATCGAAGCCATGCGAAAAGACCCGGATATAGCCATTGCACAACCCAAAATCCTGGCCTGGACTGAAAAAAGCCGCTTCGAGTACGCCGGCGCCGCAGGCGGCTGGATTGATTTCCTGGGATATCCATTCTGCCGGGGCCGCATTTTCAACCACCGGGAAGAAGACCGTGGCCAGTATGATGCGCCGCAGGCTTGCTTCTGGGCGGCCGGGGCGGCGTTTTTTATCCGCGCCGATATTTACCATGCATTCGGCGGTTTCGACGGCGATTATTTTGCCCACAACGAAGAAATAGACCTGTGCTGGCGGGTCAAACGGGCAGGATATTCCGTCTGGTGTATCCCGCAATCGGTCGTGTACCACCTCGGCGGCGGCACCCTGCAATACGAAAGTCCGCGGAAGGTGTTTCTCAATTTCCGCAACAGCCTGTACAGCCTGCTAAAAAACGAATCGTGGGCAAAACTGTGCTGGCTGCTGCCTGCGCGGTTCGTGCTGGATGGTGTGGCAGGTGCACGTTTTGCCGCCAAAGGGCAATTTCGCGCCATCTGGTCCATCGTGGAAGCACATTTCTCGTTTTACTCCAGCCTGCCGGCTTTGCTCCGCAAAAGAAAAGAAGTGGCCGCCAATATAGAACAACACCGCATCCGGCCGGAAAACACATCGGGTATTTACCCGGGCAGCATTATCGTGGCGCATTACCTGCGCCGGATCAAACAATTTTCTAAACTGATGAACCCTTGAAATACGAACTGCTGCACGAAGACGAGCACCTCCTCGTCGTGAACAAACCCGCCGGCCTCCTTACCATTCCCGACCGGGCCGGCAACAAGGACAGCTTGCTCGGCGCGCTCGAAAAACGTTACGGGAAGGTATTTGTAGTGCACCGCCTCGACCGCGAAACGAGCGGCATTTTGTGTTTCGCCCGTTCGGCCGAAGCGCACCGCAACCTTTCCATGCAATTTGAGCACCACACGGCCGACAAATTCTATTATGCGCTGATCGACGGCGAATTGCACCATGAAGAAGGGGAAATTGACAAGCCCATTGGCGAGCATCCGGTTATTCCGGGCAAAATGGCGATCGTCAAAAACGGTAAAGCCTCGCTCACTTTTTACCGCGTTACCGAACGTTTTCCACGTTTCACGCTGGCAGAAGTGCTTATTAAAACCGGCCGGACACACCAGATCCGCGTGCATTTTCAAAGTATCGGATATTCGCTGGCCGTCGATGCCCTCTATGGCCGCCGCCCCGCTTTTTACCTTTCCGAAATAAAAGGAAAATCCTACAAATCGGGTAAACACAGCGAAGAAGAACGCCCGCTGATGGAACGCACTTCGCTGCACGCTGCACGCCTCCGCCTCGACCATCCGGCTACGGGCGAGCGGGTGGAATTTCAGACAGAACTGCCCAAGGATTTTGCGGCGGTGCTGAATCAGTTGCGGAAATGGGGTTAGTTATTAGTTATCGGTTATTAGTTATCAGGGTGGTAACTTTCGGCAACTGATAAGTAATGGCGGATTTGCCTGGTTTTTAAACGAACGCCGGGCGTAGTGACGGGGCCGCTTCAAGCGACCCCGTCACTCTTTGCGAATCATGCGCTGGAAATCTGAAAATTGATTGCTGCAAAATTGCAAACCTGCGTTTTACAAGTAATCCTGGCACCTGTGCATCGAAGGTGTGCCACACGATCAGTCAAAAATCTTCCGTACCCATCGTCCTGTTTCAGATTTTTCGAATTCAAACGTGTGTGTTTGCGATTTTTCGTCCTTCACGATGATACGGAATTTCAGGCTGCCCTTGCCTGGAGAGTAATTTTCACCCGAGATCCGAAAACTTGTTCTGCCGGTAATTTTTTGTGGTAAAGCACTTTTATCCCAGACGGCCAAACCTTCAATGGTTTGTATGTCGATCATTTCGCAGTCTTCGCCATAATCCCTCATTTCCATATTAAACCTCGTCTTTCCTGCCCGGGTGGACGAACCGGAACTGGAACCCCACAGCAGGTTGGGTGCGAACGGAAAAGATATATTGTTTACCTTCCATTTCAAACTATCGCCGAAAAAATCAACACCCTGAATTTTGGGCCCATACCTGGCCCATTCCCCCGTAAAAGCCTGCTCCAGTGCTGCTTTTGAAACGAAAACTTTTTCCTGTTTGGGATTGGCTTTCAGGTATTCAGCGGCTGCCCAGGCATTCTCATCCGCATCGCGCATTTTTTTGGAGTTTGGAAATTTCAGGCATTTCAAGGTATCCCCACGTACCTCCTCTACTTTCAAACATATTTCATCCCTGGTTTTTGTGGTGGATATTTGAATGAGGGCCTCGGGAGTGATGTGCGTCAAGTGGTATTTAAGAATGTCGGCATTCTTTTTCTGGTATTCCTTCGACATCTCGTCCTTCTTTTTTTCCTGGAAATTCTCATAAAATGAGAATACAATGGTGCCCAGCAGCATCAGAATCGGACCCAGAAACGTATACCAGGGCGGGTACAGTTGTATTCCATAACTCCGGATCGTATCTCTGAAATCATTCGGCATTTCATACATATCCCTGCCGCGCCGCATCACCCAGCGTTGGCTGAGGCCGAAAAATGGTATAAAGAACAGGTGAAAGTATTTTTGACGGCCTTCAAAGGTGAGATCGGGAGGCAGTTCTTTGCGGTATATGCCGACTTCTTCAGGCTTGATAGATTTGATCCTGAATTCGTTCCAGCCGAAAATGATGCTCATCTGTGGGAGTTGATTTTATTCGTTTGGCAAATATGATGAAAACATGCCGAACTTATCGAAAAGCCAAACGTTTCCACCCCTGATAACGAATAACTGATAACTAATAACGAATAACCAACTACCTTTGCCCCCTTCAAAATAGACCTGTACATATGTTTGAAAGTTTGAGCGACCGCCTGGAAGGCGCGTTTAAAGTCCTGAGTGGCAACAACCGCATTACCGAACTCAACGTTGCGGAAAGTATCAAGGAAATCCGTCGTGCCCTCGTTGGCGCCGACGTGAACTATAAAATTGCCAAGGATTTCACCGACCGGGTGAAAGACAAGGCGCTGGGCTCCGAAAACGTCCTGAAAAACGTAAACCCCGGCCAGTTGATGGTGAAAATCGTCATGGACGAACTCACCGAACTCATGGGCGGCCAGAGCGTGGGCATCAATGTAAAAGGCAGCCCCGGCGTCGTGCTGGTAGCCGGTTTGCAGGGTTCCGGTAAAACGACCTTTTCCGGCAAACTCGCCAAATACCTCAAGGAACAACGGAAAATGAATCCGCTGCTCGTGGCTTGCGACGTATACCGTCCGGCGGCTATCGATCAGTTGACCGTACTTGGCGACAGCATCAAAGTGGCCGTCTACAAGGAAGTCGAGAATAAAAACCCCATTGAAATTGCGGAAAACGCGCTGAAATACGCCCGTGCCAACAACCACAACGTAGTTATCATCGACACCGCCGGCCGCCTGGCCGTCGACGAAGTGATGATGGCCGAAGTGGAAGCGGTGAAAAAAGCGATCAATCCGACGGAAACGCTGTTCGTGGTGGATTCCATGACCGGTCAGGACGCGGTAAATACGGCCGAAGCCTTCAACGCCCGCATCAACTTCGACGGTGTGGTGCTCACCAAACTCGACGGCGACACCCGCGGTGGTGCAGCCCTTACGGTGAAATACACTGTCGGCAAACCCATCAAATTTGTTTCCACAGGTGAAAAACTCGATGCACTCGACGTGTTTTACCCGGACCGGATGGCGCAGCGTATCCTCGGCATGGGCGACATCGTGTCGCTCGTGGAAAAAGCCCAGATGGACTTCGACGAGGAGGAAGCCAAACGGATGGAGAAACGGATCAAACAAAACAAGTTTGATTTCAACGACTTCCTGGGCCAGATGCAGCAAATCAAAAAAATGGGCGACCTGAAAAGCCTCATCGGCATGATTCCCGGCGTGGGCAAAGCCTTGAAAGATGCACCGATCGACGATAAGGCTATCAACCGCGTGGAAGCCATTATCCAGAGTATGACGCCACAGGAACGCGCCAACCCCGACCTGCTGAACCTGGGCCGCAAAAAACGCATCGCCCGCGGCTGCGGACAAACGCCGGAACAGATCAACATGTTTATTAAGAACTTCAACGACATGCGCAAAATGATGCACCAGATGGCGAATATGCCGATGGGCAAAATGGGTATGCCGCCGGGCATGGGCGGCGGATTGCCGAAAGGCGGATTCCGGAAGTAGCGCCGAACCCCGGTTCGGCGAGTGCCAAAAAATATCAGTAACATTTTTTGTTAGCAGTATATACAGTGTGGCATGGGTACAGCTTACTCATGCCACACTTTTTATAAAAGCCGGACAACATGAAATTATCTGACGACTTTAAAAGGTGCTTCAGGCACTTTGTGTATTACTACACCAATGGAACCTTGCCTTTTGTAATTGGAGACGACAGTATATTAAAAGACATCGATTACCGGGAAGCATTGAAGAAAGAGGCCAGTTTGGTGGAACAGGCATTTGCCATTTATGCCAATAACATAGAAATGGACGAGCATGGCAAAGTCCTCAACCAGGCGCATGCTATGAAAAGGGCCGCTCAATGGATAAGGCTGGTGTGCAGAGAGGAGGGAGAGAAATATCAGGTAGTGCCTGAATTTGAGGAATGGGAAACTTTTTTGCACTAAACTATCCCGGGTGTTGCCCGGAGATGTTTGCCGGCGCCTTTTCAGCGCTGTTCAGGTTCCTCCCGAAGGAGTTTGATGATTGTTTTAACAACGTTGTCATATAACACCAGCGTGAAAAAACTCAGTAACAGCACCATCCATTCCTCGACATCTTTCAGATAATCAATTGATTTTAAAAGTTTTACAAACTGACTGGTGTACAGGCAAAGAACAATCCAGTTGGCGGCCCACCAACCTACCTGCGCGTCGGGGTTTCTGACAGTGAGCGATTTATATTCCAGCCAGACGGACGCGGTCATGTACATCAGTAAAAGCAGAACTTGGTTTTCTGACATGAAGAAATGATGTGTTTCAGGCTCCATTTTTATGGGCAAACCTTCGGTTTGCCATAGACTCGCCGAACTGGGGTTCGGCGCTACTTTTTCCCCGCAATCTTCACCAGTTCGTTCAATTTCCACAAAGCATCCATCGGCGTCATCGTATTCAAATCGAGACCCAGCAGTTCTTCCTTGATTTTCAGGGTGTAATCGTCTACATCGAAAATGTGGAGTTGCAGCGGCGCAGTGATGTTCTTTACCTTTTTACGCATTTGGGCTTGCGTTAGCGCTTTTTCCGGTGCGGCTTCCTCTGCCGGGCGCGGGCCTTCCACCGTTTTATCTTCCAGGGTTTTCAGGATTTCGTTGGCACGTTCCACGATGGAGGGCGGCATGCCGGCCATACGGGCCACGTGGATGCCGAAAGAGTGATTCGATCCGCCGGCCACGAGTTTGCGCAGGAAAATGACCCGGTGGCCCACTTCCTTGGTGCTCACGTGAAAATTGTGGATGCGCTCGTGCGTTTCCGCCAGTTCGTTGAGTTCGTGGTAGTGCGTGGCGAACAGCGTTTTGGGCCTTCCGCGGCCGTTGTCGTGCAGGTATTCGGCCAGGCTCCAGGCAATGCTGATGCCGTCGTACGTGCTGGTGCCGCGCCCGATCTCGTCGAGCAGGATGACCGAGCGGTCGCTGATGTTGTTCATGATCAGCGCGGTTTCGTTCATTTCCACCATGAACGTACTTTCTCCGCCGCTGATGTTGTCGCTGGCGCCCACGCGGGTAAACACTTTGTCGACCCAGCCGATGCGCGCGCTTTTGGCGGGCACGAAACTGCCCATCTGAGCCATCAGCGCAATGAGCGCCGTTTGGCGCAGCAGGGCCGATTTACCGGCCATATTCGGGCCGGTGATCATCATCACCTGCACCGTTTCGTTGTCGAGGTAAACGTCGTTCGGTATAAACGGCTCACCTACAGGCAGTTGCGTTTCGATGACAGGGTGTCGGCCTTCGCGGATATCGAGCACTGTGCTTTCGTCGAGGTCGGGGCGCGCGTAGTGGTTTTTTACCGCTACTTTGGCAAACGACAGCAGGCAATCGATGCGGGCAATATGGTGCGCATTCTGCTGCACGGGCAGAATATACTGACCGATCTCTTCCACCAGCGCCCGGAAAATCCGGTCTTCGAGTTCGAGAATCTTTTCCTCAGCGCCAAGAATTTTGGCTTCCAGTACCTTCAGTTCTTCGGTGATAAAACGTTCGCCGTTGGCGATGGTCTGTTTGCGCGTCCATTCGGGCGGCACCTGGTCTTTCCACTTGGAAGTTACCTCGATGTAGTAGCCGAACACGTTGTTGAACGCAATTTTCAGGCTGGTGATGCCGGTGCGTTCGATCTCTCGCTGCTGGATTTCAAGCAGCAGTTCGCGGCTGTTGCGCACGACGTGGCGGAGTTCGTCGAGGGCCTCGTCGGCGCCGTCGGCGATAGCGCCGCCCTTGCGCACGTCGACCGGCGGGTCGGGCGCGATGTCGCGTTCGATGCGTTCGCGCAGGGTGAGGCAGGGATTGAGCGATTCGGATACTTTTCGCAGCGGCAGCATGGTGTCACCGCTGTTGTGAAGCATTTTTTTCAGGTGCTCCGTGGCCATCAGAGCCCGGCGCAGTTGCATCACTTCGCGGGGATTGATTTTACCGACGGCCGTTTTGCTCATCAGGCGTTCGAGGTCGCCCATGTGCCGGATGTGCGGCTCCATTTCCTGCGCAAATTCCTGATTTTCAACAAAAAAGGAAACGATGTCGTGGCGCTCTGCGATCTGTACCAGGCTGGTAAGCGGCAATAAAACCCATTTGCGCAGCAGGCGCGCACCCATGGGGCTCACCGTTTTGTCGAGCACATGAAGCAGGGAAATCCCGTTTTCGTGGTTGCTGGCCACCAGTTCCAGGTTGCGGATAGTGAAGCGGTCGAGCCACACGTATTTGTCCGTCTGGAAGCGGCTGAGGGTGGAAATGTGCGACAGTTTGTTGTTTTCCGTGGCGGCCAGGTAATGCAGCGCCGCACCGGCGGCCGTTTGGCCGAGTTCGAATTCCTCCACGCCGAAACCTTTCAGGCTCTGCGTCTGGAAATGGTTGAGCAGTTTTTCCCGTGCGAAGTCGTACGTGAAAATCCAGTCTTCCAGTGTGTTGGTATAGAATTTTTCCCCGTACACGGCCGAAAATTCCTTGATGCGGCTTTTCGGCAGCACCACTTCGGCGGGTTTAAAACTTTGCAGCAGTTTGTCGATGGTGGCGGTATCGCCTTCGCTGACAAAAAATTCGCCGGTAGAAATATCGAGAAAAGCGGCGCCGAAATAGTCGTTTTTGCCGTACACAACTGTTGCCAGAAAGTTGTTCGTGTTGTGATCGAGCAGGGCGTCGTCGGTGGTCACGCCGGGGGTTACCACTTCCGTCACGGCGCGGCGCACCACTTTGCCCGGCACCGGTTTCTCCATTTGTTCGCAAATGGCTACGCGGTATCCGGCGCGTACGAGGCGCGGCATATAGAGATCCATGGAGTGGTAGGGAAATCCGGCCAGTTCGATGTCGTTGCCGCCATTGTTGCGGCTGGTGAGGGTGATGCCGAGCGCGCGGGAGGCTTTGACGGCGTCTTCTCCGAAAGTTTCGTAAAAGTCGCCGACCCGGAACAACAGGATCGCGTCCGGGTATTTGGTTTTCACCTGAATATATTGCTGCATGAGCGGCGTACTCGCGCCGCCGGTTATGCCGCCAGTGCTTTTTGCGCCGTCTTTGGTCGGTCTTGCCATTGTGGTGATTCGTTGTCGTCCGGTTTTGTCCGGGACGCTAAAGGTAGGACGCCGCGCTGCTTTCCACGGGTTTTTTTGAAAAAAAATGCAAACGCCCGCCTGGCGGTTTTTAGTAATATCGCTTTTATTTGGTATTGATAATCAATGTGTTAGAAACAGTTTGCTTTATTTTGGACATCATTAACAGGGCGAATGGCGGCATCGAAACTTTACCCGCATACTTTTGTAGCATCATTTGACAAAGAAACTCAATTTCTCATCTAAAACGGTAATATCCGATGAAACAAGTTCTCTCTATCCTCGCTTTCGTTGTGGTTGGCTCTTTCTACGCATCTGCACAAACTTCCAGTGGCGCTGTTATGACGTTCGACGTAACGACTATCGACTACGGTAACATTGAAAAAGGTGGCGATCCGATCCGCAAATTCAAATTCACCAACACCGGCAACGAACCGCTGATCGTGAAAGCTGCAAAAGGTTCCTGCGGTTGCACCGTTCCGACGTACCCGAAAGAACCCATCATGCCCGGCGAGAGCAATGTAATCGAAGTACGCTACGACACCCAGCGTGTAGGCGCCTTCACGAAAACGGTTACGCTGACTACCAACGAAGCAAGCGATACCCACACCCTGACGATCAAAGGTGAAGTAAAAGCACCTGCAAATCAGGAAAGCGTTCCTGCCAGCAACGGCGGTCTGAACCACAACTAATTTGAACTGATTGATTTTTGGTTTGACGATACGAACCCGGCCGGTGTAAAACCGGTCGGGTTCTTTTTGTTTTGTTTAACCACAAGGACACAAAGTCACGAAGCGCTATGCCGCCTTGTGTCTTTGCTATATAAACGATGTGAATGAAAGAATTCGGTCATTAATACAGCCGCCCGTGAAATTTCCCGTTTATAAACCGGATCGTATCCGGCGCTTCCGGATAACCCTGCCATTGCTGCAATACCATAACAACATCGAATAAACCCTTTATCTCCCTGCTCACCGGATCGTAGGATTCAACGACCAGGCGATTACCGCTTCCTTCCAGCGGGGTGTATGTCGCTGCGGCAAAATCATAATTCCAGTAATGGAAATACGCACTCGGTATGCCGTCTTCCGGCCATGTGGATGGGCGTATTTCGTATGTGCCCGGAATACATGGGACCTCGGAGAACGAAAGTATTTCCGTCCACCTCGTTGAAAACGAATCCAGGTGTATGAATGCGGTGTGTTCGATGGAATCCTGCCACGAGCAAAGCGGATTTGCTTTCCAGGGAATTCCATTTTGAAGGGCGTCAGCGACTCCCCAGTGGTTGGCGGACGGCCCGGGCAACACTGGTGCGGGTTCTTTTTTACAGGCAATGAAAACTATGCAAATTAAGAGTGCGTAAAAACGGGGTTTCATATCCTTGTCTTTTTAATTGAAAAAGATGCCGTTTGTTTTTGAAATGCTGCCTGTATTTTAACTGACTCCTCAGGTTTCGTCACGTTTACTAAAACCTTGAAGGTTTAGTAAACGTAAACCCGTCAGTAAACGTAAAACATAAAAAAGGCACGACCAGATACCTGCGTACCCGGCCGCGCCGTACTCATTTAAGACTAATTCCTGAAGTATGTTCGGAGCCCGAACACACCCTTATTTCTGAACTACAAATTTTGCCGTTTTCACGCCCGCATCGGAGCGGATTTCCAGTTGGTACATGCCCGTTACCAGCGTTTCCAGGTTTACTTCGAGGCTGAACGAGCCACTGACAGCACCCATATCGCCTTCCTGTACCAGCCGGCCGGTCAGATCGCGCACGGCATAGCGGAGGTTTTCGGAAGCGTTCAGGTTGAATTGTACCAGCACTTCGTCTTTTGCCGGGTTGGGCGACAGGCGCAGGTTATCCAGTGTGGCATCCAGTTCGTTGACGCTTACGGCATCTTCCAGCGGGAAAGTGACGCCGTTGGGCAGGGCTGCCCATACTTCGAAAGAAGGAGCTGTACCGTCGCGGTATCCCGAAGCAAAGAGGGTAGCGGCAACGCCCGCCGTACCATTGAGGTTGGCCCGGTACTCCGCAAACGGATCGTTGGGTGCATCGCCAGGCGTTACGTCTACGAAATATTCAGCCGGTGGAACACTCAGGTAATCAGTGAAATTACCGAAAGTGATGTCCTCGAACAAGGTCGGTCCGTTGGACAGGCGCACGTCTACCGGGCCTGCATCCGGAGAACCGTGGAATACGGCAAACTCCACATTGGCCGGATTCTGTGCCGCCTCACGCGCATTTTCATTGATAAACAGGTTGAAACCGGGGCTGCCTGCCAGTACGCCGCCCGCTACTACTACGTAGGCGCGACCCGATTCGAGGGTAAGCGGGAAATTGGCCAGCGCATCTTCCGGACTGCTGCTGTTGCCGCCTGCTACACCGATGTTTACCGGGCGTTCCGCAGGTACGTCTACAAACGGCGTGGCTGTGCGGAATTCAAAGTTGTCGATCAGCAGAGTATTGTCTGCGTATACGTCGACGGTCGGCGCTATGGCGTCGTGAATGATTTGTACACGTGCCGGTGCGGGTGACAGTGGAAGCGGGAACACCGTTCCGTCAGGCAGGGCAACGTAAATACCGAAAGCAGGTGCGGAGGCCAGGAATCCGCTGGCGAATACCTGTGCGGCGCCACCGGTCAGACTGCTAATGTCGGCGCGGAAGGTGGCCACCACGTTCGGGTTGTCGTGTGCACGAATCGCCAGGTCATATACGGCAGGCGGAAGTGCTACATATCCCGTCGAATTACCGTACGCCAGGTTATCGATCAGGTCGGCGGCCACAAGCACCGCATCCACATCCACCGCAGGGGCATCGGGCGAGCCGTGGAAAACGGAAAGTTCCACTTTGCTTACATCCACAGCACTTTCCCGGCCTTCTACTGCAATCAAATCGAAAGCAGGCGTCTGGCCTACGACACCGCTGGCATATGCCACAAAAGTGCCGCCTTCCGGCAGGGTTACCGGAAATGTTGCGATGGCATCGGCTGCACTGCCGCTGTTATCCAGCGCTACACCGACAGAAAGCGGCCGGTCAGCCAGGACAGTTACAAACGGCGTAGCCGTGCGGAAGGCAAAATTATCGATCAGGCGGGTATTGCCCACGTACACATCCACCGTCGGGTCGGGTGAGTTGTGAATCACCTGAAGGCGGGCAGTAGGAGAGGCCGGAAGCGCCGCTACCGTACCGTCGGGGAATACCGCATACAACCCGAAAGCAGGAGTGCCACCCAGCAATCCGCTGGCGAAAACAAACGCGGCACCTTCGCTGCCCAGGTTGGCGCGGAAAGTAGCAAGTACGGCAGGGTTGTCGTGCGCACGCACCGCCAGATCGTAAATGCCCGTAGGTAAAGAACTATAAGCGGTAGCGGAACCGTATTCCAGGTTGTCGATCAGGTCGTCGGCTACGTACACTGCATCTACGTCGACGGCCGGGGCATCGGGCGAGCCATGCAACACCGCCACATCGAACTGTCCGGAAGCGGCATTTGCTTCACGGCCTTCAAAAGCCAGCAGTTCGAAGCCCGGGTTGCCGGCGAAAATGCCGGAAGCGAATACGACGTACGTTTTGCCGCTTTCAAAAGTGACCGGAATGGTAGCCAGCGCATCGGCTGCCGACGTGCTGTTGTCGAGTGCAATCCCGATATTCAACGACCGGTCGGCGGCTACGTCGATGAAGGGTGTGGCTGTCCGGAAAACAAAATTATCGGCCAGCAGCGTGTTTGCCACATACACGTCTACGGTAGGAGCAACGGCATTGTGTACGATCTGAACGCGGGCAGGTGCAGGCGCGAGCGGCAGTGCGATCACTGTTCCGTTGGCCAGCGCAGCGAACAATCCGAACCCAGGGGTACCAGTCAGCAATCCGCTGGCAAAAACATATGCTGCACCACCGGCCAGTCCGCTCAAGTCGGCACGGAAAGTGGCCACGACAACCGTCGGGTTGCCCGCAGGGCGAACGGCCAGGTCGTACACGTCGGGTGTCAGGCCGATATAGCCGGTAGAAGTTCCATAGGCCAGGTTGGGAATCAGATTGTTGGCAACGTATACCGCATCGACGTCGACGGCAGGCGCATCAGGCGAACCGTGCAGCACAGCCACGTCGACTTGTGCGGGATTCGCTGCGGCTTCCCGGCCCAGGTCGTTGATATTGAGGGCAAGTGGCGTGGCGGTACTTCCAGTGAGGCCGATTACCGACACTACATACGTTTTGCCGTTTTCAAAAGTGTAGTTAAAATTTTTGATCGTATCGTTTACGGAAGTGCTGTTTGCGGGGGCAATACCGATATTCATCGGAACACCTGCCGGAACGAATTCAAATGCTTTCGCGCCGCGGAAAGGCACGTCATTGGCATATAGGTTGCCATTTTTATACACGTCTACAATCGAGGCCGCCGGATCAGGCGAATTATGGATCAGTTGAACGCGCGCAACCGGGCTCGCCGGAAGGGCTGCTACTGTGCCGTCAGCAAAAACCGCATACAAACCGAATGTTCCCGAGCCGAGCAGTCCGCTGGCCATCACTTTCAGGGCCTGGCCGCCGGCGCCCGTCAGGTCGGCGCGGTAGGTTGCGAGAATCGTACTGCTGCCGGCCGGTTTTACATCCAGGAAATAATCGCCCGGCGCCACGCTCAGATACGGGGTGAACTCGCCGTAAGACAAGTCGGTGACGATGTTGCCCACCGTACGAACAGCCACATCAACAGCCGGTGCGTCGGGAGCGCCATGTAGTACGGACAAATCGACGATAGATGGTCCTGCCGAAGCCTCCCTGCCGTTGGCATCAGTAATCAGCGTAAAGGGCGTATCCTGGTCGAAAACAATACCCGAAGCCGTTACGACATACGTTTTGCCGTTTTCAAAAGTGACATCAAAATTAAACAGTACGTCGCTGACGGAAGTGCTGGAAGCAGGCGCAACTCCGATGGAGAGTTGAATGCCCGCCGGGAGTGTAAGGAAACCTGTTGCCGTTCGGAAGGCAAAGTCGTCAAAGGTGTTCACACCGTTCACATACACGTCGACTGTTGGGTCGGGCGCATTGTGAATAATCTGAACTCGCGCTGTTTGGGCCAGCACTGTAGCTGTTGACAGCAGCATCAACAGCATCGTGACAAGTAGATTTTTCATGTTTAAAAAAGGAATTGGTTTGTGATGATTGGTTTAAAATGCCTTTTCTAACCATGATTGTTTAATGTTGTTTAGATTATTGCTTTAAATAGTTAAACAAAAATGAATTTGGCTAAAATTTTACAAACCCCTTTCTGTGGCTTGCATTTTTCCTTTTTATGGGATAATGCGAAGGGTAAAGTGAGAAAGGACTTTTATTTTTTCATTTAACCACAAGGGCACAAAGTCACAAGGCGAGATCGCGCTTTGTGTCTTTGTGCCCTTGTGGTTAAATGAAAAAAAGGCGGGAGAGATACGTTTACTCCTTCACCACCTTCGCCGTATAAACGCCTTTCCGGCCCGTAATTTTGACTACGTAAATCCCTTTCGGAACCTCGCGCAGCGAAAACGACACCGCTCCAACCTCTTGATTTTCAAAAGAAACGGACACACGCCGCCCGCCGAGGTCGAACACTTCCAGCGCTTCGGCCCGGTCATCGCCCAGATAAGCCACGGCTGTTTCATGTACCGGATTGGGCTGTATTGAAATGCTTTGCGCCCGCGGTTCGCCGGTAGCCACCACCAGCGGATCGAATTTCGTGCCGCTGTTCAGCACTTCTTTGGTATCGGCGTTTTGCAGGAAAGCCACCACGTAAATCTGCGCGGCATTCCAGCCGGAAGCGACGGAATACGTAAATGTCTGCGTGATGCTGCCGCCGGGTGCGGCGAGCGTTACCGGCAAGCCGTCGGTGCCCGGCAGCATGTCGCGGAACACGTCGTAGTGCTCGGTAGCGCCGGTGACGGGCGCCGTATAGTCTACGTCTTTTTCCACCACGGCCAGGTACAGTTTATAGTTGCCGGCCGGCACAGTGCTGTGGGTAAAGATCTGGACGGTTGCTGTGCGGTCTGTTCCGCTGGTTTCGGTCACCTGCAAGTGTACCGGGCTGGTGTTGGGAATAGCCGCATTGAGCGTGGCAGCAGGCAGCAACTGACTGCCCGCGTTCACGAGTGTGCCGTTAAGCACCACCCGCGGCGTACCGTTGATACCGTAAAAACTGGTGCGGGCGCTGTTTTCGGTCGTATTAGCCTGGTAAAAAATACAACTGTTGTAAGGGAATGCCGGATGGTAGGCAATGTGGTGTACATCCTGCGGATGCATTTGAATAAGACTGTAAAATGCGGGGTTTCTACTGGCGCAGATACTACAGGGCGAGTTGGTGAAATGTTCGAGCAACACGTATCTTTTGACCGTGTTTTGGGCATTGGCGAACAGGCAACCGAGGCCCAGTACAAACGTAATGAGTAGTTTTTTCATGTCGATGGTGTCAAATGGTGATAAAAACGAAGAAAGACAATGCGTCTTAGCAACAGGGCAGGTAGCGGATGTACGGCAAATTTAAGCCCCTTTCAAGCGAAACTCCGCATACGTACATCGTGAACCTGCTCAAATGTCGTCAAGCGAACGCTTTGCTTTGTCGATAACCTGCGCGGACAATTGAGCGGAAAACCGTAATCTTGCCCCGATTTAACAAACGTATTTGCCAGGGCTGTAAATGAAAAAAGAATTCATTTCTACCCTAAACAATTGACAGTCAATTGTTATTATTAACTTCTGATACGTTCATAACCAACTTAATTATTCGATGTTTCTTTTAACAATGCCCGATTTTGCCTCCGGCGAGGTGTGGATTAGTTTGCTGACGCTAACCTTTCTGGAAATCGTACTGGGGGTCGACAATATTATTTTTCTGTCCATCGTATCGGCCAAACTGCCCGAAGCCGACCAGCCCAAAGCCCGCAACATCGGTCTTTTGCTGGCTATGGGCCTGCGGATTGTTTTGCTGTTCGGACTTACCTGGATCATCGGCATGAAAGCGCCGCTGTTCGAGATCAATTTCCTTGGGCTGCACGGCGGCGTAACCGGGCAGGGCCTGATCCTGTTTCTGGGCGGTGTGTTTTTGCTGTATAAAGCCACGTCGGAAATCCACCACAAACTGGAAAGTCCGGACGAGAGCGATGATCCCGGCGGTAAGGCCGCTGCCGCTTTGAGCGCCGTTATTGTCCAGATTACGCTCATCAACGTGGTGTTTTCGTTCGACTCCATTCTGACAGCCGTGGGGCTTTCCAACGATATTATCATCATGATTATCGCCGTGGTTGCCTCTGTGCTGGTGATGATGCTGTTTTCCGGCCCGGTCAGCAAGTTCGTTAATCAACACCCGACCATCCAGATGCTGGGGCTGTCGTTCCTGATCCTGATCGGTTTTTCGCTCATCGCCGAAGCCGCGCACCTGGGGCATTTCACCGAAGGCGCCGTACCGAAAGGATACCTGTATTTCGCTATTTTCTTTTCGCTTTTTGTGGAATTTCTCAACATCCGCATGCGGAAAGCCAAAAGCCCCGTTCAACTCCACGGCTACAGCGAAACGGCTAGTAAACGCGGTTTGCTGGACGAGAATTTGCTGGATAACGAGGCGCAGCAGCAATGAGGTTATTGGTTATTGGTTATTAGGGTTTTCCAGGCTGAAAACCGATTTGATCTAAGATCCATTTCCGGTAAGCCGGAGAATAATAACAGATGCCAATAACGAATAACTAATAACCAATAACGAATAACTAACATGGAAGACCTGCACATCAACCTCACCCGCGACCTGGTATTCTTCGACGTCGAAACCACGGGTTTGAACGTCATTCGCGACCGCATCGTCCAGATTGCGCTGGTGAAGTTGTTTAAAAGCGGGCAGCCGCCGGAAGAACTGTCCATGCTCATCAATCCGGGTATTCCAATCTCGGAAGAATCGATGCAGATACACGGTATTACGCCGAAAGACCTGGCCAACAAACCTACTTTTGCGCAGGTAGCGGATAAAATCTGGGATTTTATCGGCAATTCGGACCTGGCAGGTTACAATTCCAACCGCTTCGACGTGCCTATGCTGATGGAGGAATTTGCACGCGTGGGAAAAGAATTCGAGGTGAACAAGCGGCGTTTGATCGACGTACAGCGTATCTTCTACAAGATGGAACCGCGTACGCTGAAAGCCGCCTATCGCCTGTATTGCCAGCGCGAACTGGAAGATGCGCATGACGCCCTGGCCGACGTGAAAGCGACGATTGCCGTGTTCAAGGGGCAGTTGCGCGCATATGAAGGTAAGGATCTGTGGGACGAAGACGGCGGCATTATTCCGGCGCCTATCAAAAACGACATGCAGGCGATTCACGAATTCACCAACGACCTGAATTTCCTCGACGCTACCCAAAAACTGCGCGTGCAGCCCGACGGGGTGGTGGTGTTCAATTTCGGGAAATACATGGGGCAACCTGTAAAAGAAGTGCTGAAAAAAGAGCGCAACTACGGCATCTGGATTCAGGAACGCGAGTTTTCATCGCAGGTGAAACAGATCATTAAGCAGATGATGAAGGAAATGGCTGGGTGAGTTGTGAATAGTGAGTTGTGAATAGTGAGTTGTGAATAGTGAGTTGTGAATTTTGCCCCATAATTACGATTGGAAACAGGTGGAAAAATAACCGGCACCAGAAACTACATACCATGAAACAACAGTCGCAAAGCAGCGGTTTTTTTCATCTGCGAGGTTGGCAGACAGCGCCCCGGGCTGCGATGGGTTTCTTTGTGTACTTCGTACCATCACCGGGTGGTAAAAGCCTTTTAAAAACGGCTTTTTTCCTACTCTTTACCTGCTCGCTGGTAGCCTGTTACGAACCGCAGGAAGGCTGCCAGGATATCGCTGCCACCAATTTCGATGCTTCGGCCGACAAGGATTGCGACTGCTGTACCTATCCAGATTTACAGATAGGCGTTTCGCAGCATTACGATACACAGTTGTACATTGAAAACAATGTGTACGTTGCCTCCGACGGGCACCCTTTCATTTTGAAAAACGTATCCTTCTATCTGTCTGATTTTCAGTTGTTTCAGAACGGAACAGAATATGTGGTAAGCGACACCGCCGGACTTTACACCTTTAGCCAGGTCGGCAACGACACGCTGCGCGAAATATTTACCGACGATTTTATACTGGTGCGCCGGGTACCGTTGATCAATGTGGCGGGTTCGTTTCGCAACGATGGCATTTTCGACAAAATTCAGTTTCGCCTGGGCCTCGACGACAATGCCCAGCGTGTAATTCCTTCCCGCGCTCCGGCCGGTCACCCCTTGCGCACACAGGCAGACAGTCTGTGGCACGGACGAACGGAAGGTTTCGTTTTTTTGCAGGTGGTGGTGGCGCGCGATACCTTTGCAGGCACCGTGCCCGATACTATTTCTCTGAAAAAAGCCGACCTGAACAACGCCGTGTTCAGCGCGACGGGTACGTTTAAACATGAAACAGGTTATGATTTCAACATTATACTCGACGTGGACCATAAAAAACTGCTGGAGGGTATCGATTGGACAACCGGCGACATTTCTGCATGGAAATCGCAGATCGTATCCAACTTGCAGGGCGCTTTGAGCGTTACACAGTAAAATCAGCATCCATGAAATTTCTCCACCTTTTTCTGTTCGGCATTTCACTCGCATTTTTTTCCTCGTGTGACAAGGATGAACCACAAACGGAAAAGAATTTTACCCTGACGTTCAAAGCCACCTATGACGGCGCGGCGCTTGAAAAATATAAAAACTACCCGTACGGCGACCGCACGGTTCAGATGAACAAGTTCAATACCTTCCTTTCCGACCTTATTCTGGTGAAAAAAGATGGTGGTGAACAACGGCTGTCGGATATCGAATGGGTAGATTTCACCCCCGACCTGGCGACCGACAACAAAGCTGTGGAGGTGAAGTTTCAGTATACTGTTCCGGCAGGTGATTACACGGCGCTGAAACTCGGCTACGGCGTACGCTCCGACCTGAATGCAAAAAAACCGAGCGATTACGCCCCCACACACCCGCTTTACCGCGAAAATGAGTACTGGTCGGGCTGGCAGAGTTACATATTTACGAAAGTGCAGGGCCTCTACGACCTCGACGGCGCAGGCGACCCGGAAAGCACGCTCACGTACCACTGCGGTTCGGATGCCGTTTACCGTACCGCCTCCTTCAATACTGACGTTCCGGTGACAGGCAGCAATGGTGCACTGACGGTGGAGTTCGACCTGAAAAAACTATTCACCATCAACGGTGTTTTACTTGATCTTACGGATGCGAATAACCGTAACACCTCGCACAGCGCGAGCAACATTACCCTCGGCATGAAAGTGATGGACAATTTTGCCAACGCCACTTCTGTCAAGTAAAAAATGAAGGGAAAAATTAATCGAATTTATTTTCTGGGGCTCCTGTTCGGAGCGACGGTGCTTTTTCTTGCGCAATGCAAAGACCACAATACGTGCGATAGCGGTTGCGACCTGACGGGTTTTTCATACAACCCTACACCGTATACCATTCTCAAACCCGCGCATTTCCCGCAAATACCCGTTCCGGCCGACAACCCGATGACGGCGGAAGGGGTGCAACTGGGCCGTCGGTTGTTTTACGACCCCATTTTGTCGGCCGACAGCACCATGTCGTGTTCTTCGTGCCATTTGCCGCAGGGCAATTTTACCGATAACAAGGCTGTTTCAAAAGGTATCGACGGTGTTTCCGGCCGGCGCAGCGCCATGTCGCTGCTGAATGTCGCCTATGCGAACAACGGCCTTTTCTGGGACGGACGTGCCCTGACACTCGAAGACCAGGCCCTCAAACCCGTGGAAGATCCCATCGAAATGCACCACACCTGGGCTAACGTGGTGGAACAACTCAAGCAACACCCGGAGTACCCCGAACTTTTCCGCAAGGCGTTCGGGATCGGGAACTGCTGCGAAATCACAAAGGAACTGGCTGCCAAGGCCCTCGCGCAATTCGAACGCATCCTGATCAGCAGCGGCACTTCCCGGTACGATGAATACGTACTCGGCAATCCCGATGCGCTGGACGACCAGGAACTCGACGGGAAACTCATGTTTTTTGACGAAGGACAGGACGTCAATTTGCCCGATGCCCAGTGTTTTCACTGCCATGGCGGCATCACGCTTTCCGGGAATAACTATTTTAACAACGGCCTCGACAGCGTAGCCAGTCTGAACGATTTTCCCGACAAAGGCCGGGGCGAGGTGAGCAAAAACCCGACGGATTTTGGCAAATTCCGCGCACCTACCCTGCGCAATATCGCTCTCAGCGCGCCCTACATGCACGACGGGCGTTTCACTACCCTCGAACAGGTGGTGGATCATTACAACGGCAATGGCTTCGGCGTGTCCAACGAAGATCCGTTTATTCGCCAACTCGGTTTCCCGATCGGCGGCAACGTTTTCCAGTATTCGGGCCTCACGAACAGCCAGAAAAAATCGGTGATCAAGTTTTTGCATACCCTGACGGATACGACCTTTATCCACAACCCGGACATTCAGAACCCTTTTCAATAGACCGCTGATCGCTTTTACACATTCCTGCGCCCGGTCGGCACTAACAAAATACCTTTCCATACATTTGGCAGGTATTTTTACTAGTGAAAACGGTATATTTCTGGCGATCCGGTTCAGGAGGAATACAAGTCATCAGATGACTCAGAGTCATCTGATGACTTGTATTCCTCCTGAACCGGATCGCCAGAAATATTGTAATCTGAAACCTGTCATGAAAAAACCGGCCATTTTCACTTTTCTGTGGCTGCTTGCCGCCACCCTTTCCGCTCAAAACACCCAAACGTTCAGCAAATACGGGGAAATTTACCGTATCGACGACCATGAAGCGCGTGCCGCACTGGCAGACAGAGCGCCCTTCGATTCCACCTGGCTGCATACCCTGCTCGGATTCAGCGACACGCTGTTGCGGGAAAACCTGCCGCCCGGGCATTACCTGTATGTTACCGGCCAGCAGGAATCCGTGTATGTTTCCGCATTCGAACGGAACAGTTTTCAACTGAACGTGCTACCCACCCGGCGCGGCCTGATGTTCGTTCTGACAGACACCGAAGGCCGGAGAATTTCCGATGCCCGGATAACCATGAACGGCCGTAAGATCCGTTTCGACGAAAAAATGCAGGCCTACTGCATTGCCCGGCCCAGGCAAGAGCGTATTCTGGAAGTAAAGGCGTTGGGGCATACGTCCTTTTATAAAATTGAAGTGGAAGACGATGCCTCGCTGCGGAACTACCATTGGCAGCATTTTGCCGTCACGCCGGTCGGCAGGGTAGTAGCAGTGCCCTGGAATATCCTGAAAAACACCAGGTACTACGCCAGGAACATGCAAAACCGCCTGCGCTACCATGAATTTCCCAGTTACCGCAAGCAAAACAAATGGAACCGAAAGGAAATGTGGAAAGGATACGTCGCTTTTTCACAGCCCAAATACCGGCCCGGCGATACGCTGAAAGTAAAAGCCTGGATAACCGACTACAAAAACAAACCCTGGAACAAACCGGTCGATCTGAAGGCATACCAGGCTTCCGGCGGGTGGAATCCTCCCAAACGCACCCTCGCGCCGCTGGCCCCCGGCGTATTTACCTGGCAAATGGTGTGGGGCGATTCGATGGAAATAGACCGCAGTTATTTTTTTTCCTTTTCTAATCCCAAACCCCGCAAACGCGGCTTGTTAAGTAAGTTCAGGCCCAATGCAGGCAATGTAGGAGGCTCTGTTTATTACGAAGATTACGTGCTGGATGAAGCGAAGTACACCTTTACGCAGGACAAAGATTCCTACTTGGGGGGCGACAGCATCGTTTTTCACCTGAGCGCCACCGATGCTACCGGGCAACCGATGAGCGACGGCCGCTACAAACTGGTGGTCAAAAATACGTATGCGGAGGCGTTTTACGGGAAAGAGGTGCTGGTGCCCGATACGCTCTGGCAAACGGAAGGCGCCTTGTCCGTCGACGGGAAAACGGACCTGCATATACCGGATCAATACCTTCCGGCTGCCAATCTCACCTTACAGACCGACATTTATTTTATAAACAGCGCCGGAGAATTACAGCAAAAAAGCCTGACTTCACAAGTCGACCGGCGTGTTCCACATTTCGAAGCCCGCATGGAGCGCGGCTGGTTGTACGTCGACTGGAAAGATCCGCAAACCAGGCCCAAAGTTGTGCAATGGGAGGAATACTTCAATACGTTGCCGTCCAGTTCCCATCCCGTAGCCCTGCCTTATCGGGTGCGCATCCACCCCGAAGTGAGTGCATATATCGCCCGGTCGGGCGAAGAATACCTGTACATCAATATGGCTGATGCCGTGTTCGGCAAGCACGGTGTAACGGCGTTTTCTTACAGAACAGAAGATACCGTGGTATTCGAACTGCAAAACCCGCACCTTGTCCCGGTGCAATACCGCATCTGGCGCGGCAAACAGGATTGGGAAAAAGGCGTGGTGACCGATTCGTCGTGGACGATGAAAATCCCTGCCGCGCGCGAATACGAATGGAATGCTCAATTTGCATTCCTGTGGGGCGGCATGCAGGAGGAACTGACTACCCGCATATTGCTGTATAAAAACCAACTGGACGTTACCGTGGAGCAACCCGAAACGGTGCTTCCCGGCGAACAGGTACAGGTAAAGGTGCACGTGAAGGATTTCCGGAAAAAACCGCTCCGGGGTGCCAGCCTCACGGCCGGTGCCTACAATTCCCTGTTTGCAGGTAACAAACCTTACAGGTCGCCGGACATTCGGTATAAATCCCGCCGGCCGCCGCCGGATAACCCGTTTGAAGTCAACCTGCTGGGCGAAGAAAACTGGAAACTGCCACTTACGGAAAACTGGTACGAGCATCTGCATCTGGACACCATTCCTTATTATCAATTGAGGCGCATCGGGTCTGATGCCGGGAAAAAAATGCCTCCGGTACTTGCCCTCGTTTCAGACATTGAAAAGGCTTTGTCGCGGCAATTTCCAAAAGTGGAAACACGTATCTGGCCGGGTATTCCCAACAACGCAGATTCGCTTTACTTACAGAAACCCCAGATAGCGCCGTTCGTCATCGAGGAGTTTCAGGAACTACGCGTTTACCTGCTCTTTCTGAACCAGCGTCTCGCCTATTACCACGGCGCCACCGACGGACAACCTTACAGTTTTTATGCGGAAAAAGGTTACAATTCCTTGCGCATCCGGACGCGAAAGGGCGAGTACCAGATCGACAGTATTTACCTGGAGCCCGGAAAAAAATACACGTTGTCAATTTCCGGACTGGGCTGGAACGGCAAGTGGGCGCCTTTGAAAGCGCCGGGAGCAACGTTCGACCACGCCCGCATCCGCTGGGAGCAGCGCCCCGACAGTCTGAACTACTTCGAACGGACCACCGTTCAACGGTCCATGTTGCTGCTGCGCAACGGGCCGGATTATTCCATGCGCTACTTCTGGCAGGATGCCGGCAGCATTCACCTCGTCGGTAACCGCGCAAATCCATATCATATTATCGGACCGTTTTACCACGGCGGACTCATCAACGGGGTGTTGCCGGGTGGTTTTATTACACGTTTTCCGTTCGAATTCGGGTTCGAGTACGAGGTGCTGCCCCAGCGGGAGCGCTTGTATGCCTCCAAATGGATGCAGATTTCGGGCAGGTTGCCGAGAACGGGTGCCGCCAAATCCATGTTCGATCTGGCCTGGGGGCCACGACACATTGTTCCGGCCGCGCGGAAATATAATTTCACAACGCCTGATGCGGACCAGCCTGGCAAGGGCTCGTTGCGTATTTATTACTATAAAAAAGACAGCGTTCTCACAGGCATCGTGTTGCAAAAAGATACAGTTACGGGGCTGTATTCACCGGGTACGACGAATTTTTTCGGATTAAACCCCGGCCTGCACCACCTCGCGCTTTATACCCGCAACGGCGCCATGTATGAACAGGACGTGTGGATACGCCGCGACACCATGCTGTGTCTGAACCTTTCCGACCGGGTATTCCGCCCGGCATCCAAAGACGAACGTTTCGAACGCATTTTTCAACCCATTTTGACAAATGAAAGACAGTCTTTGGGATATCAGCCGATGCAGTATAGAATACGGGGCGCCTCCGGGGCCGTTCTGGAAGGCCGTATTACGGACAACGCGGGCGAACCTTTGATCGGGGCTTCAGTAAAAATTATTCAGGCCAACGAAATCGTAGCAGGTGTGGTAACAGACATAGATGGGCATTACCGCGTAGATGTAGATCCGGGAACGTATACCATTGAAGTATCCTACACCGGTTATACCACGTATCAAACCACAGATATCCTGGCGGGAACAGGTGTGAAGTATGTCGATTGTGTATTAACGGAAGGTGCATCGCTACTGGAAGTTGTTGTTACAGGGTATGGCATGGCGGCACATTCCTTACTGACCGGGAAAGTAGCAGGTATAGTTGCCCTCGATGGCGGAGACGTCAATATCAAAGGTTCGCGGTCTACCGCAACGAATTATTACATCGACGGCATCCGGGTGCAGGGTGCTGTGCCTCCCGTGCAGGGTACGGAGGAATTTGCAGCCCCGCCGCAAGTACGTTCTGCTTTCAAGGACAATGCTTACTGGCAACCGCACCTGACGACCGACGCGCAGGGTGTGGCTGTTTTTCAGGCAAAATTCCCCGACGACCTGACCACCTGGGATGCTTACGCCATCGCCACCGACACAAAAGGACGCGCAGGCACGGGCACTACCCGTACCCGCGCATTCAAGCCGACCACCGCGCAACTGGCGCTGCCTCGGTTTGCCGTAGCTGGCGACCGTTTTGATGTTTCGGGCCGCATTGTGCACCGGGGCAAGGATTCGGTATCGGTTTTCACCCGTTTTTTATTGAATGGCAAGGTGTTACGTGAACATCGCCTGCGGCTGCTCCAGGGCGCGTCGGAGTATTTTCCCATGGAAATAACTGCCGAAACCGATTCCGCTACCGTCGTGTATGACATGCGCGAGGGGAACGTCAGCGACGGTGAGGAGCGTAAAATTCCGGTGCTGCCTGTGGGAATGTTGAAAACCGAAGGACTGTTTGTTGCGCTGGACAGAGATACCAGTTTTTTACTGGAATTTCCGGCAGGCGCCGCGCCCGTGACGCTCCATGCCGAAATCAATCCGCTCGACCTGCTGCTGCGCGACATAGATTATCTGTACAAGTACCCGTACGGATGCAACGAACAAACTGCCAGTCGCCTCGTAGCCCTGTTGCTGCTCAAAAAGATCGACGCTCTCCGAAAGCAGCCTTTCCGTTATGAAAAAGACGTGCAGGCCTGTATGAAACGCCTGAACAACGCCCAGTTGCCCGACGGATCCTGGGGCTGGTGGTCCGACGGTGCGCCCAACAACTGGATGACTGCATACGTAACAAAGGCACTTTTTGCAGCCCGGCAGGCCGGATACAATGCGGAAGGGCTGAACCGTGCACTTACGACCCTTCGGGTTCGTCTTCCTGCCATGCACCCTTCCGATCAGAGTGCCACCTTGCTGCTTTTGCGCGAATGCCAGGTGAACGTCGACTGCGCACCTTTCCTGGTTTATTACGATACGTTGAAAAAACCGACCTTGAAGGATCGGTTGAATCGATTGAAAATGAGGCAGTTATGTGGTGCGGAAATCGTCCGGGATTCACTGATGAGATACCTGCACCGCACGGTGTTCGGCGGTATGTATTTTGGGCAGGGTGAAACGGACTGGTACAGCCGCCGCGCTGTCCAGACCATACAGGCATACGATATTGCCCGCACTGCCGGCTGGAAAGACATTACTTCCGGCATCGAACGCTACTGGCTGCAAAGCCGGCCGGTGCAGCGCAACACCGTGGAAACCGCGCAGATTCTGGAACGGCTGGTGCCGGATTTGCTGGACGGTAGCGACTCGCTCCGCCCGGTACGACTATCCGTGAATGACAGCATCATCCGGGTTTTTCCCGTTTCCATGGAAATAGACGCGGCACAGGGCACTGCCATGCGTATTGGGAAAACGGGCAGCGGTCCGTTGTTCCTGACAACCTACCGGGAAAGCTGGGAGACTGCGCCCGCTGTACGCAGCGATCTGTTCAAAGTGAGCAGCCGCTTGTTGCTGGCAAATGGAACGCCCGCTCAATACCTTCGATACGGTGAATCGGCTGCGCTGGAAGTACGTGTACAGGTAAAAGAAGGGGCGGATTACGTGATGATCGAGGTACCCATTCCGGCAGGTTGCACATATGGCGAAAAACTGCAAAAGGGCTGGCCGGAGGTGCATCGGGAGTACTTCAAAGAAAAGACTTCTATTTTTTGCGAGCGCCTGCCGGTGGGCGAGTACACATTCCTGATTCCCCTGGAGCCGCGTTTTACCGGGCAGTTTACGCTAAATCCGGTACGGGTAGAGCAAATGTATTTCCCAGTTTTTTACGGAAACAATGAGGTGAAAGATATCAGTATCGAAAAATAACGAATCCGAAACTGAAATTTCATTTTAAAAATAGAAGGCCCGAACATGTAATGTTCGGGCCTTTGGCATTTCATAGCGTTTTTATATTGTTTGTTAAAATTGTCAAAAAACGATGCCAATGGGCTTTTCGGAAATCCTCTCCACGAAATGAACGACTTTTTCCCCTTTCCCGGCAAAAAACGAAAGCATTATGAGTAGTTTTTTACTCATACGAAGGCGGTATGGATTTTATGATTTAATGACGGCAGCGAAAGAAAAACTTACCTGATTCTCCTCCTTTTCTCTACCTGCACAACCAATCAATTTAAACCTTTCATCCTTTTTAAATCGCATACTCTTATGTCTTTAACTAAGATTCCCACGATTAAAGATCCGGAGATCGACGTGCCATCATCCCGAGGAACCGGATCGGATACTACCACCAACCAAACCAAAAACACCTCTATGACAGGCACCAACGAACCGGGCAAAATGACGCCCCAGGGCACAACGCAATCCGGCTCTCAAACCGGCAATGGCGCAAAATCTGCCACCACCACAGGCAAAACAGAAGACAGCAAAACTTCTACCAGCAGCAAAACGGGCCAGAAATCATCCTCTGCCGGCAAAACCGCCGGAAATAAAACAGCCACCTCCAAATCCAAATCGGCTACCGGCCGCACCACCAAAACTTCCAAAGCCTCCTCGACCAAATCCGAAGACGAAACTTCCACCACTAATAACAACAAATCCGGTAAACAAATGACCAAGAACACAAAAGGGAGCGACACCACGAATCAAAGCCGCTCCCGCCATGAAGATGAGGATGATGACCGCCGCTCCTCCCGCTCGGGCTCCCAAACCCGCTCCAACCGAAATGACGACGACGATCGCCGTTCTTCTTCCCGCTCCATGAGCATGGACAGCCGTTCGTCGCGCCGCCACGAAGACGACGATGATGATCGCTACGGTTCCCGCAATGGCAACAACGGTAATTCCCGCCGCCATGAAGATGACGACCGTTACGATCAGCGCGACGACAGCGGCCAATTTCGCTCTAACCGCAATGACGATGATTTTGACCGCCGCTCTTCCCGTTCCGGTATGAGCATGCAAGGCCGCGAAAATGATCGCAATTACGATCAGCGCGACGATTACAACCGCTCCCGCTCCAACCGCAACGAACAGGACTACGACGATCGCCGCTCTTCCCGCTCCTTCGGCAGCCAGAACCAGGGCAGCAACAGCCGCCGCAATGACGACGACGATTACAGCCGCTCCGGCAGCCAGAACCAGGGCAGCAACAGCCGCCGCAATGACGACGACGATTACAGC
>ENA-UOWO01001216-UOWO01001216.1-activated-sludge-metagenome-genome-assembly--contig:-NODE-1216-length-35108-cov-18.831427_pt1 | contig 35108 bp, 28 predicted proteins | sample MGYA00238148_ERZ761564 | MGnify/ENA primary metagenome ERZ761564 (study PRJEB28885, sample SAMN05720194) | activated sludge metagenome | isolation source: Anaerobic digester | place: USA...
TTATCAAGACACTTTCCAATTTAGAAAAGAATTTCTAAAAAAATTAGAAAAAAATTTCTAAACCTGAAGCCTGCAACTATCTTTGTCGGGTTGTTTCCATAGCGAGACAAGATTTCAAAAATATTTGGTTCATCAAAACTTTATTCCTCATGGCAAATGTACTTTGGCTGCAAGGAGGCGCATGTAGTGGAAACACGATTTCATTCTTAAATGCCGAAGAACCGACTGTCGTGGAATTGGTGACCGATTTCGGCATCAATATCCTCTGGCACCCTTCCATCGGTCTCGAAATCGGCGAACAGGTATCCACCTTGCTCAACGATATCATCAGCGGGAAAATACAGATGGATATCCTTGTCTACGAAGGTTCTATAGTACAAGGCCCGAACGGGAGTGGTACGATGAACTATTTTGCAGATCGTCCGATGCAGGACTGGGTAAAAGAACTCTCCAAGGTTGCCGGTTTCGTGGTAGCCATCGGCGACTGCGCTACCTGGGGCGGTATCCCAGCAGTACCACCCAACCCCAGCGAAAGCACGGGAATGCAGTTTCACAAAACCCAAAAAGGCGGCTTTCTCGGCGCCGGTTTCATATCGAAAGGCGGACTTCCTGTCATCAACATACCCGGCTGCCCGGCGCACCCCGACTGGGTAACCCAGATCCTGGTGGCCATTTCCACAGGCCGCATCAAAGACGTGCTGGTAGATGAATACCACCGTCCGAAGACATTCTTTACCGACTTTGTACAAACAGGCTGTCCCAACGCCATCAGTTTTTCCCAAAAAGTGGACGGCGGCTTCGGCAAACGCGGCGGTTGCCTCTTCTATGAAGTCGGCTGCCGTGGCCCGATGACCCGTGCCAGTTGCAACCGCATCCTGTGGAACCGCCAATCGAGTAAAACCCGTGCCAACCACCCCTGCCTGGGCTGTACCGAACCCGGTTTCCCGCACCACGACCTTGTAAAGGGAAGCGTTTTCAAAACCCTGAAATACCTGGGATTCCTGCCGCAGGACGTACCGACCGGCGTTTCCCGCCTCGGTTACTACACCCGCGCCGGTGTGGAAAAAGTAATGGGCAAAGTGGAACGTGTACTCGGTGTGGATCAGGAACACTTTGAAACATCCAAATAATCCAATTGAACATAAAACATCCAGTCAGTCATGTCAACGATAAAAGAACTCAACATATCTCCGGTAGGCCGGGTCGAAGGCGACCTTGATGTAAAGGTCTATATGGAAAACGGCGTGGTTACACGCGCCCACACCCAGGCTGCCATGTTCCGTGGATTTGAAAAAATCATGGAAGGCAAGGACCCGCAATCGGGTCTGATCGTGACGCCGCGTATCTGCGGTATTTGCGGCGGCTCGCACTTGTACTGCGCCTCTTCGGCCCTGGATACGGCCTGGAAAACCAAGTTGCCGCCCAATGCATTGCTGTTGCGCGCCATCGGTCAGGCTACCGAAACGATTCAGTCTATTCCGCGCTGGTTTTACGCCATTTTCGCTACGGACCTGGCCAATAAAAAGTTTGCCAACAAACCGCTGTATGCAGAAGTGGTAAAACGCTTCGCCGCATACGTCGGCACTTCTTTCCAGAAAGGTGTAACCGCATCGGGCCGCCCCGTGGAAGTGTACGCACTTTTCGGCGGTCAGTGGCCCCACTCTTCCTATATGGTACCCGGTGGCGTCATGTGCGCACCGACGTTGAAAGACATCACCCGGGCACATGCCATCATGAATTTCTTCCGCAACGACTGGCTGGAATCCGTCTGGCTGGGCTGCTCCATCGAACGCTACCTGCGCATCAAATCGTGGGACGACCTGATGGCATGGGTGGAAGAAAATGAAAGCCAGCGCAACAGCGACCTGGGCCTGTTTATCCGCGCCAGCCTCGAGTTCGGTCTGGATAAATTTGGTCAGGGTGTAGGCAAATTCCTCGCATACGGCACCTACCTGCACAAAGACCTGTACAACAATCCGACTGTCGAAGGTCGCAACCAGGCGCTGATCAGCGCTTCCGGTTTCTACGACGGCAAAACCTGGAGCGAATTCGACCACATGAAGATCCGGGAACACGTAAAACACTCCTGGTATGCCGACGTGCCGGCCGAACACCCCTGGAAAGAACCGTTCCCCACGCCGGTGCAATCACAACACCTCGCCGATTCCGATTTTAACGGTAAATACAGCTGGGCAAAAGCCCCGCGCTACGATGGATTTGCGGCAGAAGCAGGTCCGCTTGCCCGTGTCATCATGAATGCCAACCCGGCCAACCTGGACCACCAGATTCATGATCCGCTCTTTGGCGATATTATCAACAAACTGGGTCCAAGCGTATTTACCAGAACCCTGGCCCGCGTACACGAAGCGCCACGGCTCTACGAATTCATCAACCAATGGCTCTCTCAAATCGATCTGGACGCAGAATACTACATTAAACCGGAAGAAAGAGACGGCATCGGCTTCGGCGCAACGGAGGCTGCACGCGGTTCTCTTGCGCACTGGATCGAAATCAAGGACGGTGTGATCAAAAACTACCAGGTCATGGCGCCCACTACCTGGAACGTCGGTCCGAATGACGAACAAGGCAAAAGTGGTCCGATTGAAGCGGCGCTTACCGGGATCGAAATCGAAGATCCGCACGATCCGGTGGAAGTCGGTATGGTGGCGCGTTCGTTCGACTCCTGCCTGGTTTGCACGGTGCATGCACACGACGCGAAGACGGGCGAGCAACTGGCGAAGTTTAAGTTGTAGTTGGTTATTGGTTATTGGTTATTAGGGTGGTAGGGGTACATTCGCACCAAGCACGGCCTGAGGTAATGAACCGACCAGACACAACTTGTCCTGTTCAGTTGAAAATTTCGCCTGAAAGGCAGAAAATATTACACAACAACATGGCTTCTCATTAGCAGATGCCAGATCATAGCCACCGGGTCGCTTGAAGCGACCCGGTGGCTTGTAATAACGCTTGGCTACTCGTAAGTGTGCCAGAATTACATGAACGAACACCCAGGCGTCACCACCCTAATAACCAATAACGAATAACCAATAACTATGAAGAACACCGCAATCCTGGGCTTCGGCAACCCCGTACGCAGCGACGACGGCGTGGGCTGCATGGTGATCGACGAACTGAAAAAACGGCTCGGAGAAACGCCACCGGGCGTGAGCCTGATCGATATGGGCACTTCGGCATTCGAAGTGTTGTTCCAACTCAAAGGCCACGAACGTATTATTCTGGTTGACGGCGTGATCAACACGAACGAACCCGATGGCACCCTGTACCGCCTGCCGGCAAGCGCCGTCGATGCGGCCATTCAGGACGATCCGATGGTGTTTTTGCACAGCCTCAAATGGGACCAGGCGCTGTCGTATGCTAAAAAAATACTGGGCGCCGAATATCCCGAAGACATCTCCGTATATTTGATTTCCGTGACCAATACCCGCCTCGATCTGGGTATCAGCGAGGTGGTGTTACAGGCGGGTTTGAAAGTAACGGATTTGATCATTGAAGAACTGGGCCCTGTAAACGCTTGATTCTGAATATTTTATAAAAATGGGTGTAAAACTAAGGACACAGCATCTGTGGATTTCCGGCGACCTGGTCGCTGCTACCCTGGGCGATACGCCGCAGGTGTACACGGTGTATTACCCGCAACAACGTGCCCTGCTGCTCGCTCCGATGGACGACGATATTTTCCCAACCATTCACAAAGGTGGGCTGCAAATGCTCAAAAACCGCAACCTGGAAGGCGACAGGACCATTTCGCTACAGGAAATTATTATTGAAAACGATCTTGACGATACGGACCGCGAACTGGTGTTCATCCACCAGCCGGGTATGCGTATGCTCCACATCACGCTATGATAACGATATTTACCCAGTCCGAATTAGTACCCGACCTCCGTCAAATGATCGCCTCCGAGCCCCGGCTCGACGAACTGGTGGCGGTGGCAGATCTGCTGGATCAGAAACCCGATCCGTCCGGTTATCACCTGATCGTACGCCAAAAAAGCGGCATCGTACAGTTGGTCGACTGGTACAACGTGCTGCCCCCGTACCTGCTCCCCGAAGAGATCGAGATGAATGCGAATAACCTGCTGGGACTGGTATTTGCGCGGCTGGGAAACTACGAAAAAGCCTACACCTACCTGCACGACAACCAGGTACTGCTCAACGACATCGATATCATCAATTGCCTGCAAAACGGTATTCCGGTGGATGCTTCGCGGCTGACTTCCAATTTCAAGCCGTTCGAGGAATATCGCTTCTGCCACAATTCTGCCATTCTGCACCATTACGCCGCCAGCGAACACAGTTTTGACGCCGATAAAACCCGGTATTTCTACAGGGAAGCGATGAATAGTGCGCCCAATGGCGAATATTACGCCTTCACCGCCCGGCAGTACGCCATTTTCCTGACCGACCTCGGAGAATTGCTGCAGGCCGAGCACCTGCTGGATGACGCCATCAAAACAGCCCTTTCCGACGACGCTGTGCCCGAATTGAAAACGGTCCTGTGCGGTGTCTGGATGAAAAAACTGGTGGTGCCTTACGACGTGGATTTGCTGGAAACGCTGAAAACCACCCTTGGGGAGGTGCTGCAACATTACCAGAAACAGGAGCGCCGGGTGGAAGAAGCCTTGTTACTGGTCGATGCGGCACAAGTGGCCAATTACGCGGAAAGTTTCTCCGAAGCACTGGGCTATATTACCCGCGCCGTGGATATTCTTCGAAAAGAAGAAATGCCCGAATTGCTCGCGCAGGCGCAGTACCGCCGCGGCATTTTATTGTACACCTGGGCCAAAAACGACAACCCGCAGTTTTTTAAAGGCGCTTTGGAAAGTTTCCAGGAAGCCCTGAAAGTATTTACCAGAGATGAAACGCCCGACGTATTTGCCGATATCCAGCAGTATCTGGGCGTTATTTATGCGGAAATTCCGGATGAGGTGAAGAAAAAAAGCATCTGGGCAGGTATTTCTTCTTCTTCATTTCAGCAGGCGCTAAATTATTTCAACCGGGACGAACACCCGTACGAGTACGCGATGGTTTGTAACAACTACGCCAATGCGCTTACCAAGTACCCGGAAGCCAAACATTCCGATAACCTGGAAAAAGCCCTGTTTTATTACGCCGAAGCGCTGAACATCCGCACGGCTGCCGACTGGCCGCTCGAACGCGCCGTTACCCTGTTGAATTTTGTGGAAACGGGTTGGTACCTGAACCTCGAGGGCAACGGTTCCAGCCGCGCCCACTTCGAACAAATGCTCGCCTATGCGCAGGAAGCCGAACAACTGACGAACGACCCGGCGATTATTCAGGAAGCACAGCAGCAACTGAAAAAACTGGAAGAACTGCGCGTTGCGCTGGAACAAGAAGCCTGAAACCATGCACGAAATATCCCTGGTTCGCACCATCTTCCGCACCCTCGACGACAACTTTACCCCCGAAGAACTGGATAAAGTGATTGCCATCGACCTGAAAGTCGGTCCGCTGGCCAATGTCGAAACCATTCTCCTGCAAAACGCTTTCGATGCGGTGGTGGAAGAAGACGAGGTACGTTTCAAAGGCGTGCAATTACGGGTAAACCTGGTGCCGATTCTGGTGCAATGCCCTGATTGTCAGGAGATTACGGAAATACACAACTACAAGTTCGTGTGCGTATGCGGAAAGCCCTGCGGGAATGTGGTGCAAGGGAATGAGTTGCTGATCGAGCGGGTGGAAATGCGCGATTAGTTATCCATCTTCCTTCCGCCGCTCGATGTAGTCCCGAATTTTTGAGGCACTTTCATAATCCTCCTTCTCGATCACTTTTTTCAGCAAATCTTCCAGTTCCGCCAGCGTAAATTTGGCGTACGACCCACCCATCTGATGGCCGCCCAGCGTATCGGCCAAAATGCCGGCCGCTTCGATGACGTGCTGGTAAGAATACACCGGCACGCCGCAACGAACAGCCAGCGCAATAGCGTCGGAACTGCGGGCGTCTATTTCCAGTATAGCGCCGTCGTGTTTTTGCAGCATCAATCGGGCATGAAACACGCCTTCCACCAGGTCGTGGATCAGCACTTCTTTCAGTACGCCGCCCAGCGCCTCGATGGTACTTTTTAACAAATCGTGGGTAAGCGGCCGGATGGGCTGCATTTGCTCCATGGCTATGGCGATCGACTGCGCTTCCGGCATCCCGATAATGATGGGTATACGCCGCTGCTGCTCCAGTTCTTCCAGAATCAGGACGTAATTGCCGGGCTGCGATTCGCTGCTCGACAGCGCGACGATGGCCAATTCCTTTTTTTCACTCATGACATTTGAATAAAATGGCATAATTCCGCCAGGTCCTGGAACGGAGCCACCACTTTGCCCCTCCAAGTTAGCCTGAAAACGCCGTTCTGCTCTATTTCAACCGAATATTCCTTTTCTAAATCAAGTGTATGGCCGTTGTCGGCAACAATGGTGATCCCGAAATCACTTAAAGCCAGCAAAAGCCATTCCCGGGGCGTTTCAGGTTCTTTCATGCGTGTAGCAGGTTTTGAAACAACACTTTAAAACCGAATCCGATACAGAGCAGCGACGACAGCAGCGTAAGGCCCCGGTGCAGGCGCGGGCTGTTCGATACTTTCGGTGAAAACGGCAGGCTGAAGATACCTGAAGCGAGCAACATGCCTGCAATGGAACCGATGCCGAAAATCAGCAGGTACACAATCCCTTCCCAGGTGCTTTTCAGTTGGGTCATCACCACCAAAACAAGTGTGCCGCTTCCCGCCAGCCCGTGAACGAGGCCGACTCCGTATGCCAGCCGGTGCCCATGCGGTTCGGCGTGTTCATGCGCAAGTGCATGGTTCTTTTCGTGCTGCCGGGTTTTCCAGATGCGTTGAAGTCCCAGCAGGATTAACATACATCCCACCCCGGCCTCGAAATAATGAAACGTATGCTCGGCAATCATACACTTCGCAACAATCATCGTCACGCCGATCACCAGAATCGTGGACGTATGACCCAACCCCCAGAAAATACCGTCCTTGATGGCCGTCAAAACGGAATTCCGGCGGGTCACGATACTGCTTACCGCCAGCAAATGATCGATTTCAAAGGCATGCATAAATCCGACAACGCCGGCAAATAAAAGTGGGAACAATGGGTGCATAAGGTCACAATTGATAGAGTACGATGCGGTGGTTTCCCGTGTCGGCCACGGCCAGGCGCCCCTGATCGGCACAGATGGAAAAAGGCCAGTACAGGTTTTTTTCGGTGCCAAACACGGTTTCCGCATTTTCGCTGCCTGTGAAAAAATCGGGTTTACCGATCAGCGCGCCGGCCGCAGCATTGCTTTGACCGGGCAATGGATCGAACCGCAACACGCGGCTGTTGCCGGTGTCTGCCACCAATAGTTCATTTTGAAAAAAGCAGGCGTCGTAACACCAACTCAGGGTATTCGGCATCGGGTGCAGGCCGTACTGGTTTTGGCCGTTGCCGTTCAGGTCGGCCTGACCGACTACCACATCGGCTTTTTGCCGAAATGCCGTGCGCCAGTCGCGCCAGATGAGGATGCGGTAATACTGCGTATCTGCAACTGCCATGGAACCGTCGGGACCGATTTTCACTGAATACGGCCAGATAGGGTCCTCATTTTCGTAGTCGCGGGTACTGAAATCGGGTTTCCCGATGACGGCTTGCGCGGGCGCGAAGTTTTCCGTCGGCAGGGTGTCATAATACAGAATCCTCCTGTTGCCCGTATCGGCGATCCAGAGCCGCTGCCCGTCGCTGAACACGCCGTAGGGCCAGAACAGGGTGCGGTCGCCGGGATCGGCGCCCACTTTCAGGGCATTGGGCTGGTTGGAATTAAAATCGCGCTGCCCGATCACCACGTCGGCTGCCTGCCCGTGCCGGGTGGGCATGGTGTGCCAGATGAGAACGCGGTGGTTCCAGGCATCGGCGACGATCAGTTTCAGGCCGTCGGACCAGATACCGGAAGGATATTGCAGGGACGAAGCATCAACAGAACCGCCCGCATTTCGACCTACCGCTTCGGCATCGCCCTGACCGAGCACGACGTCGGGTTCCCGGAATTCCGTGTCGGGAAATTGATTCCAGATGAACACCCGGTTGCGGCCCGTGTCGGATACGAACAAGCGGTTTTGATGCAGAAAAACACCGCGCGGCGCCAGGAACGGCATGCTCTCCGGACCTTTGAACAGGTGCTTCGGAAGCAACTCAACGCCGGAATGTTGCGGCCTTTCAGCCGGTGCGCCGCCCTTTTTGAGGGTGATATTCAGGATGGTATCGCTCAATTTGTTTGGTGTTATGAATAATGCGAAATCATGGGTTAAAACGAATTTCGGCCGTTGTTGGCGTCCCTGGCGGAGTCGCCCACAACGGCTGAAAAATTATTACATTTAACTATTTACACTTTATTCGGAGTTCGATATTCGGTGTTCGATATTCGATATTTTTTAACACCGAACATCGAACTCCGAACTCCGAACCGAATGTCGGAGTAAACATTCCGTACACCCCTAACCGGGACGCCAACAACGGCCCAATCATGGCCGTCGTATTCATCATTCATCATTCAAACTCAACATATTCTCGGCAACTGCTCCCCTACCGGCATATTCACCACCCGTTTCCCGCCGATTGTACTGTGCAACAGCACCTGCCGGGGGTGTTCGGCGGTTATGTTTCCGATGATGGCAGCAGCAGCGCCGTTTGGGTCCGCCTGTAAAAATTCGAGTACCGAGTCGGCTGCTTCGGCTGCTACTACGGCGATAAATATCCCTTCGTTGGCCACGTAAAGCGGGTCGAGGCCCAGCAATTCGCAAGCCCCCGCTACTTCTTCCAGCACGGGAATGTTGCGCTCCAGCAGGTCGATGCCCAGCCGGGTGTCGCGGGCCAGTTCGTTCAGCACCGTCGCCACGCCGCCGCGGGTCGGGTCGTGCAGCAGGTGTATTTTTTCGCCGAACAGATCGAGCATCGCCATCACCGTGTGGTTGAGATTCGTGGTGTCGCTCACGATGTCCGTTTCGAATTCCAGCCCCTGGCGGACGCTCATAATGGCCATGCCGTGGGTGGCGACAGAACCGCTGATCAGGACTACATCGCCCGGCTGTACCCTTTTTTTGCTGATTTGCGCACGCGGATGCAGCATGCCCACACCGCTGGTATTGATAAAAATCTTGTCGCCTTTTCCGCGCTCCACCACTTTGGTATCGCCGGTGACGATTTGAATGCCCGCCTGTTCGGCCGCGTATTTGATGCCCAGGAGAATGTCCCAGAATTCGCGCATCGTCAGGCCTTCTTCCAGAATAAAACCCAGAGAAAGGTACTTTGCCCGGGCGCCGCACATTGCCAGGTCGTTGACGGTGCCGTTCACGGCCAGTTCGCCGATGTTGCCGCCGGGGAAAAAGACGGGAGAGATGACGTAACTATCCGTGGAAAAAGCCATTCGCCCGGCTTCCACCTCGAAAATAGCGCCGTCGTGCCGCTCGTCGAGCAGGTCGTTTTTCAACAGGTCGAACACCCCGCTGTCGAGCAGGCGGTTGGTGAGCAGTCCGCCGCTGCCATGCCCGAGTGTGATGATATCGAAATCGAGTTTCGGCATCGGGCACTGCAATTGCATTTTTATTTTTTGTTCCGATTCTGTCATGCTACTTCTTCCATGGCCTGTGAAAAATGATAGTACGCCGCGCAGGCGCCTTCGCTGGACACCATAGGTGCGCCTAGCGGCGATTCCGGCCTGCATTTTTTGCCGAACTGCGGGCATTCATGTGGTTTTTTGATGCCTTTCAGCACCAGGCCGGCGATACATTCCGCGCTTTCGGATACCTTTTCGATGTTTACGTTGAATTTTTTATTGGCGTCGTAGGCGCTGAATTCCGGACGCAGTTCGTAGCCGCTCATTGGAATATTCCCGATACCGCGCCACTCGCGGTCGGTGGTTTCAAATACCTGCGCAATCACTTTTCGGGCTTCGGGATTACCTTCCGGCCGCACAATCCGGCTGTACTGATTTTCCAGGCGATGCTCTCCTTTTTCCAACTGACGTACCACCATCAGGATGCCCTGCAACAGGTCCACGGGCTCGAAACCGGTGACGACTACCGGAATTTTATACCGCTCTACAAGCGGATAATATTCGTCGATGCCCACGATGGCGCACACGTGTCCGGCCGCCAGAAAACCCTGAATATGCGAGGCATCGTCGTTCATCACTGCCTCGATGGCAGGGGGAACAAGTACGTGCGAAGTAAGAATGGAATAGTTGCCGACGCCGGCCCGTTGCGCATGGATGACGGACAGCGCATTGGCCGGAGCGGTCGTTTCAAAACCCACCGCGAAAAACACCACTTCTTTGCCGGGATTTTCCCGGGCAATTTTAACGGCTTCGAGCGGCGAATACAAAATCCGCACGTCCGCGCCGGCAGCCTTGGCTTCCAGCAGACTCATTTTGGAGCCCGGCACGCGCAGCATATCGCCATAGGAGCAGAGGATGACACCGTGTTCCATGGCCAGGTGAACGGCTTTGTCGATCTGGTGCAAGGGCGTGACGCACACCGGGCAGCCGGGGCCGTGCACCATACGAACCTTGTCGGGCAACAACTGTATCAGGCCGTTTTTGACCAGACTGTGGGTTTGTCCGCCGCACACTTCCATGATCGTCCAGGGTTGTGTAGCCGTCCGGCGAATTTCGTCGAGGTACTGCGCCACGACATCCGCATCGCGGTATTCGTTCAGGAATTTCATACCGCCTTAAATTTGTGTGTGTTCAATGAGTTCGTCTATTTCGCCGATCTCTTTTAAATACTCGAACGTTTTTTGCGCCTCCGCTTCATCGACGATACTGATGGCCACGCCGACGTGTACGAGCACGTAATCGCCTTCTTTGGCAGCGGGCACCATTTCGAGACTGGCTTCTTTGGTGATGCCGCCGAACTGGACTTTGGCCATGCGGACCAGGCCGTCGTACTGGCTTTCGATGGAGCGAATTTTACCGGGAATTGCCAAACACATAATCTAGAAGTGAGAAGTGAGAGAGTGAGAAGTGAGAGGCGTAGCGTACACCGCTTCGTTTTGGGTGATTTTTGTTTTCATTGGGTAATATGACTTCGGAGAAGCCCAACATTTGTAGACGCCCATTGCCCGAAGGAGATGTTTTCATCGTTGGGGGAAAGTTGGCGATGAAAATAGAGTTGGTGATCGGGGGCAAGCAGGTGTTCAATCATATCCAGCAGGAGTGTATTTTGAAATACGCCGCCACTAAAGGCTATTTTTTGAATGTTCTGATGTTTTGCCGTTTGGGCGATGATGTTTACAAGGTACCAGTGAAACCGGGCAGCGATGTACGCTTTTTCTTTACCGGCGCTCAGGTCGCGGACGATTTGCAAAAACAGGTTTTTCGTTTGCACCGGGCCGTCTTTTTCAAACACATCCGGAAAGTAGTCTTCCGTGAAAGCAAATCCGTGTTCTTTGCAATATCTCCTCGCCAGGTCTTCCAGCAACAAGGCCGCCTCACCTTCATAACTCACTTTATCTGCCAGGCCAAGCAACGATGCCACGGCATCGAATATGCGCCCCATACTGGAGGTTTTCAGGGTGTTCGTAGTAGTTAGTTTCCGGTACAGTTTCCATTCCGTTTCGGAAAACTTCGGTTTGATGCAGGTTTGGGCTTCTTCTATTTCCCGGCAAACCGACATGGCAGACAGGCGCGGTTCGCGGGCCATTTTATCGCCCATCAGCACCGGGAAATATTCGAAATGCGCGCAACGGGCGAACATTTCAGGCGCTTCGGTTTGATTTCTGCCCTCGTACCTGAAAAACTCGCCGCCCCAGATATGCCCGTCGTCGCCCAGGCCGGTTCCGTCCCAGATGACGCCCAAAACGGGCCCTTCGGAGGCAAAAAGGTCGTTTTCGGCCAGCACAGCTGCGAAATGCGCCCGGTGGTGCTGTACCTGAACAAAAGCCGCCTGCCATTTTTCCGCCAGCCGCCGGCCCAGTTCCGTGGTAAAATACCCGGGGTGCAAGTCTCCGGCGACAATGGAGGGCCGGGCCTTGTATAACCCCGTCAAGTGCTTTCGCACCTGGCTAAATCGCTGTTGCGTATCGAAATCGCCCAGTTCGCCGAGGTATTGACTGACATTGATATTCCCAAGATGCGCCAGCGTGAAGGTGCTTTTCATTTCGGCGCCGAGTGCCAGCACAGTTGTATCGGGCACCTGCAAGCCGGGCTGAATAAATGCGGGCGCCCAGCCTCTTCCCCGCCGGAGTATCACACTTTCTCCCGAAGCCCGCACAGCCATCACACTGTCGTCCTGCGGCATCACGATGGGCCGGTTGTGCGAAAGAACCAGATCGGCAATACCGGCCAGGTCCTGCAATGCGGCGGCGTCTTCATATATCAGTGGCGCACTGCTGACGTTGGCACTGGTGGCCACAATGGGTTTTCCAAAACCCTGCAACAGACATTCGAACAACGGCGCATTCGGCAGCATCGCCCCGATTCTGCTCAGTCCGGGCGCAATCCCGTTCCGGTCGAAACCCGAAGCGGGTACAGCCAGCATTTCCAGCAGCACGATAGGAGCGGCAGGGCTTTGCAAATGCCTGCGCGCTGTTTCCGGAATTTCTGCGTCGTTTTGCAAGATGTCCAGATCGGGGTACATCATGGCAAACGGTTTGCCCGGCCGGTGCTTCCGGGTCCGCAACCGCGCCACTGCTTCGGCCTGTGTCGCATCGCAGGTGAGCAAATAACCGCCGATGCCTTTGATGGCAACGATCGCCCCGCTTCGCCAGGCCTCGCATACTTCCTTCAAAATGATCTCCTGGTCTTCGGTATTTTCGGTAAAACCTCCCAGTGTTTCCGACATAAAAAGCCGGAGCGTAATGCCGCAGACGGGACAGGAATTCGTCTGTGCATAATACCTGCGGTCTTCCGGATCTTCGTATTCGGCCTTACAGGCAGCGCACATAACGAAATGCCGCATGGTTGTCAGCGGCCGGTCGTACGGCACCCCGGTCAGAATGGAATACCGCGGCCCGCACACCGTGCAGGTGATAAACGGGTACCCGAAACGCCGGTTGGCGGGATCGTACATTTCCTGCCGGCACCCGGCACACAACGCCACATCGGGCGTGAGGTGCAATACGGGCAGGCCGTCGTTGCTGCTTTCTAGAATGGAAAAACTGTCAAAGAACGATTCGTTTTCATCTTCGGCGATGGAGGAAGCCGTTATACAGGCCGTTTCGGGGGCATTTTTTAACAGATGTTGCTGAAAATCAAGGGCTTGTTCCCGTGTTGCGTTTATTTTAATCAGCACTCCCTCGAGGCCGTTGACGACCCAGCCGTTCAGATTTCGTTCCAGCGCCGCGCGCCGGACGAAGGGCCGAAAGCCTACGCCCTGCACCCGCCCGCGGATCGTGATGGTCCAGGTCATGCCATTTCCAGTGCCTGAGCATGTGCGGCTTTCTTTTCCCGTACGCGTTCCATCAGCCATTCACACCATTGGTCCATGCCTTCGCCGGTAGTACTGGAAACGGTGATGGACTCGATTTCCGGATTCACTTCCCGGGCGTCCTGCACTGCGGCGTCTACCTTGAACGGCACGTACGGCAGCAAATCGGCTTTGGAGATCAGCATCAGTTCGCTGGTGAGGAACATGCGCGGGTATTTCTTTGGTTTGTCGTCGCCTTCGGTAGAGGCGAGCAGCGTTACCCGGAAATCCTCGCCGAGGTCGAATGCCGCCGGGCACACGAGGTTACCGACGTTTTCGATAAACAGCAGGTCGAGCCCACCCACGTCGAGGTGATCGAACGCTTGCAGGATCATCTGCGCTTCCAGGTGGCACACGCCGTTTGTCACGATTTGTGTGGAAGGAATACCCGCTTCACGGATGCGGATGGCATCGCGCTCGGTTTCGAGGTCGCCGACCAGCACAGCCATGTTGATATGGTCTTTCAGGCGGCGGGCTGTTTCTTGCATCAGCGTGGTTTTTCCGCTGCCGGCAGATGAGGTGATGTTGATGAGCAAGGTGCCCTGGGTCTGCATTTTATCGCGGATACCTTTGGCCACGTAATCGTTGGCTTTCAGCAGGCTCATGGTGGTGTTGTCGCACTGAATAGCGCCGACGGGGAGGCGATTGGATTTTGCGAATGCCATGTTAGTTGTTGGTTATTAGTTATTGGTTATCAGGGTGGTTACGCTTGGGAATGGGGTGGATTTGGCCAAATGAAACAGGTAGTTTGGCTATAGTCATGCAGCAAAGATAAACGGGCCGGGAGCATTAGAAAGTTTTTTCTAATTTTTAGGAAAAGATTCCTAATAAGGCGAGTTTTTCAAAGTTTCAGTACGGCCATTTAGGTCGTTTTGAGAAGTGTTTAGGTTGTTTACATAAACGTTCCGGTCTTTTTGAGATGTGTTTAGGTTGGTGAGCCCAAACGAATAGGTCCCCGACTGAAAGTTTTAGGTCGGAGACCCAAACGTTTAGGTTGCCCGACGTAAAAATTTAGGTCGGCAACTGAAACACTTCTCAAAACAACCTAAACACATCTCTATCGGACCGGAACGGATGTCCATGGAATGGAAACACATCACGATGAGACCTAAACACTTCTCAACAAGACTTAAACACATCTCGATAGAACCCAAACGTTTAGGTCTGGAACCCAAACACTTCTCAAAAAGACCCAAATGACGGGTAAAAACCCCGATTGCAGGTCCTGCCGAGACAATACATCTCAGCAGGACGTAATTTGCGCGTAAATCTTAAATCTTACGTCATGTAATCTTGAATCTTAAATCAAGAGCGATTGCTACTTACCTTTACCCTGCACACCGCAATAAACAAGACGCGGAAGTACGTACCATGCGTATTCAAGAGTGGTTTTCTCCACCCGATCCATGCCGGCCCTACGACAGCCACGAACGTTTGTTCCGGGGTTTGCAGCGTTTGGAAAATGCCGCTATTCTTTGCCTACAGATGAAGGCATTGAAACCGGTGCGGAAAATTGTGCGGCAGTACGGACTCCCGCCCGATCGGGCAGACGATATTTTGAACCGGAGTACACTTATTTTTTTGCAGAAAATAGAGGACGGCAATTACCAGTTCCTGGGCCATGCGCCGTCGACCTACCTGATTGAAATTGCGCGCAGGGTAACCCTGTCGGCCACCCGGGCACAAAAAAAGACAACGGCTCCACTCGACGGCCATGAGCGCCTGCCCGACCCGGAGGTGGAATCGGATAAACGCCGACAGGAAGATACCGAACTGGTGCGCCATTTGCTCGACCGGCTCGGCGATCCCTGCGCACAGGTCATTCGCCTGCACCACATCGAAGGTTATAGCGATGAAGATGTGGTGCAACAAAATATGACCAGATACACCACCGTCGATTCCCTGAAAATGAAACGCAGCGATTGTATGAAAAAACTGATTCAACTGGCCCGGAAATGGAAGATTTCAAACAATACCTGAGCGAAGACCTTGAGGAGGAGGAACGTGCTGCTGCCGAGCGGATCCGAACCGGCCTCGAAGGCCTGCGGCTCGAACGCAAAGTGACGGAAGTGGCTGCCGGGCGCCGGGCACTGCTGCGGCAAAGGTTTCGCATGCGGATTGTTGTGGCTGCTCTGCTCGTTGTGACGGGAGGCGGAGCCATCCTGTTTTTTTGGAAAAAAGATTTGCCGGTACAACAGCAACCCCGCGTACCTGTGCCCGATCCCGACAACGCGCCGCCAATGAATCCGGGGAGTGTATCTCCCACCCCGCCCGGCAACACCAAAAATACACCTGTGGTGGAAAACCGCCCGGCAAAAGATTTGCCCGAACCACGCTTTTCCGCGCCCGTGCTGCGCGGAGCAGGCAGCGAAGATCCGGCCCGAAAAGCGTTGTTGAACAAGATCTGGTACACCGATTATCCGCCGACCGGGTTTGCGGCATCGGGGCATTTTGAAAAGGCCGACGAATTGCTGAAAAACCGGGATTTTACCGGCGCCTACGTGCAATTGCAGCGATTGGAAAGAAGCCTGCCCGCCAACGATACACTGCGGTTTATGAAAGGTTACTGCCTGCTGGAACTGGGTGAAGGCGCCGAAGCGCTTGCCTACTTCGAAGGAATGGATATCCGGCAGCCTGCCTGGAAAATGCAGTTGGAATGGTACCGGGGGTTGGGCGCGCTGCTCACGGGAGACTCGAAAAAAGCATTAACCACATTCCGGAAAATAGGCGACACGCCCGGGCATGCGTATCGGAAGCAGGGTAAAAAGGCAGCCGGGTTGCTGCATTGACGGGACCAATGCAACGCCTCCTTTAATCGTAAATCCTACATAAAAACGCCTGTATCATGCGCAAATCCTTTTTGCTCCTATTCCTGTGCAGTCCGATGTTACTGGTCGGACAACACCCCGATTCCACCGATCTGAAAATGGTGGACAGCCTTATCCGCGCTTGCCGGCCGCTCATCCTCAATGGCGATTTTGACGAGGCACTGCGCATCGGCAGTGTTGCCGAAAAAATTGCCCTGGAGAAATGGGGACAGGAATCGCCCCCATACGCGCGTTGCTGTTACAACCACGGCAGAATACTCTATTTCAATGCCGATTATCCGGGAGCGGAAAAATGGTACCTCGACGCCAAGATCATTCAGGAAAAAACGGGGGTAACAGAGAGCCCCGAATACGCCTGGACACTAAACAACCTCGGCATTTTATATAACGACCAGAGCGAATATACCAGAGCGGAACCCTACTTTCTGGAATCGAAAAAAATACGGGAAAGGGTACTGGGCAAAAAACACAACGACTACGCATCCAGTCTGAATAACCTGGGGGTGCTGTATCTCGATATGGGTGATTACGAAAAAACCCTGGCTTGTTTGCTGGAAGCGCTGTCCATCCGGGAACAACTTTTCGGGAGACAAAATGCATCGTTTGCAAGTTCGCTCGATAACCTCGCAATCACCTACCAACACATGGGTGATTATGAAAAAGCGGAACCACTTTACCTGGAAGCCAGGCGCATCCGTGAGGTAAAACCAGGCAAAACGCACGCGGACTATGCTTCCAGTCTGAACAATCTGGGAATATTTTATTTCAATTTGGGAAACTATGAAGAAGCCGAACGGCTTTACAAGGAAGCCATTGACATACGGGAAAAAGTGCTGGGCAAAGAACATCCCACGTACCTGATCACCCTTAATAATCTGGCCAACCTGTACGAAGTAACCGGGCAATATGACCGCGCGGAGACACTTTACAAGGAGTCGCTCGCTATTCGGGCACAAAAACCTGGCAAGGAACATGCTGATTATGCGGGCGGCTTGCAAAGCCTCGCAATCCTGTACACCGACCGGAAACAATACGAAAAAGCGGAGCCCTTGCTGCTGGAAGCCAAAGGAATACGCGAAAGGATAAATGGCGTAAATCACCCGGAATACGCGGGACTTCTGAATAATCTCGCCCATGTATATACCGGGGAAAACGAGTATGCCAAGGCCGAATCATGTTATCTGCAATCAAAGGAAATCCGTAAAAACACGCTCGGCATCCGGCATCCCGAATATCTTGAAAGCCTGCAAAGCCTGACCGATTTTTACTGGCAAACAAACCGGTTAAAAACGGCAAGCGAATACCTCCTCGAAACCGGCCGGGCAGAAAACGATTTGCTTGCCAAGGCATCGCGGCACCTTTCCGAACGTGAATTATCGCTGTACATCCGTAAATTCGAATATGCGCTGGATCGCAATTTTTCGTTCGCCCGTTATCAGTCCGGCCTCGAAGGAATGTGTTTTGACGACATACTTTTTTACAAGGGCTTTCTGCTGAACGCCTCGGCGAAGATCAGCAACCTGACTTCAACCGACTCCAGCACTACCGAAATGCTGCAACTACTCAAATCGTACGGCCGCCGCCTCGCTGCCGAATATGCAAAGCCTCTGGCCGAACAACAAGACGTGGAAGACCTGGAGCGAAAAGCAGACAATCTGAATAAAAACCTCACCCGCGCCGTCTCGGAATTCGGCCGTGCCACCCGCCAGATCACCTGGCAGGAAGTGCAGCAAAAACTGCAACCCGGCGAAGCGGCCATCGAGTTCGTGCATTACCACGTGGTCAATCCGCAACCGACAGATAGCACGATGTACGCCGCCTTGATACTGCTGCCCGGAAAAAATCCAGTATTCGTGCCGCTTTTTGAAGAAAAACAACTCGATGCGCTGCTTCGCAACACCGGCAAGTCCAAACCCGAGCAGATCGATGCGCTTTATTCCGGCAATTCCTTGTACGAATTGATCTGGCGCCCTTTGGAGCCGCAACTGGCCGGCATCAAAACGGTTTACTTTTCTCCGTCCGGACTGCTGCACCGCCTGAATCTTGGCGCTGCTCTTGTTCATGGAAAGGTCCTCGCCGACCGCTTCCATTTGATCGAACTGAACAGCACGCGCCAACTCGCCATTGCGGATAATGTCATATCAGAAAACCGGGAAGCGATCCTGTACGGCGGCATCCAGTACGATCTGGACAGATTGGCCTTCTCCCGGACGGTAGAAGGTATGAACGCCGGCTCGCTTGCTTCCCCACGCGGGCTGAATTTTACTTCTACCGATTCAACACTTCGCGCCGGCACCTGGAATTACCTCAAATGGACGGAAGTGGAAGTCGGCGCTACCGAAGCGGTCCTTTTGGATGCGGGTTTCCGGCCCACCGTGCTCCGCAAATATGCCGCTTCCGAAGAGTCGTTTAAAAGTGTCGGCAGCGCCCAATCCTCACCGCACATCCTGCATGTGGCCACGCACGGTTTCTTTTTTCCCGATCCGAAACAGGCGCAAAACTCAAAAAGCAATGATCAGGATCCTGTTTTCAAAATATCCGACCACCCCATGATGCGTGCGGGCCTTGTGTTGGCAGGCGGCAATTACGCCTGGAAAAACGGCAAACCATTTCGCCCCGGCCTCGAAGACGGCATCCTGACCGCCTACGAAATCAGCCAGATGAACCTGCGCAGTACCGAACTCGTGGTGCTGTCTGCCTGCGAAACCGGCCTCGGCGACATACAGGGTAACGAAGGGGTGTACGGCCTGCAACGTGCCTTCAAAATCGCCGGCGCGCAGTACCTGATTATGTCGCTGTGGCAGGTACCCGATTTTCATAGCCAGGAACTGATGACCGCTTTTTACAGCCGCTGGATAACGGATAAAATGAGTATTCCGGATGCTTTCGATGCGGCGCAAAAAACGATGCGGGAGAAGTATAAGGACCCGTTCTTGTGGGCGGGATTCATTTTAGTAAAATAGGGTTTGGAGGCTTCAAAACTGCTTTTCCAGCAGCAACACCAATAAAACCCCGCCGGTATACGCCAGCAAATCGCCCCACTCGAAGGAAGTGCCGATTACAATTCTCGCTACGGCAACATGCTGAAGCCCGAGCCGCTGAACGATTTGAAAGTATTGCAGCACTTCGATGGTATAGGAAAACAGCAGCACGAAGAGCGCTGTCTTCAAAACGGACGCATCCACAAATGCCCTGACAACGCAATAGATCAATATGACAACCAGGAAATCGCCCATGTACGGTCGTACAAAACGGTCGTGCATGTACAGCGCTATCAATACTTCGATTGCGAAGAGCAGGACCGCTGCCAGGAAATAATGCCGGTTAATCATAGTCTCACAGTCTAGGCGTCACCAGCCAGTAGTCCAGCATGGCCGAATTCACCGTCACGTTCATGTTGTTGTTCCATTCTTCGAATGTAAGCGTCAGCGTGTTCACACCTTTTCGCAGTGACACGGCCCGGCTGTTGGAAAAACCCCAGTCCGACCACTCGTCCTTGCCGCGCTGCGGAAATACCAGTACGCCGGAGTAGGCGCCGTTGACCGTCAGACTGCGAATAGCGCATTTGTTGTCGGTATTCCAGGGGCCGCTGCCGTTGGAATACCGCACCGAAAGAAAGTAGTTTCCGGCTTCTTCCACGTCGACCTTGCACTCGATCGTCCGGTTTTTTTCCGTAGAAATTTCCACGTATCCGTTGCCTGAAAAGTTGGTGTATGGAAACATGGTGCCCGGCGCAAAGGACTCCATTTCCACAATTTTTGCTGCGTCGTCTTTCACAAAATTCATGGGTTCGCTCAAAAACGATTCATAGCCGTTGCGATCGACAGCGCTGACGGAATACGTAACCAGTTGCGCCGACACGTCTTTCACATCGTAGCGCGCCATGGCGCTTTTTTCCAGAAACTGGCCGTTTTTGTAAATGCGGTATTCCACTGCGCCTTCGAGTGCATTCCACAGCAGGCGGTTACCGACACTGCGGGTTTGTGGGGCAGGCAGGGAGAAATGATTGGCTACCCGGTTTTCGGCCTGTTGGGAAAAATCGTTGTTTGCCAATTGAATTTCAATAGAATGTGTACCGGTAGCCGTAGCGGGTAAAAAAGCGTCGGCCAGCGGCTTGCCATCTGCCAGAATGCTTTGAATAATGTTGCCGTAGCCCTTCACCGTAATGTTCAGCACCATATTCCGGTAATGAAAATTGGAAAGCGTTTTGGCGCCTCCATAGGTTTTCGGCACTGACGGACGGAACCGAATGCCGTCAGATTCGAACTGCATGCCCATAAATACCCGGTACACCATCGCCAGATTGCCTGCCATACTCCACAGCATGCGGTCGGAATTGATTTCCGTACCTGCATAGTCGCCGGAGGAAGCCACGAAATTTTCGTAATTGGTCAGAAACAATGCGCCGGCGCGGTAAATCGCCGCCAATCCGTGGTTCAAGGCCTGCTCGTTGCCCGCTTTGGCAGCAGCCAGGTTCCAGTACGACTGCACGAAGGGCCAGATGGCGTCGTTGTGGTACGGCGGAATGCCGGGAATTTGCGGGTAAATGCAGGTGACGCCGAAATCGGTTACCGGAGATTTGGACAACAAAGTGGCCGCCTGATCCGGGTCAGCCACGTCGAACAGCACCGCCAGCGCCTCACCCAGCGCCTCGAAACGCGGAGAAAGCGTCAGGTACGGACGACCGTAGCGGTATTGGGCGTAATAGCCCTTGTCGGCCATCCACAGGTTACGGTTAATTCCGGCTTTGATTTTTTCCGATTTATCCTGATACATCAGATAGGGCTCGCCGAGGATTTTCGCCATATCTCCCAGGATGCGGCGGGTCTGGTAATGCACCACGTTGGTGCCCAGGTTTTGGGAAACGTAGATGTCCATGTTGTTCATCCACTTGGGGTAAGTCTGCTCGCGCCAGTCGAGGAAAGATGATTCTCCCGAATACAGGCCCGAGGATGCGTCGTACAGGGTTTTGTCGTCGTCTTCCACCGAGTTTTTGATGACTTCGTAGGCTTCCCGGAGCCAGTTTTTGTCGCCCGTGGCCTTATAAATTTCCCAGGCAGCCAGGGCCCAGGTAGTGCGGTCGGACGATACGGGCCAGGCGCCGCCCGAGCCGGTATCCTGAATGATGCGGCCGCGGTTGACTTTTTTGCGCAGGCTGGTTTTCGCTACCTCCGGCTCGTGGTAGGCGAAGGCCAGCAGCGTGCTGTAACTCACGTCGCGGGTCCACACGCCGCCCCATTTGGCGCCGGTGCGGAATGTGCTGTCTTTTTCGATATTTTTGGTGGCTTCTTCCAGCGACAGGTTGAACAGTGCATCCACGATCGGCTGGTCGGAGTGGTACTGTGGCCGCATGGAAATGTCGACGGAGCGTTTCCAGGTTTTTTCACCGGTATCTTTGGAAGGATTCAGCCGAACGGTAAGCGTGTAGATATTGCCTTTGCCGCTGTCTTTGAGTTTCAGCCCATTGTTGTCGAGGTTTACAAAATCCCAACTCAGCGGATCTGCACCGCCAGCCACGTAAAAACCTTTAAAATCGGCTTTGGCGACCCGGCTGCCGTCGTAGGCTTCGTAGTACCCTTGTTGCTCGAACTGCCGGATCACGGGACTCATATCGACCCGGAACGTGTATTCGTAATCGACCGGCAGGAAAGTGGCCGGTTTGGGCGGCTGCCCCTGCGTCACCGATGCGCCGAACACAATAACCGGCGATTCGTGTTCCGCGCCGATCACGATCCAGTGGTCGCGGCCGGGAGGCGCTTCGTTGTCTTTTTCGTTGATGCTGAATTTAAACGAAATCAGCCGCGAGAAGGTGGCATTGGCCGGGCTTTGGTAGTTGGAGCGTATTTCTTCGGCCGAAATAATTTGTGCCTGGTTTTTTCCCTGAATTACTTTGGCCGGAAAAACGGTGAATGTTTCCGACTGGAACAGCGGCATTTTTTTCGAAGTATGACAGGCCGACAAAAGGGCGGCGACAAGCAGGAGGAGCGTTTTTTTCATATTTGCCGGAAATTAAAAGCGTGTATGGTGTTTGGTGTATGGTGTTTGGGGTGCATTGCCCCTGGCTTTAAAGAAATCAGGCCATAGGCAATGTGCCCCAAACACCATACACCAAAAACCATACACCCCAATGTTTCCTGCAAAAGTGTAATTTTTTTAATCTATTATCGCTCAAAGTATCGCATCACACCCGGCCACATTGTAAAAATAACAGTCACAGTACCCCACAACGCAAAAATGCCCTGAAGCGGACTGTGCGGCGGACCCAGCAGCAGCAATTGCACCCCGATCCAGATGCCCAGGATAATACCGCAATACAAACTGAAGGTCCATGCCCAGTGGCGGTTCGGATAAATATTCAACATTTCGGGCCATTTCCAGTCCGGCTGAACAATCAATCCGTAAGCGATCAGCAGCGGCAGGAGGCCGTTGAAAAACAGCAGGATCATGCCGGGAATCAGAAAATCCCGGAAAGGCGAACCTTCCAGCGCACGGATGGGCATCTGAAGGCTATTGCCAGACGGGTCGTCCGTCAGCAAAAAACCGCCGTAAATGCCGCCTGCGCCGAGTGCAAGCAGCAGCAACAGCAGGATGTATAGCGCGAAGGGTTTGGGTAGGGATCGGTTGTCCATGGTATGGGAGGGGGTAATTATTTACGATGTACGATTACATGATTTGCGATTTTGATTTACGATTTACGATTTTGATTTGCGATTGAAGATCGCAAATCAAAATCGCAAATCGTAAATCATGTAATCGAAAATCGCAAATCTATCTCCTCACGCCCCCGGCAATCTTTTTTCCGGGAAGTTTTTAAAGATCATTTTTACGGCCTGGTCTACGCGATAATATATCTGGTCGGCGGTGACCTGATCGAGTGCGCCGGAAACCGCTCCGCGCCACACCTCGCTGCCGTTTCTGGAGTCTATCAGGGCTATAAGAAGTGTGCGTTTGCGGAACTCAACCGGATTTACCAGCTCGCAACGAATGGCGTCGCTTCCGATTGCTTCCTCGCACCACAGGTCACGTACGTACACCACTTCTTTTTTACCAACTACGTGGTAATACACCATCAGATCCGGAGCGTTTTCACAGCGCCGGTATCCCAACTTGTTCATTTGTTTTTCCAGCGCAATGCGAATGCTCGCTTCGGAATGGTCGTTCATCCAGATCGTACCGCTGCTCGTGCGCATCACAGGCTGCTGGTCCATCCAGTTGAAGGTGTTGAACTGATACATATTGGTACCGGGCTGCTGTTCCGAATACACTTTATTCGTAGGCGCACATGCCTGAAAAGCCAGCAGAAAAATCAAAAGGGCGGATATGGAAAGTACAGGTTTCATAAAAATCAAATTGTATAATCGGATAGGACAAAATTGCCGCCCGCAACCCTGCCGGGTCAATGACCTTGCTTACCACGTGACATGATGTGCGGTTACTGACATCTGTCACCCGCATTCATGACACCTGTCGAGATATTTTTTTCGCCCATGTGCCTGCAATTTTGTTTGAACAAAAAACTACTTACCATGAAACATACATTCCTGATGCGGTTCGCCCTGCTGCTGTCGTTGTTTGCACCTCTGACAGCCGGGAGCCAGAACGACAAAGCACTGCTGCGAGAGCTGGCGGAAGAAAACAAAAAATCAGTCGATGCCCTGGCGCTTTACCCCGCCGAAACCCGACTGGCCATCCTGGAAGCCGCCCGATACCCGGAAGTACTAATCAAAATGAACAACACCCGCCTCAAAACGGCGGCTGCCTTCCGTACGCTCATCGAGGATTATCCCCGCAATGAGCAGGAGGTATTTTACAACATCAGCCGCTATCCGGGTATGCTGCAGCAACTGGCCGACAACCCGGACTTGCCGGAATTACAGCAGCACATTCTGACGCAAATGCCCGAAAAAGAACAGGCCGCCGCTTTCCAACTCGTGCGCAATGAAACTCGCACTGTATTGAAAATCAACGAAATATCAAGAACTGCGCAGGATGCGTTCGAAGCGATGATCGTTGCGTATCCCGCTCCGGCCAAAACGGCTTTCCGGCAACTGGTGGAATTACCCGAAGTGCTGGACATTCTGAATGAAGACCTGCGCTTTACGGTACTTGTCGGCGATGTGTACACTGCCGAACCCGCCTGGGTGATTCATAAAATGGACTCACTCAACCTCGCCGTCGCCCGCGAACATGCCGGCGAACTGGATGAGTGGAAAAAATCTATTGAAAACGACCCGCAGGCCCAGCAGGAACTGGAAGCGGCTTCGAAGGAATATGCTGCGGATTTCAGTTATGCTGCGGATGACGATTATGACGATCTCTATTCCAACGGCCCGATACCTGCACAATATGTCACACCCGATTACGCTTACCCCTGGTGGTTCGGCTACCCCTGGTGGTACCCGGCTCCGTGCTGGCGCCCCTACCCCTGGTGGTACGACTGGGGATTTTACCACCGGCAGCATTTCGTGGTCGTTTATATGCCTTCCCGGCACTTCATGCACTGGTATTTCGATCACCCGCACCACCACCAGCATTACAGCCACTTGTCGGCACATTTCGTGGGGCACTACTACGGCCACCGCCGCTCCGGCACCAGTATTTCTACCGGCGTGGGCGACTGGCACGAACGCAATCGTACCCTCATTTCCGACGACTGGATGAAAGACCGCGGCCGTTTGCCCGAACGGATGAAAGAATACGGCCGTTTTGAAGAGAACCTGCAGGATTACAATGGCCGCAACCCGAAAACGCCCGTCACACCGGATGTTTTTCTGGAAAAAAACGGTAACAAATACCCGGAATTGAAACGCTCACGCACCGAGGCTACCGACGGAATCAAACGCGAACGCGAAACGGAAGCAGCCAAACCTTCGCCCTGGGCCCCGCGCAAGGAACCCGCACCTGCCAACCCTAAAACGCAACCCGGCAGGCAGGACAAAAGCGAACCTGTACAAAAACCGCAGACAGACCGGCCGGCTACGGTGCCGGCCAAAACGAAAGAAACGCCACGACCGCCCCGCACCGAGCAGCCCAGAACAGAACCGGCCAAAACGCCTCCTGTTGAAAAACCCAGCGATTTCCACCGCCAGAAATGGGAGGAAACCAGACAACAGGAAACACAGCGCGCCCGGCAGACAGCACCGGCCACTACTCCAAAACAGCAGCCTCAACGAAATGAGGTGAAGCCCAAAACGGGGGCTCCGCCCAAGCCAGGCAAAGAGCGAGGGAATTAACAAAATTTCACCGGCGCATGAAGCAGGGATTACTTACGTAATCCCTGCTTTTTTTATCAAGTGCCCCCCCTTTTTCAACCTGAAACACTACAAAGTGAAATTTCTTGCTCTATATTTGGGCACTTATTTCGAATTCGTAAACAAATGAATAACTCGATAAATCCTGATCAGGCCCTTCGCGAACAATTGTCCGGTTCAGCAGACGAGCGGAAACTTGCATTGCAGCAAATTTTCCGTAGCAACGACCTGCGCACGATGACCTTCAGTTATATTCTAAAGCATGGTGGTAAGGAGGAGGATTGCAGAGATGTCTTTCAGGAAGTCTTTTTACTGTTTGAAAGGGCTGTGCGGGAAAAAAAATTTGAAGGGAAAAGCAGTGTTTCCACTTTCTTCATCGGTATCGTTAAGTGGCACTGGATCAATACATTGCGAAAGAGAGGAGCGTATACGGCACTTGATGACCGGACGGATTTTATGGACACCTCCGATAGTGTGGAGGTCAGTGTGATAGATGAAGAGAAAAGAAAACTGCTCCACTCCGTCATCGGGCAAATGAATGAACGCTGCCGGCAACTCCTCCGGCTTTGGGGACTGTCGATGTCGCCCGAGGAAATCGCGAAGGAAGCAGGGTTGGCAGGTCCGGATATGGCAAAAAAAGAAACCTATCGTTGCAGGACCAAACTGAAAGAATTTTTCGATGCGCGGCCGCATTTAATGGAAGCGCTCAAAAACTGAACATACAATGGAAATTCAGGATACCATCGACGCTTATGTCAGGGGACATCTCGATCCTGCTGAAAAAGCGGATTTTGAAGCGGCGTTTCAAAACGACCCCGACCTGGTAAAAGCCGTGGAGCAGGCCCGCCTCGACTTTAATATTGCCAATGTGCTGATCGAAGACGAGGTGCGCGGCTGGATGCAGGAATGGGAAACAGAAACGCCTGCGCCCCAAAAAACGATTCCGCCAGCCCGAACCGGCTGGAAATGGCTGGGCGGCGCCGTGCTCATTCTATTCGTTGGAGGCGCCATCTGGTTTATTAACCGCCCTGATTCCGGCGCCGGAGATGATTCGTTTCACACTCCGCCAAAGATTGTTCCTCCCACTACCCGGCCGATTGATCCGAACCGGCCCGTCGTTCAGCAGGAAACCACGACGCCCACTACCGCGCCCGTCAAACCGGAATTGCCCGTTACAAATCCCCGCTATATTGCAAAGGCTGAAAAGGAATTTGCTGCAATAGAAAGTGATTCTTACATGCGCAGTACCGATCCTGGTCAGCCCAAAAACACCTTGCAACAAGCCGCTGAATTCATCCGTAAAAAAGATTACAGCGATGCGAGCAACCTGTTACGCGCCTTGTCCGCAACGGATCCCGATTACATTTCCGCCCAGATTCTGCTCGGCGAGGTTTATTTCCGGCAAAAAAAATTCGCCGCCGCAGAACAGGCGTACACCCGGGCATTGCGCTCGGACAAGGTGTCGGATGATGCCGTGGAATGGAACCTACTCATGTCTTATCTGGCACAGTATGCTGTTAAAAAAGGTAATTTTGACCTGCTGTTGAACAAAATCGCCGCTGATCCGGACCATCCGGATTACAAACAAGCCTTGGAACTTCAGAAAACTATAAAAAAGTAGAACGCTTTAATTACGAATGGCGCTCATATCTCCAATCGGAATAAAGCCCGCCCAGTAATATGGATGAGCCGCCATGCCTTTATGGTTTTTCAGAAAATCCTTTTTAGCCTGCCAAAGCGCAGCATCCTTGTCCATGCCATTGTAGAGGCCTTTGTAAAAGTTTTCCATCAGTTCAGAAGTGCGGACATCATTGACCGACCACAAGGTGGTGACGATACTTTTTGCACCGGCGTAAGCAAAAGCGCGCGCCAGGCTTATGATGCCTTCTCCACGTTTCAGTTCGCCGATGCCGGTTTCGCAGGCAGAAAGCGTAACGAGGTCGGCATTCAAGGACAAATTATAAATGTCCTTGGCGTAAAACTTGTCGAATGCCAGCAAGTTACCCGGCAGCGCAAAACCCAGGTAAGCGTAATCACCCACTTTATCATCCGCCTTACCGTGTGTGCTGAGGTGCAGGATGCGGTAACGCCCGGCTTCCTGTTGCAGTATCTCTTTGGGTGATTCGGCGCCGAGTAGCGCCTTTCCTCCGAAGATTTTCGACACGATCAGCGCTTCCCGACCTGTGGCGGGCAAGGCCGACAGCGTATCACGCCGCAAGGCCAGGAGTTCCGACATGGTATCCACCTGTTCACGCAGCTGGTCCGCACTGCCGCGGAAAAAAGGCGCCAGGGCCAGCAGGCTTTCGGTGGGCTGCACCCGGTGCTTCTTCTCCCGCATTTCTTTCAAAAGCGTGGCCGAGTAACTATAACTGATGTGGCGTTCCTTGCCGAGGTAACTGTGGCTGTGAAAACGCGTTGGATTGACCGGTTTTTCGGAGAGTAGCACATCGAACGGTACATAACCCAGCACGCCGTCGGGCACGACGATGATGGTATCGGTCAGCAGGTTTTCCACCGGCGCGATGAGTTTTTGATACAAATCGTACGCAGAAGAGACGTATTCCCGGGCTGTGCTTTCCTGGTAAGTGGGCGACGGGGTGTTTTGTTTAAAAGCGTCTGTCAAACCGTGCCGGAGGTGTTTGACCCAGTCTTCCAGTGGAAAATCCTTTTTCACTTCCACTACCTGAAAAGTATCCGGCCGTATCACAAACAGGTAAACCGCGCTGTCGCCGGTGAAATATTCCAGCAAGGTCTGGCCTTTTTGCAAGAGCGTATCCTGCACGTAATCGAGGGAAACAGTAGAAAGATCGTATTTGAGGCGATAGTATTCGGGATAACGGGTTTCGAGCGTGTCTTTGAGAGTTTCGTACTGGCGGCGAAGATCGAAGATTTTGGAGGAAATGGTGAGGACGGTGGTATCGGTTTCGGAAAGGTTTTGATCGAGGAGGGATTGGCGTTGTTTTTCGCGCCAGGTAAGGTCGATGCGCAGGGATTGCTCTTGTTGAAGCATCGAGTCTGGAATACTGGCAAAATGAGAAGCGCCCAATTCTTTAAACTGGGAATATAGCAAGTTGGATTTTATTTTTTCAGAAGCGGTAAATATGAGTTGATTTAAAGCATCCGGTATGATGGATTTCCTGAATGAAAAGTATGCCTGAAACGGCAATTCATACAAATCCTTGTCTAGTGCTATCCAATGCGTTTTATCTATATCATTGGAAGCAGAATGTAATTGATAATCCAGCCCAGTCATTGCCTGTCTGATCCAATCCATACTTTGGCTCAGATAAATAGATTTTGCAGTGTTTTGGTATTGTCTAATACTTGTTTTTGCAAGCAGAAACAATGCTTTATTAGTTTGTTCTAAATTGAGAACCCGGCCCATATCATTTAATTGATTGTAACCGGAAACAAGCAGTGCGTTATGACACATCTCTATTGTTTTCTCCAATTTGCCTTTACTAAGATATGGGTTGGCGAGGTTATTATATACTTGTGCAAAAAAAGGATGTGCTTCATGTAGATTGTACTTAAATATCAAAAGTGCTTTTTCGTGCAGTTCTACGGCTTTATCATATCTTCCGATGTCGTCATACACATTTGCCATATTGGAGTAAGACTCGGCAACCTCTATACTATTCGGGCCAACCAGATTGAGTCGCATTTGCAGTGCTTGCTCATTGTATTGAATAGATTGCTCATAATCTTGCTTTTTTCGGAACAAGATGCCCAGATTGAGGTAGACTGTTGATACGTCGAGGTGATTTTCTCCAAGCAACAGCCTGGTTATCTCCAGATCCTTCAAATGATACGCTTCAGATTTTATGTAATCGCCCAGAGCTGCATACGAAACCCCCAGATTATTGTAAACACCCGCAACTTTCAGGTTGTTTTCCCCCATGGATTTGGCATATATCCTTAGAGCATCAAAGTGATACTCAATTGATTTTTGATGTTCATCAAAACGCATGTAAACTCCAGCGATGAACTCATCTATTTTCGCTACTTTCGGATCATCAGGACCCAGGTTATTTACAATGATCGCCTTACTTTTCAGGTAATTTATCAGGGCCTCTCTATAGCGTCCAATCTTTGCAAGTGCAAGTCCAATATTTTCATAGGTTTCTGCAACTTTGGGGCTATTGTTTCCCAGTAGTTTAATACGTGTTTCCAATGCATGCTGAAATGCACTCAGCCCGGTTTGGTAATCTCCTGCATAACAACTTATACCTCCTATATTATTATAAACAGATGCAACTTCCGGACTGTCGGAACCATAAGATTCAATACGAAAGACTAGGGCTTTTCTTAAATTATCAACCGCCCCTTCAAATTGTCCCATTTCTGACAAGGTTATTCCAATATCATTATAGGAATTGGCCAGATCAACAGCATCCTGTAATACCAAACGAATGGTGAGTGCTTTCCGATGGGATTCAAGCGATTTTTCATAGTCACTTTTATCAAAATAAGCCAATGCAATAGAGTAATAAGAAGCGGCAACATCAGCATTATTTTCACCATATAAATGTTGCCGGATTTCAAGTGCTTTTTTATGCCTGTCCAGAGACATATCCGCATCACCTTTTGCCCTGTATGCATTTCCGGCATTATTGTATGAATTGGCTACGTCTTCATGATAGAAGTTCAATGCTTTACTCCTTACGGAAATCGCCATTTCGTAATATCGAATCGCCGAATCTAATTGATTAATATTACGATAAATCAATCCTTTACGATGCAAAACTAACCCATAACCGGCACTTTCGGCACCCGTGGTTGACAGAAAAATAGTACCGGCTATATCAAGGAGTCCAAGTGCTTTATCCCATTCCTTTCTTTTAAAACAAGTGAATGCCTCCTTACTGTAATTATTTGCCACCACTGTATCCGCCATCGTCCCCGTAAGACTTAGGGTATCCGCAGTCGCCTGTCCGAAAACCGGAGTAGAAAAGATCAATCCAACTAGAATTGTCCAAAAATTATAGGAATATTGCATGACAGTAGAGTTTTGAGAATTTATCCAATAAGTCAGCAAAATACATACGGGAATCATACCTGCCAAGATAACTGCTGCATTTCATCAAAGACCATTGATGAATATTACTTTCCAACACAAAAAAGGGCAGCCACCTCACCGGCAGCCACCCCTTCCTTTCAAAAATTCCAACAGTTTCAATACATATAATTCACCGCATAGATATCGCTGCTGCTCGGCAGCGCGTACGATCCCTGGCTGCGCCAGTACTCGATGGTGTTCGTAAACGGGGTATTACCGGGTAGTTTCAGCATGGTCCAGGAACTGCCGTAAGGCGAAGATCCGTACAGCATGATCGAATTCCAGTCGAAGGTCGTGTAGTTATACGAATTGGTGTAGCGAAGGAAATTGCCGGTATTGGCCACGCCCGGGTTCACCCAGATTTTCGTATTGCGGTCGCTGCGCTGGTGTTCGTGGATCAGGCCGAGTGCGTGGCCCAGTTCGTGGATGGCTACGCCGGGATTGGAATCGGCGAGCGACAGGTTTTGCATACCGCCCTGATAGCCCACGTACGAATAATTGGAATTCCCGTCCTTGAACACCCGGATATAATTGGCTTGTGTAGTGCGTTGGATAAACTGAATACCCGTGTACAGGTTCCACTTCTGACAGGCTGTCAGGAAGGCGTTGCGCAGATTGGTCGGATACCCCGTAGCGAAACTGTAATACACCCGCGCCTGTGGCCAGAGATACACGCCTGCTTTGGAGGCGCCGCGTTCTTCCGTGGAAGGCGTATTGGTGATCAGTTCCGCCGGCACGGCAATGTCGCCTTCCAGCAGAATAGTACCTGCGGGCGTTACCTGGTAGCGCACGGCAAATGAACCGATAAAGCCGTTGTTCCAGGGGAGATTCGTGTCAGTTAAAGCATTATGACAGTGGGTTGGGTCGTCCGGGATTTCCAGCGCCTCCGCAGTGAGTTCCGGACGAAGTTCGGGGTTTTCCATTTCGCTTGTTTCCGTTTTTTTGCAGGCCTGTAGTGCAACCAGGATCAGGACCATAAAAAGAGCGATTTTTTTCATGTTGCTAAAAAGTTTTGTGGTAAGAATGAATAGTAGTTGTATGCACCATTTGTTTATCCGGACGCCAAATGGTACCCATTCCATACCCGCTTTTTTTTTAAAATAAAAAAGGCGACCGCCGGGGAGCAGTCGCCTGAAAAGCGTGTTTTAGTAAAATCAGTTTTTGATCGGCCGCATATCGCCTATTGGAATAAAACCGGCCCAGAAAAACGGATGCGCATCGGTTTTACTTTCCATAAATTCATCCCGTTTGACGTGCCACAATGCTTCATCCTTGGGCATACCTTTATACAGGTTTTTGTAAAAGCCCTGCATGAGGCGGCTGGTGCGCGCATCGTCTACCTGCCACAACGTGGTGACGATGCTTTTAGCGCCGGCATACGCGAAGGCCCGCGCCAGACTGATAATGCCTTCGCCGCGTTGCAGTTGACCGATACCTGTTTCGCAGGCAGACAACACCACCAGGTCGGCATTCAGCGACAGATTGTAGATGTCTTTTACGTAAAACTTGTCGAATCCGCCTGTGTTTCCGTGCAACCCGAAGCCGAGGTAGGCGTAATCCCCTATTTTGTCGTTGGCCTTGCCGTGTGTACTCAGGTGCAGAATGCGGTAATTTCCGGCTAGTTGCTGAAAGGTATCTTTGGTGGCATCAGGGCCCAGCAGCGCATTCCCTTTGAAAATCTTTTCCGCCACCAGGGCTTCCCGGCCGCTGTTGCGCAGGACAGGCAGCGTATCGCTCCGCAGGGCAATGAGCTCGGAAAGGGTATCTAATTGCTCGCGTAAAGCCTTAACGTCGTCGCGCGAGAAAGGCGCCAGGGCAAGCAGTGAACCGGAAGGTTCGTTTTTATGCCGTTTGTCGCGCATTTCACGCAGTAAAGTAGCCGAATACGCATAACTGATGCGGCGTTCCTTGCCAAAATACGTATGACTGTAAAAGCGGCGCGGCACAGCCGGTTGTTTGGTCAGCAGGGCTTCAAAAGGCACGTACCCCAGCACACCGTCGGGCACCACGACCAGGTTATCGGTAAGCAATCCGGCCACCGGGGCGATCAGTTTGTTGTAGATCTGATAAGCGGCCTTGGTATATTCTCCCGCCGTCGAATCGTAGTACACGGGATCGGTCGATTTGCTTTGGTAATAATCGTATAGTCCGTGGCGCAGGTGTTTTACCCAATCCTCCAGCGGGAAGTCTTTTTTAACCTCCGTGACGTTGAAAGTGTCGGGGCGAACGGTGAAGATGTAGATGGCGCTGTCGCCAACGAAGTATTCGAGCAGGGTTTGGTTGTTTTGGAGGAGGGTGTCCTGGACGTAGTCGAGGGAGGTGGTGGAGAGGTCGTATTTGAGTCGGTAGTAGTCGGGGTAGCGGGATTCGAAGGTGTTTTTTAGGGTTTCGTATTGGCTGCGGAGGTCGAAGATGATGCTGGAAATGCGGAGGACGGTGGTGTCGGTTTCGGGGAGGCCTTGGTCGAGGAGGGATTGTCGTTGTTTTTCGCGCCAGGTAATACTACTACGAAGGTGATATTCTAATTCCAACAAAGAATCAGGAATGCCAGAAAAATATTTTGCGCCCGCTTCTTTGAGTTGAGATTGTAGAATAGAAGATTTACTTTTTTCAACATAAGACAACGTGTTATACCGAAGTGAGTCACTACTAAACACTTGACTCTTTAAAAGTGACACTGCAATGGCTTGTTCAAACGTGCGAAAATTAATTGCATGTAAGTAAGATAAAGTATTTTCCTCCATAATAGTATTTTGTTGGTAGGCGTTTGCAGAAAGCGCCTTAATACAATAATTGTAGGAATCGGCAATGTAATGCTGAGATTTATTTTCAATATACAAGTATCTTAAATAATGGCTTATTGAATTCAAATCTGCAATTAATCGTTGATATGAATTCACATTTTCGAACCCTTCCCCTTCATATCCTGATGCAACTATTGCTTTTTTGTAATATTCTATAGATTTATCATATTCTCGATTATAAGCATATGCATTTGCCAGGTTGGAATATGAAAGTGCAATATCCGGATGCTTTAAGCCCAAAACCTTTAGCCTAATATTTAAAGCATTCTGATGCAACTCAATTACTTTACTGATACTATCTTTTAAAAGAAAATATGAGAATGCTAAATTATTATAACAACTGGCCACATTTGGGTGATATTCACCATATAGTGATTTCCAAATATCCAAAGATTTAGTTTGATAATATATTGCATTTTTAAAGTCTTCCATTGATCCATATGTTTTGCCTAAATTTCCATAAGATACAGCAACGTATGGATGGTTATCACCAAACATTTTTTTTCTAATTTCAAGTGCCTTAAAATGGTATAGAATTGCTTTTTCAAATTCAGATTTAAATTCATAACATACCCCTAGATTATTATATGAGTTGGCTAAGTTAGGATGATCCATCCCCAGAATTTTTTGCAAAACATCTAAACATTTTAAATGAAAAGTAATCGCCTTATCATATTGAGACATTTTTTCATATGTTACACCTAAATTATTATAAGAAGATGCCACGTAATAGTCTCCCGGCCCTAATGATTTCACACGAATTTCAAGAGAAGTCAATTGATATTGTAATGCTTGGTCATAATCGCCTTTTATACTTAGAGTATTACCCATATTATCATAAGAAGAAGCAACATCAGGGTGATTCGGGCCGAGTAATTTTATGCGAATTCCCAAAGCCTTCAAATGATTTTCGATTGATTTATCATATTCCCCTATGGCATGATAGTAGTTACCGAAATTATTATATGAATTAGCAACTTCAAGATGCTCAGGGCCAAGAATGTCTATACGAATATCAAATGATTTTTGATTATACTCAATAGATTTGCTGCCTTCGCCTTTAGCATCTGCTGCTGCCGCCAAATTATTATAACAATTTGCAACATCTAAGCTCCTTTGCCCTAATATCTTTAGACGAATAGATAGTGATTCATTCCAGATACTCATCGCGTTTTCAAGATCACCTTGGTAATATTTAATAAACCCCATGCGATACAATACATCTGATTCTTTTTTATTACCTGCCCCTAATATATCTACATATATATTTCTTGCTCGAGTCCCTATATTTTCCGCCTCTTCCCATTTTCTCTGCTGAATTAAATTTTTCATTTCAACGAAAAATGAATCAGCGGCCAAAGTATCCTTGGCAATTCTTGTTGAATTTGTAGGGGCAGTTTCATTTTGACTTTTTACGGAACTACAGAAAAGAATCAAAAATAGTATTGTCAGAAATGAGAGTTTGTATTCCATAATATTATTATTTAAACTATTAATAAATCAGTGCACAATATACACTGCTGATTGATTTAGACAAAATGCACAATTAAAAAACAAACAGCCCTCCCATCCCGGGCGGCTGTTTGTAAATCTATTGCTTCCCGTAAAACACTGGCATCTACAATCCCATTCCCGTCTCCACCTCCGTCGTTGCCGCAATATTCGAGAACAGCGTAGCCCCTGCCGAC
>ENA-UOWO01001217-UOWO01001217.1-activated-sludge-metagenome-genome-assembly--contig:-NODE-1217-length-35101-cov-8.955287_pt1 | contig 35101 bp, 29 predicted proteins | sample MGYA00238148_ERZ761564 | MGnify/ENA primary metagenome ERZ761564 (study PRJEB28885, sample SAMN05720194) | activated sludge metagenome | isolation source: Anaerobic digester | place: USA...
TTTTTCATAAAAAACACCCCAAATGTTATGTCTAACTTTTGGGGTGCAGTTCATTTAGGGGCTTTTCTTATATCGAGATTAACTACTAATTCTCTTCAGCAATAGTATCGTCAACCAAAATTCGACCGCAGTACTCGCAAACAATCACTTTCTTACGTATTTTAATATCGAGTTGGCGTTGTGGTGGAATTTTATTGAAACAACCTCCGCAAGCATCACGTTGAACAGTAACAACTGCCAGACCATTACGTGCATTTCCCCTAATACGACGGTAAGCAGTGTACAACCTGGACTCAATAATATTTGCGTACTCCTCAGATTTTTTCACCAAATCATCCTCTTCCTTTTGAGTTTCATTGATGATATTATCCAACTCAGTTTTCTTTAATCCTAAATCGTGAGTCCTATCCTCAAGTTGTTTCTTAGATTGGTCGATAGACTGCTTTTTGTCCTTAACTTGCTGAGTGTATTCTTTTATACGTTTCTCGCAAAGTTCAATCTCTAGAGTTTGATATTCAATCTCCTTAGTTAAAGAGTCGAACTCGCGATTGTTTCTAACATTTTTTTGCTGCTCTTCGTATTTCTTAATTAAAGTCTCAGCATCTTTAATCTCTTGTTTCTTCTTTGTAACCAGAGCCTCAAAGCTTTCTATCTCCTGCTTAAGGTTTTCCATTCTTGTCTCAAGACCCTCAATTTCGTCCTCAAGGTCTTGAACCTCCAAAGGAAGTTCTCCTCTAAGCATCTTAATTCTGTCGATTTTAGAATCTACCAGCTGTAACTGAAAAAGGATTCGTAACTTTTCCTCAACTGAAAGCTCAGCAACTTGCTCAGCTGGTTTGTTCTTTTCTGCTGCCATACCTTATTATAAATAATTAATTGGATTAGTCGTTACTTTTGATTTCAAAACTGCAAAGTTAGGGAATTTTTTCGAGAGATAATCATAAAATAAATCTATTGTAAATTGCTCGCTCTCATAATGGCCAATATCAGCAATTAAAATCTTCCCTTCAGCATCAAAAAACTGATGGTACTTAAAATCGCCTGTAACAAATACATCGGCCTTTGCAGCCATTGCTGCCTTTAAGAAACTAGCGCCAGAGCCCCCACAAAATGCAACTCTCTCAATATTTTTACTGGGTAATTCTGTGTATCGAACACAACCTGCATTAAATGCAGATTTTACAAATCGAAGGAAATCCATAGGTGCCATGGCGCTTTCCATATCGCCAACCATACCCAAACCCACCTCGTTATACCTATTATTTAAAGGGTATAAATCGTATGCAACTTCCTCGTAGGGATGGCTTGTAAATAATGCATCCAACACTTTTGCTTGAATAGATTTTGGCATTATAGTTTCAAGCCTAACCTCAGGCTCCCGATGAATTTTACCTTTCTCACCCACAAAAGGATTAGTAGAATTATTACCCCTAAAGGTTCCAAACCCATCAACATTATATGAGCAGCAATCGTAATTGCCAATATGCCCTGCACCTGCATCAAAAATTGCAAACCTTACTTTATCTGCATGATCTTTTGGAACAAATGTTACCAACTTTACAAGTTCATTTGCCAAAGGCTGAAGTATTTGAGGGTTTTTAACGCCTAGTTTATTGGCAATGGCAAAGTTCACACCATTCTTAATACTATCAAAGTTTGTATGTGCTGCATAAATGGCAATATCGTTCTTGATAGCAAGAATAACTGATTGCTCAACGTAGTTGCTACCAGTAATTCGTTTTAAACCAGAAAAAATAATTGGATGATGAGCCACAATAACATTGGCTCCAACCTGAATAGCTTCGTTAACTACATTTGGGGTAATATCCAGTGTTAATAGAACAGATTTAACTTCCATCTGCCTATCACCTATTATCAGTCCAGAATTATCGTAACTTTCTTGATATGATAATGGGGCTAGTTGTTCAAAAAAAATAACAATATCGCCTACCTTCATTAGTGCAACTACTCCAGTTGATCCTTAATTTCCAAAAGCATCTGTTTAATACTGGTTAAACTCTCAATAATTTTATAGTTATCGGAAACAGATTGCTTATTTTCACTCAATTTCTTTTGAGCTCCTTCAAGGGTCATTCTTTGCTCCTTAACCAAATGGTATATTAACTTTAAATTCTCAATATCCTCTTTTGTAAAATACCTATTGCCCTTTTTATTCTTATGGGGTTTAATAATATCAAAATTTTTCTCCCAGAAACGGATTAGAGATGTATTAACTTTCAACATATCGGCAACCTCGCCTATTGAATAGTACAACTTCTCAACTTTTTTCTCCTTGTAGGGCATTGGAATTAGGTCTTAGGGTTTTTATTAAGGTTTAATCGAAACTTTGTGTTGGCTGCGAAGCAATCTCAATTAATTTATTGTATTGCTCAGGAGTCAAATCATTAAAGTAGTAATTGATTGGATTTACTGGAGAGCCATTTCTTAAAACTTCATAGTGAAGATGAGGTGCTACAGATGTTCCTGTATTTCCAACATATCCAATTACACTTCCTCGTTTAACCTTCTGCCCTAGACGAACAATAATTTCGCTCATATGAGCATAAAGGGTTTCGTATCCAAACCCGTGATCAACAATTGTATTATAACCATAACCACGCTGTGCGTACTCAGTCCTTTTCACAATACCATCGCCTGTTGAGTAAATCTCCGTTCCTGTTGGTGCAGTAAAATCCATACCTGTATGCATTTTAAGCACTTTGTAGAAAGGGTGTATCCGCATACCAAACGATGAAGCAACCCTTGTTAAATCCTTATTGCTAATTGGCATTATTGCAGGGATACTGCGTACCATATCATCCTTGCGTTTAGCCAACATTGTGATTTCATCAAAAGATTTACTCTGGATGTATGCCTTTTTACTTAACTTATCTAACTTCTTTGTGGTTTCAATAATAATTTTGCTATTGTTCAAACCTTCTAAGTAGGAATATCTATCAACTCCACCCATTCCTGCTTCACGAACAGAGGTATGTACTGGCTCTGCCTCAAAGATAATCCTGTAAATATTATCGTCACGCTTTTGTAAATCTTCAAGAACTGCTCTAAGTTGATCAATACGTTTATTAATTAAATCGAAGTTCAGAAGCAATTCCTGATTTTCACGGCGAAGTTTGCGAACCTCTGGGGTATCAATAAAAAAAGGAAAAACTAAGTAAGAAATTATTGAAACAACGATGGCTGCAACAACATACTTCATTATCCAAAAAAACTTCTCCCGAACCGAAGCTCTTACTTTCACGAAAATCAACTGCTCTGGATGAAATTTATATTTGTGCCTAGCCATTGTGTGTTATTTTTTCTGATCGCAAAAATAATAAACTAATCCATAAGTTCGCTAGAGTAGTTTTTCAGCATCGACTCGTAATCCTCCTCAGTCATATCGTTAAAATAGTTAAGAGGGTTTACAGAGCTATTCCTCACCAATACCTCGTAATGCAAATGAGGACCCGTGCTTTTTCCAGAACTACCAAGAGTGCCAACCATTTCAGCCCGTTCTATCTTATCACCAGCCTTTACAGTAATTTTGTGTAAGTGCGCATAGCGAGTTTTGTAGCCAAAACCGTGGTCAACAATTACCTGATTACCATAACCACTAAACGAATAATCAGCTTCTACTACAATGCCATCGCCAGTTGAATACACCGGTGTTCCAATGGGGCCTGCGAAATCAATTCCGTGGTGCATTGTACGAACCCTATTCATGGGATCCTTTCTATAGCCATAAAAATCGGATATTCGAACAAGGTTTTTTACAGATATTGGCTGAATGGCAGGTACACACTCAATCATTCGTTCCTTATTCTTTGCCATTTCGGAAACCTCATCGAACGAACGCGACTGAATGTATGAACGCCACGATATTTCATCGAGCATCTTATACGTTTTAATCAGCATTGCAGAATTTGTATTGCCATACAAACTGGCATACTTTTCAGCCCCACCGTAACCACCACGACGAATAGATAAAGGTATGGAATCGGTTTCGAATATTGAGCGGTAAATATTATTATCGCGCGACTCCATTTGAGCCAGCATAATATTCAACTCATTTAACTGCTTTATGGTTAACTCATACTTTAAAAGGTACTCGGAATTGGTTCTTTTAAGCCCTTGCTCAATGGGTGTATCTACAAAAATCGAAAATCCATACCCTAAAACAAAGAAAATTGCGAGGTAAAATCCAAGATGAATTAGTATCTTTGCTAACCTTTTGTAGAATGGAATCCTTATTATATCAAAGGACAAAGTATGAGGGTTGAACTGATATTTTATTTTGGCCATCGGCTACTCCTGCTAAGTTATTGATAATTATTCCATTTTGACTAACGGCAACAAAACTAACGTAAAATTATAATTTTGCAAAGCTAAAATATAATTTTTTTTATCAAAATGATTAAATAATTAAAATTAACAGTTTCAAACCAAGATATTTATGAACTCAATAGAACTTAGAACTGCATTTTTGGAATTTTTTAAGAGCAAATCGCATCAGATTGTTCCATCTGCTCCTATGGTAATTAAGAATGATCCAACCCTGATGTTTACTAATGCAGGGATGAATCAGTTTAAAGATATTTTCCTTGGAAACTCTCCTGTAAAGTACCCAAGAATAGCAAATTCGCAAAAATGTTTACGCGTTTCGGGTAAGCATAACGACCTTGAGGAGGTTGGACACGACACATACCACCACACAATGTTTGAGATGTTGGGGAACTGGTCGTTTGGCGATTATTTCAAGAACGAAGCCATTGACTGGGGTTGGGAATTTTTAATTGATGTTCTTAAAATTGATAAAGAGAGAGTTTACGCAACAGTTTTTGAGGGTAGCCCTAACGAAGGTGTTGAGATGGACTCCGAGGCAAAAGACCGCTGGAAAAAATATTTACCAGAGGAACGCATTCTGCTTGGCAACAAAAAGGATAACTTCTGGGAAATGGGCGATACAGGTCCTTGTGGCCCTTGCACCGAAATCCACGTTGATATTCGTAGCGACGAGGAACGCAAGGCAATCCCCGGACACAAAATGGTTAACACTGGTCACCCTCAAGTAATTGAGATTTGGAACCTTGTGTTTATTCAGTACAACCGCAAAGCAAACGGTACACTTGAGCCACTTCCAGCAAAACACGTCGATACAGGGATGGGATTTGAGCGTTTGGCAATGGTTACCCAAGGTAAAAAGAGTAACTACGATACCGATGTATTCACTCCAATAATCAACCGCATATCACAAATGTGCGGAATTGAGTACGGCAAAGACCAAAAGGCCGATGTTGCAATGCGTGTTATTGCCGACCACCTACGTGCAATTAGCTTCTCAATTGCCGATGGTCAACTACCATCGAACGTTAAGGCTGGTTATGTAATCCGCAGGATTTTACGCCGTGCTGTACGTTACGGCTATACATTCCTAAATTTCAGAGAGCCATTTATCGATAGCCTTGTGCCAGTTTTGGTGGAGCAAATGGGCAACCACTTCCCAGAGCTGAAGGCTCAAAAGGATTTAATTATCAACGTAATTAATAAGGAGGAAGCAGCATTCCTTCACACACTTGAAACAGGTATTCGTCTTTTAGACCAGCAAATTGCAAAGGCTAAAAAGGAAAAACTTTCGGAGATTTCGGGCAAAGAGGCATTTGTGCTTTACGATACTTACGGTTTCCCACTCGATTTAACCGAGTTAATTCTTCGTGAAAACGACCTTGGCGTTAACCGCAAGGAGTTTGATGCCGAAATGACCACACAAAAGGAGCGTTCGCGCGCCGATGCTGCTGTAGAAGCTCACGATTGGGAAGAAATTTTGGATATCGACGAGGTTGAGTTTGTTGGTTACGACTCGCTAAAAGCCGATGTTCGCATTGCAAAAATGCGTACCGTAAAAACTAAAGGAACTGAGCAATACCATATTGTACTGGATAAAACTCCATTCTACGCTGAGTCGGGCGGACAGGTTGGCGACAGCGGAACAATTGAAGGCGATGGTGAACCTATCAACGTTATCAATACATTCAAAGAAAACAACTTGATTATTCACCTAGTTGACCGACTACCAAGCAAACCAAAAGCACAATTCTTTGCGAAGGTTAATGTAGAGAACAGAACTAGCACCGCCAATAACCACTCTGCCACTCACCTACTGCACAATGCGCTGCGTAAAGTTCTTGGAACACACGTTGAGCAAAAAGGCTCGTTGGTTGGCCCAGACTACCTACGTTTTGACTTCTCGCATTTCCAAAAGATGACCGACGAGGAAATCCGTCAGGTGGAAAAGCTTGTTAATAGGGCTATTCGCCAGAATATTACACTGGACGAGCACCGCGATGTTCCAATGGAGCACGCTCAACAAATGGGTGCTATGGCGCTATTCGGCGAAAAGTATGGCGACTCTGTAAGAGTTATCCGCTTTGGCGAATCGGTGGAGCTTTGCGGTGGAACTCACGTTCACGCAACCGGACAAATTGGGATGTTCAAGTTAACATCGGAAGGTGCCATTGCAGCTGGGATACGCAGAATTGAGGCCATCACTGGTGTTAAAGCCGAGGAGTTTGTTTACTCGCAGGTTGAAACAATCAAGGAGATTAAAACCATACTTGGCAACCCAGCAAGCGTAACTCAAGCAGCCAACAAGTTGGTTGAGGAGAACGAAGCGCTACGCAAGGAAATTGAGATGTTCCAAGCAGAAAAGCTTAAGGAGATTAAATCGACCTTAAAGCAAAAGGTTCAGCAGCACGATGGTATCAACATTATCAGCGAGTGCGTTACAGTTAGCAATGCCGATGCCATTAAGGACTTAGCTTTCCAGCTAAAGAACGAGGTTGCCGACCTTTACCTAGTACTTGGTGCCGAAATTGCCGGAAAAGCAGTTCTAACCATTATGATTTCCGACAAACTGGTAGAGGCACGCCAGCTAAACGCATCGAATATTGTACGCGAAGCCGCTAAGGAAATACAAGGTGGTGGCGGAGGACAAGCATTCTACGCAACCGCAGGTGGTAAAAATCCAACAGGACTAGAATCGGCCATTGCTAAGGCAGTACAGATTATAAAGTAAATAGCATTAATGCAAACCATAGAACGCCGCCATTTTTTGGTGGCGTTTTTTTGTTACCGGAAAATTTTATAAAATTGGATAAAGAAATCTGACTATGAGTTCAATTACCCCAAAATTCATCCTCCGCCCATTCAGGGAATCCGATGCCGAGAGCATTGCCAAGTACGCCAACAACCCCAGAATTGCAGCAAACCTCACCGATGGCTTCCCAAACCCTTACGGCCTGGACGATGCCAAAAAGTTCCTTACAATGGCCATTCAGAACGAGCCATACACCATTTTTGCCATTGAAATTAATGGCGAGGCCTGTGGTTCCATTGGAATTTTTGTACAATCCGATATACACCGCAAATCGGCGGAGTGTGGCTACTGGCTCGCAGAGCCATACTGGGGAAAAGGGATTATACCTGAAGCCATAAAGCAGATTGTCAATTACGGTTTCCGTACTTTCGATATTGTTCGAATTTACGCCCGCCCGTTCAGCTTTAACAAGGAATCGCAAAGGGTTTTGGAAAAGGCTGGCTTTACGCTTGAAGCCACGCTAAAAAAGGCCTGCTTTAAGAACGGCGAGTTCTGCGATGAGCTGATTTACTCCATTGTAAGGTAACTGAATTTTCTTGCCTTAAGGTGTTGCTTATAATACGATAGTAAACCTATGGCAATTCTTACCAACAAAAAAACTCACTAAAAAAATATAGTAATAATTTGAGAATAGTAGATTAATTTGATACTTTTATCGAATATTTACTAAACATGAATGCGAAAGAATATATAAGATATCTGTTATCAATTGAAAATTACTCATTTTCATTGGATGAAATTGCTAAAGAAACAGCAGGTAGCAGTAATTCTTTAAAATTCGAACTTCTTAGACTGTCAGAAAAAGGAGAAATAGTAAATCTTCGTAAAGGCTTTTATTTAATTATCACACCAAGATATTCTTCAGCAAAAAAACTTCCAATTCAACTTTATTGTGAAAAATTATTTAAGTATCTGAATAGGAATTATTATGTAAGTTTATTCTCCGCAGCTAAATTTCACGGAGCTAGTCATCAACAGGTTCAACGAGATTACTTGATAACCGAGCAACCAAAATTTAACGATATATCAAAAAAGAATATAGACATTCGATTTTTCACTACAAGAAACTGGGCGGATAAAAATATTCAGCAAAAAAAATCAGATGCCGGAGTTTTTAAAATCTCTAGTCCTGCTTTAACAATAGTAGATTTAATTCATTATCAAACAAAACTGGGTGGCATTAACAGAGTGCTTGCTACAATTGAAGAATTGACAGAAGAATTAACAAAACATGACTTAGCTGAACTTTTAAGCTGGTACCCAAACAAAAGTACATTGCAACGATTTGGTTTTTTGCTTGAAGAACTTGGAGCCGAAGAAGAGTTTCGAGAAATGATTTATTCAGAACTAAAAGTAAAAAACTTTTTTCCGGTTTTGTTAAGCCCAAAATCAAAAGAAAAGCCCGGCGCAGTTGATAATAGGTGGAAAGTAGATGTTAATGTAAAACTTGAAAGTGACTTATGATACCAAGGCCATATATTGCTAAATGGCAAGAATATGCACCTTGGAAAGAATTTTCCCAAGTGGAACAAGATTTAATTATTTCAAGAACCTTGGTTGAAATATTCTCCGATGAATATTTGAGAGAAAATCTAGCATTTAGAGGAGGAACGGCATTACATAAGTTATTTCTTAAACCAGCTACACGATACTCTGAAGATATTGATTTAGTTCAAATCAAACCTGGCCCCATTAAGCCAATAATGGAAAGACTTGCTGAAGTGGTAACTTTTTTCGAGGAGACAAGAACAACACAAGTTCGTGGACACGGAGCAAAAGCCTTGTATCGTTTTACTTCTGAATATGAAGAAATACGAATGCGATTGAAATTGGAAATAAACTGCAAGGAACATTTCAATGTACTTGGTTGGGTTTATTTTCCCTTTGAAATTGAAAACGAATGGTTTTCGGGCAAAGCAGAATTAAGAACATACAATATAAACGAACTCTTAGGAACAAAACTCAGAGCGCTATACCAACGAAGCAAAGGAAGAGATTTATTTGATTTATATTATTCACAGCAAAATATCGATTTGAACTATGAGCAAATAGTAAATTGTTTTAAAGAATATACCTCATTTGCAACAGGAAAACGCCCTCCAAGCAAAAAAGAGTTCCTGCTTAATATCGAAGAAAAAGAGAATAGCGCAGAGTTCACTGGCGATATGGAAGCATTGTTAAGGCCTGAAATTAAATACAATCAGAAAGAGGCTTTTAATTGGTTAAAAACAGAACTAATTGAAAAAATCTAAATCTGAAAATACCCTTGAAGCCACGCTAAAAAAGGCCTGCTTTAAGAACGGCGAGTTCTGCGATGAGCTGATTTACGCCATTGTAAAGTAACAACGGCTTCTTGTCTTGCTGAGCTCCGAGAAGCATCTCACAAATAGGCAACAAACTTTATTTTAACTCATTAACCGCAAATTCTCTTTTGCGGTTGAATAACTTTTTTATACTTTTATAAGACACTCTTTTATATAATACACCTTTGAGTTGTATATCATTCATAAAAGTTAGATTGATTTAAGTAAGTGAGGTACATAGATAAAAGAGTTGTAACCAATGCTAATATGAAGAAAACAATATTTATCGCTTTGATAACTTTGTTCTGTGAAATGACAATTGCACAGAACGAAAAGAATATTTTTAAATTCAATGACCTTGGTTTTCTGAATAAGGACAACACGTTTGGAAACTTTGATGGAGGCATGAATGCATTTAAGGTTGTAATAAATGACTATTCATATCAACGACAAGAAAATGAAATAAGTTTATTTGGAATCGTTGTTGACAAATCTACTAATGAACCTTTTTGTGACATTCAATTACTTTTAGGAAAGAAAAACGTAGTTGAAAAAAAACTGCAAATTGAAAAGAAAGTAAAAATTGATTGTACAGGAAAATTTGAAATAAAATTCAAATTGGAGAAAGACATTAAAATCTATTTCTGGATAATTGGATATTCGTTGCTTGAATGCGAAATTGATATGACGAAAATATAGAAAGCACTGGCTACAACACGTGGTTACACCTACTGGGGCTGATGATGCAGATATGAAAGTTTTTAGTATTTTAGTATAGTTTTTAACGTGGTATGACGCCGCTGACGGTTAACTCCCCAGCAGTTGTAACCACGGAACCGTTAGCATCAATTTAAAAAATGGAAAAAATAGAAACCAAATATTTTACAAACAGAGAGGATTGGCGAAAATGGCTCGAAAGCAATTTTGAGACACAGGATGATATTTGGTTGGAATACCCCAAAAAAGAAACAGGAAAAAAGAGGATATTGTACAACGATGCCGTTGAGGAAGCCCTGTGCTTTGGGTGGATTGACACTACTGTCAAAGCACTCAATGAGGAGGTAACTGTACAACGCTTTTGTAAAAGAAGAAACAACCTATCCTATTCCCAAGCTAATAAGGAACGGCTTAAATGGTTGCTCGAGAATGGACTAATTCACAAGTCGGTGCTCGAAGACATTGAAAAAGTAATGAAAGAAAAATTTGATTTCCCAAAGGATATTTTAGAGAAATTGAAAACGGATAAAAGCACCTGGGAAAATTTTCAGAAAATGTCTGAACCATATAAACGCATCAGAATTGCATATATTGAAAGTGCAAGAAACCGACCAGAGGAATTTGAGAAACGCTTGAACAATTTTATCGACAAAACCAAGGAGAACAAAATGATAAAAGGGTTTGGAGGAATTGAAAAATATTATTAAAAACCCTCTGCTGGTGCGGAAATGCTTTCCGTGACAATTGCTTCAATATAGTATTGCTTTGCCTTTACAGATATAGTTTCTATTCTCCCTGCCTACAATTGCAAAACCAACCTAGTTTGCGTAGTTTTGCCCAAAATTATTTAGCATTGCGATACTTTGTTCATATCGGTTTTAATGGTTACAACTACCGCGGCTGGCAAAAGCAGGCCCGAGTTGTAACAGTACAGGAGGTTTTGCAGGAGAAGTTTAGCGAAGCTTTTAAGAAGCCCATTACCTGCATAGGCTGTGGCCGCACCGATGCTATGGTGCACGCCGTGCAGTACTTCTTCCACTTCGACTACTATGAGCAGCTCCACTCCGATATCAAGTTCCGCCTTAACAAAGCACTACCCGACGATATTGCCATTTTTGATATTATCCCGATGGATGGCTACCCCCACGCCCAGTTCGATGCAGTGGAGCGTACCTACAACTACTTTGTGCATACGCACAAAAATCCATTCCTAAAAGGGCTGAGTTCGCTTTACGAGTTATCGGACCTAAATCTTGAGCTGATGAGCAAAGCAATGAACCTGATACCTAAATACACCGATTTCTCGTTGTTCTGCAAAACACCGATGAAGAACGATAGCAATATCTGCAATGTAAGGTCGGTGGATTTGTTTGCTAGCCCCAACGCCGAAAGGCTTCGATTCCAAATAACCGCCGATAGGTTTACCAAAGGAATGATTCGGATAATTGTTAAACGCCTCTTAGATATTGGAACTGGCGAACTAAGCATCGATGAATTTGAGGGAATTCTTTCCGGCAAAAACCGTCCCAGCGAAATTACCATTGCTTACCCACAAGGGCTCTACCTAACAAAAGTTACCTATCCATTCCTCGATATCCCTCAACGCCCTGAGTTTGCATCGGTTTTTGAGGTGAATGGCGATTCGGGCTGGAAGAAAATTTAAACTTTAGAAACTATAATAGTTTAGAATTTGGCATATTAGTTATACTACTACAAACCCAAAGGGTTTGAATATCTATAGCAAACACATGTTTTGGAATTCGACTCCAGCTGGAGTCGAATAATTATTAATCACAAAAAATTCCTATAAGTATTTGATGCCGCTGGCATCATTGAATTATAGCCAAATGCTCAATACAAAAACAAGACACAAAATTTTCTTTGTGTGCCTTTGTGCCATACCTTAAGCGCCTTCGTGGTTAAATCTTCAATCACCACCAAACTCCTCAACTTAATTTTTAGAAAATTTCACCACATATAAAAAACAATAGCTATCTTTGTGCTGTAATTAAAACATTGATGTCGCAATCAAAGGAAATATTACTAAGCAACAAGCACACAGGGTTCGAAAGTTTACTATCGTTTAAATATTTAAGTCTGCCAAAATTGGCAGACTTTTTTTTTGCCTACCTAGGACCATTATCTGATTCAAATCATAGAGCTTATCATACTGGGGTTGACTATTGTCAACCCTTTTTTATTTCACTTAACCAAGCATAACAATGGAGAAAATTAAAGCAAAACTGGTACTGGAAGATGGCAGCGAATACACGGGCTACTCCTTTGGGTATCACGGAAGCTCCGCTGGCGAAGCGGTTTTTAACACTGCAATGAATGGCTACCCCGAAAGTTTGACCGACCCATCGTACCGCGGCCAAATACTTGTTGCCACATTTCCGCTTATTGGTAACTACGGTGTCCCCGATAGCGATACCGATGGAAACATCCAAAAATTCTGGGAATCGGACAAAATACATATATCGGGGTTGGTGGTAACGGAGTATAGCGAAACCTACAGCCACTGGAATGCCAGCAAAAGTCTATCGGACTGGCTTATTGAGCATAAAATCCCAGCAATATCGGGGCTCGATACCAGAGCATTGACAAAGAAAATCCGCGAACACGGCTGTATGCTTGGAAAAATAATAGTTGATAACGATGTGGAGTGGATTGACCCCAACAAGCAAAACCTGGTTGAACAGGTTTCAATAAAGCAGAAAATCACCTACGGGAACGGTAAGCACAAAATTGTTCTGGTCGATTGTGGCGTAAAGAACAATATAATAAGGTGTCTTCTGAATAGGGATACCACAATAGTTAGAGTTCCTTACAATTACGATTTTACAAACGAAGATTACGACGGGCTCTTTATCTCCAACGGACCGGGCGACCCAAAAATGAATATCGAAACAATTAATCACCTAAAAAAAGCAATGCAGATTGACAAACCCATAATGGGCATCTGCTTGGGAAACCAGCTGCTTGCTTTGGCATCGGGAGCCAACACCTACAAACTACCCTACGGACACCGAAGCCACAACCAACCTGTAATACTAAAAGACACAAACCGATGCTTTATTACATCGCAGAATCACGGATTTGCGGTTGACACCTCTACCCTACCCAACGATTGGAAAATTCTCTTCGAGAATGCCAACGATGGCACCTGCGAGGGGATTAAACATAAAACCAAGCCAATATTCGCAGCGCAGTTTCACCCAGAGGCATCGGGCGGTCCCAACGACACTGAGTTTTTGTTTGATGAGTTTATTGGGATGATTGAAAAAACTGAAACTAGAATTTTGAAGATAGAATGAAAATCAATCTTTTAACGTTTAACCTTTAACGAATAATGAAAAATCAATATAAGAAAGTCCTAGTTCTAGGCTCAGGTGCGCTGAAAATAGGCGAGGCAGGCGAATTCGACTACAGCGGCTCGCAAGCATTAAAGGCACTAAAGGAGGAAGGAATAAGCACAATACTTATCAACCCAAACATTGCCACCGTGCAAACCAGCAAAGGAATAGCCGATAAGGTTTACTTCCTGCCAGTTACCCCGTACTTTGTGGAGAAAGTAATTGAGAAGGAACATCCCGATGGTATATTCCTGTCGTTTGGCGGGCAAACCGCGCTGAATTGCGGAACACAACTCTACAAAAGCGGAATACTTGCAAAGCACAACATCCAGGTGCTTGGCACTCCTGTTGAAACAATTATCAATACCGAGGATAGAGAACTATTCGCCAATAAACTGCTCGAGATTGATGTAAAAACGCCCAAAAGCATTGCTGTTGAAAGTGTTGACGAAGCACTGAATGCCGCAAGGAAGATTGGTTTTCCGTTAATTATAAGGGCTGCATTCACACTGGGCGGACAAGGCAGTGGATTCTGCTCCAACGAGGATGAGTTGAGAACACTCGCTGTAAATGCATTTGCCTACGCTCCGCAAATTCTGGTGGAGGAGTCGCTCAAAGGATGGAAAGAGGTTGAGTACGAGGTTGTGCGCGATAGGTTCGATAACTGCATCACGGTTTGCAATATGGAGAACTTCGACCCACTTGGAATCCATACAGGCGAGAGCATTGTGGTGGCACCATCGCAAACGCTAACTAACTCCGAGTACCATAAATTGCGGGCGCTATCAATAAAAATAATCCGCCATTTGGGCGTAGTTGGCGAGTGCAACGTTCAGTATGCGTTCGACCCAAACAGCGAAGACTACAGGGTGATTGAGGTAAACGCACGCCTTTCGCGCTCATCTGCACTGGCATCGAAAGCCACTGGATATCCACTTGCCTTTGTTGCAGCAAAACTGGGCTTGGGCTACGGATTGCATCAACTTAAAAACTCGGTAACACAAACCACAACTGCCTGCTTTGAGCCTGCACTCGATTACATCGTTGTAAAAATCCCCCGCTGGGATTTAAACAAGTTTCAGGGTGTTACCCGCGAAATTGGCTCATCGATGAAAAGCGTGGGCGAGGTTATGGCGATAGGTCGCACATTCGAGGAGGCCATACAGAAAGGGCTCAGAATGATTGGACAGGGAATGCACGGCTTGGTGGCAAACCCAAAGTTGAGTTTCCCTAACTTGGAGGAAGCCCTCACCCACCCTACCGACCAGCGAATATTTGCGATTGCCGAAGCGATGGAAAAGGGTTGGACAATTGAAAAGATTCACGAGTTGACAAAAATTGACATCTGGTTCCTCTATAAAATGCAGAATATCATATCGATGAAAAACCAGATTGAAACGATAAAATCTTTGAATGAGATGGATTACGAGCTTTTGCTCGATGCCAAAAAGAAAGGCTTTTCGGACTTTCAAATTGCCCGAATAATATTCAACCCAGAACCCAAAGAAATTGAGAAATACCAAATAAGAGTAAGGAACCATCGAAAAAGTGTTGGAATACAACCTTGCATTAAGCAGATTGATACACTTGCAGCCGAGTACCCCTCGGAAACAGCCTACCTGTATGCAACTTACCACGGAATTGAGAACGATATTAAGCATAACAGCAAGGATAAAACAGTGATTGTGCTTGGTTCTGGGGCATACCGCATAGGAAGTTCGGTTGAGTTCGACTGGTGCACCGTAAGTGCAGTAAACGAAATTCGCAAACTTGGCTACAAATCGGTGATGATAAACTACAACCCCGAAACAGTTAGCACCGATTACGATATGTGCGACCGACTTTACTTCGACGAGTTAACGTTTGAGCGGGTTTTAGACATTGTTGATATGGAAAAACCCATAGGAGTGATTGTTTCGGTGGGCGGACAGATTCCCAACAACTTAGCAATGCGACTACACCAGGCTGGAGTTAAAATACTAGGCACTTCGCCCGATTCCATTGATAAAGCGGAAGACAGGCAAAAGTTTTCGGAGATGTTGGACAGATTAGAAATTGACCAGCCACGCTGGAAGCAACTTTCAACCTTCGAGGAGGTTGAGCATTTTGTTGATGAGGTTGGCTACCCGGTACTTATTCGTCCATCCTATGTTCTATCGGGCTCTGCAATGAATGTAGTATCCAACGCCGATGAACTAAGGGATTACCTTAAACTTGCTGCCAACGTATCCAAAACGCATCCAGTTGTGGTTAGCGAGTTTATTGAGGGAGCCAAGGAAATTGAGTACGATGCAGTGGCCAACAATGGCGAGGTTATGTTCGACGCCATATCGGAACACGTTGAGTTTGCCGGAGTACACTCTGGCGATGCTACGCTAGTTTTCCCTCCACAGAAACTCTACTTCGAAACTATCCGCCGAATTAGAAAGATAGCCAAGGAGATAGCCCGCGAACTCAAAATTACAGGGCCGTTCAACATGCAGCTGCTCGCAAAGAACAACGACATAAAGGTGATTGAGTGCAACCTTAGAGCAAGTCGCAGTTTCCCATTCGTATCGAAAGTGCTCGATTACAACTTTATTGAGACTGCCACAGGTTATATGCTTGGCAGAATGCCAAACGCCCTTCCACCATCGATGTTTGAGATTGACCACGTTGGGATTAAAGCATCACAATTCTCGTTCAGTCGACTATCCAAGGCCGACCCAATACTTGGTGTGGAAATGGCCTCCACTGGCGAGGTTGGATGCTTGGGCATCGATTTCGACGATGCTATGATTAAAGCGATGCTCTCCGTGGGTTACAGAATACCAAGCAAGAGCATACTAGTATCCTCTGGTCCTTTAAGGTCTAAGATTGCACTGGTAGAGCCATTGCTTTTGCTACAGCAACAAGAGTTTACAATCTATGCAACCAAAGGAACCGCTGCATTCCTAAAGGATAATGGCGTAAACGCCATACCCGTTGCTTGGCCCGATGAGGCAGACTCGCCCAACAGCGTTGAGTTAATAAAAAACCGACAGGTTGAAATGGTGATAAACGTACCCAAAAACCTATCGCGCAGGGAACTCGATAACGATTACACCATTCGCCGGGCGGCGGTTGATTACAACATACCATTAATAACCAATGCAAGGCTTGCTGCAGCATTCCTAATTGCCATAAGCAACAAAAAGGTAGAAAACCTTGAACTGGTAAGTTGGGGAGAATATTTTGGGAAGTAAAAGTTTTACAGTTTTGTCATACTGAGCGCAACGAAGTATCTTATTAACTAGAGTTTGATGAAATATGACCATCTGTAATTGTTTAATAATTACTAAATAAGGTAATAAGGTTTATGGACTTGTTTTTACAATTTCCACTAATGTTTCATCAGGTTTAGGACATAATCATTTTTTTGAATTAGAAGTATAAGCGATAATCTGCGAATAGTTAAAAACCCAGAGGGTTTGAATGTTTATAGCAATGAGCATATTAAGAAATTCGACTCCAGCTGGAGTCGAATAATTTTTATTCACGATGAACTTCTATAAACATTTGATGCCGCTGGCATCATTTATATTAAGTTTATGATGTATTTACACAAACTCTGTCAGGGTTTAAAACCCTGACAGAGTTGCTCGTTAGGTAAATGTATAATTCATTAATGAAAACGTTATAATATCAGCAAAACGCCTAACTCATTAAAATAAAATCAGATTTAGTAAGTCCTAGTCATCGACTCAGGAATAACTATAATAAAATCGGCAAGGCCTTTATTTTCATCATCAAGTTTCGACAGGTCAGTTTGAGTAACTGTGGTAATTGTCGATACTTTCAACTTAGGATTGTACTTATTCACATACCAAATAATACCCTCCTTGTTATTTGAATGGTACGAGCCATTATAGTGAATAAACGAAAAACCACTCTTCAGATTTTTTACAATAAAATGAGCCATTGTAGCATCCTTTATAGCCTGTGCCTTTGGCATATTCTGAGCATTGGCATTTGGCTTGCCGGGCATTCCACCCATTTGCAGCATCGCTTTATAGCCAGGCAATTCGGCATCGTACTCTATTGGTAGCGGAGCAACAAACCTTTTTGCCTCATCGGAAAAAGGCACCAATGCCTCAAAACCACCAGCAGAAACTGCCGAAGCATACCTGCGAGGAACATTTGTAGCAACAAACTTCAACCCATTACTTTTAGCAAACTCCACTAATGGCTTGTAATCGGTCTTGTAATTGTTCCAAAGCCGAATTTCCTCCTCAAACCTTTTCTGTGGAATCAGCCCTGCAAGGTATTCATCCATAATAAGCTGATTATCGGCCTCAAACATCTCAGCGCCTAGCATCAAGTTTTTTCCTTTTATGGTAAAAAGGTCCTTGGTAACCTCAAACTCAAGCCAGTGAGCAATTGGGTTATCGTGAAATTCTCCAAAAAAAGTGATATCGGAATTCTTTACTCCATCAATCATTTTAGAGTACGATACCTGCTGTCCGTCAACTGTAAATATAAGGTATGCAGGTTTTTCTTGAGCGAAACCAGCAAAAGCGTTTAAACAAACGATTAAGCAAAAAGTGATTATTTTCATAATTATTGTTTTATATTTGTCGCATTCTGGGATTTTAACCTTTGAATGTAAACATTGTTCAAAGGCTCTATAAATTTACAATTATTAATAACTCATTTGATAGTAAAATGAATATTACTAGAACTTTTGATATTCTTGAAGCTGGACGTGATTTATATGAAAACCGCCCTGTAGTAGCCATTAAAACTAATGGTGTTTGGGAAGAGTATACCATAGAAAAGTACTCACAAATTGCTCATAACATTAGCTATGGTTTAATGGCGATGGGGCTAAAAACCGGCGATAAGGTGGCTACAATCTCCGGCAATCGTCCGGAATGGAATTTTGTTGATATGGGCACATCCCAAGCTGGTATGGTACACGTGCCAATTTATCCAACAATCAGCCAAGATGAATACAAGCACATTCTTTCTCACTCTGAGGTAAAAGTAATTTTTGTTGGCGATAAAGGTTTATACCAAAAACTTCAGCCACTAACTGAAAACTTAGTTGACTTCAAAGGTATCTTTTGCTTTCAAGAGATTGATGGAATTCCTAGTTGGAAGGAAGTTACTGAAAAAGGAAAATCCTTAGCACACGAATATGTCGATGAACTATTCAGGATTAAAAACTCCATTCAACCCGATGATGTTGTTTCCATGATATACACATCAGGAACAACTGGAGTATCTAAAGGAGTTATGCTATCTCACACGAATTTTCTCTCCAATGTACATGCTTGTTCTACACTATTCCAGTTAAAACCCGGTGAAAAAGCAGTTAGTTTTCTACCTCTAAGTCATGTTCTGGAGCGAATGGTTAACTACTTCTACCAATCAAAGGGTGTCTCAATATACTATGCTGAAAGCCTAGCAACAATAGCAGACACTATTAAGGATGTTAAGCCTCAACTTTTCATCACGGTTCCTCGAATGCTTGAAAAAACCTACGATAAGATTATATCAATAGGTAAGGACTTAACAGGTATTAAAAAACAAATATTCTTCTGGGCTGTAAACCTAGGCTATCGCTATAACGAGAAAGGGAATAATTGGTTCTACAATCAAAAACTTGCGGTTGCTCGCAAATTGGTTTTTAGCAAATGGCAAAAAGGACTTGGTGGTGAATTAAATTTCATCATCAGCGGTGGAGCTGCATTACAACCCCGGTTAATGCGTATTTTCTGGGCTGCAGGCATTCCAGTTTATGAGGGCTATGGCCTTACCGAAACCTCACCAGTAATTGCAGTAAACCACGGCGCACAACCTGGCAACGTTAAAATTGGCTCTGTTGGTCCTGTTGTAAATAACGTACAGGTTAAAATAGCCGAAGATGGCGAAATTCTAATGAAAGGCCCAAGCCTAATGAAAGGCTACTATAAAGCACCAGATTTAACTGCAGTTGCAATTGACGAGGAGGGTTGGTTCCACACTGGCGATATTGGACATTTAGATGACGGTAAGTTTTTAACCATTACCGACAGAAAAAAGGAAATTTTTAAGCTATCAAACGGTAAATACGTTGCACCTCAAGCTATCGAAAATAAACTAAAAGAATCGTTCTTTATTGAGCAATGTATGGTTATTGGGGAAAACGAAAAGTTTGTAAGCACATTAATTTCACCCAACTTCAGTTTCCTTCACGACTGGTGCAGCAGGCATAAAATCCACTTTGAAAATAACCAAGAACTAATCACTCTACCTGAGGTTATTGCTCGTTATCAAAAAGAAATCAACGCAACAAACAAACAATTAAGCGATTACGAGCAAATTAAGCGTTACCGATTAGTGGCAGAGCAATGGAGTCCACAGACTGGAGAACTATCGCCAACACTAAAACTCAAACGTAAGGTTATTTACGAAACCTACAAGAATGTTATCGATGAGATTTTTGGCTTAGGAAAAAATGGCGACTAAAGACAAAACGCAAATGGCTCTCGAATGAGAGCCATTTGCGTTTTGTCTATATTTTCTTTATTCTCAACAGGAATAGTCCTAAGAACGTAAGTGCTCCATTCATTATTATAAGTTCAAATCCGAATTTATAACCCCAGAAAAGAGTTGTTGAATAGACACTTAAAACATAGCATAAAAGCGGAGAGGCTATTGCAACTAATGGAATCCATCTATCCTTTACCTGCCACTTGGTAAACATCCCAAACGAATACAACCCCAATAAAGGCCCATAGGTATAACCGGCTATTTTATATAAAGTCTGAATAATAGCCTCATCATTTATACTCCGTATTATAAATATACTGAGCATTAAAATCAATGCAAATGATAAATGCACCAAATACCTGATTTTTGTTTTTTTATCTTCGGAAAAAGTGAACTTGTTTAAACCCAAAATATCAATGCAAAAAGATGTTGTTAACGATGTAAGTGCTCCATCGGCACTAGGATACGCTGCTGAAATTAATCCAATTATAAAAATGATACCAGCAATTGGGGCCATATGATGTATTGCTATTGTTGGGAAAAGGTCATCGGTATTGGCCACATTAATTCCACGAGAATTTGCATAGAAAATAAGGATTGCTCCAAGTATCAAAAACATCATATTCACAAATACAAGGACAATGCTGAACGAAAACATATTCTTTTGCGCATCCTTAAGTGAACGGCAACTAAGATTTTTCTGCATCATTTCCTGGTCCAACCCAGTCATTGTAATGGCAATGAACATTCCGCTAAGAAATTGTTTAAGGAAAAATTGTTTACTACTCCAATCCGTAACTAACATCTGGGAGTATTCACTCTGAAATACCTTGGTAATTATTCCTCCAAACGACAGTTGTAACTCCTTTGAAATAAAAACAATTGAAAGCACAACAGCCAAAAGCATAAAGGTAGTCTGGAGGGTATCTGTCCAAATTATGGTTCGTATCCCTCCTTTGAAAGTGTATATCAGTATTGAGGCTATAAAAATGATTATGGTGACGAAAAAGGGGATATTCCATGCATCAAAAACAAAAATCTGAAGAACGTTAACAACAATAAACATCCGAAGCGATGCACCAATAACTCTGGATAGAAGGAAAAAAGAAGCACCTGTTTTGTAGGTTGAGCGTCCAAACCTTTCTTCAAGGTATGAGTATATGGATGTTAAATTTAATCTATAGTACAAAGGCATTAAAACAGTTGCTATTACTGCGTATCCGGCAAGAAACCCAAATACCATCATCATGTAAGTGAATTGCTTATTCATTACATCACCAGGTACCGACATGAAAGTTACTCCCGAAAGTGATGCCCCAATCATTCCAAAAGCAACAACATACCAAGGCGACCTTTTATTTCCTAAATAAAAAGTTTGGCTTGTAGCATCTCTCGATGTTAAATAGGTTATAAACAGTAACAAACAAAAATATACGGCTACTATAATAGCAATTAATGTAGGTGACATTTGTTATTTTTTTTGTGAATGCAATTGTATGAAAAATAAGGAAGAAGAAAAAATTCACACATAACAAATATTGCATTGCACTATCAATAAGTTCTTTTACGGTTAATGTCAACTACAGCACAAAACTTTTGAATCGTCCTAATATGTATTTTTTGTATAAATCATGTAGATTTGTAAATCTCAAAGACAAGTATTGAAATGAACGTTCAAACATATCCTTCAAAATTATTAGAATCGGCAGTTGAGGAGTTTTCGAAACTTCCAGGAATAGGACGACGCTCTGCGTTACGAATGGTTCTGCATATGCTTAGACAGGATAGCGTTGAGGTGGATAAATTCACCCTAGCATTAACCAACCTAAGGCATAACGTAAAATTCTGCAATGTTTGTCACAACATTTCCGACACTGACACTTGTAGCATTTGCTCATCGCCAAATAGAGATAGAGCTACAATTTGCGTTGTGGAAAACATTAAGGATGTAATGATGGTAGAAAACACCCATCAGTTTAACGGCTTATACCACGTACTTGGCGGCGTAATTAGTCCTATGGAGGGAATTGGCCCTACAGATTTAAATATTGATAATCTGATAGATAGGGTTGAAAAGGGCGATATCAAAGAAGTTATTATGGCATTAAGTGCTACAATGGAAGGAGATACAACAAATTTTTATATCTTTAAGAAATTAAAACAGTACCCAATTAGTGTTTCTACCCTAGCCAGAGGGGTTGCTTTTGGCGATGAATTGGAATATACCGATGAAATTACGCTAGGAAGAGCTTTAATTAATAGGGTTAGGTTCGATTCAACTTTAAATGATTAAATTTAGGGTTGTGAAACCAATAAAAAAATTGCACGTATTTTGATATAGTTTATATATTGACATAGAAAACCCTTACAGTATGGGACAAAAAATAATATATCTCTTAGCCTTTCTGCTTATTTCGGGATTTACATTTTCCCAAAACCGTTTCGATGAACTTATTGCTTCGGGAAATCAAAAATTAAAGGAGAAAGACTATAAAAATGCCATAAAAGATTTTTCGGAGGCCAACTCAATTCAAGCAAATGATACTGCTGCGTTAAACGGATTAATAAAATCATACACTTTGCTGAGCGACTATAAGAGTGCTCAAAAACTTATTGATGAGGCCCTCCAAAACAATCCTAACGATGCAGAACTTGTTATGCGCCAAGGTATACTTTATAATTTGGATGGTGACCATATCAAAGCGCAAGAACAGTTTACAAAGGCATTAGGCTTAAACCCTTCATCAAAAATTCAACTTCAAATATTGCTTAACAAAGCTTCAGCGGAAATTAGATTGGAAGATTTTACAAGTGCTTTGGAAGACTACAATAAAGCCATTGAAATTGAGCCTCGCAATGCGAACATATACAACTACCGTGGTTTAGTAAATTTTAAACTAGGCTATTACCTAGATGCTGTTAACGACTATAACAATGCGCTAGATTTGGAACCAAACTCTGGATTAACCTACTATAATAGAGGAATGACCTATCTAAAGCTATCGGAAAAGCAAAAAGCCTGCACCGATTTTCACAAAGCTTGCAAAATGAATAATGTTAATGCCTGTAAAATGATTATTGCCGAATGCGGTGGTAAATAAACATTTAAATGATAGTACCAGTAAAGGGTGGAAAATTCCACCCTTTATTTTTTTATTATTTTATTGCCTAATAAAATTACATTCCGTAACTTAGCAACGTCATTTAATTACTAATTGTAATTTAATATTGGCTTTTATTTCTAGAATATAACTTAAAGTTCCATAAAATTATAACGTTATGATAAACGACCTTGACCAAATTTTATCGCAAAGCGCAAAAAGGATGAAGCGCTCGGTAATCAGAGAGTTGCTTAAAATGACTCAGCGCCATGAACTTATCTCATTTGCAGGAGGATTGCCCTCGCCTGAAAGTTTTCCTGTAGAGCAACTCAAGGACATCACCGTTGAAGTTTTGGATACCGATAGCGCTAAGGCTTTACAGTATGGAGAAACTGAAGGCGATAAAAGGTTGCGAGAAATTCTTGTTGAACGCTACCTCAAAGTTGGAATTAATGTAAACATCAACAATCTTATAATAACTACTGCCTCGCAACAAGCACTTGACCTTATTCCAAAAATTTTTGTAAACCCTGGCGATAAGGTTATTTGCGGACTACCGAGCTACCTTGGAGGTATTGCATCGTTTGCCGTTTACGGTGCCGATTTAATTGGCATTGAACTAGACGACAAAGGAATGCGCTCCGACTTGCTCGAAAAAAATCTTGAGCAACTGAAACAAAAGGGCGAGAAACCAAAATTCATCTACGTTATTCCCGACTTTCAAAATCCAACAGGGATAGCAATGCCCGAAGAGCGTAGAAAGGAAATTATTGCCATTGCTAAAAAGTATGATATCCTAATTATTGAGGACAGCCCTTACCGCGAGGTTCGTTTTAGCGGAACACCACAACGCACAATGTACGAGTTGGATGGAACAGGACAAGTTGTTTTACTTGGAACAATGTCAAAAATATTTGTTCCGGGTTTCCGTATTGGCTGGGTGCTAGCGCACGAGGAAATTATTGATAAAATAGTAGTTGCAAAGCAGAATACCGACCTTTGCACATCATCGTTTGTGCAAAAAATTGCGGCTAAGTATTTTGAAAAAGGGTATTTCGATAAAAACCTTGCCACAATTAACAGCAACTACAAAGTGAAGCGCGACACAATGGTTGCGGCATTCCATAAATATATGCCAAGTGGTGTTAAGTGGACTGAACCAGAGGGTGGTTTATTCCTTTTCGTAACACTTCCTGATTATATGGATGCCGAAGAACTATTCAAAGTTGCCATAGAGGAAAATGTAGCCTTCGTTCCTGGAACTGTATTTTACTGCGATGGCGGTGGGAAAAACACCTTGCGCATTAACTTCTCATTTATGTCGAAAGAGATGAACGAAGAAGGCGTAAAGCGCTTAGCGAATGCAATTAAGAAACTTATGAAATAACTCATCCTTTACCGATAAACTGAAAGACGCTTCAACCGAAGCGTCTTTCTTATTTTTGTTGTACCAGTTGTTTTTAGTACCTTTATCGGCCATGGAGCTATCGGTAATCATAGTAAACTATAACGTAAAGCACTTTCTAGAGCAATGCCTTATGAGCGTTCATTCTGCGCTTAAGGACATTGATGCCGAAGTTTTTGTGGTTGACAATGCATCGAGCGATGACTCCTGTTCAATGGTTAAACAGAAGTTTCCAACCGTAAAGTTGATTGAAAACTACCAAAACGTAGGATTTTCCAAGGCTAATAATCAAGCTATAGCACAGTCGCAGGGGAAATACATACTACTATTAAACCCCGATACCGTTGTTCAGGAAGATACGTTCACTAAATGCATTGCATTCATGAATAGTCATAGCGATGCAGGAGCCATTACCGTAAAAATGATTGACGGGAAAGGAAACTATCTACCTGAATCGAAACGGGGATTTCCTTCGCCTTGGGTTTCGTTCTTCAAGATATTTGGACTAACATCGCTATTCCCAAAATCAAAAATATTTGCTCGCTACTACCTAGGACATCTCGATAAAAATGCAACTAACCAAATTGACGTTCTTCCTGGTGCATTTATGTTTATTAAAAAAGAAGCCCTAAACAAATCAGGCTTGCTCGATGAGCAGTTCTTTATGTATGGCGAAGACATCGACCTATCGTATAGAATTACCCAAGCAGGCTACAAGAACTACTACTACCCTGAGTGTCAAATAATCCATTACAAAGGAGAAAGTACCAAGAAAGGCAGCTTAAACTATGTGCTTATATTCTACAAAGCGATGATAATTTTTGCCAAAAAGCACTTTAAATCCAACAAGGCAAGCACCTTTATCATCCTAATTAATTTTGCAATTTACTTTAGAGCGTTCCTCTCCATTATTAAACGAATTATAAATACGCTTTGGCTACCTACATTGGACGCACTGCTAATTGCTCTGGGATTATTAACCATAACACCAATATGGGAAAATTTTCGTTTTCAAAGTTCAAATGTTTACCCCACGGAGTATGTTGCAATCCTAGGCTCTTTTTACATCATAGCGTGGCTTTTGACCCTATGGATTAATGGAGCTTACGACAAACCTCAAAAACTTACAGATTCAATAAAAGGTATACTTACGGGCTCCATTCTAATTCTTGTAGTTTACTCAATACTCCCCAACGAAATACGCTTTTCGCGGGCAATAATTCTTTTAACAGGATTTTGGGCTTTAATATCTACACTATCAGTTCGCTTTCTTCTGTCAAAATTAAACCCAAGGGCTATAATCAACAATAAATTCATCAAAAAAATAGCCATTGTTGGGAGTAATTCCGAAGAACAAAGGGTAAAGGATATTCTAAATAATTCAGGGGTAAAATATATTTACGTTGGAAATTTTGAATTAAAAGAGGCTGAAAACCAAAACAGCATCTCCTTTGAACGCTTGGAGGAATTTGTAAGAATTAACAGTGTTGATGAATTAATATTTTGTACGCAAAGCATATCGATGCAGAATATTGTTACGGCTATGCTATTCCTTAGTTCTTTGGGTAAGGAGTATAAAATTGCACCACACGAAGGCTCATTTATAATTGGTAGCAACTCAATTGAATCCACTGGAGAACTTTACACTTTGGATATTAAAGCAATAGGAACACAAGCAAGCAAACGCAATAAAAGGCTATTTGACCTATCCATTTCATCACTATTAATACTTTTAATACCTATACTGCTTTTCATAGCTAAAAACCCTCTTAAAAACTGGGCAAATGCATTTAAGGTTCTTGCAGGCTCAAAAACATGGATTAGTTACAATACCGAATATAAAACAGATAATCTTCCAAAAATTAAGGAGGGGATATTTCCTTTCAAACTAAGTAGCCTAAAAGGAGATTCAACCCAAAACCTGTTCTACGCTCGAAACTACAATTTAGCATTGGATTTCAAAATACTTTTGGAGAGTATTCTGAAGTAGCGAGTTTAAGGTTTTATGTTCAAATACCACAAAACTCAAAAAGCATTCAACATTTTTAGAATTTGTGTGTTAATAGGTTGAAAATATCAACAGGATTAAAGTACACAAAAGAATAAATGTTTTATGGCTAAGGAAATCAAAATCATACTCCCCCCAATGGGTGAAGGTATCACCGATGCACGAATTACACGCTGGTTAGTAAAAGTTGGCGATAAAGTAGAAATAGACCAACCAATTGTTGAAATTGCCACTGATAAAGTTGATTCTGAAGTCCCTGCAATATCGGCAGGAACAGTAAAGGAACTACTTTTTAAAGAAGGTGACACGCCTCAGGTGGGACAACCCATATTGACACTTGTTGCCGAAGGTGCTGCAGATTTTCCGACAACCAAAATAGAGTCAGAAAATCTACCTAAAGCCGAGGAAAAAGTTCCGAATAAAATTATCACTGAAAATAAAACTCAGCCTGTTGCTGACAATAACGACGAATTACTTATTGGATTATCGCCCCTTGTTCGTAAAATTGCCAAGGAAGAAGGAATTACTCCAGCGGAGTTAAAACAGATAAATGGGTCTGGCTTAAACGGTAGAATAAACAAGGATGATATACTTGCATACATCAAAAAGCGTGATAGCAGAATAAATGAGATAGAAACCAAGGCGGTTCAGGAAGCTGTCCAAAATACGATAACTCAGCCTACAGAAACTGGTGCACGTCATGAGGTTATCCCGATGGACCGTATGCGCAAACTTATTGCAGAACATATGGTAATGTCGAAACAAACATCGGCCCACGTTACATCGTTCATAGAGGTTGACGTAACCAATATGGTTGAGTGGCGTAACCGCAATAAGGATAACTTCCAAAAAACTGAAGGGGAAAAACTAACACTTACACATCTTTTTGCTGAAGCAACAGTGCAAGCTATTAAGAAGCATCCTCTTATAAATTCTTCGGTAGATGGCGATAAAATCATTCTAAAGAAAGATATCAACCTTTCCATTGCTACGGCATTGCCAAATGGTAACCTAATTGTTCCTGTTATTAAAAATTCTGATAGGTTGAATTTGGTTGGTTTAGCAAAAAGCATTAACGACCTTGCAACAAGAGCTCGCGAAAACAAACTAAAACCCGACGAAATTCAAGGTGGAACTTTCACCATTACAAACCTTGGAATGTTCGACACTCTTACAGGAACCCCAATTATTAACCAACCTCAAGTGGCTATTCTTGCAATAGGCTCTATTAAAAAACGACCTGTAGTAATTGAAACCAATGCTGGTGATGTAATAGGAATAAGACAAATGTGTATAATTTCTTTATCCTATGACCACAGAATAGTTGATGGTGCTTTAGCAGGAACCTTCATGAAAACATTTAGGGATACTATTGAGAATTTCAATTTAGAACGTCCGCTATAATTTACAAAAAGCAATAAAACAGATTTATGGTTGGAATCAGTAAAAAAATTCTAATCATAAGTCTGTTTTTTTTTATGATGAATGAGGAAAATTACAGACATTTATTATTTAAACGTAAAAGAAACTCCCCGAACAAAATTTTCGTATATTGTATTACTAATTTAGTCAAAGGATTAAGTGCATTGGTGTTTTAGAACAATAAAAAAGTCTAAAATATTTTTGAATAATGCTTTTATTTATTTTCTTTGTTATAAAATTCTGATATTTTAAGGTTTATAAGGATTATTTAAGCTTTTATTTTGGAGTAACGAGGGTAAAAAAGTTGTAATTAGAAACTTAATGAAGAATAAAGTACTCCTAATATTTTTATTGTTTTTTTCTTTTACTGGCGTATTTGGTCAAAAAAGTTCTTACTTCAAAAGAGCTTTTGTTGATGCTGAATACTACCTTCTTTATGAGGAATACCGCGATGCGCTTCCGCTTTACCAAGAAATTTATAAGGCTTTTCCATCTAACTACAATCTTGCATACCGAATTGGGCTTTGCTATTTGAATATTCCGAATGAGAAAAATAAATCTTTGGAGTATTTCGAAAGAGTTTTAGGAAACATTACAAACAATTACCAAGAGGGGTATTTTACTGAAACAAAAGCACCCCGAGAGGCTTACCTTTATTACGGCAGGGCATTAAGGCTTAGTGGTGATTATGAAAAGTCACTACAAGCATTTAGCTCTTACAAAGGAATGCTTAGAGCCGATGAGATGGATGAACTCCGCATTGTTGAAAAGGAAATTGAGTCGGTAAGCTTTGCACAGCAAATGCTCGCAAATCCGAAGAATCACATAATTCAAGCCATTGGAAGAAACGTTAAAACCCGATTTCCCGAAAAGAATCCACTAACCGATAGTACAGGCAACATTCTTATTTACACATCTGTTCAGCGTTTTTACAATGCAATTCTTATAAGTCAGAAGGATACAGGCTTTTGGAGCAACCCTCTCAACGTAAACTCACAGTTATACGCTGATGGTGTAATACACACCGTAGGCCTATCGTCTAACGGCTCAATACTTATCCTGTCACGAAACGACAACGACGCATCTAACTTATACTATAGTACATTCGATAAATCCAAGAATAAATGGAATCCCATAACCAAATTTCCAAAAGAAATCAACTCTAAGAGTTGGGAAAACTTTGGTTCGTTGTCCGCCAATGGCGACACACTTTATTTTAGCAGTAACCGTGAAGGAGGCTTTGGCGGCTTCGATATCTATATGTCAACAAAAACCGCCTTGGGTGAATGGACTAACCCTGTAAACCTTGGGAAGAATATAAATACTCCTTTCGACGAAGTTGCACCTTTTGTTACGGAAAATAGTAGTAAACTATTTTTCAGTTCAAAAGGACATAAAACTATGGGAGGTTTTGACCTGCAGTATTCAAACAAAGAAGGTTCTTCATGGAGTGCACCTATCAACCTAGGTTATCCTCTTAACACACCCGACGACGACAGCTTTTTATTCCCAATAGGAAATGGAAATCAAGGGTATTTATCTAAATCGACTATTGAAGGCGATGAAGATATATTTTACGTAAAAATTGATTTTTCAGAAAATAAGCAGCAATAAGTTCCCTTATGAGATTAATTAAATACTCCTTTGCTATTATACTTTGTTTGGCAGCTATAAGTTTAAATGCTCAAACAAAAAAGGAACTTGAGGAAACTTACAAAGACGCCAACTCATACTTCTACTTTGAGGATTACGAGGAAGCATTAGCATTATACCTTCAGGTTTACAAAACCCAACCCGACAATGCAAACCTTAACTATAAAGTAGGATTCTGCTACTTAAATATTCCTGGTAGCAAAGAAAAATCAATACAATATCTAAAAAAAGCAACACAAAATACCACAAGAAACTACAGAGAAGAGTCTATTCTAGAAACAAAAGCACCTGTAGATGCAATATTTTACTTAGGCAATGCATACTTTGTTAATAATCAAATTGAAAATGCACTAAATCAGTACAAAAGGTTTGCTGAACTGACAAATGGCTCAGGGCAATGGAACTTCGATTACCTGACTCATCAAATAAATGCTGCGAAAAACTCGACTATACATCAAAAAAACCCCGTTAACTTTCTTCAAGTAAACCTTGGCGAAAGCATTAACGATAGGTTTTCTAATTTCAATGCGGTACTATCGGGTGATGGAAAAACAATGGCTTTTACTACTAGACGCCGTTTTTACCAAGCTGTATTTATATCAAACCAAACCAGTAATGGCGATTGGAGCACACCTAAGAACATCACCCTTGACCTGCAAGTTGATGGAAACTGCTCCACATTATCGCTATCCTACGATGGAGCGGAACTTTACCTATTTAAGGATGATAACCACGATGGCAATATCTATGTTTCTCGTTTAAGGAGTGGGAAATGGTCTCCTATGGTTAAACTCAACAAGAATATCAATTCAGAATCGTACGAGACTCATGCCAGTATTAGTTCCGATGGCAAGTATCTTTATTTTACAAGCAATAGAAAAGGTGGTTATGGCGACCTTGATATTTATGTCAGTGAAAGAACCACTGGTGATGATTGGGGAGTACCCAGAAATCTAGGTCCTAGCATCAATACAAGTTTGAATGAGAATACTCCTTTCCTATCAACCGACGGAACAATGCTTTACTTCAGCTCCGAAGGCCATAACAATATTGGGGGATACGATATTTTTATCTCACAACTTAGTTCAAAGGCAGAATGGTCTACTCCTATAAATTTGGGCTATCCAATAAATACAACTGACGATAATTTATTTTACTTTCCAATTGGCAATGGCTCACAAGGTTTAGTATCGATTTTCGACAACGATGGTTTTGGAGAGCAGGACATCTGCCAACTAGAACTATTCATTCCTAGGTTTATGAAGAACATTGTTTCTTCAACCTCTTTTGCAGAACAAACAACCAACAATAATTACAAGCGCATTGTTGTTGACACAATAAATTCCAGTGGAGTTGCTCTGATGGATATAAGCTACTCCGACATTCCTCTTAAAATTGACCCAAATAAACGCTATAAGCTTTTCTTTGAAGGTAGAAGTTTCGACATAAAGGAAAAGCCCAAGTTTGCTGAAAAAAATCTTGTTAAAGCGGAACAAGTCAAAAAGACTGAACTTCCAACATCGTTAATTAGTCAACACAAAATTGATGACACATTAATGAATGAACCTATTCAGGAACGAATAAATTTACTAAAACAGTTTAGCGATACCAATACCAATAAAGTAAGTATAACAAATATTCCTGATACACAAAAATCAACCTATCAACAAAACATTGACAACAAAGCATCTTTCGACTATAATAAGTTGTCTGAAATTCTTCTAATACTTTCACCAAGTGGTTCTCAACCGTTACTCACAAAAGTGCTTAAAAGAGAATGGATTTTTGAGGAACTAGGCCTTAACGAAAAGATTATTGAGTTTACACAAGCATTTGAGAGTGTTGAGGAAAAAGATGCTATTCTAATTTCCTTGGCTGCTTTATCCGACAAACTAGGAACTCATTCTAATGCATCAAGCAAGCGTTCAAAAAACATATCAAATAGGAATGCTGGCAATAGCCTATATTATGTCTACAATCAAATAGTTAATTCAGCTTCACCAGAACTAAGTCGTCTTCTTGCCGAGGTATTGGTAAATAATCCAAAAATTCAATCTTTTGAAGAGTTAATTCAAAAATTTAAAAAGACATATCCTGATAAATACAACGAATACTTACCCGAACTTCTTCGATTGTTAGCCAAAGCAACTATCAGCAATTACCTTAAACTTTCCGACGAACAAAAATTCGAGTTATACAACAATATAATCCAACCAGCCGATGCAAAATCGCCTAACTGGTGGATATATATAATTATTGCTTTTTTACTGACATCTGCCGTAGGATATTATATATATAAGAGAAAAGAAAAGTCTTAATCATAGATTTGTTAATCCTACTAGGCAATTTGCTTCCTATTACGAAAATTTCGTATCTTTGTATCATTAAATCTACTCAGATGAAACTTATAATTGTCGACCGATTTACCACAGTGGCTATAGCAGTCTGCTAAAGCATTCATCGGCAATTTCTCTTTTTCTTTTTTTTATTATCAAATCAATTTTACTAACAACTTAATTTTTGGAGGATTCGCTATGAATACTTTTGATTCAATGTCAATTGTCGTGTTTGGCGCGCAAACACTTTTTGCAAAAACATCTACAGAACAATTCGAAAATCAATATGTTAAACATCGAAAACGAAAACGATATGAACCGTAATAGTATCAAAATATATCAGAATAAATTCAAATCATTCTTAAGAGATATCTCGGAATCGATAGCTGGTTCCGACGCCGATTACACGGCAATTAATTTACGCAAAGCCTTACTCCTACTCTCCATACCAATGGTTCTTGAAATGGCTATGGAGTCAGTTTTCACCATTGTAGACATCTACTTTGTTTCAAAACTAGGCCACGAAGCAGTATCCATTGTTGGTCTTACCGAATCGATGCTATCCATACTCTACGCATTCGGTATTGGGTTTGCCATATCGGCAACGGCAATAGTCTCGCGCCGAATTGGTGAAAAAGAACCACGTAAAGCAGCCAACGCAGCATTTCAATCAATACTTGTAGCATCTGTTGTCTCAGTAGTAATATCAATTATTGGACTTCTATTCAGCGATGAACTATTACGTTTGATGGGAGCAAGCGATTCGTCGGTAGCCAAGTATGGAGGTTATACCAAATGGATGCTTGGAGGTAACGCAACAATTATGTTCCTATTCCTTTTCAACGGAATATTCCGAGGCGCTGGCGATGCAGCCGTTGCTTTAAGGGTTTTACTGGTTTCAAACTCAATAAATATAGTACTTGACCCTTTGCTGATAATGGGCTACGGACCATTCCCTGAATTAGGAATTGAGGGAGCAGCCATTGCAACTAATATTGGACGTGGAGTTGGAGTACTATTCCAGCTATACATCCTTTTAAAGGGAAGCAGCCGCATTCAACTTATGCTTAACGACTTAAAACCCGACATGGAACAAATATGGAGTTTTATAAAACTTTCGCTATCAGGAATATCGCAGCTAATTATTGCTACAACAAGCTGGGTTGTAATGGTGCGAATAATTTCTGAGTTCGGAAGCGTATCGGTGGCAGGTTACACCATTGGAATTCGACTTATTATATTTGCATTGTTACCATCGGTTGGACTAAGCAACGCAGCGGCAACACTTGTTGGTCAGAATTTAGGCGCAGGAAAGCCTCATCAAGCCGAAAAATCGGTTTGGACAACAGGAATTGCCAATGCAGTTTTCCTTGGCATAATTGGATTATTGCTGATAATTTGGCCAACATGGTTTATCCAATTACTCGTAAGTGATGCGGAGGTTATTGCTAAAGGCGCGGAGTGTCTTCGAATAATAAGCATTGGATTTATTTCGTATGGTTTTGGAATGGTTGTGGTTAACTCATTGAATGGAGCAGGCGACACATTTACCCCGATGATTATTAACCTGTTCTGTTTCTGGTTTCTGGAAATTCCTTTAGCATACCTACTTGCCATAAAGTTTGGTCTGAATGAGCATGGCGTTTACTACGCCATTGTAGTTGCAGAAACAACAATGACCTTAACCGCAATACTTGTTTTTAAACTAGGAAAATGGAAATTAAAAAAGGTTTAACAACAAAGGGATGGCATAAGTCATCCCTTATTTTTATTATTCTTAAAATCTTCGCAAAACGATTATATCAGAAATTAGTACCTTTGCAAACTGAAAACAAATTTAAATGGAAAGAGTAGTTGTAGGCTTATCGGGCGGAGTTGACTCTAGTGTTGCTGCTTATTTGCTTAAACAGCAAGGCTACGAGGTTATTGGTATGTTTATGAAAAACTGGCACGATACCACTGGCGTGCTTAAAGGCGATTGCCCTTTTGATGACGATAAGAACTTTGCCGAAATGGTTGCCCGTAAACTTAAGATTCCTTTTGAATTTGTGGATTTAAGCGATGAGTACCGTAAGCGAGTTGTGGATTACATGTTCGATGAGTACTCCAAAGGCAGAACCCCAAACCCCGATGTACTTTGCAACCGCGAAATTAAATTCGATGCGTTTATGAATGCTGCGCTTAAGTTAGACGCAAAGTACGTTGCAACTGGCCATTACTGCCGTAAAGGAGAAATAAACGTTGATGGACATACATACTATCAACTTTTAGCAGGGTTAGATGGCAATAAGGACCAAAGTTACTTTCTTTGCCAGCTCAACCAAAAACAACTGGCCAAAGCCCTTTTCCCTATTGGTCATTTACAAAAACCCGAAGTAAGAAGAATTGCTGCTGAACTAGGTCTTGCTACTGCAGAACGAAAGGATTCTCAGGGTATTTGTTTTGTTGGCAAAGTTGATTTACCTGTATTTCTTCAGCAAAAACTAAAATCGCAACAAGGAAGTATTGTTGAAATCACAGCAGAATACTACAACTCGATAAAAAACTCAGATGAATCCGACCTTGACAGTTTATCTAAACCATTTGTTTACAACAAAAGTATAGGTAAGAAGGTTGGCGAGCATCAAGGTGCACAGTTTTACACAATAGGCCAGCGTAAAGGATTAAATGTAGGTGGAAAGGCTGAACCATTATTTGTAATATCGACAGATATTCAAGAAAACATTGTTTATGTAGGAATGGGGCAAAACCATCCCGGCTTATTCCGCAAAGCGCTTTTCATTAACTCCAACGAAGTCCACTGGGTACGCCCCGATTTAAAACTGTCCATAGGCCAACACATTGAACTGATGGTTCGAATCCGATACCGCCAACCACTCCAAAAAGCCACGCTTTACAGTAAGGACGAGGGTATATATATCGTGTTTAACGAACCACAACGAGGAATAACTGCAGGCCAGTTTGCATCATGGTACGATGGTGAAGAACTTATTGGTTCGGGTGTGATTGCTGAATAATCATACAAAATAACATTTAAAAGAAAGCCCAAGAACAAAATTCTTGGGCTTTCTTTCATGCCATTAATGGAGTAAACAAAAAAGCCCCGAGGGATTGCTCCTCGGGGCGAAGGTGGGGCGGCGACCTACTCT
>ENA-UOWO01001221-UOWO01001221.1-activated-sludge-metagenome-genome-assembly--contig:-NODE-1221-length-35018-cov-9.438321_pt1 | contig 35018 bp, 25 predicted proteins | sample MGYA00238148_ERZ761564 | MGnify/ENA primary metagenome ERZ761564 (study PRJEB28885, sample SAMN05720194) | activated sludge metagenome | isolation source: Anaerobic digester | place: USA...
GCATATTATCGTTATCGTTATAGCCAGGGGTGTTCGTTAATGTTGTGAACGATGTTTCGCTTCCATACTTAGTTCCCACGCTGTTTGTGGCATACGCTCTAATGTAGTACTTAGTGCCAGCAGTTAATCCTCCAACTGAACTTGTGAAGCTTCCTAATCCTGTGCCATTGCTAGTTTTAGAATCGTCAATGGTTGGGTTTGGGCTTGTACCCCAGCAAACACCCCTTTCTGTAATTGCTGAACCACCATCAATTGCTATGCTTCCCCCGCATACGGCAGTGTTTTTTGTAATGGACGATACAGAGGAGGTTGATATTGTTGCTAGAGTTGCGCTGGTAGTAAACGGAATGTTTTCGCCGTAAGCTATTCCGTTCGAGTTTGTCGCGTAAGCTCTAACATGGTAGGTGGTACCAGGGTTGAGATTTGTTATTTGGCTTGTAAAATCGCTGCTTCCTTTTCCGTTGTCGGTTTTGTTATCGGCTATTGTAGGATTTTCCTGAGTGCTCCAGCATATCCCTTTTGAGTAGATTTCTTCGCCGCCATCGTCCTTAATTATACCTCCGCTTAAGGCTGAATTGCTTGCAATATTCTCAATACTTGCGGTCTCAATAGTTGGTTCTGTGGTTTCCTTTTTACATCCAGATTGAATAACTAAGATAAATGAGACAAGTAGAAGAATTGAGGAAAAGCGGTTTTTCATGGCACTTTGTTTTTGTTAGCACCCTCATGACTATATAGTGAGATGTGAACTTGCAAAGTTATTGGATTGAATAATAAATGCGTGGCATATTATTCCATATATAATTTGATTGACAGGTTATTACACTTTTTTATTGTTTTAATTTTGATTTATGTGCTACTAAATGGGTTTTGAGTTAGAAAAAATCTATTTATCTTTTGATTGTCAGAGGTTTGAAATAGAAAAAGCCCTTTTGGGGCTTTCGGAAGAAGAGTGGAAGAATTGCTCTAACAGTTTTTAATCAATATTGGTATTTAGGGTCTAAAAACTAATTTGGTTTTGATTTAATTTTATAGATAATCTAATGTACAATTCTCCCACCTTTCTGGTTTATACAATTCGACGCTTACACCAAAGCAAATATCCTGCCACAAATAGTATTATAAAACCAATTGAATTATAGATAAGGAAATGCTCCAGTGAAATTTTTCCATGTCCCATTAAAGCATCGTACGATAAATAGCCTTGTACATATGGATGAAAGTGTACATATTTCCAACCTCGTACTAAAACCATTCCCGATATAAACCCAACCATTCCAATTCCAAACGGAATGATAACATTGCTCCATTTTAGTGATACTAAGAACTGTATTGCAGTAATTAGTAAACTCGATATTGCCACTATCGCAATTTTTTTTGCAAAAAACAGCATAACAGGTAGGTTTAGGCTAACAAGTTCCGGAAATTTTAAACTTACTACCCATGCACCAAATACACTAAAACCAAAGTAAAGTATAAGACTTGTTGAAATTAGTAGTGCGGCAATAACCCATTTACTTAAGTAGGTGTTAAACCTGCTAACAGGGAACGAGAATAAATCTTTTAGCGATGATGCTTTGTGTTCCACATTATGAATTAAAACAGCCAAAAGAATGATATAGAACGGGAAAAATACACTACTTGCGGTGCTTAGGTTATTGTCGAGCAATGTTGCAAAGCCATTTGTTCCTGGGGCAATTAGTTTATCACCTTTGAAAAAGTAGATAAGGGTAAAGAGCGTTGAGATAAATAGCGGTGCAAGAACTGCAAGTGCCAATGCATAGGTTCTTTTATACTTCAGAATTTCAATTTTTATGCTTGTGAAATATTGTTTTATCATGGTATTTTACTTTTAGTTATTAACATTAGTTAAAGCCATAAATACATCTTCCAGATTATGCTCATGGTAGTTTAGTTTATACACGTCGACGCCTTGTTCCACTAGATACCGGTTGATTGATGCCGTTTGCTTTTCATTCTCAATGTCCAGTTCTAGTGTCGAATTATTGTTGTGGATTGCAGTAATTCCCTGTGTTTGGAGTAGTTGTTTTGCGCGGGTTACATCGCCAACCTTTAGTTCGAGTCTTTTGGAATTTGCAAGGGTTAGCTGATTTAGTGTGCCCTGAAAAACCAACTCTCCATTATGAATTAGTCCAACATGGGAGCACATCCGCTCAATTTCGGCAAGCATATGGCTTGATACAAATATTGTTATACCTTTTTCGGTGTTGAGTTTTATTAAAAGTTCACGGATTTCCTTAATCCCGTTAGGATCTAAGCCATTTGTAGGTTCGTCGAGTATTAGTAGTTCGGGGTTGTGTATTAATGCCTGTGCAATAGCAATTCTTTGCTTCATGCCAAGTGAGTATTTTTTTACAAGGCGTTTGCGGGCGTAAGTCATTCCAACGGTTTCGAGTACCTCGTCAATGCTGCTCTTGGTGGTTCCGTAGTAGCTTTGGGCTATTCTAAGGTTTTCTTCGCCCGTAAGGTGTCCGTAAAGTGTTGGTTGCTCAACAAATCGCCCAAGGCGTTTCAGAACCGAAAGCCGATTTTTAGTAACATCCTCGCCAAACAAAAAAACTGAGTCGTGCTTTGTTTGGTACAGATTAAGTAAAACCCTTATCAGTGTAGTTTTTCCTGCCCCGTTAGGACCCAAGAAACCGAATAAACTCCCCTTGGGCACACTCAAACTCACGTCTTTTAGAATTTGTGTCGACCCAATTGCAAAGGATAGATGCCTAGTTTCGATAATTGAATTATTTTCCATTGTTTTTTGAATTTTCACCAAAATTCTATTTTAGTTATGCCCATTGCAAATTAATTACACCACGGCGCTCCAATTGGGTACAAATTGTTCATTGGAAATCACAAAGCCGTTGGTACATAAAATTTGCCTGTTGGTACATCCATTTATCCAATGTGTACTTTTTGATGATTTAGATTTCCGCAAATCATAATTTTCTTACTAATTTGGCGCTATGCAAAAAATTAAGAGACGTAAACTTTATATTGCTGGTCATGTTATAGCATGGGTACTTATATCGATGCTACCATTCTATTTCAACGCAAAGACTTTACTTAGTCAGCCTAATTTTGTTATAGATTGGTATAAAGGTGTGGCCCTTAACGTTGCCCTATTCTACATTTTCTATGGTTTTATTAATCCTCGATTTTTAAATCAGAAAAAATTAGTTCAGTTTTTAGGCATTAGTGTTTTTGTGGTATTGCTGTATGGCGTGTTTAAGTATGGGCTTTTCAAGTTAAATATTTTGGATAATGGAAGTAAGGCTCCTGTAACGTACGTGAGGATATTCACAGAATCCATTGTTAATACAATATTTGCAGGATTTGCAGTTTTTCTGAGTTTGGCCGAGAGTTGGTTTTTTGCCCAGCAATATCAGCAGCAGTTGGAGAGGGAGAAACTTGAGAGCGAACTAAAGATGCTCCGATTTCAGGTTAATCCGCACTTTCTGTTTAACACGCTGAATAACATACACACGCTGGTTTATAAAAAGTCCGATGATGCTCCTAGCGCAGTTATGAAACTCTCTGGATTGATGCGTTATATGCTCTACGAATCGGATAGCGATTTTGTGCCTTTGTCAAAAGAACTGGATTACATCGGAAACTTTGTGGAACTCCAAAAATTAAGACTCGCCAATTCTGAGAATGTGAATTTTGTGGTTGATGGAGATCCCGAGAATAAAAGCATAGCACCGCTTTTATTAGTTCCATTTATTGAAAATGCCTTTAAGCACGGCGTGGTTTCGTCAAAGGAAACATTTATCGATATAAAAATTTTCATTTACAATAATTCGCTTAACTTTATTTGTCGCAACATATACAAGGATGCTGAATCGTCGGTACACAGTGGAATAGGGTTGGAGAACGTGAAAAAACGATTGTTACTTCAGTATCCCAATAAGCATAGTTTAGAGATTGATAAATCAGGCGACTTTTTTAATGTGAAACTCCAGTTGTCAATTTAGTTTTTATGAAAATTCGATGCATTGTTATAGATGATGAGCCGCTCGCCATTGAGATTATAGAATCGTACATCGAAAAGATTCCTTACGTGGAATTGGCCGGGAAATTTTCCAATGCTATTGATGCGCTTCAGTACCTAAAGTCGAACAAGGTTGACTTGATGCTTTTGGATATTCAAATGCCCGAACTTACAGGGATACAGTTGATGAAGGTTTTGGACAATCCACCCCAGGTAATTTTTACCACTGCTTACGATAACTATGCCATAAAAAGTTACGAGTTGGATGCCGTTGACTATCTGCTAAAGCCCATTGAATTTGATAGGTTCCTTAAGGCTATTGAAAAATCGTGGAAGAGAATTGAAAGGGGGCAATCTGTAGAGGTTAATAAGGTTGAACAAACTAGTTCAAAGGATACTTTTATCTTCATAAAAACAGAGCACCGTGTTCAACGGGTCGAAATATCGGAGATACTTTACATAGAAGGGATGAAGAATTACCTTAGGGTTGTTACACGAACCGATAAGTTTATGACACTCCAGAACTTTAAGAGCATATGCGAACTTTTACCTGTGAATCAGTTTATGCGTGTTCACAAATCGTTTGTAATTGCTGTTGATAAGATTGATAGCATTGAGCGAAGCCGTATAAGAATTGGGAAGCAACTAATACCCATTGGCGATACCTACAAGAAGGATTTTGACCAACTTGTCAAGGTTAAACAGGAATAGTAATTGTGAATTTAGTACCTTTATTTAGTTCGGACTTAACCTGAATTCTACCCTTAAGTTTTTCAATAAATTCTTTGCAAGTTAGGAGTCCAATGCCTGCACCCTTTTCATTATCAGTACCCCTTGTAGACACATAGCCAGCAAAAACATTCTCTACCTGTTGAGGGCTCATACCTATGCCGTAATCGACAATTGATATCTCGAGAAAACCATCGTTGATGTTTGAGTTAACATCAATCAATCCATTCTTAAAGGAGAATTTTATAGCGTTGGAAATGATGTTCCGTACTACTATGGCAATAATATCGGGGTCGGTTTCCACCATTAGTTCGTGTGGAACATTCTCGTTTATCCGAATATTTTTCTTCATCCATATTGGCCTAAGAACATTCATTTGCTTCTGAATGATGGCGTCGATAGGAACAAGCCGCAGTTTGGGTTTTATATCGCTCACGTTTAAGTTTGCCCAGTTCAGCAAATTCTCGGTTAAATCGTAAAGGTTGTGAGCCATTTCATTCAAAAGTTGAAGTCGGATATGGAAATACTCTTTATCGCTAAAATCTTCCTCAAAATTATTGAGCATTAAATCTGTAATGCCCATAAACGCATTGAAGGGGCTTTTAAGGTCGTGCGAAACAATGGAGAATAGCTTGTTTTTAACATCGTTCATGTGGTGAAGTTGGTTGTTCTGCTCCTCCAACTCCTTTTGTTTCTTAATTACTTCAAACTTTAGCTCTTTGTTCTGGGCAATTAACGCGCTGAGAGGTACGCTTTCTCCCTCCACTTGTTCAACGGCAGGCTGCGACCAATGGCCATGAACCAATCTCCACTCACTATTTTCTTTTTTCAGAATGGCTGTAGTTCTGTTATTGCTGTATTCGTAATTACCATTGGGCATTACAAAATGCATATCTACAATTGCCATTAAATAGGCAATGTCGTTGCAAAGAGGAAAAATCTTGATGGACTTGAACTTATAGCCCATTTGTCCAGCAGCTTGTTTAAACTCCCTCTCAAAAAAACCGATTGATTCTTCTGATGAGTATGAGTATTCATCAACCCCAGTACCAATCATTGTCATTGAATTGGAAAAGTAATTAAGCATACCAGCCCAGTTGCGCTTGGTATATTCTTCGAAATAGTCTAGATATGCTTTTTTTACTTCTTCTTCCATCTTGTGCAAAATATCTCTCAAAGATAAGTGCATTAGAGCATAATTAAAAATGAAGTTTTAAAAATCTGGAACGTAAAAGTATGAACCTAGTCCAAAGGTGTATAGCATATTGCCCACGAAGGAGTGCTCAATAAAAACTACCATTTGCGATTTGTGCTTAGTGTAGGAGTATGCCCAGTACAATCCAATTAATGTAGAACCCAGCACGGCCACCCAATTCTTGAATATAATATGAAGAAAGCCGAATAGAAATCCGTTTAACACTAATAGGATTTTATCGTTGCTAAACAGCGTTTTGTATCGATTAAAGAAGAATGGCCTATAAATAAGTTCTTGTGTAAAGGCCGACCATATTGGGTAAAATATCATAATGGCAATCCAAAGTTGTGGGTTATTTTTTGGCAAGTAGAATAGTCGCTCTGGAACAAAAACTATTGTTAATACATACACCACAATTACTGCAATTGTCATTCTTAGTGCTAACTGTCCCCATTTTGAATAACCATTAAAACCCAACTCCCTGCGGTTAAATTTTTTCGATAGAAGTAAATAACCTAAAGCAATAAAAAATACTATTAATAATGGGATAGCCTTAGGGCCTGGAATTAGGTCAAGGTAGAAAAGGACTGGAATCAACACAAATAGCCCAATCATTTCTATAGACTTATAAAGTTGCATAAAGAGTTCGATGTTAATTATGGAGTTAAATTTATCAAATTTTTAATAATAACAACAGCCGGTCACCTTTGTGAACCGGCTGTTAGAGAGCAATAAAACCACAAAAACCTGATTAAAACGAAGAGATATTTATGCTGTAATTACCCTTAGCATCTTGTGTTGATATTGTTATTTTCCAAGTTCCAACATACTCTTTCATGTCTTCCTCTTTGAGCCTTTTGCTCCAGCGTACATCGGCAACTGGGCTGACCTTAAGTTCTTGGTAAACCTTTTTATCGGGTTTAGTGAAGGTGACTTTTATGCTGCCAGATTCCAATGAGCCTGAAAAATTCAAGAATATTCCTTTGCTTTTTTCGGGTATGGTAAACTCAAAATCACCCGTAAATGTTGTGGCCTCCCTTAATCTTTTGCTTATGTTGAACGATGTATTATCGCCTCGTGAGTGTCCTGCTGAAAAATCGCCGTCGAACATGTAAATTTGAGGAGTTGGCACATCTGGAATTGTGATGTTGAAATCCTTTCCTGTGAAGAAGTCTCTGTGTGGCAGAACTTCAATACCTCTCATCTCCGACAGTTTTTCAAGTTCTTGGAATGCTTTCGATTGTTCTTCCATTGCTTCGGACTGTTCCTCTAGCAGACGTTGAAGTTCAAATTCATACTCTGCCTTGGATTGCTCAGCAATGCTGTCGAGTTCCTTTTTTTGAATTTCTTTTTCCTTCTTCTTTTTTGATTCATCCTGTTTTTGTTTTTCCTGTGCATACACATTGCTAATGCTAAGTGAGCCAACAAGAACAAGGATGACTAGTTTTGATATTAGAGTCTTCATGGTGCGTTGTTTTTTTTGATTACGAAACAAAATTACATTGTCAAAACCCTAATCTGAGTTAACGAAATGTTAATGATGAGTTAATGGCTGAATTTGAATTATTAATCGTTTAAATTAGCTTTTGGAATTCAGAATAATTGAGGCAATGAACAATAAAAGGATATTAATAGGTGCATCGGTACTTTCAATGCTAATATACATTGGAGTGCTGTCGTTCCTACTCGTTAAAATATACAATCAGGAAACCGAAAAATTCAACTTTAAGTACCGCGAGATTGTGGATAAATCGGTGGAATGGATGTTGGCCAATAACAAAGGCAATGGGTTTGAGAAGGCAAACTATATACTCGATGGAGTATCGCAGAATTTTGTTGATTTTATTAACCAGAATAAAATTATTGATACGGCAGAGTTTAAGGAGACTATCTATAAGCAATTCACTAAAATACTAGACAGTTACCAGAATGTAGATTCAAACCTTGTTGGCTTTCTAAAAGTTCAAAATTATAACGTTCCATTCAAATCCACTCTGATAATTCGGGAGTTGAAACTTATCGATTTCGACCAAATTCTGCCAATTAAAACTGTGGAAGATGTATTTGGAATTGACACAAGCGCACCCAGCGAGAATGCTGTTTTAGTGTACCAGTATCAGTTTGTGGGTAACCATTTCAACATGCGGGTCGATTACTATATCGATTTTACTAACAAGAGGAAAGAGGTGCTAAGCAAAGTTGCGCTTTCGGCTGCGCTTGCAACTATTTCTCTCTTTGTTGTAACCCTAGTGTTCCTATTAACCCTGCGAAATCTGTTGAGGGAGAAAAAACTTTCGCAGATGAAAACTGATTTTATCAATAACATGACTCATGAGTTGAAAACTCCACTGTCAACAATCTCAATAGCATCGCGTTCGCTTGAAAATCAAGACATACTAAGCAACCCTGGGAAAGTGGTTGAAACGGCAAAGGTTATATCACGTCAAAATGCACATCTATCAAAGCAGATAAATCACCTGCTCGAAATTAGCAAGTGGGAGCGCGGACAGTTTGAGTTGGATAGGAAAAGGGTTGATATTAACGATTTGGTGAAAGGTATAGTTGAGTCGTTCCGTTGGGATAACAAGGATAAATCCTTGGAAATAATTGAGGAGTATGCTGGGGAAATCGCAAAAACTAGTATTGACGAAACAATGATAACCTCAGCAATATTCAACATACTTACCAATGCTGTTAAGTATAATCAAGATAATCCCACAATATCAATCAAGGTTTGGGCCGATAATGATTTGTGCATATCCATTGCCGATAACGGAATTGGTATTGCTAAGGATGAAATTGTGCATATTTTTGATAAGTTCTACAGGGTTTCTACTGGTAATATTCATAATGTTAAAGGTTTAGGACTTGGGCTCTTCTATGTAAAGCAAATAGTAGAGGCGCACAAAGGAACCATAAGTGTTACAAGCAAACTAGGGCAGGGCAGTATTTTTACCATAAAACTTCCAATCGATGGCAAAAACTAGAATTTTACTGGCTGAGGATGATAAAGATTTGGGCAATGTACTTGCTCAGTACCTTCAACTTCAAGGTTATGATGTAACGCTTGTGCGCGATGGCAATGAGGGTTGGAGTGTGTTTGAGGTGTCAGAGTTCGAACTTTGTATTCTCGATGTGATGATGCCCTATAAGGATGGCTTTGAACTTGCAGAGCAGATTCACCATAAATCGCCCAAAACACCGTTCATATTCTTAACTGCAAAGGGTTTAAAGGATGATAAGATTAAAGGCTTAAAGTTGGGTGCCGATGATTATATCTGCAAGCCTTTTGATGTGGACGAGCTGGTACTTCGGATTCAGAATATACTAAAACGAACTGGAATTGACGATTCCGACAAGTTTGAGCTGGGAGAGTTCACATTACATTATAATGACTTGCGCTTGAAAGGTGCAAATACCGAATTGGCATTAACAACAAAGGAGGCTAAACTGCTGAAATACTTCATCCGAAATCAAAATAAACTAATTAAACGCGAGGATATTCTTGTTGAAATTTGGGGCGAAAACGATTACTTTCTTGGCCGCAGCATGGATGTATTTATAAGCCGCCTACGGAAATTTCTGCAACACGATACAAGCATAAGCATTGAAACCATTCGTGGGGTTGGGTATATACTTAAAGTGAAGTTGGATTAAATCTGCTCAATTAAACTATGGTTGTTAATTATTGTCCTATTTTTAAGTAGTGAAACAATAATTAGGAACTAATCATTTTTTGATAATGAGAAAACTTGCACTCCTCGTCCTGCTCTACGGACTATCATCCTCTATTTTTGCTCAATCCACTAAGGTGCCTTTAACGCATAGCGTTTACGACAGTTGGAACGACATTGCAAATCCCAACATTTCTAACGATGGTAATTGGGTTGTCTATGAGATAAACCCTCAGGATGGCGATGGGAATCTTTGGCTGTCCAGAACAGATAAAAGTGTGCAGAATAGTTTTGCCCGTGGATATAGAGCATCAATATCTCCCAATAGCAACTTCTTGGTTTACCATGTAAAACCACTTAAAAGTATTACCCGAAAGGCTAAGTTGGATAAAAAGAAAAAGGATGAAATGCCCAAGGATTCCATTGCCATTAGAGTATTTAATTCCGACAGCAGTTATGTTTTTGGGCAAGTTAAGTCCTACAAGGTAGCAGAAAAAGGTGGCGATTGGGTAGCCATTTTCCTTGAGGAGGAAAAGAAAAAGGACAAAGTTGCCAAAGACTCTGTAAAAACCGATGAGCCCAAAGCGCCCAAAAAGAGTTCCAAGACCAATGGCGATGATAAAACTGGAAAGTTGATTGTTTTAAACCCAATTACCAGCCAAAAATTTGAATACAACAAAGTAACTGATTACAGCATTTCCAAGGATGGTTCTCAGTTCCTAATTGCCTCAATATCCAATGATACCTTAAAGAATTGCATAGTTCAGAGGTTCAGCACTAAAACTGCTTTAAATCAAGTAATATTTACTCAAAAGGGAGAGATTTCTGGTTTGACACTGGATTATTCTGGAAATCAACTTGCATTCCTTTTTACTGCCGATACTGGGAAGGTTAAAATATACGATTTGTACTATCTAGGGCTAAAAGACGGTGTGCAAAAAGCAATAACCTCACAAACTGTCGGAATGCCAAAGGATTGGGTTTTGAGTCAGAACTACACTCCTTATTTTTCCGATAAGGGAAATCGTTTATTTGTTGGTACAATGCCGAGGCCTATTGAGGAACCTAAGGACACCATAACTGATGATGAGAAAGTAGTTTTCGACCTATGGAGCTGGACGGATACTTTGCTTCAAACACAGCAATTGGTGGAACTCAAAAACAATGAAAAAAAGTCATTCCTTGCAGTTTATCATATCAAAGAGAAGGCTTTTGTGCAATTAGCCGATAAAAATACTCCAAATTTAAGGATTGGAAATAATGGCGATGCGCCGTATACAGTTGGCGAGAATAGTAAACCATACGAGTACACAATGACTTGGGAAACACCAACTCGCGGCGATTTTTATCAGATTGATATAAAAACTGGCAAACGTACATTAATTGTTGCTGGTAACCCATTTAGAGTTTATCTATCGCCAAGCGGAAACTATGCAGCATATTATCAGGATACTGATAATTCATGGTATTCTTGGTCAGCAAAGGATAAAAAGGCAGTATGCCTAACGGCAAGCATTGGTGTAAATTTATTCGATGAGGATAACGATATGCCTCAAATTCCATATCCATATGGTTTTGCAGGTTGGGTTGAGGGCGATAAGTATATGGTTATTTACGACCGCTTTGACTTGTGGGCACTGGACCCAACAGGCAAAAGTCAACCAATTTGCATAACTGGCGGTATTGGCAGAAAGTCTTCTACGGTTTACCGGTATCAAAAAGTTGATGTTGATGAGGAGTATATCAAACTAAGCTCTCCTTTATTACTATCTACTTTTAATAAGATAAATAAGCAGGATGGATATTGTCAGATAAGCATTGGTAAGCCTGGCGCAATAACTAGTTTGGTAAATGGCGATTATAGAATTAACTTTATTGCAAAGGCTAAAAACTCTGAGCAAATTGTATGGCAAAGAGAGTCGTTCAACAAGTACAGGGATGTTTGGACTAGCAACTTGCAATTCGCAAATTCAACAAAATTGAGTTGTGCAAACCCTCAAATGGACAATTACCTTTGGGGTAGTGTTGAGTTGGTAAGTTGGTTCGATTTTAATCGCGATAGCGTTCAGGGTTTGCTTTACAAACCCGAAAATTTCGACCCCAACAAAAAGTACCCAATGCTAGTTTACTTTTACGAAACCCATACGGATGAACTACATAGTCATTACGAACCTAAACCAGGTCGCTCGGTAATTTGTCCAACTCTTTACACAAGCAATGGCTACGTGGTTTTTTTTCCTGATATTAAATACAAAACAGGCCTTCCTGGTAAAAGCGCATACGATGCCATAATTAGTGGTACAGTAGCAATGATAAATTAGGGTTTTGTTGATAAGGATAGGGTTGGTGTTCAGGGGCAGAGTTGGGGCGGCTACCAAATCGCATACCTTGTAACTCAAACCGATTTATTTAAAGCCGCATCGGCAGGTGCCCCTGTGTCAAATATGACCAGCGCTTATGGCGGAATACGTTGGGGTTCAGGCATGGCTCGAATGTTTCAGTATGAACACACACAAAGTCGAATTGGCGGAACGCTTTGGGAGAAGCCGCTGAACTACATCGAGAATTCGCCACTTTTCTATGCTCCAAGAGTAAACACCCCATTGTTAATAAGGCACGACGATGCCGATGAGGCTGTACCATGGTATCAAGGGATAGAGTATTTTCTTGCACTTCGCAGACTTGGAAAACCAGTTTGGATGATAAATTACAACGACGAGCCCCACAACTTAGTTCGTAGAGCAAATAGAATAGACTGGACAATAAGAATGATGCAATTCTTTGACTACTACCTGAAGGATGCACCACAACCGAAATGGTTGAATGAGGGGATTCCCGCTGAGAAAAAAGGGAAGGTGTTAGGTTACTAATTGTTACTTTTGTTTACTTAAAGTGAACTTTTATGTAGAACCGTTGGCTGTTCGTCAAAAAAACAATTAAGGAAGATGTTGTGGTTTATTTTAATAATCAGTGTTTTGCGTTTTTGATTAATGATATAAATCAAGTGTTGTTTTGCACTAGTCAAATAAATTTTAATAAATTGCATATTCTTTCTTTATTGCACGTATTATACAAAGGAATGCGAAACAATTTTTAATTTATCTTGTTTTATGAAGAGAAAGAAATTATTACTAATTTTATTAGTAACTTTGGGAGTTGGGTTCTTAAGTTCGTGCAATAATACTATTCCATGCCCTGCATATGCAGGCACGGATTTTGCTAAGAACATTGAGTAAGTTAATTAGGTTGAAAACATAATTTTACACACTATGAAAAATATGAAATTATCTGTAAAAGCCCTTTTGCTGTTGGTTGTATTAGCCATTGCTTTTAGTTCATGTTCAAAGAAAACATGTCCTGCATACAGCCAGGTTAACCAAACTGAAATTTCGAATAAGGCTTAGTTTTATTCTGATATTTTATTTCTTAGCTACTAAATAGCTAATATACTTATTGTCCAAAAGTTCATTGTTTAATTATGATGAGCTTTTGGATATTTTTATTTATAATGGATATTTATCATCATTCTTGATGTGGTTTGTTTTTTTTGTTAACTTATGGGCAAAAGTAGACTCTTATGGTGTCCGAAATTCTTCAGAAATATCCAAGAAGTAAAGATTACCTTTTGGAAATACTGCACGATTTGCAGAATAGTAGTCCTAATCAGAATATATCATCGGAAAATATTGTTGAAATTGCCAAACACCTGAATATTACTCAGTCACAGGTCTTGGGCGTAATAGGCTATTACTCCATGCTTAGCAATAAGGCAAGGAGTAAATATCTAATTAGAGTTTGCAACTCTCCTATATGCAACATGTTAGGAGGTGAACACACTATTGAATATATAAGCAGAAAGTTGAAGATAGAATTAGGCGAATCTACACCTGATGGTCTTTTTACATTGGAGGAGTGTGAGTGCTTGGGTAACTGTGCTGCGGCACCTTCCATTATGGTAAACGAAAAACTGTATGGTAATCTTACACCTGAGTTAATCGACAAAATTTTGGCTGAATTGAAGTAAACTCATTTAATCAAAAAACAATACGCTAATGGTTAAAGAGGTAAGAATAGCCTTGCGCAATTCAGGAAAAATAAATCCTGAGAGTATTGATGAATACATTAATGCCGATGGATATCAAGCCTTACGCAAAGCGCTGCGTAGTACACCTAGTGGCATTTACGACGAAATAATCGACTCTGGGCTTCGAGGAAGAGGAGGAGCAGGATTCCCAACTGGAACTAAGGAGAAAACAACGGCGCTTATCTGTGCCGATTGCGAAAAATATGTTGTTTGCAATGCCGACGAGGGAGAGCCTGGGACTTTTAAGGATAGAGTGATTATGGAAACCGACCCACATTCACTCGTAGAGGGGATGATTATTGCAGGTTTCAGCATAAATGCAAGTTATGGGTATATCTATATAAGGGGAGAGTATTCGCTAAGTATTTCTAGGGTTCAAAAGGCGATAGACCAAGCAAGAGAAAAAAAGTTTTTAGGAGAAAATATTTTAGGAAGCGGTTATAGTTTCGATATTGAGATTAGGCGTGGGGCTGGCTCCTATTTGTGTGGCGAGGAGTTAACCCTTTTGGAATCGCTTGAAGGGAAAAGAGGTTACCCGCGTATAAAACCACCTTACCCTGCCGAAAGAGGTCTTTGGGGCAAGCCAACTCTTATAAATAACGTGGAAACATTGGCCAATTTTGCCCCAATAATACTTAATGGTGCAGTGTGGTACCGCTCAATCGGTACCGAAAAATCGCCTGGAACAAAGATTTTTACAGTTAGTGGCGATGTAAATAATCCCGGTTATTACGAAACCCCAACTGGCTTAACTCTCCGTGAGTTGATATTCGATTTTGGTGGAGGTATTAAGAATGGTAGAACGTTTAAGGCTGCGCTTTTGGGTGGAGCGGCTGGCACTTTTGCATCAGCACAGTTGCTCGATGTTCAAATGGGCTACGATAAGTTAAAGGAGCATGGCTTAACATTGGGGTCTGGTGCTGTTATTGTTATGGATGAGACTAGAGATTTAGTAAAAAGCCTTGAGACGATAATGAAATTTTTTAAGCATGAGAGTTGTGGAAAATGTATCCCCTGTAGGCTTGGTACGGCTCAGATATACCAAAGTATTTGTGGATTCAGTGAGATTCCTGTTCAGAAACGTGAGGACTTCTTTAAATCTATTCTAAAGCAGGCTGATTTAATGGCCAAAACATCGCTTTGTCCTTTAGGGCAATCGCCAATACTACCGCTAAGAAGTATATGGCAAAATTTTTCTGATGAGTTGCTAACCCTTAAGTAAATAGAAGTTTATGGATAATTATATCACTATTTATATTGATGGTAAGGAATTAAAAGTGAACGCAGGGGATAATCTCCTAAAAACAGCACGGCTGAATGGTTTTAACATTCCAGGGCTTTGCTATCACCATAAACTTACGCCCACTGGAGCCTGCCGTCTTTGTCTAGTTAAGGTTGATGGAATGCGAGGCTTGGTAGCCTCCTGCACTATTGCTGTTCAGGATGGGATGAAAGTAACCGCTTTCGATGCCGAACTTGAGGACACTCGCAGGTTTCTTCTCGACTACCTGCTAAGCGAGCAAAACGACGATTACGATTTTACCTATAACGATGAGCTTAGGGATTTGATGTTTAGATATGGGTTAGACAATAAGGAGAATCGATTTTTTAAACCCATAAAACCAAATCCAAATTTTAGTATTGATGATAGTTCCCCAGTATTAAGTTACGACCCCTCTAAGTGTATTAAATGCTTCAGGTGTATTAAGGCTTGCGATGAGGTACAGGGTAAGAATGTCCTATCGTTTAATGAGCGAGGGATGGATTCCTACATAATTGCAGGACTAGGAGTGTGGGGTAAGAGTGAGTGCGATGGATGTGGCGAATGTATTCAGCTATGCCCAACTGGTGCCATTGTAGAGAGACCGAATAGGCAAACTATCAAACTAAATAGCATTGAGAAGCGAGTTAGAACCACTTGCCCGTATTGTGGTGTGGGTTGCCAGATTGAACTGTTAGTGCAGGATGGGAAAATTATGCGGAGCAATGGCGTGGAGGGTGTATCGCCAAACGATGGAAGGCTATGCGTAAAGGGTCGATTTGGGTATGAGTTTGTTCATAGTCCCGAACGCCTCACTAAACCGTTAATAAAGCGAAACGGAAAGTTTGAGGAGTCAACTTGGGATGAGGCTCTTACCTTAGTGGTAAACAAATTCAACGAGTTAAAGCAGAAGTATGGCTCGGACTCGTTAGCTGGTTATGCATCGGCAAAGTGTACTAACGAGGACAATTACATCTTTCAACGTTTTGTCAGAACTGCATTTGGAACCAACAATATCGATTACTGTACGCGGTTATGCCATGCATCAACCGTAACAGCTATGCTTAAGTCCATTGGCGACGGTGCTGGAAGCAATTCCATAGAGGATTTCGAAACTACCGATTGCCTGTTGGTTACGGGGAATAATATTGTTGAAACACACCCAATTACTGCAACATATGTTAAGCGTGGTGCTGCAAAGGGGATGAAAATTATTGTGATTGACCCCAAGTGGACTCCACTAGTTAAGTACTCCACGGTATGGCTGCAGCCAAAACTAGGAACCGATGTGGCCCTACTCAACGGGATGATTAATGTTATAATTCAAAATGGGTTAATAAAGCAAGCATTTATTGAGAAGCGAGTAGAGGGTGGTATGCAGGCTTTTGAAGAACTAATGCGGATTGTGCAGCCTTACACTCCGCAAAAGGTTGAGGAGATTACTGGAGTCCCTGCCGAAAAGATTGAACTTGCTGCAAAAATATATGGCGAATCTGCTACCGCTATGATTGCTACTGGCATGGGCATGAGCCAGCAGGTAACAGGAACGCATAATGTGTTCAGTTTACTCAACATGATGCTTATTACTGGCCATATTGGTAAAGAGCGTTGCGGAATTGACCCGCCTCGTGGTCAGAATAACGTTCAAGGGGCTACTGACGTTGGGTGTCATCCAAATATGTACCCAGGCTATATCCCAGTAACAAATGCCGATAATAGAAAAAAAGTGGCTGGGGTTTGGGGCGTTCCTTTCGAGAATCTGTCGGACAAGCCAGGTTTAACTACGGTGGAAATAGTAAAGGCCGCTCACGATGGTAAAATAAAGGGGCTGTTTATTATGGGTGAAAACCCAATGATTAGCGACCCCAACCTAAATCATACCGAGGAGGGATTGAAAAAACTAGAATTCTTGGTTGTGCAGGATATATTCCATACTGAAACCACAGCCTTGGCAGATGTTATTCTGCCAGCCTCGGCATGGGCCGAAAAGAATGGAACTTTCGTGAATAGCGATAGACGTGTTCTAAGGGTACGAAAGGCTGTTGCTTGCCCAGGAGATGCTAGGGAGGACTGGAGGATAATTCATGAAATAGCAGCACGTATGGGGCATCCAATGCCTAACTATCGCGATGAGTCTGAGGTATTTGACGAATTGGCACGAGTAACCCCAATAATGGAAGGTATTTCTCATAGAAGACTGGAAGCCCAAGGGATTCAGTGGCCATGCCCAGACTCTGAGCATCCTGGAACATCAACCCTTTATACTGAAACATTCAATACTCCCTCTGGTAAAGCAAAACTTTTCCCTGTAGAATATGCAGAGCAAAACGAGAAGGTTTCCGATGAATACCCATTTATGCTTAACTCAGGCAGAATTCTTTATCATTACCATACAAGCACAATGAGCCGAAAGAATAAGGTGTTGCGCGATTTTGCCAATGAATCCTATGTTTTAATGAATCCCGTTGATGCTATTAAGGCTAGCCTAAAGAACAACTCTAAAGTGAGGGTAACGTCGAAGCGAGGTGACTTAATTACCAAACTTATTATTAGCGACGAAGTGCTGGAAGGAGAGGTGTTTATGCCTTGGCATTTTACCGAAGCTCAAGTAAATAGGCTTACACGCGATGAACTTGACCCGTATAGTAAAATTGCTCCGTTCAAACTTTCTGCCGTAAGGGTGGAATGTGTTGAATAATATTTTATTTTTTTGTAGATAACCCTTCGTTTACTCGGAGAATGCTAATTTTGTGCTGAATTTCTGATACTTAAAAATGTGATGCCATTAGTGAATTGGATGAGAACTGGGAAGTTCGTCATTGTTTTAGTTCTAGTTTTATTTCAAAAAGGGAATCTTTACTCGCAACAAGGAGCATCCGTTGACGGTTTGCTAAAGTTAATTGAAAGACCCGACGATTCTTCCAAGGTTGTAGCGTTAAAGTTGCTTTGCTGGGAATACAGGAATACCGATACAGCCAGTGCTCTTAAGTATGGTTATCAGGCCATAGGAATTGCTAAGAAACTAGACCTGAATTATGAATTGGCCGATATTTACAATAGAGTAGGGGTTGTAAGAAGGAATCAGGGCAATTATGCCCATGCGTTGGACAACTACTTTAAGGGTATTGAGATATCAAAACAGAATAACTATCAGAAATTACTGGCGTTTGCGTACAATAATGTTGCTGATATCTACAATAGGCTCGAAATTTACGACAAGGCTTTAGAATTTGGAAAGTATAGTCTCAAATTATCACTCAGCCTAAATGATGAATATACGCTTAGCTATGTTTACAATATTTTAGGTGGAATTTATCGGAATAAAAAGGATTTGGATTCATCGTTGTTGTACTTTAATCACTCATTAAATCTTCGGAAGAAAATCAACTACACTGCTGGTATTGCAACATCACTATTGAATATAGGAAACATCCAGTTCTTAAAAGGGCAGTGCGATAGTTGTTACTCCAATATTTCGAAAGCCATTGAGATTTATACCGATAAGAATGATCAAACTGGATTGGTTGGAGCATACAAGCACCTAGGATTATACTATAACCGAACTAAAGATTACAGGAAGGCTATCCACTCTTTCAATAAGTGCCTTGCGCTTAATGAGAGTTTTGCCGATTTGCAGATTATAAAGGATGCCAATGACGGATTGAGCTATTCTTATGCTCAGATTGGCGATATGCATAAAGCATATTACTATAAAAATTTGGCTTCAAGTATAGGCGATAGTATAACTACAAATCTTTTTGTTGAAAAGATTACCCACTTGACCGAGAATTATAAGTTTGAATTAAAAAAACAGGAGGAAGAACTGTTCCGAAAAGAGAAAGAAAAATCGCTTAATAATCAAATTAAATATCAACGCTCTATTATTAAGTTCTACATTTTTATAGTATTCCTTCTGGTTGTTCTTGTATTCGTTTTTGTTTACTACTATCGGCAAAAAAATAGAATTATAAAGGTGCTAACTGAACAGAAGCATGAGATTGACGAGTTAAACTCTACAAAGGACAAATTGTTTTCCATCCTTGCCCACGATTTAAAGAATCCAATATCATCCGTAATTGGCTTAGCTGAACTGTTGAAGGATGAAAGTGTTAGTTTGTCGGAGTCCAAAAGGTCACAGTTGTTATCAAACCTACACGAAGTTGGCTTGTCGAGCAACAGAATCCTTGATGAGGTTTTAAGTTGGTCGCAAATACAGGCAAATCAGGTGGTTGTTGAATCTCAGGAGATTAATCTAAGGGAGTTGGTTGAGAGAGTTGTAAATAATCAGCAACCTATTGCTGGTGTAAAAAATATATCCATAAGTTATTCCGTCAATACAGATGTTTCTGTTCAATCCGATTATAATATAGTAAGTACTGTTCTCCGGAATCTAATTGCCAATGCAATTAAGTACTCTTACTCTAATGCGGAAATACTTGTAAGTGTTGATTTGATAGTTGATTTTGTTGAGGTTTCTATAAAGGATAATGGCGTTGGAATGTCCGATAATATAAAGGAATCGCTTTTGCACTCTGTGAATATTCAATCAACCCTTGGGACTTCAAACGAGAAGGGTAGTGGATTGGGTTTGGTTATTTGCAGAGAATTAATTACGAAGATAGGTGGAAAGTTAATGGTTAAGAGTGAGGTTGGAAAAGGTAGTACCTTCTCTTTTACTTTACCAATTCGTAATTAAGAACAAAAAAGGCTCTTAGTTGAAGAATTTGCCAATTTTATTGATAGCCGATGGCAATGCAAATACAACTACCCTATCGTAAGGCTTAATTTCGCTATCACCTTTTGCTATAAACGCTGTATCGCCACGCACTACACCTCCAATAATTGCATCTTTCGGGAACGAAATATCTTTAAGTCTCCCTTTTGTAATTGGGGAGCCAGGTTTCACAATGAACTCAAGGACTTCGGCATCGGAACCCGTAAGGCACTTAATTGCAGAAACATCTGTGCTCATTGTATAACGGAAAATACGACTCGCGGTGATGAGTTTTTTGTTGATAACGGTATCTACACCAATGCTTTCGGCTAAGCGGATGTAGTTTATGTTTTCTATTTCAGCAATGGTTTTTTTAACTCCCATACGCTTTGCCACAATACAGGAAAGGATGTTGGTTTCAGAATTTCCTGTTACCGCAACAAAAGCGTCCATGTATTGTAGGCCTTCCTCCATTAGGAGGTCGGTGTTTCTGCCGTCGCCATTAATAACCAAAGCGTTTTTAAATTGTCCCGCAAGTTTTTGGCTCTTTTCCTTGTCAACTTCAATCAATTTTACGTTCATTGACTTTTCCAACTCGTTGGCAATGTGAATTGCAATTCGGCTACCGCCAAGTATCATAAGGTTATTAACGTCGATATTCTTTTTGCCCGAATGCTCCATCATATCCTTAATACCGTTTTGGTTTGCAATTACATAAACCAAATCGTTATACTTAAACTGGTCGCTACCGCGAGGTATTATCGTTTCGCCTTCGCGCGAAATTGCAACCGCTCTATAATCAAGGTTGTTGAGATTTTTAGTTGCCTGAAGCAATGTGTAGTCAATTACAGGGGAGTCCTCTTCAAGCTTAAATACAATTAGCGAAAGTTTTCCGCCCGAAAAGTCAACAAATTCAGTTGAACTTGTTTGTCCTAACAGAGTAACAACCTCTCGTGCCGCTAAACGTTCTGGATATATTAAGGAGTCAATGCCTAGGTTCAAAAAAATCTCCTTATTATTTGGTTGTAAGTACTCGTTCTTGTCAATTCTGGCAATAACTTTTTTTGCTCCTAACCGTTTAGCCAGTGTTGCCGAAACAATATTTGTCTCCTCGGAGTGAGCAACCGCAATGAATAGGTCGGCTTTCTTAATATTGGCATCCTTAAGGACACTAATGGAGGTTGCAGAACCTTGAAAAGTAACCACATCGGTAGCCGCAGAAAGCTGGCTGAGCATTTCAGCATCGGGGTCAATCACAACCACATCGTGATATTCCTTTGCTAACATGGTTGCCAAATGGGTTCCCACCTCGCCCGCACCAACAATAATTATATTCATTGCAAAAGTCTATTAAACAATCTATCGAATTTTTTAGCGCAAAATAAACTGCAAATTAATATCAATTTATGGAGATTGTTAGCATTTTAACTATATTTTTTATTTGAGTTTTTGTCTGTAAGCACCCTGTGAGTTTAGATGGTGAATAGGTATGTTTGCTGAGGCCAATGTAATCAATATCTTATCCATTCTCCATTTTGGAACGGAGTTATCGATTATTGCTACTTGTGGTTTAATGAAGTTGAGAATGTTTGGCGAAAAGTTACTGTTGACCATAATGGCATTTACATCAATTTTTGAACTGCTCTGAATGTGGTGAGTTGAGTCGTTGTAAGGAATTGCTACTATAAAACGATTTGCCCCCAAAAGGGCTAGTCCATTTGCTCTATTTACTATTATCGTTGAGTTACTTTGGTAGTTACTGGAGTCTAGGCTGTTATATCGACCTCTAATTGTGTTTTGTTTTATATAACCCTCTATGTAAAATTTATTCTGCTCAACATTATTCGAAGAATTATTAATGTTGACAAAAAATGCTTCTCCATGGATTCGAAAGCATGCGGCTGAATTTCTTGGTAGGTTGAAAACAACGAACTCATCATCAAAAATTCTATTCTTAATAGAAAAGCCTAGGGCTATTAAAATGATAAAGGCAAATAGTGAAATTTGAAAGTGTATTAGTTTCTTGTATAATAAGAATGTGGCTAAAAAAAATAATCCCATCATGAATACTAGCATTTGAGCAGAGGAAAGATGTATTCCTGATGTTATTGAAAATGGCAAACTTTCAATCCAACTTAAACTGGAGTTTAAAGTTATCAGTAATAAGTTTAGGGTTTTGCCGAGAAAAGTTGCGATTATCTGAAATGGTGATATTACTAGAAGTAGCACCGATAAGTATAAAATAGCTGTTGACAAAGGAATAGCAATAAGGTTTGTAAGTATAAAGTAATTTGGAAATTGGGAGAATAGGCCTAGTGTTATTGGGAGCGTTCCTATTTGCGCAGCAATGGATACTGCTATTAATGACCATATGTAAGAAGCAATCTTATTTTTGAAGTAGAGTAATGAGTGAATGGAGGGATAGAATACCACAATTGAAAGCACCGCTAAAAAGGATAGCTGAAATCCTATGTTCATTATATTGTAAGGATTTATAGCTAAAAGTGTAAATGCAGCAATGGCTAAAGTGTTGTATATGTTCGACCTTATGCCATACCATTTCCCGATTGCTACAAGAGAAAACATAAGTGCAGAACGGTTTACTGAAGGAGACAGTCCTGTTAAAATAGCAAAGAACCACAGAAAAAGTAATACAGTAATTAATTTAAACAATTCGGTAAATCGGTTTGAGGGGATTGCGCTAAGGAGAAATACTAGGAACATGTAAAGTATTCCTACATGTAATCCAGAAACGGAGAGTATATGAACTGCCCCTGTTGAAGAGTATACTCTATTTATTTCATCATCTAGAAGTTCCCTATACCCAAGGGTTAGTGCTGATAATACCGCAAGTTGATTGTCGACAATGAAGTATTTCCTGAAAACTGAAATAAACTTATCCCTTAGCTTTAATGAATAGTTGATAATTGGATTTGCATTATTACCCAACAAAATCCACTCTCCGTTCTTTACAAATGATGAGAAGCGAATCCCTTCCTGTTTCATATACTTGGCAATATCAAACTGGTTCGGATTTTTTGGTTTTTCAAACTCTCGGAGTTTTAGTTTAAGGGCAACGATATCGCCATACTTTAAGGTTTTTGCACAAGAATCGGATAAAGCGAAATAAACTAAAATTTTCTCATGTGAGGCCTTGTACTGTTGGTTATCTATGATTTCAGTTAGTTGGCACTCAACCCTTAGAGAACGAGTTCTTTCCTGAGGCGAATTAACTAGTCTAACAATTGCCTGATTCTCGTTGTTTGCAACTAAATGTTTGTCTTGACTAGTATTTATGGCCAATGCCAATCCTGCAAATATTAAAAATGTATTTAGCAGTATGCCATATATCCATCGGTATTTCCATTGTTTTGAGACATAGTTTGAAATCAAAAGTGAGCAGAAAAGCAATGTGGAGACCATTGCAATAATGGGAGTGCTGGGAAGAATGTTAAAGTAAATTTGAATTGTAATCCCAATGGAAATTGGAATTAGTAGCCGAAAAAATGGCACTTCGTGAATGCTGGATGGTAAACTCAATGTTGCGTAACAATTTTACTAACATTAAGTTATGAAATTTTATCGGATTACAAAAGATGAAAGCAAAAAAAACACGCAATTTTGCGTGTTTTTTAAAATCTATTTAGCGATTTTATACTTGTACTCTGCGGAGAATTTACCTTTTGAAATTGCCGTTAGTTTTGATTTTAGGAGTTGTTTTCTGATTGCCGATAACCTATCGGTAAACATAATCCCATCGAGGTGGTCGTATTCATGCTGAATAATTCGTGCAGCCATTCCCTCATATACTTCCTCGTGGGGTTGAAAATTCTCATCAACATACTTAATCCTAATTTTGCTTTCGCGCTCAACCTCCTCGTGTAGGTTTGGTATGCTGAGGCAACCCTCGCTATATCGAACCATTTCGTCGAGTCGTTCTATAATTTGAGCGTTGATAAAAGCTTTCTTGAATCCTTTTAGGGCTGGGTCATCTTCTTCTAAAGCTGTACCATCAATAACAAATAACCGAATAGATAGCCCAATTTGAGGAGCTGCAAGTCCGATTCCATCCGATTGATACATAGTCTCGAACATATCGCTAATGAGCTGCTTTAGGTTTGGGTAATCGGGCGTGATATCCTGCGCTACTTTCCGTAGCACTGGCGAGCCATAAATGTAAACAGGGTAAATCATCTTTATAATTAATGTTTATAACTTAAACTTTCCAGATACGATTGTAAAATTATTGTTGCGCTAATGGTGTCGACGGTTGCCTTGTTTTGTCTGTCCTTTTTTTTCATTCCACCATCAATCATTGCTTGCATGGCAAGTTTTGATGTAAAACGCTCGTCAACCAGTTCAACCTTTAGCTGAGGGAATACTTTTTTAAGTCTATTCAGCACAGGTTTGATGTATGTAACAGCTTCGGAAGGGCTATTGTTCATTTGAACTGGATAGCCCACAATAAGTAGCTCTACATTTTCTTTTTCAAAGTAGGCCGTTAAAAAATCGAATATTGTGTGCGTGGGAATTGTGGTTAAACCGTTCGCAATAATCTTTAACGGGTCGGTAACTGCTACTCCGGTACGCTTTCTGCCTATATCGAGCGATAAAATTCTCCCCACCAGTTCCGCTTATTTTGAGTTAACTAGTTCCTCGAGCTGTTCAACTAAATAGCCTAAGTACTCATTGGCTACATCTAAAACTAAACCTTTATCCATGTCAAGTTTTCCGTTTCGACCAATTTTCTTTACTAGTTTAAGGTTTACAAGTTGCTTATCGTTTATTCGCGCAAAGAACTTCGAGTCCAAAATCTCCTCAAGGTTTGAGAGCTTGTTATCGATGTCGATAAACTCTCCATTTAGTTTAACCACTTTGGAACCGTTTATGTTACTCTGGAAGTATGCAATATCTTTTAAGTCCACATATTCGGAGCGGTTTTTTATTGTAACAACCAACTTTGATGGTAATATTGATTTAAGGTTTTCGAATAAAGCAAAATACCTGTTCTTGCCATCGAAATTGGAATACCTACGGTTCGAAACCTTTGTTAAGGCTGACTCAAGTTCTTCAATTTCGATTGGCTTCAATAGGTAGTCTATAGCGCTATATTTGAATGCTTTAACTGCATAGTATTCAAAGGCAGTTATAAATATAACATCAAAGGTTCTATTGTTGCATTGCTCCAAAAAATCGAAACCAGAGCCTCCAGGCATTTCAATATCCAAAAAAACAATGTCGGGGTGAATAAGGTCAACTTTGGTGAGGGCTTCGCTTGCGGAACGGGCCACGTCAACCACCTCAACATCTTTGGCGAATTGGCTGAGAAGTAGTTCGAGAGTGCGAACCGAAGCAATTTCATCGTCTACAATAAGGGCTTTAAGCATAGGAGTATTTATTGTGCAAAGATAGAAAATATTATACAATGCTACTTTGGTAGTTTTAATTTAAGCATTATTGGATTAAGCCTAGAACTTTCGGAATAGTTATGTTTACACGAGTACCAGAGGGGTTGTTTGAGGTGTCGAAAAGATCCTCGATTTTAATGTCGAATCGTTCTTTGTACATCGAATTAAGGAGGTCAATTCTTTGCTGAGTAATTTGATAGCCTCTTGACTTGTGGATTTTGCTATTCTGCTCCTGTATGCGCTGTGCTTCTTGTCGTCCCACTCCATCGTCTTCAATAGAACAAACAACAACATTACCTCTGTCGTTAACTCTAATTGTTACAGTTCCATTTTTTTCTGGTTTTAACATTATTCCATGCCAAATTGCATTTTCTACAAAAGGCTGAATAAGCAGAGTTGGAATTTTGATGTCAAGTATGCTTTCATTATTGTCGATATCAATACTGAAATTAAAACGACCTTCGAGGCGTAATGCCTCAAGTTCAAGATAAATTCTCAATGCATCAATTTCTTCGCGAAGGGTAACTGTAGGCGATAGCGAGTTGTCTAAAGTCATTCGCATTAACCGAGCAAATTTGGTGAGGTATTTATGAGAGCTTATCGTGTCGCGTTCTAAGATGTAGTATTGAATGGAGTTTAGCGTGTTAAAAATAAAGTGAGGATTCATTTGCTGGCGAAGCGATTGTTGCTTGTAAAGATTGATGTTATTCATCATGTCGTTTCTCCTGCGAATTTCCTTTATTCTTATTAAGTAAACGAGGTATAGTAATCCCGCTAAAATAAGCGTAACAATGCCAACAAACCACCATCGTTCCCAAAATGGAGGTCTTACAACGAAATTTAGCGAGGTAGGAGTGGGATTCCAAACTCCGTTAGAGTTAAGTGCCTGTATTTGGAATGTATATTTGCCAGATTTCATTCCGCTATAAAGGCAACTTGTTGATTTGGTGTATGCCCAATTTGTATCGATACCAATCATTCTGTGGCGATACAGTAAGCGTCCCATATTCCTATAAGCCAGTCCAACATAGGTTAAGTCAATTGTGTTTTGGTTATAATTAAGTTGAATGGATGAATCATTCAGGGGAATTTCTTTTCCTTCTACTATCAGTTTTGTAATTATTGTAGGTGGAGGGGTGTGGTTTCTTGTAAGTTTCTCAATGTCAATAATGGCCATTCCTTTGTTTGTCCCAACATAAACGTAGTTTTCACTAGGATATACCGAAGTTACTTCGTTGCTTGGAAGTCCATCGTCGATGGTGAAGTTTAAAATTTCAGTGTTGAAATTTTTAATCAACGAAAGCCCCTGTCGGGTTGCTACCCAAACATTTCCATTTGAATAGTAGAGTTGGTGTATAGAGTTAGATATTAATCCTTTGTTTGTAGATACTTGCGATATTTCACCATTTTTTTTGTAAATCACAATACCTGCTCCGTTTGTTCCAATCCAAAGGGCAGAATCAGTTGGGTTGAAAAACATACTATGACTCACTCTTGTTAGTAGTTCGCTTTTATCACCATAGTATTCAAAAGAGCCATTTGAATATTTCCAAAGCCCATTAATTGTATTTAACCATAATGTTCCGTTTTTCTCTTCTGCTAAACTAAATACCATGGCGCTAAAGCCATCTTTGTTTTGTGAATCGTATATAATCTGGTCGTTTTTAATTTTTTTAAGCCCCTTGGCAGTTCCTATCCAAAGCCCTCCATCTGCAGACGATATTACCTTCCGGGGATATATAATGTTGTTGTCAACAAGAATTCTTTTGTAGTTGAGTTCCTCAAAGTACCCTAATTCACTAAAAGCATTAATCCAGATTTTTTTATTTAACGTGTCGCCATAAATTGATCGTATATAGGATGTATTTGCCAATTTGTTGCTGGCTGAGAAATGTTTAATTCCGTTTTTCGTAATCACATCCACAAACCCCATTTCAAATCCAATATAAACCCTTTCATTATCTGCAAAAATTGCATTTACCCTGTTGTCGGCTAGGCCATTTTCCTTCGATAAAATGTTTATTCGAAAATCTGGTGCGTAAAACACTCCGTCGTTAAGAGTCGAAAACCAGTACGAACCCTCTTTGTCTCTTAAAACTGACGTTACTTGGTACTCTTTAAGCAAAATCTGGTTAGGTTTTTTTGTAATGTCGCAATTTGGATAAACGTAGACTCCACCTTCAAATGCCGAGAGCCAAAGGTTTTCTTCTTCATCTATACTCATCCAGATATATTGGCTAGTTTGTCCGGATAATAAAGCTGTTACTTTACCATTCTTTACAATGATTATTCGTTCATCTATCGACAAAATAAGGGTGCCATCTTTTTTTTTCTGTGCAAAAACGTATAGGGGAACAACTACTTGGTTGAATAGTTTCTTAAAGTTAAATCTGAAATTTTGTTGCTCATCCGAATATATAATATCATTTGTGGGTGCCTGTAAGGGATTTGATATAAGTATTTTACCGCAAGTTAAACCTTCCATAACTATTTCACCTTCTTCGAACTTCTCACCCATTTTTTTATAAATTCCTTCAGCACTAATAGTTATGAGACCAAAATTTTTTAGGCCTAAGTATATGTTATCTAAACTATCAACATAAAAAGCCATTTTTATTGGGCCTCTGCTGTTTGGGAGGTGTTGCTTTATTTTTGAATTATAAGGGTAACTTTTGATTTTCCCATTTTCAAAATAGCTAAGGTTACCAGAAAAGGGTACGAACCAAATTCTTTGTTTGTAATCTTCATATATTTCAAATACAGTATTGTCTGCAAGGCCTGATACTAAGTCGAAGTTTTTGAAACTATAGCCATCGAATCTGCTAACTCCGTTATTGGTTGCAAACCAAATGTACCCTTTAGAGTCCTGAAAAACATGGTAAACTTCGCTAGCAGACAGTCCTTCGTCAACAGTTAAATGCCTATACACGGGCTGGTACTGACCGAAATGCGGTAAATAATTAAAAACAAGGCAGATTGCCAACAAAATTTTCACCAACCGCATATATCAAAAAGGCATTACTTGTAGATTTTACTTAATTATAATGCTAAAGTAATAATTATCTGTAATAAATTATCCATCAGGCAAAAAAAAGAAGGAGCCATTTTGGCTCCTTCTTAATAAACTTATTAAAATACTATTCGTTATTTCCTGCTAGTTTTTTGTAAGAGTTGTATCTCCATTTAGCATTGTCTTCAGCAGCTTTGAATAGTTCTCCAGCTTCTTGTGGGAACGATAGTTGTAAAGATGTGTAACGAACCTCGCTCTTTAAGAAATCTTGGAACATATTCCATTCTGGCTCCTTAGAGTCTAATTGGAAAGGATTCTTACCTTCAGCCTCTAACATTGGGTTGAAACGATACAAGTGCCAGTAACCGCTCTTAACTGCAAGTTTAGCCTCGTTTTGAGTTGCTCCCATACCCTTACGGATACCATGGTTAATACATGGAGAGTAAGCAATAATTAGAGAAGGTCCTGGGTAAGCTTCAGCCTCTTTAATTGCTTTGAAGTACTGGTTATGGTCAGCACCCATTGCAACCTGTGCAACGTAAACGTAACCGTAAGACATTGCCATCATACCAAGGTCTTTCTTACGAACTCTCTTGCCCGATGCAGCAAACTTAGCAACAGCAGCAACTGGGGTTGATTTTGATGCTTGTCCACCAGTGTTTGAGTAAACCTCGGTATCCATTACAAGCACGTTAACATCCTCTCCAGTTGAAAGAACGTGGTCAAGACCGCCATATCCAATATCGTAAGCCCAACCGTCGCCACCGAATATCCAAACAGATTTCTTCTCGAAGTACTGTTTCATATCTAGTAGTTCTTTGGCCAATGGGTTATTCTCTTTTCCTAAAGCAGCAATTAGTTTAGCCGATGCAACTTTTGATTGTTCAGCGTTGTTTTTACCAGCAATCCATTCCTTAGCAGCTTCTTTTGTTGCTTCAGAGAAATTACCACCAACTACCTCGTTTAGTTTAAGTTCAACGCGTTGACGAAGTTTATCAACGCCAGTTGCAATACCAAATCCGTACTCAGCGTTATCCTCAAACAATGAGTTAGCCCAAGCTGGACCACGTCCTTCGCTGTTTGCACAGTAAGGGGTTGATGGAGCAGAACCACCATAGATTGACGAACAACCAGTTGCGTTAGCAACAATCATTCTGTCGCCGTAAAGTTGAGTAACGGCTTTAATATATGGAGTTTCACCGCAACCTGCGCAAGCACCACTGAACTCGAACAATGGTTGAGCAAATTGGCTATTCTTAACAGATTTTTCTTTTCCAAGAATATCTTTGTAACCAACCTTCTCGTGCATATAGTCGAAACGAGGAGCTTCCGCCATTTGGCTTTCAAGCGGCTGCATTACTAATGCTTTAGTTTTAGCAGGGCAGATATCCGCACAGTTTCCGCAACCAGTACAATCTAGTACGCTAACCTGCATACGGAAGTTGTAATCCTTAACGCCACCGTTACCTTTAACTGTTTTAGTATCGGCAGGAGCATTCTTAAGTTCCTCGTCAGTTAAAAGGAATGGACGAATAGCAGCGTGAGGACAAACGTAAGCACACTGGTTACACTGAATACAGTTGTCGGCAATCCACTCAGGTACGTGTACAGCAATACCACGTTTCTCGTAACGGGTTGTTCCTGCAGGGAAAGTACCATCTTCACGACCAAGGAATGCGCTTACTGGTAGGTCATCGCCTTTTTGTAGGTTGATAGGATTAACCACATTGTTGATGAACTCTGGCGCACCAGCAATAGCTGTTTGTTTTTCAGCTACAAGTTTAGCCCATTCTGCTGGTACGGTAATCTTGATAACTTCGCCACCTTTATCAACAGCGGCGTTGTTCATCTTAAGAACTTCTTCACCTTTGCGTCCGTACGATTTTTCGATGGCCTTCTTCATTTGCTTAACTGCTAGTTCGTAAGGAATTACGTTTGCAATTTTGAAGAATGCGCTCTGCATAATAGTGTTAGTACGGTTTCCAAGACCAATTTCATCAGCAATTTTAGTTGCATTGATGATGTAGAAATTGATGCTGTTTTCCGCTAAATATTTTTTGATAGAGTTTGGCAGTTTCTCCTTAGTTTCCTCAACATCCCAGATGGTGTTTAGAAGGAAAGTACCACCCTTTTGAAGACCCTTAAGCATATCGTACTTTCCTAGGTATGATGGAACGTGGCATGCAACAAAGTCTGGAGTGTTTACTAAGTAAGGCGAGCGAATTGGTTGATCACCAAAGCGTAAGTGAGAAACAGTTATACCACCTGATTTTTTAGAGTCGTAAGCAAAGTATGCTTGGCTGTATTTGTCAGTGTTATCACCAATGATTTTGATTGAGTTCTTGTTAGCACCAACAGTACCATCGGAACCTAATCCGTAGAATTTAGCCTGGAATGTACCCTTCGACGCAAGGTTGATTTCAGCACCAACTGGTAACGATTTGAAAGTAACATCGTCAATAATACCAACAGTGAACTGATTTTTAGGCTCTTTCATCTTAAGATTGTCGAAAACGGCAATCATTTGAGCAGGAGTTGTATCCTTTGAACTCAATCCGTAACGACCACCAACAATAACAGGAGCATTTTCTTTTCCGTAGAATAAATCCTTAACGTCTAGGTAAAGAGGGTCGCCATTAGCACCAGGCTCTTTAGTTCTGTCAAGAACGCAAATGCGTTTAACAGACTTAGGCATTACGTTGAAGAAATATTTAGCGGAGAATGGACGGTATAGGTGAACGCAAACCAATCCAACCTTTTCGCCTTTTGCCATTAGGTAATCCACAACTTCCTTCAATGTATCGGTGATTGAACCCATTGCAATAACAATGTTCTCGGCATTTTTATCGCCATAGTAATCGAATGGGTGATACTCACGACCAGTTAGTTTGGTAATTTCCTTCATGTACTCCTCAACCATATCGGGAACTGCATCGTAGAACTTGTTAGCAGCTTCGCGTGATTGGAAGTAGATATCAGGGTTTTGTGCAGTACCACGGGTTACAGGATGCTCTGGGTTAAGAGCTCTGTCGCGGAATGCTTGTAGTGCTTTTTGGTCTACAAGTGGAGCCAAATCTTCATTTTCAAGAATTTCAACCTTCTGAATTTCATGAGAGGTTCTGAAACCATCGAAGAAATGAACGAATGGTACACGAGATTTAATTGAAACTAAGTGAGCAACCGCTGCTAAATCCATAACCTCCTGAACACTACCAGTAGCAAGCATTGCAAAACCAGTTTGACGAGCACTCATAACATCGCTATGGTCGCCAAAGATTGAAAGAGCTTGAGCTGCTAAACTACGAGCCGAAACATGGAAAACACCTGGAAGCAACTCTCCGGCGATTTTGTACATGTTAGGAATCATAAGTAGCAGACCTTGCGATGCAGTGTAAGTTGTAGTTAATGCACCAGATTGTAAAGAACCGTGCACTGCACCAGCAGCACCAGCCTCACTTTGCATCTCTGCAACCTTAACTGTATCGCCAAAAATGTTTTTACGACCGAATGCTGACCACTCGTCAACGTACTCAGCCATTGTAGATGAAGGGGTGATGGGATAAATTGCAGCTACTTCGCTAAACATATAAGCAATGTGTGCTGCAGCATAGTTACCATCACAAGAAATGAATTTTTTAGACTTTGTCATTTGATTTTGTGAGTTTTATGATGAATAACAGATTTTTTGAAAAATCGATGCAAAGTTAATACAATTCAATAAAATTAACCATGTTTTACAGCAATTTGAAAATACTATAAATTAGCGTTAAGCCTCAGAAAACGTTTGAAATAGATGGTTTTGATTCTTTAACCAAATTATAAATTGAAAGCAAAATTCGTAAATAAGTTACACTTATCAATCGACTTGTTGGAAAATTGCATTTATAGCGCCTATTTTCCTTGAATATATTTTAAAGCGTCATCCATAACCGGAAGTCAAAAGTCTATTCTGAAATTTTGAAGAAATCTACACGTAGGCCGTAACTTCTACTTCAATTAATGCCCCATGATGCAAATCTCGGGTAGGGATTACAGCCCTTGCTGGTTTATACTGTCCAAAGAAGTCGGCGTATATACCATTTACAATATCCCAGTACTTTATATTTGAAACATAAACGCGTACATGTAGTACTTTGTCCTTTCCGCTTCCAGCCTCGGTTAATATCTTTTCAATGTTTCTCAACACCTGATGTGTTTGCGCTTCAATTCCTTCAGGAATTGCTCGTGTTTCAGGAATACGGGGCAGTTGACCGGCTAGATATAGTATCCCATTATGTTCTACACATTGCGAGTAATGCCCATTACTCTTTGGCATGTTCGGTGTCTCTATTATTTTCATAGTTTAATTTTTTGTTTTTTCGTCTTTATTCAGCAAAGATAGAATAACCTTATTGAAATTGTTGCTGTATTTTCTTTATTTGCCCTTCAACTGTAAGTTAAACAGTATTTTGCAAAAACTATTTGTGCTTAGATTTAAAAATTTTACTACATTTCGTACAATTCTTTGTGTTATTACCTACACAACCTTTTTTATTAACCAACTAAACTAAAAACAAATGAAGAAGATTAGTATTTGGGTTATTGTTTTAACCTTAATTGCCTTTGCTGGCTGTAAGAATGATGACGGTAAGAAAGAATCATATAAGGAGGTTTATCCTAAAACCCCACTTACCGGTCAAGAGATTAATAATATCATAAGGGAAACACTTAATAAGACTGGCGATTTTGATTGGAATAAAGCCGATGTTTTTGTGCTTTGGAGCGCACTTACGCATGGTAATAATATTTTAACTATTGGGTACGATGAACAACCATTTGCAGAGGTTAACTCTAAACGTTCTGAGCAAGCTAAGAAACAGATTCTTGAGCAGGTGCTAAGTTTAGAGAAAAATTCTACAGAAAACATCCGAAAGGGAGAGAGTGTCGTTATCGCCGAAGGCAAAGAACTTAACTTTATGGATGTGTACGTGTCGAACATTGAGACTCTTGTTGCTTTAAAGAATAATGCAAAGGTTCGTTACATTGAGCCATCGGGTTATCGTTACTTTGATTTTGAGCCAATGGTTAAGAGCGATTCTGGGTGCGATACTGATCCTGAGACAATCAATTCTGGCGACTATACCGTTGTTGCTCCAAACTGTCAGGTTTCATGGACTTACTATAAACATAATATTCCTAGCGCTTGGAGTTACAGTACAGGTAGTGGCGTAACTGTTGGTCTTATTGATACTGGCGTTTCCTCGGAGCAGTCGTTGTTGGGCTCTAGTTTTAACCAAGGTTACTCTTCGGGTCGTACAATCACTAAGTATGGGGTGTATGTGAATTCTATTTGGCCCTGGTCAACTACAACCGATGGTTCGGTCGATAAGTGTGGACACGGAACTTTAATGGCTGCAACACTAGCAGCACCTCGCAATAATTTGGGATATCCTGTTGGTGTTGCTTACAACTGCAATTTGGTTGCTTATAGGGCAACTGGCGATGTTGTGCTGGATGGCTACCATGAGCAGCGAGGGGTTAGCCGTGCGTTAACTGAGTTGGCAAACATGGCTAGTGTCAAAGTAATATCAATGTCTATAGGCCATATTTTCTCTGTTGGAAGTATTAGCGATGCCGTAAAGTATGCATACTCAAAGGGTAAAATGATTGTTGCTGCGGGTGGTACATCTACTACTTTTACCAATTTTGCAGGGGTAATATTCCCGGCAAATATGACCGAAACTGTTGCTGCAACCGGAATTACTGATGGTAGTGGTTACACCGAGTGCGATGTGTGCCATAAAGGAAGTAAAATAGATTTTACTGTGATAATGCAACGTGCTAGCGATGCCAATAGGCGTTCTGTTTGCCTTGGGTTTTTCAATAATACACGTAATTATGTGGGCGGTTCGTCAGTAGCAACATCAACCACTGCAGGAATTGCTGCTTTAATTTGGGGTAAATACCCAACTTGGACCCGCGATCAGGTTTTGACTCGTATGAAACAGTCTGCATCGCTATATCCAAATAAGAGTTCCGATTTTGGCTGGGGTTCTATAAATGCTCTTGCCGCTGTTCAATAGGTAACCAGTTTTCGATTTCTACTCCAACGCAGTCAGGGTTTTAAATCCTGACTGCGTTTTGTTTTTAAATGATTATCCGTAATTAAGCCTAAAGATATTCACAAAAAGTCTTATCATTCCTGCGAATCGATCCGACAACCAGCGGAGAACTCATCCAAGATAAAGCAGGAATCTATTCTTTTACAGTTTCCATAAATGAATTACACATTTATCCAATGATCAACTCTGTCAGGATTTTAAATCCTGACAGAGTTTGCTGTAGGCAACCGACCGATGGGAACTCTACGAAGTTAATCTCCTTAACCAAACGACATTGAATCATATATTTTTTACACTTTTATTTTATGTGACAATTAGCGTGTGTTAGTCTTACCTCATTTTTTAACAAAATTCTTTGGTCAATAATATTGCTATATAGTTGATTTTTAGTTTTTAAAATGCTAATTTGATAATTTGCTTTTGGTTTTTCGGAATAGTGTTAAACGTCTTTCTAAAAACTAAATTGATATGAAAACAACAAAAATTATTGCATTGCTTGCTCTGGCAGGCTTTTGCTTTTTTCCATCGTGTAAAGACGATGACGTTAGCCCATTAACTGCTGAGGAGGCTAAGGTGGCTATAGCTTCAGCTGATGATGAGTTTGTTTCTATTAAGGGCGAGGTGTTTGCTTCACCTGGCATGATGGCTCAAGAGGCGGTTTATGGACTTGGACTTCCTTTTAATCCTCCTATGAAATCATTTATGAAGTTTAATCTTGATCAGATGGAGCCATTGAATGATGTCGCTCAATTTGCCGAAAGCAAGGGCGGTTATGGTCCCGGTTATCTTTACTTCCCATTTAATGAGTATGTTGGAACGTGGGAATATGAGGAGGG
>ENA-UOWO01001223-UOWO01001223.1-activated-sludge-metagenome-genome-assembly--contig:-NODE-1223-length-35003-cov-7.207279_pt1 | contig 35003 bp, 27 predicted proteins | sample MGYA00238148_ERZ761564 | MGnify/ENA primary metagenome ERZ761564 (study PRJEB28885, sample SAMN05720194) | activated sludge metagenome | isolation source: Anaerobic digester | place: USA...
CGCTGCCACAGGAAGGTCATGTCCTCCTCACCCGGGTTGAAGAAGCGCACGGTGCTGCCTCCGGTCTGGGCCACATCCTTGTTCAGTACCCAAAGTTCGTTCCGGCTGCGGTCCGGATGGAAGTCCAGATCACGCGGCACCAGCAGGTCATCATCGTCATCGGCGATCATGGTGAAGGATGGGGGCGAGAACAGGTAAGCGTCCGTCAGGTCCGGGGTGGCGGGGTTCACCGTGAGGGTGGCGGTACGTAGGTCGTTCACCGGGAACTGGTCATCCTCGCCATTGATCTCCGTGGCCCAAACCTCCAAGGTGTAGCTACCGTCCTCGTCGGGCACCCATGGCGTGTCATGTTCGAACTCCACCACTTCACCCGAACTCAGGTCGGCGCCGGAGACGGGTTGTGCGACGATCGAACCTCCGTTCAACCGGTAGTTGAGTGTGTAGCTCTGTACGCTGCTAAGACCTGTGTTGGCGAGCGTGCCGCGGACGATCAACTGTTGCCCTACTTCACTGTATAGCGAGGTGATCAATTTGGTCACGCTCATGTCCAGCGGCTGGGGTGGCGATGCGATGAAGGTGTGCGCAGCGTTCACTCCTTGTGCCGTGAACGTGGCCGCGACCCCGCCACTCACCACGACCTGGAAGCTTGCATGTCCATCACCCCAACTATCCAACGAGTGGATGGTGTAGCTCGCACCTTCCGTCAAACACCAAGGGCCTTCCGTGATGGTGGTGTTGTTGGCGTATCCACCGGTCGGTGAGGTCTCTCCGGCACCACTGCCACAGTTCAGCGCAGGGTTGCCACCCACGAAGATGGGCGCATCTCCACAGACATTCCCACCAGGCACCAACTGCCAGTACGTCTCGTTGCCAAAGTCGTCGGTGATGACATTGATGGTGACCTCCACTTCACCAACAGGGCATTGCGCCATCGTTCGGGTTGCCAGTGAAAGGGCAATGGATAGGAGGGTGGTGGTGCGTAACGTACGGTTCATGGTCTTCTTGGAAAGGGGCTGAAGGTAGTTCCTGCGAACACACCTGATCATTGTCATGTGGGATCCGTATCGGTATCCTATGCACACGATCGACGCGTACGATGATCGTCGAACCCGGATCCGCGATCCATCAACCGGGTCTTGGAGCGGACCGATGGGAGGGCGACCGATTCAGGTCTTGGAGCGCAGCCGGGAGTACGTGGCGGTGTCCACGAACACACCATGAGCGAAGTAGTTCTCCTTGAAAAGCCCTTCCAATTTGAAGCCACACCGTTCAAGCAAGGTCCGCGAAGCGTTGTTCCGTGGGTCGGTGTTCGCTTCGATGCTATGGAACCGGAAACGCTCGAAGCCACATTCCACCGCTGCGTTCAGTGCCTCCTGCATGTAGCCCTTACCCCAGTGGTCCGGGTCGAGCACGTAGCCGACCTCGCCACGGTGGTGCTCCTTCTTCAACCGGTAGTACCCGATCGTGCCGATCAGACCTTGCGCATCCTTCCGCTCCATCGCCCACCCGATACCCTCGTTCCGCGCTCGGTCGTCGTCCAACCGTTCGATGAGGGCCACGCAATCCGCGACCTGGGTACTGCGCGGACGACCGATGTACCGCATGGTCCGTTCATCCGATCGCATGCGGTGGAGCGCTTCCGCATCATCCTGCACGAATGCCCGCAATGTCAACCGTTCGGTGGTGATCACCGGGAACACGGACAGGTCGAGTTCAAGCATGATGGTGCTCTTCGAGGTAGATCTGGATGGTGCGGTTGAAGAGCTCAGGGACCTCCATGTTGGTCAGGTGGGCCGCTCCCGGGAGGACCACAAGGCGCCCGTTGGGCAGCGCATCGGCCATTACTTGGCTCGTAGGCATGGGCATCAGGCTATCCGAATCACCTGTGATGACCAGCGCGGGGACCTTCATCTTCTGCAAGACATGCAAGCGGTCCGGACGTTGCGCCATACCCAAAGAGGTTGCGGCCACCGTATCCGGGGATTGCCTGGCGATCATGTCCAACACGCGTTGAGCAAGTTCCGGTCGTTCCTGTCGGGTGCGTTCAGTAAGCAATCCTGGGAGCATACCGCGTGCGATCACGTCCATGCCTTTCTCACGGGCGTTCTGTGCGGTGGTATGGCGAGCAGCTACGCCGTCCTCGTCATCGGCATTGCTACGGGTATTGCACAGGATCAGGCCGGCAAGTCGTTCCGGCCAGCGTTCGGCGAACGCCATGGCGATGTACCCTCCCATGCTCAACCCGCAGAGGATGACCTTCTCGATACCCCGTTCATCCAGCATTTCCTTCAGGTCGGCAGCGTGCGAACGCATGGGCATGATGGCCGGAAGTTCACGCCTGTCGTTCCCGAATCCACGTAGATCGGGTGCGATCACCTCCACCAACGGGGATAGGGCCCGCACCTGAGGCTCCCACAACGTGGCGTCGAGGGGGAATCCATGGATGAGTAGCAGAGGGGGGCGCGTGAACATGGTGCAAATGTCGGAACACCCAAGGCCCTTCCGGAATCGAAAATGCCCACGAGGCGATTTTATGTCCCGCGCGGAAGCAGGAGCATCGCTCCATCACTAGCTTTCGAACATGTGTCGCTCATTGTTGGCCCTGCTCATTTTCTCGGGCTCGGTTTCCACTCACGCCAAGGACTACGTGGTACCTGCGAAGAATGTGGCCGGCTTCTTCGCCAACCTGCCCGAGGACGCCACCACGGTACTTTTCTCGGAGGTGGCGACATACCGGTGCGAGGGCGATATCGTGCTCCCAGCAAGGCAGCACCTGGTGGTCGATGGACGTGGTGCCAAATTGATATTGGGGGCCGGGTCGAACGGGTTCACCACGCGCGTCGCCGATCAGAAGGCCGCACAGTCGCACACCTCCTCGCGCTACACCATCAGGGACTTCTCCGCCATCGAAGGTGGCCGGAAAGGAGTGGACCTGAAGGCCACGCTCAATTCCATCATCATCAACTGCCGTTTCACGGGTCAGAGCGAAGCGGCCATCGACCTCCGTTTCTGCCTCATGGCCCGCATCCAGAACGTGCTTGTGACCAACCCGGCCAAGCAAGGGATCGTGCTACGCCAGGGTGATTGGACAGGGGCCACCGCGACCAATAGTCAGAGCAACAGCACCGTCCTGGACCAATGCCGCGTGTACTGCAGTTCAACCACCACGGCCGCGTTCACCGTCCTCAACAGCGGGGGAGTGCGTATGTCGGATTGTATCAGTGAAGGCCACGCACCGCGATTCGACGTGTTCTTGAGCGCCCGAATGGACGGGAATGAAGCGGCCATTGCCAACAATCCCGTGGTGAAGTCCTTCCATTGCAGCAACCTGCACGTGGAACACCGGAGCACGGTCGCTTCCATCCATGTGAACATGCCCGTGAAGGCCGTGGTGGACCTACGGAACATCTATTGGAACGGAAAGCTGACCGCACCGGTGCTCCGTTACCTATCCGGCCAGGTATACCTCAGTGATATCGGTTGGTGGGACCCCTCGTTCCACATCGCCACCCGGGTCTCGGCACCACGAATCCATGTCGAACGCTGCCATAGCGCCTTGTACATCGTAGGGGCGAAGAACACCACACCCGCTCAGGTCGGGGTGCTCCGCCTGGTGGACCCGATTCCCGGCCATACCGTGCTGAGCGTGGACCACGTGAGGGTGATCTATCCGGCTCGTTGAACGATCCGATATCTTGTCGATCATGTTCCCTGACAAACGCATCCTGTCCTTCCTGGGCTTGGCCTTTGGTATCTCGTGGACCGTCGCTGGGATCGGCTTGGCCTTCGGCGTGCGTGCCACCTCCGGGATCCCCTACACGGTGATGGCCGCACTGGTCATGCTAGGTCCAGCTTTGGCCGCCATCATCCAACAGCGCCTCTTGGACAAAGCGCCGTGGTCGGGCCTTGGGCTGCAACTGCGAGGTACGCGATGGTCGGTGGTGGCAGGGACGGCCTGCGTCGCCGTATGCATCGTTCCGCTCACCTTGGCCGTTGTGCACGTGTTGGGCGATCTCTTGGGCATTTCGGCATTCGGCATGGTGGAAGTGAGCCATGAACGCATTGCGATCGCCGTGCGGGAACTGGCTTCGGGCAAGCTAGCGGAGGCATCGATCCAACGACAGATGGAGAGGCTCAGTACCGTGCCGGCCATGTTCATTCTGGTCTTCGCGCTGGGGGCTGCACTGATCGCAGCGATGACCTTCAACCTGCCCTTCATGCTGGGCGAGGAGCTCGGTTGGCGCGGCTACCTGTGGCAACGTACCGCTGCTTGGAACGGTGCCCGGCGTGTCGGTTCCACCGGCCTGGTCTGGGGCTTGTGGCATGCTCCGCTCATCGCGGCAGGTCACAATTATCCCGGAGAGCCACTGCTTGGGATCGTCATGATGGTCCTGTTCTGTCTGACGATGGCACTGTTGTTCGATTGGACCCGTACGCGATCCATGAGCATCTGGTCATCCTGTCTGCTGCATGGGACCATCAACGGGAGTGCGGGTGTTACGGCGCTGTTCATGTGGCAAGGCCATCCGCTGGTAGGCAGCATTGCAGGGCTTGCGGGTGTGATCGCCGTTCTCGTGCTGGCCGCGGCGGTGCTTGTGTTGGACAAAAACTACAGAAGGTCCTTCCTCGGCACAACGACGAACGACGCTGTGCACTAGGCCACTGCGGGACGCCCCAACGCCTTCAAGCGCCTTACGTGGGAGGCCAACGCCCCCAGCAGGGTGGGGTGGTGGTGGTACGGTACGCCGTACTGCCTGGCAGTGCGCTCAACGATCGGCGCGATCCGGTGATAATGCACATGGCAGATGTGCGGGAACAAGTGGTGCTCCACCTGGAAGTTCAGGCCGCCTATGTACCATCCAAGGAGGCGGTTGGTCCGTGTGAAGTTGGCCGTGGTGTGCAATTCGTGCACCGTCCAGTCCATGGCCACCACACCCTGTGCATCCGGCAACGGTTGTACCGCTTCTTCCACGATATGGGCCAGTTGGAACACGGTTCCCAGGATCACACTGGCTACGAAGTGGGTAAGCGCGAAACAGCCGATCACGCCCCACCAGGGTAACGCGCTGAACGCCAATGGAAGTCCAAGGAAGACCGCGAGGTAGAGGAACTTCACACCTACCAGACGCCATACCGCTCCTTGTGGATCCACCTTCTGTGCCTTCGTCATTCCATTGCGGTTGAACTCCGCCAAGGTCTGGAAGTCCACCACCAACTTGGTGATGGTGAGCAGCCCATAGAAGAAGAAGGCGTGCAGGTGCTGGAAGCGATGGATGGGTTTCAAGGGTGCGTGCTCGCTGAAACGTAACAGTCCGCGCGAGTCCAGGTCACCATCCACCTGGTCGATGTTGGTGTGGGTATGGTGCATCCCGTTGTGCTGGATCCGCCAGGTGAGCACACTGCTGCCCATCAGGTTCATCGAACTGCCAAGGAGCTTGTTCACCCACGCATGGCGCGAGGAGGAGCCGTGCACACCGTCATGCATGACGGACATTCCGAGACCGGCCATACCCACCCCCATGACCACCGCACTGGCCACCGCCCACCAGCCGGTGAGTTGCAACGCGATCAACGCCACCAGCGGCAATACATACAGCGACAACATGACCACGACCTTCACCCAAAGGCCGACCGTTCCTTTGGTGGAGCGACCGGTCTCTGAGAAATACGCTTGGACGTTGCGACGCACATCACGTGCAAATGCGCGTTGGTCAACGGAATCGGTACGGTAGGTGGGGAGTTGCATGGCGGCGGTGCCAACCAAGGAACATCCGGGTGTGCCTGACCAGTATGGCAGGCGAACGGGGGCGCGCGAAGCGTTGGGCGGTACAAAGGTACGCCGCAGGCTATGGCAGGTCCCCACCGTGGACGGTCACGGTCATGTCATGCAAGCGCACCACCTGCCCGGCCCTGATCTTCGCGGTCTTCCTGAGTTCCTGCACCCCATCGACCGTCACTTCACCTTGAGCGACGAGCATCTTCCCCTCGCCACCGCTGTTGCAGAGCCCGACCAACTTCAGCAGTTGGTTCAATTCCACGTATTCACCGGCTAGTTCGAACGTGATCCTGGGCATGGGCGAAAGGTAGCTGGCCCGCGCCTTTCCCGATCCAAGCGCCCGGTCCGTCACCCGCTCTGCCCGGTCCATCGGGATGGAGCGGAACAAGACCTCACCGCCAACACACCTTCGTCCACGGATCACACCCACATCGCATGAATACCCTGCACCGCACCCGCCTGTTCCCTCTGCTGCCCATGGTCCTTTTCATCCTGTCGTTGGCCTTGGCGCTGGTCTCCTGCCAGCGCGATGACGCAGTGTCCCCATCCTCTTCCTCCTCGGGTCAAGTGGATGATCATGGTGGGCACGGGAACGATGATCCCATCGGTGACGATAACGGCGGAGGGAACTGAGCGCTCGCGTCAGGAGACCGAGACCACCTTCAACCGTAACTGCTCGTTGCCCAAGGCTACTTCCGCCACTCCGCCCTTACGCTTGCCGATCAACGCGCGGGCGATGGGCGAGGTGAAGGCGATCCTCCCATCCTTCACATTCGCCTCGTCCACCCCCACGATGGTGAACGTGAACGACCTGCCCGCCACACGTCCCACCAGATGTTGGAAGGTCACGGTGACACCGAACCGCACACTGCGGACAGGTCCAACACCAGGTTCCACCACCCGGGCCGTGACGATCCGTTCGTTCAAGAGCGCCAAACGACCATCGATCCCTCCCTGGGCATGGCGTCGGTCATGATCGCTGCCGACGACCGCCGCCCGTTCCTCCTCCAACGCGTTCCGCTCCTCATGCAACAAGGCCAAGCCACGCGGTGTCACGTAGTTGGTGGTGCCTTCCGGCAGCGCTGCGCGAGGAGGGATGAAGGGGGCCTCCTCCTGGTCATCCTCCTTGACGAACCCCCTGCTCATCCGTGATAGACCCTGCTGGCCACGATGAGCCCTCCTGTGATCTCCAATACCTCGCCAACCCGAAGGTCCTGTTCACCTGCCACCTGCCGGATGTATTCCATGAACACGCGCTGATCGTTCGCCGTAAGGCTGGTCACCACATAGTGTAGGGTCGGTAGTCGGTCGAACGCATCACGCCACCACGCCCGCAGTTCCTCTTTCCCCTTCACCCGACCTCCGGTCTCCGGCCTGCGGACCAATAGTTTCGGACTGAAATGCTCGGCATCTTCCGCATAGAGCGTTAGCAGGGCTTCCAGGTCATGGGCATTGAATGCGGCGAACCAAGCGTGGGCGATGTGCTCATGGCGGTGCGACATGGGGCAAAGGTCGAAAGGAAGGGCCAACATGCGTTGGACCCTGGACACAGATAAGGCGATGCTCCTTGTCCACATCGGCGTGTGCGCAGTCCATCACCCCGCTTGCTTGCCATGCTCCAGGATCTCCTACTTTTGCCTCGTCCTACCGGTCCACCGGTGTGGGCAACGAACCATAAACCCATGAAGCTCACTACCATTGCTTTTGCACTTACGGCACTCGTTTTCACAGGCTGCAGCCAGTTCGAGGACGGTCCCGACTTCAGCCTGCGTTCCAAGACGGCCCGTTTGGCCGGTGATTGGACCTCGACAGAAGTGACACCTGCCGTACAGGATCCGAACAACATCATTCCGTCCTTCGAGGTGAGTTTCACGAAGGAAGGTGATTACACCATGGTGATGAGCATTGAAGACCCCCTCACGGGCGAGATCTTCGAGGACACCTTCGAAGGTGAATGGTCCTGGGACGATAATTCCGATCTGACCTTGACCACATTGGGTGGTTCGTTCGATTGGAACGTACTCCGTCTAACAGGCAATGAGCTTTGGGCGGATGACGGGTCGATGCGTATCGTGTTCGAAAAGATCTGATCAAGAACATCAATGAAGCCCGCTGGTGATCCCGGCGGGCTTCGTCGTTCCAAGACCTTGCGTACGGCAGCGCTTCACAGATCGGCCCTGGCTGGGATCGCCCTACTTTAGCGTCCCGCATTCGCCGGGGTGGATAGCCCCGATCGCTGTAGACCCGAAGACCGTTCGGTATGAGGAACCTAATGACCATCCCCCTGGCCACCATGCTTGCCGCACCTGCCGTCGCTCAGTCGCGCGCCATCACGTACACCGAGTTCGATCTCGACAACGGATTACATGTCATCCTGCATGAGGACCACAGCACCCCGATCGTAGCCGTGAGCGTGATGTATCATGTGGGAAGCAAGAACGAGACGAAGGACCGTCGCGGCTTCGCGCACTTCTTCGAACACCTGCTCTTCGAGGGTTCCGAGAACATCGGTCGGGGTGAGTTCAGTAAGCATGTGGAGAAGGCCGGTGGCGTGCTCAATGCCAATACCACCGGTGACCGGACCTATTATTACGAGGTACTGCCGAGCAATCAGTTGGAACTCGGTTTGTGGCTGGAAAGTGAGCGTATGCTCCATGCCAAGGTGGACCAGAAGGGCGTGGATACGCAGCGCGAGGTGGTGAAAGAGGAACGCCGTCAACGCTATGAGAACCAGCCCTATGGCAGCATCCTGATCGAGGTATTGAAGCGGGCCTATACCGTACACCCCTATCAATGGCCGACCATCGGTTTCATGGAGGACCTCAACGCCGCCAGTGAGACCGACTACGTCAATTTCTACAAGCAGTTCTACGTGCCGAACAACGCCGTGTTGGTGGTTGCGGGAGACATCGACCCCACCACCTGCAAAGCACTGGTAGGCCGCTATTTCGGGGAAATCCCACGGGGCAAGGAGGTGGTTCAGCCCACAGCGATCGAACCACCCTTGAAAGGGGTCATCCGCGATGTCATTCACGACCGCATCCAACTGCCCGCTGTGGTCACCGCGTACCGTATCCCGGCCAATGGCACCAAGGAGTTCTATGCCGTGGACCTGGTGAATCGGCTGCTTTCCAATGGTAACTCCTCCCGCTTGAACGTGGCGCTGAAGGAAGAGCAACAAAAGGCGGTCTATGTGGGGGCCTTCAGCCTCCCCTTCGAACATCCGGGTCTGGCCATTCATTTCGCCATCGCCAATGCCGGGGTGGATGTGGTGGAACTGGAACGCGCCATGGACAGCGAACTCGGTCGCATCCAGAAGTTGGGTGTACCGGAAGCCGAGTTGGCCAAACTGAAGGCCCAGTTGGAGACGGAATACATCGCTGATAACAGCCGGGTGGCGGGTGTCGCGAACAACTTGGCCACAGCTTACACCATGCTTGGTGGTACGGAACAGGTGAATACGGAACTGGACAAGTACCTGGCCGTTACCGTTGAGGAACTTCGCCAAGCCGCCGTGGACCATTTCTCGACCAATGACCGCGTGGTCCTGCATTACCTCCCACTCAGCCAGAAGCAACCATGAACCGTGGCACTCCCTCTGACCGGTCGACCCGCATAGGCGTCCTGCTAGCGGTGGGCCTGCTCGCACCCGTATTGATGAACGCACAGATCGATCGTTCCGCACCACCCAAGCCCGGGCCTGCTCCCGCTGTGGACCTCGGTGAGCATCACACCTTCACCCTCAAGAACGGCTTCCGTGTGATCGTGGTGGAGAACCACAAACTCCCCATGGTCAATGTCCAGGTCCGGTTCGACATCCCACCGATCGTGCAGGGCGAAAAGGCCGGATACATCGACTTCCTGGGTGACCTGTTGGCCAGCGGTACAGCCACGCGCACGAAGGCCCAACTGGATGAACAGGTGGATCAGCTGGGGGCCACGCTGGCCGCCACCAATGATGGTCTATACGCCAGCAGCCTCAAGAAGAACCTGCCAGCGCTCATGACCTTGGTGCAGGATGTGGTGACCGGACCCACCTTTCAAGAGACCGAGTTCGAGAAAGTGCGGACCCGCACCCGGTCCGCCATCCAACAGCGCAAGGAGGAACCCGATGCCATCGCGGAGGTGGTGGGGCGTGCGGTCACCTATGGTCGCGTTCACCCCTACGGCGAGGTGATGACGGAACGTACGTTGGAGAGCATCGCGACCAAACACATCAAGGCCTACTACGACCTGTTCTTCCGCCCGGAAAAGGGTTATCTCGTCTTCGTGGGTGACATCACGGAAAAGGAGGCGAAGGACTTGGCGCAAGAGCACTTCGGTGGTTGGCGGCCCGATCGACCGGCGACGTCGATGAACGATGACGGTAGTGAGAGCATGGAAGGCCTTGGCAAGGTGCGGGTCATGCCCAAACTTGCCACGCCGGGTGGCGTTCGGCGGGTATTCGTGGTGGATCGCCCCGGTTCGCCGCAATCCGTGGTGCGTGTCGGGTTCCCGCTGAACCTGCAGCCCCGCGACATCCGTGCATTGTCGGCCCAGGTGTTGAACACCATCCTGGGTGGCGGAGTGTTCAATGCCCGCCTGATGCAGAACCTGCGCGAGGACAAGGGATGGACCTATGGAGCCTATTCCACCATGGAGTCGGACCGGTTCAATGGCCATTTCCAGGCCAGTGTGAGCGTGCGCACGGCCGTCACCGACAGCGCGGTGGCCGAGATCATCAAGGAGTTGGAACGCTTGCGCAATGAGCCGGTGAGCGACGAGGAGCTCGATCTGGCCAAACGCTATATGGCCGGCAGCTTCGCCCGAGGGCTGGAGGACCCGCGCACCGTGGCCCGCTTCGCGCTCAATACCTACTTGAACGAGCTTGCTCCCGATCACTATGCCACCTACCTCGAACGGCTGGAGGGCATCACCACTGCCGACGTACAAGCTGCGGCGCAAGCCTTCCTGCATCCCGATCAGGCCATCATCCTCGTGGTGGGGGACCTGGCCTCGTTCGACGTGGAACTGGCGGCATTGAGCCGTGATCGGTCCAACCCGATCATGCAGTTGGACGAGAACGGCGCTCCGTGGGAGGAGGACATCACACCGGTCACCGACCGCAAGGCGGAGGACATCATCGAGGGTTATCTCAAGGCCATTGGCGGACGTAACCTTGTGGGGCAGGTGAAGGACATGCACCGGGTGATGACCGTGCAACGCGGAGACAAGGAATTGAAGGTCGCCGAGTGGTTCGGCCCCGGCGGACACTATCGCTCGGAGACCACGTTGGGTGATCAGCGAACGGAACTGGTGGTCCACGACGGACTACGCGCTGGTCGCACCGATGCCCAAGGACAAGTGGAACTCACGGACGTGGACCTCCAGGACCTGCAATTCAATGCCGTCCCTGTGCGCGAATCGGACCTCGTTGGTCGCCTTGATCGCATGGTGTTGGCGGGTCGCACCGAAGTGGAAGGGAAGGATGCCTACAAGGTGATCCTCATGACCCAGCATGGTACCACCGTGGCCGACTACTTCGATGTCGCCACTGGCCTGAAGGTGAAGCGCGTGGAACAGAAGTTCATGAACGGCAGCAACCAACGGATCACCACCACCTTTGGTGATCACCGCTCCGTGGGTGGCGTGCAGTTCCCGTATCGCATCGGCCAAACGGGTGGAACGTTGGGTCGCGTACAATTCACGGTCACCGAATTGGATGTCAACAAGGGCGTGCTTCCGGCCCTTTTCACCACCGGATTGCCGCCTATCGTGGAACCCACCGAGTTCGAGACCGATCCGGACGGCTACAACGGCATCGAGGGGCAGTGAAGGGAACCGACGCTGTTTCCTAGCTCGATAGGATAGTTCGATGGCTTGATCCAGGCAGACCGCTGGTAGGGGTTCCTTTTCAATAAGGACTGCCACCTTTGCACCCATGCTCGGTCTGCAACTCCCCACCGATCCCCGCTGGGCGGAACTCATCCGCCAGGACCTGCCCGAACTGCTCACCGACCACGCCTGGTGCGAACTGAAGGCCGCCAGTAATGTGATGAGCATGATCGTCCGCTACCCGGATCTAACTGAACTCATCACCGAGCTCACGCGCATCGGTCAAGAGGAATTGGAGCATTTCGGGCAGGTACACGCCCGCATCGTGGAGCGCGGATGGGTGCTCGGACCCGAGCGCAAGGACAACTACGTGAACGAGTTGCTCCAATTCGTGCGCAAGGACGGCGGTCGCGAGGAGCGCCTGGTGGACCGGCTGCTCTTCAGCGCCATGATCGAGGCCCGCAGCTGCGAGCGCTTCAATGTACTGACCGAGGAGGTTGACGACCCCGAATTGCGTGCCTTCTACCGCGAATTGATGATCAGCGAAGCCGGACACTACACCACCTTCATCGGTTTCGCACGTCGTTTCGGTGGACGTGTGGACGTGGATGCGCGCTGGCAGGAGTTCCTGGCCTATGAGGCGGAGGTGATCGCCCGCTATGGGACGGCGCCCACGATCCACGGGTGACCGTTGGTCTCTGCTCATGCCATCGCGGCGCACGATGCAATTTTCCGCACCTTCACGTCCCCAATGCGGATCCCCATGCGTCACCTGCTGTTGCTCATCGCCCTGCTGGGCCACACCGCGCTCTTCGCGCAAAAGACCTATTCCTTCACCAGCATTCCGGGTGATCCGCTCCAGGCCCGCATCTACACGCTGGAGAACGGGCTGCAGGTGTGGCTTAGCCGCAATGCGGACGCTCCCCGCATCCAGACCAACATCGCCGTCCGCGCGGGCAGCAAGAACGACCCCAGCGATGCCACCGGTCTGGCCCATTACCTGGAACACATGCTCTTCAAGGGCACCAGCCACATCGGCACCACCGACTGGGAGCGTGAACGCGTGGTACTGAAGCAGATCAGCGATGCCTACGAGGAGCGGCGCCGCACCACCGATGACGCGCAGCGCGATCGCATCTACCAACGGATCGACAGCCTCAGCACCCTCGCCGCCGCGCTTGCCGTGCCGAACGAGTACGACAAGATGATCAAGAGCATCGGCGCGCGGGGAACCAACGCCTATACCAGCACCGAACGGACGGTCTACATCAACGACATCCCTAGCGATGAACTGGAGAAGTGGATGCGCATCGAGAGCGAGCGGATGCAGGAGTGTGTGCTCCGCCTCTTCCACACCGAGTTGGAGACCGTCTACGAGGAGTTCAACCGTTCGCAGGACAACGATGGCCGGGCCGTGTCCAAGAAGATGAACGAACTGCTCTACCCCAATCATCCCTACGGCACACAGACCACGCTGGGCACAGGCGACCACCTGAAGAACCCCAGCATGGAGAAGATCCACGCCTTCTTCGAAACCTACTACGTACCCAACAACATGGCCGTGATCCTGGCCGGAGACATCGACTACGACCGCACCATCGCCTTGGTGGACAAACATTTCGGCACATGGAAGCCCGGCAAGGTGCCAGCGTTCACGTTCACGCCTGGAACAGCGATCCCCATGTCCATCACGGCCGAGGTCACCGGTCCCGAAGCTGAATGGGTTGACATCGCCTGGCGCTTCGATGGTTACGCGAGTTCCGATGCCATCATGCTCCAACTCATCTCGGGTATCCTCATGAACGGTAGCGCGGGTCTTATCGACCTCAACCTGATGCAGACCCAGAAGGTCCTGAACGCTTATGCCTATGCAGGTAGCCAAACGGATTACAGCGAACTGGAACTCCACGGTGAACCCAAAGAGGGGCAGACCTTGGAGCAAGTGCGCAACCTGCTTCTGGAACAAGTGTCCATGTTGCGTGAAGGGCGCTTCGACGACTGGCTCATCGAGGCCGTGGTGAACGACTACCGCCAACGCCGCATGCGCACCTGGGGCGAGAACAACAGCCGCAGTGCCGCCGCCATGACCGATGCCTTCATCCTGAAGAAACAGTGGAACGATGAGGTGGACCTGTACGATCGTATGGCCCGCATCACCAAGGCCGAAGTGGTCGCATTCGCCAAGGACCGGATCGGTGAGGGTTATGTGTGCATGTACAAGCGCAATGGACCCAAAGGGGAGACCCACAAGGTGGTGAAGCCCAAGATCACCGCGATCGACATCAAACGCGATGGCAAGAGCGCCTGGCGCGCCGAGTGGGAACGGATGCCCACCGCCACCCTCGCGCCCGAGTTCATCGACTTCAACACCGCCATCGCTCGTAGCAGCCTCACGAGCGGTGTACCCTTGGCCTGTGTGAAGAACCCCACCAACGACCTCTTCAGCCTGCGCTACATCGTGGAGATGGGCACCAACCACGACCGCGCCTTGCAGGTCGCCACCGAATACCTCCAGTACCTGGGTGCCGCCACGCTCGGTCCGGTGGACCTGAAGAAGGAACTCTTCAAGCTCGGACTCTCCCTCAGCGCCACCACCACCGATGACCGGTGCTACGTAACCCTCTCGGGACTGGAGAAGAACCTCGATCGAGGGGTGCAACTGCTGGAGGACCTCATCGCCAATGCCCAGCCCAACGATGAGGCGCTGTCGAACCTCATCACCGACATCCGAAAGGCCCGGCAGGACGCCATGAAGGACAAGGGCACCATCCTCCAGGGCGGTCTCTTCAACCTGGCCCGCTATGGCGAGAGCTCGCCCTTCAATGATGTGCTCGGTGATGCTGAACTGAAGGCCCTGACCAGCGCGGAGTTGTTGGACCGCATCAAGGCCCTCACCGCCTACCCACACACGGTTTACTACTACGGCAAGCGCGCTCCGGCCCAGGTGGCCAGCTTGTTGAACACGGCCCATCGCGTGCCGAAGACCCGTAAGGCCCTACCCGCGCCTCGCACCTACACCGAGCAAGCCACCACCGGCAACACCGTGCTCTTCGTTGACCACGACATGGTGCAGACAGAGATGCTCCTAGTGAGCAAGGCCGGTGCCTTTGATGTGGAGAAGATGCCCTACGCTAGCCTATTCAACGAGTACTTCGGCAGCGGCCTCAGCAGCATCGTGTTCCAGGAGATCCGCGAGGCGAAGGCCTTGGCCTACGGTGCCAGCGCCAGCTACACGGTACCCGGTCGGAAGGAGGAGGCCCACTACGTGCGCGCGTTCATCGGCACCCAGGCCGATAAGCTGAACGATGCCGTGGAGGCCATGCTGAAGCTGATGAACGACATGCCCCAGGCCGACGCCCAGTTCGAAGGGGCCAAGACCAGTGCACTGAAGGTCATCGCCAGCACCCGTATCACCAAGGACAACATCTACTGGAGCTGGGATGCCGCCCAACGCCGTGGTCTGGACTACGACGTGCGGCGCACCACGTACGAGCGCATCCCCGGCATCGACATGGCCGCCATGAAGGCCTTCTTCGATCGGGAAGTGAAGGGCCGCCCGTACACCTTCCTCATCATCGGCAAGGAGAGCGCCATGGATATGCAGGTGCTGGAGAAGCTGGGCACCGTGAAGAAGGTGAGCAAGGCCCAGCTGTTCGGGTATGAGGAAGGCAAATGACCAGGGGATGCCCCTGAACAAGTGGTCCGGTTCGTAGGAACCACAACACATCCGACCAGGGGTAAGGTCACTTGCATCGGATCCTTCGACCTCATGGTCTCCTTCGTGCAGGAAAATGCCGGGATCGCGGGTAGACGCGCTCTCGGCTATTTCACATCCTTCCAATGCTCAAGTTGCGAGTTGGGAGGTCGGAATTGCGCGAAGACGCGCTTGCCTAGTAGGGAGGGCTTCAAGTTCAGCCCTGCGATCGTTCCGAGGCCTCGCGAGGCGCTCAGGGCTTTTTCGCTCCCTTCCCTTTTCCAAGCGGCGGAAAAGGTGCGGGAGGAATTGCGCGAAGATGCGCTTGCCTAGTAGGGAGGGCTTCAAGGTCAGCCCTGCGATCGCTGCGTACTCGGGGCTTATTCGCTCCCTTTCCTTGTCCAAGCGGCGGAAAAGCTGCGGGAGGAATTGCGCGAAGACGCGCTTTCCCGTTGTGGGGGATGCTTCAAGGGCAGCCCTGCGATCGCTGCGTACTCGGGGCTTATTCGCTCCCTTTCCTTGTCCAATCGGCGGAAAAGGTGCGGGAGGAATTGCGCGAAGACGCGCTTTCCCGTTGTGGGGGATGCTTCAAGGTCAGCCCTGCGATCGCTGCGCACTCGGGGCTTTTTCGCTCCCTTCCCTTGTCCAAGCGAGCTTGGCCCGGTCAGGGAGCGAAAAAGCCCGGCCACTTCGTGGCTGGGCTTTCCTTGGCGGAGAGGGAGGGATTCGAACCCCCGTTACCTTGCGGTAAAGCGGTTTTCAAGACCGCCGCGATCGACCACTCTGCCACCTCTCCGGAGCAGGCCGCGAAAGTAGTGCGTAGCGCCCGAGTGTGACCGATCTTTGCACGCCATGTCCGCCATCCGCCTCGAATTCCTGGGCACGGGCACCAGTCAAGGGGTGCCGGTGATCGCTTGCTCCTGTACGGTGTGTACGAGCGCGGATCAGCGCGACCAGCGCTTGCGGACCTCCGTGCTGGTGACGGTGGGCGACCGACGGATCCTGATGGACGCCGGGCCCGACCTGCGTGCCCAGATGCTGCGGAGCCGGGTAAACCGGTTGGACGCGGTGCTGCTCACCCACGAGCACATGGACCATGTGGCGGGTATCGATGAGCTGCGGTCCTTCAACTTCAGCCAGGAGCGCGCCATGGACATCCATGCGAATGCCGCCACGCTGGATGCTGTTCGCCGGATGTACCACTATGCGTTCAGTGCCGTGCGTTACCCCGGCACTCCGGTGCTCGAACTTCACACCATCGACACGGACCCATTCCTGGCGGGTGGGGTGGAGGTGCTACCCATACCGGTGATGCACTTGCACATGCCGGTGCTCGGCTTCCGCATCGGCGACCTGGCCTACATCACCGATGCGAAGACCATCCCCGCGGCTTCGCTGGAACGGCTGCACGGCTTGGATGTCTTGGTATTGAACGCCCTGCGCACGGCGCCACATCCCTCGCACCTCAACCTGCAGGAGGCCCTGGAGCTGGCCGACCGCATCGGGGCGAAGCGGACCTACTTCACCCACATCAGCCACCTGCTCGGCCTACATGCCGAGGTGGACGGTCAACTACCGACCGGGGTACACCTGGCCTATGACGGCCTGGTGGTGGACCTGTGAGCGGTCCTCGTTAGCGCGTAGCAGCACGTTCCTGGTGCCGTTCCCTGATATCACCGAACTTCGACGTGAACTTCGCTCCCTGTCCATCACCATGCGCGCGCCCATCACCCTCCTTTTCGTGGCGTTCGTGGCCGCCGTGGCCGCTCAGTCGGCCGTGGACCGGGCAGAAGTGCGGCTGGCCTCCCAGGCGCCGGTGGTGCCGGACGTGCAACGCCAGTTGGACCTTCGCGATCATCCGCTCTGGACCGCGTTCTTGACCGATCATCCGCATTGGCAGGTGGAGTTCAACGCCGGAACGGGCATGCCCCACCGCGCGTATGGGCCACCGGTACAGACCGCCCCGGGCACGGAGGAGGAACGCGCGCTGGAATTCCTGCAGCCTTGGCTCAGCGCAGCGGGGGTGGGGCCCACGGACATCCGGCACCAGGCCACCTACCGGACCTCGCGCAACACCTACATACACTTCCGGCAGACCCATGCCGGGCACCCGGTGATCACCGGGCAGGCCATGGTGAAGCTGGATCCGCATGGTCGGGTGATCGCGTTCGGTTGCGATGTGCTTCCCACGCGGTTGATCCCTGCGCTCGGCACCTTTACAGAAGCGAGCGCAACAGCGGCCAGCAGCGGACTCGCTGAGGTGTATGCTACGGAGGTCAATGGGCTACGGTGGTTGCCCATTCCCCAAGCGCATGGCGTGGAGGTCCACTTGGTGCAGGAAGTGGTGGTCCATGCCCGGGCCAACGGTCGACCCGCACGGTACCAATGCTGGGTGGATGCCTTATCCGGCGCGTTGCACTATCGCCAGGACCTGAACAGTGATGCGGTCGGATGCGCCGGTGAACCGGCCGATGCAGGTGCCGATGTGGTGGTGGAAGGCACGTACTACATCACGGGTCCACTGGGTGGCACGGCCGTCACGGGCTTGCCGGACCTACGGGTCAGCATCAACGCGAACACGCTCTTCACCGATGCTTCCGGTGCGCTCGCCAGTGGGACCCCTGGGCCGGTGAACGCACAGTTCCAGTTGCGCGGCCGCTGGGCGAACGTGTCCACCAATGCTATCACTCCAAGCACCTCTGCGTTCTTGCAAGAAGGGCCGAACACCGTGTCCTTCGATGCGGCTGCGAACATCCGTCAACGCAGTGCTTATGTGCATGTGAACCGCATCCATGAACATATGCAGGCGGTGCTGCCAGGGTTCACCGCCATGGACATCGCCTTGCCCACCAAGGTGGATGTGACCGGCGGCACCTGCAATGCGTTCTATGATGGCTCGTCCATCAACTTCCATGCGGAAGGCGGCGGGTGCCAGGGGATGGCCGCGTTCCACGATGTGGTCTACCACGAGTATGGCCACGGCATCAACGATAAGTTCTACCAAGGACTGGGCGGTCTGGTGATCAACGCGGCCATGAGCGAGGGTTATGCCGACCTGTGGGCCTGGAGCCTGACCCAGCAACCGAGCATCGGTGCAGGTTACCGGATCGGCGACGACCTGGCCGCACTGCGTCGGTATGACGAGGCCCCGCGGGTATATCCGATGGACCTCGTAGGCCAACGGCACGCCGATGGCATGATCATCAGCGGGGCATGGTGGGACCTGTACCTAGCGCTCGGCAACGACATGGACCTGCTGCTCCAGCTGTTCGCGGATGCCTTGCCCGGCTTGCAAGCCACCGCCATCAACGGTCAGGAGGGGATCGCCTTCCGCGATGTGCTGCTGGACGTGCTGCAGGCGGATGACGATGATGGGGACATCACGAACGGCACGCCGCACGGGCAGGCCATCATCGAAGCCTTCGCACGCCACGGCATCACCCTGGTCACGGGAAGCACCCTTCAGCACACGCCCCTTGCGGATGCGGTGGTCGGGGAGGCACTGCAGCTGCAGGCCACGTTGGACGCACCTTTCCCATCGAACCTGTACCTCGGGGACGTGTTGTTGAACTACCGGGTGGACGCTGGTCCATGGGAGGTGATCACGTGTACCAACACGGGCGGTGTCACCTATGCAGCCACGCTTCCCTTCGTGGCTTCGGGCGGTCTCGTGGCCTACTACTTCACCGTGATGGACACCAACGGCCAGGTGGGGATCGCATTGCCCAAGGGAGCGCACCTCGATCCTGCCAACCTGCCTTTCTTCGTGCTCCTAGGTATGGAACAGGCCGGGCAGGAGACGGCCGACGGACCGGGTGACCTTGCCCTGCTTAGCGCCGGCGTTCCGCAGGACAATGCCACCGGTGGCGCTTGGGCGGAAGGCGTGCCCGTTCCATCGTACGCGTTGGCGGGCTTCCCGTCCTCCATCGTGCAACCCGGGACACAGCAAACGCCGGGTGGCACGCGGTGTTGGTTCACGGGCAATGCGCCCAGCGACGCGGACCCTACCGGTACCAATGACGTGGATGGCGGGGTGACAACGTTGATCAGTGCGCCCTTCGATGCGAGCACGCTCACCGACCCGGTGATCACCTACTGGCGCTGGTATGTGAACAACGCGGCCGAGGGGTCCAACCCGGGCACCGACCCGTGGCGGGTGTCCTTGAGCAACGACGGTGGTGCGAGTTGGGTGCCGGTGGAGGATACCCCCGTGAGCGACCGCAGCTGGCGTCGCATGGCCCTGCGTATCGCCGAGCTGGTGGAACCCACGGCGGCGATGCGCATCCGGTTCCAGGCTAGTGATAGTGTGCGCACCGATCAGCCCTTCGATGGTGCGAGCCTGGTGGAAGCGGCGGTGGACGACCTGGCGCTCTGGGAGAGCACGACCCTCAACGTGGGATCTGACGAACACACCACGAGCGCGATCCGGCTTGTGGGTGTTCCGGCGGATCAGGTGCTGGTGGTGGACGCGGACCTGCCGGATGATGTGCGTCTATCCATCACCGATGCCATGGGACGGGCCTGTGAGGTCCGCATGCGAGGTCCGATGAGCGGTCGCGTTGCTCTGAATGTGGGCCACCTGGCCAATGGGACCTACTTGCTGCTGGTGTATGGTCCACACCACGCCGACACCGTGCGGTTCTCCGTACTCCACTAACGGCCGGACCAGAAGAGGGGTGCGCTGTGACGAAGACCACGGCCCTCCAACGTCACCAGCACCAGGCCATCTGGAATGGCGGTCAGCACGGCACGATCGTCCCCATCGAGGCGTTTGTCGACGATGACCCGGCCGGCCATGTCCCTCACCTGCACGCGTTCCCACGCACCGGGTGGAAGCCGCAAGGCACCGGTCCCATCGCGGTAGGGTGTATGCACTGCTTCGATATCCGTGGCGATGGAGGCGAACAGCAGGTCGATGATGTCCATGTCGCTGAGGCCGGTGTCGTGGATGCGCACGTCATCGATCCAACCGGAGAAGGGTGCGGTACCATTGGCGAACGCACCCAGGCTGGCCGGTGCCTGCGGGTGGAAGCCCAGCGCGCCGGACTTGGTGGTGCTGGCCACCAGCGCACCGTTCACATGGATGCGCATCTGGGCCCCATCGTAGCTGGCTACCAGGTGGTACCACACACCGGAGAAGAGCGTGCCTGGTGGACTTTGAAGTTCGGTGGTGGTGCCTCCTGCCCGCAGGTTGAAGCGCAGTGCCGTGGCGTTCACGAAGGTCAATGTCCAGATGTGATCGGCCGCGTTCGGACCGATGGTCTTGGCCACCACCGTTCGGTCCATGCCGGTCACGAAGTCGGGCTTCACCCAAAGGGACACACTGAAGCCACCGCCGCCCGTAGGCATGTCGCAGGAACCGAGAACGATGCGGTCGTCCACGCCATCGAAGCGGGCGGCACCCTGGTGATGTCCACCGGTCGGTGCCCATTGCACACCGCCTTGCAACAGTCCCGGCTCACCGCCGATGTAAGCGCTCGCCATGGTGCCGTTGCTCTCGTCCAACAACCAATGGAAGCGGGGGGCGGGCTGTGCGATGACCAGGCCCGATAAGGAGGTCATCGTCAGCAGGAGTAGGCATCTGATCATGGCCGCAGGGGTTGGTCCTTGCGTGCCTACGGCATCGCCACGCTCCGCGTTCAGCGTGTTCGCCGAACCGGGGGCGAAGGGCGATGAGCCGACAGGTCCTTCGGCCGATCACACAAGTTGACGGTCCTCCTGTAGGCAGTCGGCCAGTTCGCGATACACACGGACCAGGTCGTCGTGCGAGGGCGTGCGTCCGGTGCGCTTCAGGATACGGCTGGCCAGGCAGCCATGTTCCAGGATGTGGCCCACGTGTTGGCGACAGTTCTCGCTCAGTTCCCCATAGAGTTCCACGAACAGGTGCTGCCACAGCTTGCCGACATGCATGTGGTCCTGCTTCATCAACCCGAACATCAGAAGGTAGTCGCGGTTGGCGATCACGGACCCTCCAGCATCCTTGATCACTTGCAGGAAGATGGGCAACAGGTCGTTCTCGCTCCATGCGCGTTGCAGGTAGCTGCTCACCCAACGTCCGCTGGTCAGGGCCTTCAGCACCGCCACGATCAGTTCGGCGATGGCCAGGTCGGCGGCCGGGCATTCCTGGATGTCGATCACGCGGATCTCGATGGCTCCGCGGTCGAAGCGTGCGATGGCTCCACGCGAGTTGGCGAAGTGGTGGTCCATCACGTTCTCCGTATCGAAGGGCGCCATGGCCTGGGCGATGGGACTGAAGATGGTGCGGTAATAATCCTCTTGGCTGAACACGGCCTCGGGGATGAGGCTTCCCATCAGTTCGGGCAGCTTCTCCTGGTGGTGGAGGTAGGCCTCCATGCGCGAATCCAGGAAGCCGGTGGCGGTGCCGTCCAGGATGGGGGAGCTGGCGCTGAGCGCGGGGATGATGGGAAGCAGCAGGCGAATGGCGGCGTGCAGCTTGCTGAACTCATCGTCGTTGGCGAAGGGCAGGTTCAGGTGCGTGCTCTGCAGGTTGCTCCAGCCGTGGCCCCGGCAGTCGAAGATGCGGTTGTACAAGGCGTACACCTCGTTGTATTCATGTGGCCAGATCACGGTCTCGGTGAAGGGGTCCATGAAGGGGTGCGCGGCCGTGGGCAACAACATGGCGTTACGCTTGGCCAGCACGGCATTGATCACCTTCACGTCGCTGTGGAACTTCTTCCGGAACGTGGGGATCTTCTTCGTGGGCTTGGCGGTCTTCAGCTCCACTACGTGGCTCACCAGCTCGTTGCTCCACTCCACGTCGCCGCGTTCCACATCGCTGGTGATGGCGCCGGTGACATCCTCGAACAGCTTGTCCACGATGGGCAGCACCTTCAGGGTATCGCGGTCCACCACCATGTATTCCAGCTCGATGCCGGTGACCTCGAACAGCTTGTATTGCTTCTTGTCGCTCATGACTGTATGCCGATCTTGTGCTCAATGGAGCGTTTCAACGAACCGATGATCGCCCGGTAAAGCTCGTCACCCAAGGCCACGTCCTCCACACCGTGATCGATGTTGGGGCATTCGTTCACCTCGATGACGTAGGGCTTGCCCTCGAATTCCTTCACGTCCACGCCGAAGAGCCCGTGTTCCCCGACGATGGCGTGCACGGCCTTCAACGCGGCTTCCACGATGAAGGCCGGTGCCTCTGCTACGGGCATGGTGGCAAAGTCGCCCTCCTGTCCTTTCTTGGTGTCGCTGCCCCAGTTGTAGATCTGCCAGTGGCCGCGGGCCATGAAGTACTTGCAGGCGTACAGCGGCTTCCCGTCCAGCACACCGATGCGCCAGTCGAAGTCGCTGGGCATGTATTCCTGTGCGATGGCCAGGTCGCTCTCCTTCAGGATCTCGTCCAAGCGCTCCTCCAGTTCCTCCGGGGTCTTGGCCTTCACCACGCCGCGACTGAAGGTGCTGTCGGGCAACTTCAGCACCACGGGCAGACCGAACTGTCGGGCCACCTGGTCGCGGTTCTCGCTGTGCACGATCATGGTGCGCGGGCCGGGCACTTCCGCCGCCTCCATGCGTTCGGCGAGGTAGACCTTGTTGTTGCACTTCAGGATCGCGTCCGGCGCATCCATCACTGCCAATCCCTCGCTCTGGGCCTTGCGCGCCATGCGGTAGGTGTGGTCGTTCACGTGGGTGTTCTCGCGGATGAAGAGCGCGTCGTACTCCGCGATGCGGTCGATGTCGTCCGGACCGATGATGTCCACCGCGAAACCCAGGTGTTCCGCGGCCTGGCGGAACTTCACGATGGCGCGTTTGTTCGAGGGGCTGGCCTTGTCCTCCGGGTTCACCAGGATCGCCAGGTCGTATTGGCTGCGGTCCTCGCGGGCCCCATCGTAGCGCTTCTTGGCGAAGTACTCGGCCGCGTAGCGCTTCACGTAGTTCAGGTGCTCCTCCGGGATATCGTTGTAGGGGATCGGGCGGATGGAACGCAGCTCCCACTTGCCGGCCTCGGTCTTCACGAAGCGGGCCCGCAGCAGGGGCGACTGGAACACCTTGTACAGCTCGTGCGCGAGCCGGTCGTACTTCCGGTTCACGTTGCGACCGAAGTAGATGCTGAAGATGAACTCGTGCTTGTCCTGCTGCTTGTGCGCGAGGCTGGTCTGGATCACCTCCTCCAGGTCGCGCGAGAGCACCTTCACGATGCTGGGCGACTTCAGGTCCAGGATGGTCTTGGCGCTGGGGATCACCTTCTGGCCGCGGGCCTCGGCCAGCAGGCTCACGTAGTATCCGCGGCTCTGGTAACTGTAGCTGCGGGCCAGGTTGAACACGCGCACGTTGCGCATCGCGGCGAAGCGCGGATGGGTCAGGTAATCCTTGGAGCTCACGACCTCGAAGCCCTTGACCCCGAGGTTCCATTCCTTGGGCTCTCGTACGACGATGATCTTCTTCATAGTGGGTCCTTGGAAATGATCAACAAGTTGGCATCGTAGGTCACGATCCCCAGCATGATCGCATTGATCAGGCGCCCCACCGGCACGTGGTAGTAGAGGTCGCTGCTGTAGGGATTGTCCTGGTAGGGGTCGGCCACCAGCACGGTCCGTCCCCCCGCACGTGATGCGGGGTCCATGCCGCACAGCACCACGAAGTGCCCCATGGGCTTGCCGCGCAGGTCATCGTAGATGCTCTCGCCCATGCTGCCGGAGTACTCGCGTTTGCTCTTGTAGAGGTAGGTGGCGCTGAGGCCGGTGAGCACGGGCAGGTCCCGGTCGAAGTAGCTCTGCAGGAGGGTGGGCGAGGGGTCGTCGAAGCGCACCTCGCCGCCTTCCTTCAGGAACTTGGAATAGGCCAGGCAGGTGGCATGCAGCTTCTTGCCCTCCTTGTGTCGGGTCTGGGCCAGCAGTTTGCGCCGCAGTTCCTCGGGCGGAAGGCCATCCCACGTGGGATCGAACACCCGCAGGTTGTAGCTGTGGATGCGGGCATGGAAACCCTGCTTCAGTGCGTGGATGCCGAGGAAGACGGCCAGCGTTCCGCCATCCTCCAGGAAGTGCACCTCATCGATGATCTGCTCCAGCGGCAGTTCCAGCCCGAAGGCATCATAGACGGCGTGCAGGGCCGTGGGGCCGCAGGTACTGTCATCGGGCTGGGCGAGGATCCGGATACGGCGCATACAGGGGGCAACGCGCGGGAAGGCGTCGCCAGAGGCGTTTTTCCTTGCTGCAAAGGTGCAGGGGCGATCACGCGTTCCCTGCACGCCCGGCGGCCAACGCTTCACGATCGGCTGTTGACAGCGCCACGCTTTGAAGCCATCACTGATCCGTCCTTGATCGGGTTTACGCAAAGAGCGACCCCTGACAGGCAAGTCCACGCACAAATGGAAGGGCACATTCGAGCTGCGCGGCCCGCACTTGCCCAATGCATGATGATCGAACAACCATGGACCTGTGCTTTTGACATCCTCCTCACACTGTGAACAGGTGCCAAGATGGGTCATCAACACCATCATGTGCGTCCGAGAGCATCACCCATGGTGACCTTGAGCGAATGTTCGTATTGCTCGATCGACCCCACACCTGTTGATGCCATCATGCAACAACGTCGGATCGATCGAGGTGAAGGTTCATGAAGGTGCATCAAGGACTTGCATGGCGCGGGCCTCACTACCGGAGGCAGTGCCCCCTTCGGGAAGACCATTTCGGAGTTCCGGCAAGGCGCGGCGATCTCTCCGGACACACTGCGGAGGGTCCATGGCGCGGCCAATTGCCTAACAACTTGCTCAACGTGTGGAGGTGCGGTCATGGCGTTCAGGTTACTCGCTCAAGACCCCAGCCACTCTCAAACGCCGCATCTCCCGACCTTTGCCCCATGACCAAGGACATTACGGCCGAGATCCTTTCCATCGGCGACGAACTGCTGATCGGGCAGACCCTCAATACCAACGCGGGATGGATGGGGGAGCAGCTGGGGCTGGTGGGCATACGGGCTCGTCGTGTGGTGGTGATCAGCGATGACCGCGACGATATCCTGGCCGCGCTTGGTGATGCCAAGGCCGATGTGGTGCTCATCACCGGCGGCCTGGGCCCGACCAAGGACGATATCACAAAGCATACACTGTGCGCGTTCTTCGGTACGCGGCTGGTCCGCCATCCCGATATCGAAGCCCGCATCGCCGCATTCTTCGAAAGTGTGGGGCGCGAACCGCTGGAGGTGAACCGCGCACAGGCCGACCTGCCGGAAAGCTGCACGGTGATCCCCAACGACCGGGGAACGGCAAGTGGCATGTGGTTCGAGCGCGATGGCCGGGTGTATGTGAGCATGCCCGGGGTGCCTTACGAGATGAAGGCCATGATGCAACAGGTGGTGCTGCCGCAACTGGTGGACCGTTTCGCGCCGCCCGCCATCGTCCACCGCACCATCCTGACGACCGGATTGGGTGAGAGCCACTTGGCCCAGCGTATCGCAGCTTGGGAGGATGGTCTGGCCGCGGACCGCATCAAACTGGCCTACCTGCCCAGTCCCGGACTGGTGAAGCTGCGCCTGAGCACCTATGCGAACGATGATCCCGGAAGTGCCCGCTCGCGGGTGGACGGGCAGGCCGAACAACTCTATACGCTGATCCCCGAATTGATCTTCGGGGAAGGGGACGAGCGTTTGGAGCAGGTGACGGGCCGCTTGTTGAAGGAACGCGGCCAGAACCTTTCGTTGGCGGAGAGCTGCACGGGGGGGTATGTGAGCCATCTCATCACCAGCATACCGGGTAGCAGTTCCTTCTACATCGGCGGGGTGGTGAGCTACGCCAACGCCGTGAAGATGGAGGAATTGGGGATCCCGAGCGACATGCTGGAGCTGAACGGCGCGGTGAGCCAGCCTGTGGTGGAGCGGATGGCGGTGGGGGTGCGAGAGGCCTTGCGTACGGACTGGAGCATTGCCCTGAGCGGGGTGGCGGGTCCTGACGGTGGCACTGCGGAAAAGCCAGTGGGCACGGTGTGGGTGGCGGTCGCCGGTCCGGGTGGGGTGCGGTCCTTCAAGGGCTTCTTCCCCGGGACCCGTGATCTGGTGATCAAACGGAGCGCGTTGGCAGCCCTGAACCTGCTGCGGCGTGCGCTGCTGGAAGCGGTACATGCTGCGATCTGACAAGGGATCGTGGACGGAAGGAGCGCTTCGGGGAAGTGGGGAGTGGGAAATCCAAATATTCCGCCTACATTTGCACCCCTGTAATCAGAATCGCCATGTCCAAGGTCTGTCAGATCACCGGTAAGCACGTCATCACGGGCAACAAGGTGTCCCACTCCAACATCAAGACCCGTCGCACGTTCGCACCGAACCTTCAGGACCGCCGGTTCTTCCTCGTGGAGGAGAACAAGTGGGTGAACCTGCGGGTGAGCACCAATGGTATGCGCACGATCAGCAAGATCGGTCTGGCCGAAGCGCTGAAGCGCGCGAAAGCCAAGGGTTTCTACAAGGCCTGATCCACGAACCTGTAACACGCTGAACAATGGCCAAGAAAGCGAAGGGCAACCGCATCCAGGTGATCATGGAGTGCACCGAGCACAAGACCTCGGGCATGCCCGGCACCAGCCGCTACATCACGACCAAGAACCGCAAGAACACCACCGAGCGGATGGAGTTGAAGAAGTACAACCCCATCCTCCGTCGGATGACCGTTCACAAAGAGATCAAGTAAGCCATGGCAAAGAAGACCGTTGCAACCCTGAAGAAAGCCGATGCGAAGACCTTCACCAAGGTCATCCGCATGATGAAGAAGGACGGCAAGACGGGCTACTCCTTCGTGGAGCAGGTCGTTCCTTCCGACGAGGCCGACAAACTGATCAGCGGGAAGTAATCCGCCAGACCCCACCTTGGAAAAGGTCGTCCCGCATCACGGGGTGACCTTTTTCAGCATACAGACCCCCCATGGCGTTCTTCGGATTGTTCGGTAGGAAGAAGGAGGCTGCCCAGGAAGCGGCCGAACAGCAGGCCCTGGATGCCGGGCTCGAGCGCTCGCGTACCGGCCTCTTCGGCCGTATCACCCGGGCCATCGCCGGCAAGACCAGTATCGACGATGAGGTATTGGATGAGTTGGAGGAGATCCTGGTGAGCAGCGACGTGGGGGTGGAGACCACCCTGCGCATCATCGACCGGATCCAGGCGCGGGTGAAGCGCGACAAGTACGTGGGTACCGGCGAGCTGAACGCGCTGCTCAAGGACGAGATCGCGGCCCTGATGAAGGACCCGGCCCCGGTGGATCCTGCGATCAAACCCTACGTGATCATGGTGGTGGGAGTGAACGGGGTGGGCAAGACCACGACCATCGGCAAACTGGCGCATGCCTTCAAGAAGGAGGGGCGTAGCGTGGTGCTGGGTGCCGCCGACACCTTCCGTGCCGCCGCGGTGGACCAGTTACGGATCTGGAGCGAGCGGGTGGGCGTGCCCCTGGTGCAACAGGGCATGAACGCCGACCCGGCCGCCGTGGCCTACGACACGGTGGAGAGCGCGAAGGCCCGCGGTGCCGACGTGGTGATCATCGATACCGCCGGCCGCCTGCACAACAAGGTGGGCCTGATGAACGAGTTGACCAAGGTGCGCAACGTGATGCGCAAGGTGATCCCCGACGCGCCCCACGAGGTGTTGCTGGTGTTGGACGCCAGCACAGGCCAGAACGCGATCGAACAGGCCAAGCAGTTCACCAAGGCCACCGATGTGACCGCCCTGGCCCTGACCAAGATCGACGGGACAGCGAAAGGGGGTGTCGCCATCGGCATCAGCGAACAGTTCAACATCCCCATCAAGTACCTGGGTGTGGGCGAGGGCATCGAACACCTGCAGGTGTTCGACAAACGCGCGTTCGTGGAAGCCTTGTTCAAGGGCTGAGGGCCCTATCGGCGCAGGTCCTGGACGGCGCTGCCGCAATCCTTGCACCCGGTGATGATGAACTCCGTCCTCCGGTTGAGCTGGTGGTCCTCCTCACTGCATTCCATCCCTTCCACACAGGCGTTGATCAATTGGCGTTCGCCGTAGCCTTTGGCGCTGATGCGATCCCCGCCGATGCCTTGCTCGATGAGGTATTGCCGCGTACTGTTGGCGCGCCGTTGGCTGAGCGCATCGTTGTATTCGGTGCTGGCCCGGCTGTCGGTATGGGAACGTAGGTCGATACGGATGGAGGGGTCCAGGCGCATGACCTGCGCCACCAGGTCGAGTTCGCCCGCGGCATCGCTGCGGATCTTGTGCTCCCGGAAGTCGAAGTAGATGGGGCGAAGGTTCATGGCCTTGGCCATGTCGATACCGCTGGTCACCGGGCTGAGCGAGGTACCCTCGGGGCCCATCAAGGCCTGTTCCAGGAACATGAGCACGCGGAAGTCCACCATCACCGTCTTGCTGAGGTACCCTGGCTTGGCGAACTTCACCTCCAGGTTCAGGTCATCGCCATAACGGCGGTCCGGTATCTGGCCCTGGGTGATGCCCACTTCGTTGGTGATGCCCATGAAGAGCACCGAACCGTCGCGGGTATCCTTCACGGTCACGGTCACCCCTTCCAACCAATCGTCGGTCATGGCGTCCTTCAAAATGGCGTTCACCGGCAGGTCCATCACACTATTCAAATAGAGGTCGGGCACATCGGTGTCACCGTACAGCGAGACCTCGATCTCGTTGGCTGCCAGTTCGGCTTGCGCTCCTCCGGGGATCTTGGTGCTGACGAACGCAGGCTGGTCGGGTGCGGGGAACTCGTACATCCCGTTGGCCGAGGTGACCGAGCGTGCGATCTCGTTGCGTTCCATGTCCAGTAGGCGCACGGGCAGGTAGGGTACGGGTTGCGCATCGGCGATGTCCAACACCCGCCCACGCCACTTCCGGTCATCCTCGGGCTTGCTGTTCATCCGGAAGGTGTAGATGTCCTCGGTACCCAGTGCATCGCCCCGGTCGGACACGAAGAACCCGATCTCCCCTGAGCTGTTCAGGTTGAACCCGAAGTCGTCGGCCGGGCTGTTAACCGGAGCGTTCAGGTTCTCCACCAGGCCGTAGCCCGCGCCGCGGATGGTGACTCGGAAGATGTCGAGCCCACCCAGACCCAGGTGGCCGTCGGAGGAGAAGTAGAGGTTGTTCTCGCGCACGAAGGGGAACATCTCATCGCCCTCGGTATTCACCGCAGGACCCAGGTTCTGTGGTTCCTCCCAGGCACCATCCTCGTTGAGGTAGCAGACGTACAGGTCCTTGCCTCCCAAGCCGCCGGGTTGGTTGCTGGTGAAGTAGAGCCGCTTGCCGTCCTTGCTCAAAGCGGGATGACCCACAGAATAGGAAGGACTGTTGTACGGGAATGGCTTTTCAGCGCCCCAGGTGTCGCCTGTGCGCTGGCGGATGAAGATCTGCAGGTTGTTCACCCCGTCCTCGCCCAGGACCTTTCGGCCTTGCTGGATGTTGTTCCGGGTGAAGTACAGGGTACGGCCGTCGGCACTGAGGATGGCGTTGCTCTCGTGGTAGTCGGTATTGATGTCATCGCCCAGTGGGGCGATATCGGTGACGATACCTTCGGCATCGATGGTGCCCTTGTACAGGTCCAGGAAGGGTTGGTCGTTCCAGCTGTGCACGTGCTTGGAGGTGAACTTGTCCACTTTGCTGGAGGCGAAGAGGAGGGTGTTCTCGTGCACGAACGGGGAGATGTCCGCGAAGGTGCTGTTGAAGCTCACGGGTGTGGCCTTGTGGGTGATGCCATCCGCGTCGATCAATCCGGTCAGCTTCACCACGGCATTCTCCTTGTGCTTCACGCGGGTGTCGGTAGGAGCCAAGCGGGCGTAGCGCTTCAACCAGAGGTCGCTATCGGCGTATTGGCCGGATAGGCGTAACAATTCGGCATAGCGGTACACATCCTCGGGCGTGGCCTGGGAGGAGGCGGCCACCACCGCGTACCAGCGTTCAGCGTTGCGGGTGTCGCGCAGCGTCCAGTAACTGTCCGCTAGGCGCCGAGCGTGTTCGATGCTGTTGGCGTCCTTCTGGAAGGCCTGTTCATAGGCCTCGATGGCTTGGGTGAAGCTGAAGTTGGCGTAAGCATCATCGCCATGTAGAAGCAGCCCTTGTTGTGCACGCAGGGTAGCACATGGCATGCAGAGTATGAGCAGCGCAAGGGTTAGGAGTGTGCGCGACATCGGATCAGAAGTAACGGGGCGAACGCACGCGCTCGCGAGTGAACACAGGGTCGTAGCTGATCATCACCTCGTGCGCCCCGTTCGCACGATATGTGAGCGTGTTCACGCCGAAGTCGTAGGCATAACCGGCCTTGATCTGGTCGGTGAGCTGCACGGAAAGGATGCCGATGACGCTGTCGCCATGGCGGTAGGCCGCGCCCAGTGAGAACTTGTCCTGGAAGAAGAAGTTGGCGGAGAGGTCGCCGGAGAGCGGTGCTCCCTCGGTGGCGCGTACCATGATGGAGGGTCGGAACTTCACGGTACCCATGGGGAATACATAGCCGCCCGTGATGAACAAGTGGCTGGCCTCCTGCTGGAACCGGGTTACGATACCGTCGGCACTGACCTTGCCCAAATAGTTCCGCAGGAGCTTGGGCACGCTGATCCCCAAGTAGCCCTTTCGGGACCAGAGGTAGGCGCCGAAGCCGAAGTTGGGATGGACCTTCCCGCTCATGTCGGCCATGAAGGTCGGGTCGTTGGGGTCGGTGTTCTCCACTTGGGTGTTGGCGATGGTCGCGTGGTTGATCCCCCCCTTCAACCCAAGCGCGAGCCTGGTCTTCCGGGTGATACGCATGCGGTAGGCGATGTCCACGAACGCACTCGTGGTGTAGGTGCGTCCGATGCGGTCGTGCACCAGGCTGCCACCGGCCCCCAGGCTGCGCATGTTGATGGGCGCATGGGCTGAAAGGCTATGGGTGACCGGTGCTCCGTTGATGGCCGCCCACTGCACCCTGGAGAGGGCCGTGGCATTGAGCACGTCGGCACTTCCAGCGTAACCGGGTTGCACGCTGAGCATGTTCCACATGTACATGCTGTACATGGGATCCTGTTGGGCGCGGGAGAGGGCTGCCGTGGCGATCGTGATCACCAGTAGCGCGGTGCGCAGGGGCATTGAGCTGGTGTTCATCATGATCAACGGTTGAGTTGGAGGTAACCCGTGCGGATATCACCTTCACCGAGTTCGAGTTGGTAGAAGTAGGTGCCTGCAGGCAGTTCACCCGGCAGGGCCATGCCGCTGTTCACCTGTCCGGCCCAGTCGTTCTGGTAAGGCGCGCTGCGGAAGAGCTCGTTGCCCCAGCGGTTGAAGATGACCACGTTGTTCACCGGATGGTATTCCAGGCCTTGGATCACCCAGGTGTCAGCGATACCATCGTTGTTCGGCGAGAATCCGGAGGGGATCACGAGGGGCGGTCGGGGCTTTTCCACGGTCACAGTGGCGATGCAGAAGCTGCTGTTGCCGCTGGCATCGGTCACGGTCAAGGTGACGGTATACGTCCCTTCCGATAGGAAGTTCACCGTGTCGGCCGAGAAGGTCAGTGCACCCGCCCCGCAGTTGTCGGTGGTCCCGCCGTCCATGTCGATGGCGGTGAGGGTGGCCGATCCGTTGGGATCGAGCAGGACGGTGATGTTCCGGCAGATGACCGTGGGGGCGATGGTATCCAGCACGGTGACGAGCGCCGAGCAGAAGTCGGTGTTGCCCATGTCATCGAAGACCGTGAGGCTCACCTGGTTACTGCCCAGGTGGCTGCAGTCGAACACGGTCTGTCCGGCCACCAGGTTCACGATCTCGCCATTGTCGAAGCTGCCGCCGTCGATCTGCTGGGCCGTGATGGAGGCGTTGCCGCTGCCATCCAGGTAGATGGTCACGGGCTGGCATACGGCGGTCGGAGGATCGACGTCGTTGACGGTGACGGTGGCCTCGCAGGTGCTGCTGTTGCCGCTGGCATCGGTGACGGTGAGGGTGACCGTGTAGGTGCCTGTGGCGCTGAACACCGTGGTGCTGGTGCTGTAGCTCAGGCTGGCGAGCCCGCAGTTGTCAGTGCTTCCACCATCGAGCTGCACCGCCGTGATCGCAGCGAAGCCCTGGGCGTTGAGCTCCACCGTGATGTTCTGGCACATGACCGTGGGTGCGATGGTATCCAGCACGGTGACCTGAGCGATGCAGAAGGCGGTGTTACCGTTGTCATCCGTGACCACTAGCGTGACGTTGTTGCTACCCAAGTGGCCGCAATTGAAGTTCACCTGGGAAGCTTCCAATTGGGCGATGCCGGTGTTGTCGAAGCTGCCGCCATCGATGTCCTCCGCGGTGATGGAGGCATCACCAGCGGCGTTCAGGTAGATCGTCACATCCTGGCAGACCGCTGTGGGGGGCGCATCATCCTGCACGGTGACGGTGGCGGTGCAGCTGCTGCTGTTGCCGCTGGCGTCGGTCACGGTGAGCTGTACGGTGTAGGATCCAGCCGTGGTGAAGGTGTTCTGGTCGATGGTGTAGGTGAGGAGGTCGGTTCCGCAGTTATCGCTGCTGCCACCATCCACCTGTGCGGCAGTGATGGAGACCGCACCGTTCACATCAAGACCCACCGTGATGTTCTGGCACACGGCCACGGGTGCGATGGTATCGAGCACGGTGACGATGGCGATACAGTAGTCGCTGCTTCCGGCATCATCGGTGACGTTCAGTACCACGCCGTTCGGACCCAGGTCGCTGCAATCGAAGGCGGTCTGGGAGGCGTTGATGCTGGCGATGCCAGTGTTATCGAAGCTGCCACCATCGATATCCGCTGCGGTGATGCCTGCCTGACCGTTACCGTCGAGGTAGATGGTCACATCCTGGCAAACAGCGGTGGGTGGATCGGGGTCGTTCACCGTGACCGTGGCCAAGCAGGTGCTGGTATTGCCGCTCACGTCGGTCACCGTGATGGTGACGCCGTAGGTGCCGATCGCCGTGAAGCTGCTCTCGTCGATGGTATAGGTCAGGGTAGTGCTGCCGCAGTTGTCCTGGCTGGCAGCGCCCACCATCAAGCCGGTCAAGCTGGCCACACCGCTGTCATCCAGACCCACAGTGATGTCCTGGCAGATGGCCGTCGGTGCGATGGTATCGATCACCGTGACGGTGGTGGAGCAGAAGGTGTTGTTGCCCGCTGCGTCCGTGACCAGGAGGAACACGGTGTTGCTGCCCAGCGAACCGCAGTTGAAGGCGGTCTGCGAGGCGACCAGGGTGACACTGCCACCGTTGTCGTTGCTTCCGTTGTCGATATCCGCTGCCGTGATGGACGCATTGCCCTGCGCATCGAGGTAGATGGTGGCAGGTTGGCAGAGGGCCACCGGCGGAAGGTTGTCGATCACCGTCACGGTGGTGCTGCACGTGCTGCTGTTGCCGCTGGCATCGGTCACGGTCACGGTCACCGTGTAGCTGCCGATGCTGGTGAAGGTGCTCTGGCTCAAGCTGTAGGTGAGGGCGGAAGCGCCGCAGTTGTCCGTAGCGCTCGCCACCACATCCAAGGCGGTGATGGTGGCGTTGCCCGCATTGTCCAGCGCAACGGATACGCTCTGGCAGAACACAGTCGGTGCGGTGTTGTCCACCACGGTCACCGTAGCCGTGCAGGTGCTCACGTTGCCGTTCACATCGGTGACCGTCAGGGTCACGTTGTTGTTGCCGACGTTGGCGCACGTGAAGCTGGTCTGATCGAGGCTGAGGCTGGCGATGCCGCAGTTGTCGCTGCTGCCGTTGTCCACTTGGGCGGCGGTCACCACAGTGTTGCCATTGGCATCCAAGTTCACGGTCACGTTCTGGCAAAGTGCCGTTGGCGCGATGTTGTCCACCACGGTCACAGTGGCCGTGCAGGTGCTCACGTTGCCGTTGGTGTCGGTGACGGTGAGGGTCACCGTGTTGGCACCGACCTGGCTGCAATCGAAGCTGGCCTGGTCAAGGCTGATGCTTGCCACGCCGCAGTTGTCGTTGCTTCCGTTGTCCACCTGAGCGGCGGTCACCGAGGCGTTTCCACTGGCATCCAGGGTAACGGTCACGTTCTGGCACAGGGCGATGGGCGCGGTGTTGTCCACTACGGTGACGGTCGCTGTGCAGGTGCTCACGTTGCCGTTGATGTCGGTGACGGTGAGGGTCACCGTGTTGGCACCGACCTGGCTGCAATCGAAGCTGGTCTGATCGAGGCTGATGCTAGCCACGCCGCAGTTGTCGTTGCTGCCGTTGTCCACCTGAGCGGCGGTCACAGTGGCGTTGCCGCTGGCATCCAGGGACACGGTCACGTTCTGGCACAGGGCGATGGGCGCAGTGTTGTCCACCACGGTCACGGTGGCATCGCAGGTGCTCACGTTGCCGTTGGTGTCGGTGACGGTGAGGGTCACGGTGTTGGCACCGACCTGGCTGCAATCGAAGCTCGTCGGGTCAATGCTGATGCTAGTGATGCCGCAGTTGTCGTTGCTGCCATTGTCCACCTGGGCGGCGGTCACCACAGCATTGCCGCTGGCATCCAGGCCCACGGTCACGTTCTGGCACAGGGCGATGGGCGCAGTGTTGTCCACCACGGTCACGGTGGCATCGCAGGTGCTCACGTTGCCGTTGGTGTCGGTGACGGTGAGGGTCACGGTGTTGGCACCGACCTGGCTGCAATCGAAGCTGGTTTGGCTGAGGCTCAAGCTGGCGATACCGCAGGCGTCATTGCTGCCGTTGTCCACCTGAGCGGCGGTCACGGTGGCGTTACCGCTGGCATCCAGGGTCACCGTCACGTTCTGGCAGAGGGCTACAGGTGCAGTGTTGTCCACCACGGTCACGGTGGCATCG
>ENA-UOWO01001225-UOWO01001225.1-activated-sludge-metagenome-genome-assembly--contig:-NODE-1225-length-34929-cov-8.293084_pt1 | contig 34929 bp, 24 predicted proteins | sample MGYA00238148_ERZ761564 | MGnify/ENA primary metagenome ERZ761564 (study PRJEB28885, sample SAMN05720194) | activated sludge metagenome | isolation source: Anaerobic digester | place: USA...
AGGGCAGGCAGGGTAACCAAAAAACACAACAAACATTTTTTATTTTTTTTCTTCTAAAACAATCGGGTAATATAAGACCATATCAGTGTAAAATAATAAAGAAGTTGTTTCATTTTGCACTCAAACAGCCACTTAAATCCGTTTTTTATTTAATAAAGAAATTAAATATCTTTTATCCCAAATTACCTTACCCTCCTTGCCCTAAATTTATTTTCACTTATTTTCATTATTTTTCTTCCTTTTACGGTTTTCCTCAAAGAACATTGATTTGCTTTTTCGTAAGTTTGTAGGAATATTATTTTTTCAAAATCATTTCCCTTGTCAACCAACAAACACGCCATAATTAGATATCAAACTTTAGATAAGTGCTTCAGAAATGTTGGAAGAAATTACGCTATAGAAGATCTTGTTGAGGAATGTAATAAATCTATTTATGAATATACCGGAAAAGAGGAAGGCATTAAGAAAAGACAGCTTTATGACGATATTAAGTTTATGGAGAGTGAACAGGGTTGGAACATCGAATTGAAAAAAATAAAAGATGGCAGAATTGTTTTTTATAAATATGAAAATTCAAATTTCTCTATTTCAAATCAACCACTAAATGAAACAGAAGCGAATCAACTAAGAGAAGCATTATTAACATTAGACAGATTCAAAGGATTACCACAATACAATTGGATTAATGAAATAAATGCAAGGTTAGAATCCTCTTTCAATTTAAAACAAAAAGAGGAAATAATAATCAGCTTTGAACAGAATGAATATTTAAGGGGTTTAGAGTTTATTCCCGAACTTTACAATGCAATTTTATACAAGAAGGTAATAAGTATTGTATATAAAAGTTTTAATTCAGACGAAGCGATATCAATTACTATTAGCCCATATTACCTTAAGCAATATAATATGCGTTGGTTTTTATTTGGCAAATCAGATGATTATGAAACAATCACAAATTTAGCTCTAGACAGAATTGAAAGTATACTCCCTGTAAATAAAGACTACATTACTTCAAATATTGATTTCAATGATTATTTTGAAGATGTAATTGGGGTAACAATCCCGGCAGATAAAATTGAAGATATTGTCCTCAAGGTAGATAAGACATTAATATCTTATATAACAACAAAGCCATTACACGGCTCTCAAAAAATCAAAGAAATAGGCAATAACTTTGAAGTTCATTTAAAATTAATTCCAAATTATGAACTAGAAACATTGATTTTATCTTTTGGTGAAAAAATTCAAGTTTTACAACCAATTACTTTAGTTGAAAAGATTAATGATAGAATCAATAAAATGAAAAATAATTATTAATGCACTTGTACCGCACAAATAGAATATACATTTGCAACATCAAATTAAAAATTGTTTGTTTATTATGAAGGAAATAAAGTTAGAAGGGATAGATTCAAATACAGACTTAAATAATAAAGTTTGGCAAATCCTAAATGAATTTAGAGGAACATTAGGCGCTGAGAATTATCCAGTTGTCTTATTTCTTTTATCACTTCTAAAAGATGGAATATTTGATGAATTTAATATTTCAAATTCTAAAAATTTATATGAGCATATTAGTAATTCAGTTTCAAAATTAGACAAAGAAACGGCCGAAGCTTACGAGACTATGCTTGAATTTTATAAACCCTTAATTAATAATTATGGTGGTTTAATTTATTTAATCCAATCACTAAAAAAATTAAATCAGAATTCATTAAAAGAAAATTTTGCTGTTCTTTTTGAAAGTTTACTTTATGAAGTTTCGAAAACTAGGGGACGGTTTGCAGGAGAGAGCTTAATGCCTATAGAAATTAGCCGCTTTATTTGTGGATTGGTTGAATTACCTGCAAATGCTAAAATTTACAATCCTTTTGCAGGACTAGCTTCTTTTGGAATTTTCTTTAAAGAAGGGGAAAATTATTTAGGGCAAGAAATTGATAAATCAACTTGGGCATTGGGTTTATTAAGATTACTGGCTAGTAAAAGATTGGACACATCTAGATTTATTGTTGGTGACTCAATAAATAACTGGAATCCTATAAAAAAATATAGATCAAATAAGCCTGTTGATATTTTAAAATATCCAAGCGAAAATGATAAGTTTGATTTAATTATAGCCAGCCCACCATTTGGTATGAGAATATCTCATCCAGTAACTGGTAATTTTGGTCTAATTAGAAATGCTGAACATTTTCTTATCGAAAAAGGGCTTGAGGACTTAAAAGAAGATGGAAAACTTATAGCTGTTGTTTCTAATGGAAGATTATCAAGTGGTGGTTCCGAAGGCTTTTTACGTAAATATTTAATAGATAATGATTTATTGGAAATGGTTATTTCATTTCCCGGAGGTTTATTATCAAATACTGCAATTCCCTTTACTATTTTAATACTTAATAAGGATAAAAAGCAAAAAGGAATAGTAAAATTTATTGATGCAAAAGATTGTATTAAAAAACATACCATTGGTGGTAATAAAATTGCTGAAAATTCCTTGATGCAGCTTGTAAAAAGTAATCAAAATTATGATGCTATTAGATTTGTGCCTAATGTTGAGATTATAAATCAAGATTATAATTTAAGCATACCTAGATATTTTCAGATAGATTATGAAGGTGTTAAACTTGGCGAAATAGTTGAAATCATCAGAGGGAAGAGATTTGTTGAAGGCGAGAAAGGTAAGTTTATTAGGATTAGAGATCTAAGTGATGGTAAAAAAGGAGATAATTTAATCATTGAAGATATTGATGATGTTCTTATTCCACGACATACACAACGTATTGACGAATCTTGTCTTATTCTAGCAATAAGGTGGAAAACGCTTAAACCAACATATTTTAAATATACTGGCACTCCTATATTTTTGACACTTGATACAGTAGCTTTAAGGGTAAATGAGACTATACTTGATATTGATTATTTAATCAATGAGCTAAATGCTGATTATGTTATTAAACAAATCGAAGCATTTAGAATTGGTGATGTAATTCCATCTATTCGAAAAGATGATTTATTGAATGTTAAAATTACCTTGCCAAGTCTCAAAGAACAGAGAGCAAAATTAAGTGGACTAAAAGAGTCTATGGTAAAAATGAAACTTCTGGAAGCAGAAAGAAATGCATTAGCTCACGGTTTAGGGAATCTTGTTTATGAAAATTTTGCCTCAGTAAAACATTCATTGGGAAAACCATTAATGAATATAGGCTCTTCATTGAGAAATATAGAGAAAGCTCTAGCGAAACTTGACAAAGATTGGGAAACCATTAAGTTAAGTGAAAGACTTGATGTAACATTGAAAGACTCTTTCGATTCTGTTTATTCAAATCTGGAAACTGTTCATTCTATTCTAAAAAATAATGAAAAAGAGTTTGATGTTAACAATTACAAATTAGAAGATTTAGACATCTTAAAATTTATTAAATCATTTATTAAGAGCGTGAAATCCTCTCAAAAATCAAACGTAACGGTTAAAGATGATATAAATCCTGATATTGCTAAGTATTATGGCAATAAATTAATGATAAGCGCTAATGCTGAGTTAATCAAAATCGCATTGAATAATATCGTTGAAAATGCAAACAAACACGCATTTACCGATGACAATCAAAATTATATTTTAGATTTTAAAATTGGTTTAGGATATAATGATTTTAATTTAGAAGATACCAATCAAAGTGTTGATGAAATAAAAACTTTTATAAAAATTGAAATATCAAATAATGGAAATCCTTTTCCCAAAAATTTTGGTTTCAAGAAATTTATTAGAAAAAATTCATTTGCAGGAACGAATGGGAATACGGGTATTGGAGGTTATGATATAAATGAAATTGTCAAGTACCATAAAGGTGAATTATTATTAATAAATAATAAATCTTCTGAGCTTTTTGTTACTAGCTTTTCAATTTTTTTACCATTAGACAACTAAAATTAAATTTATGAATACATATAATATACTTTGGTTAGATGACGACTGCAACGATAAAGATATGATCCCATTTTTAGTTGAAGCTGAAGGGGAAGGAATTATATTAGAAGGGTATGAATCATTTGAAGAGGCTTTTGAGAACCTTGAAAACAAGTTTCCTTTTTTTGACGCAATCCTATTGGATGGTATGTTTCTAGAAAAAAAGGATCAAGTAGCCGGAACAGAAGATGAAGTAGCAATAGGAATGGCAATTGCTAAAATAAATGAAATCAAATCTAAAAAAGCATTCCCTTGGTTTGTGCTTTCAGGGAAAGAGCAATTTACCAAAGAGAAAAACTCTATCTTAAAAGCGAACAAAGCTCGTTGTTTCGATAAGACAAATCCTAATGATGTTGTCGAACTATTTAAGGAGATTAAAAAAGCGGCTGACGAGCTAGATGACACACAAACTCGTCATAGATATCAACGTGTTTTTAACGTTTGCACTGAAAAGTATATTGGTATCAATGCAAGCAATGATTTACTATCGATATTAAAAAAAGAGAATGCAGAAAAAGCATTTTCTGATCCAGTATTATATTTCACACCATTACGAAAAATAATGGAAGACTTGTTCAGCACATATAATAAATTTGGTTTATTGCCGGATGTTTTTATTAAACCCGTTGCTTTAAATGAGACCAGTAAATTCTTGAGTGGGGCTATTGAAAAAGGGTACCAATTAGATAAACCTGTCTTTACAAAAGTAGTATCAGATTATGTTCGTAGTATTTTAGCTGTTTGTCAGCCAGCTGCCCATAGAGCAGAGATTGATGAATTTGTTGCGGAGGTTAATACTCCATATCTGTTATTAAGTATTACATATCAATTGCTAGACGTACTCATTTGGTCCAAAAACTATTTTGATAATAATAATAATGTGGCATTAAATCAATCAAGATTTAAAACTGTAGATGCAGGCATTGATAATAAAGTAGTTAACGGTATAATTGAGAAAGATGATAAAGGAAATTTTCACTGTGGAGATATCATTTTAACATATAAACACATAAATGACAAAGGATATAATATTGGTGATTCAATCCGAATAATTAAATCCTCGATTAATACGAATGAAAAAACAATGCATTCATATCAAAAGAATGCAATACAAACCGAGAAAGTATAAAACAATGACAAACGAACAACTCAAAAAACTAGAAAAAGACCTTTGGGATTCTGCCAATTCGCTCCGTGCTTATGGCGGATTGAAAGCAGCCGATTATGCCGTGCCAGTTCTAGGACTTATTTTTCTACGATTTGCAGAAAACAAATACAGCCACTACGAGCCGGAAATCCTTAAAGAATATGAGGCAGAAAAAGGCACAAGATTAGAAAGAACTATTGATGCTATTGCATTGTCTAAATGTGGTTTTTATTTACCTGATTTTGCCCGATACGATTATTTACTAACGCTTCCTGGAGACGAAAGTTTGGCTAAAAAATTGCGTGAAGCAATGGAAGGCATCGAGAAATACCAAGACGATAAATTCAAAGATGTACTTCCAAAAGAAGCCTACTTTGAAATAGAAAAAAAGAAAGCCGATATACTACCACAATTACTCAAGACATTCTCCGACATTCCTAAAAATGCAACAGGAGATATATTTGGTAAAATATATGAATTCTTCCTTGGAGAGTTTGCAATGAGCGAAGGACAAAAAGGCGGTGAATTCTTTACTCCAACTTCTGTGGTACGTTTTATTGTAGAAGTTATTGAACCGTATGCCGGAAAGATATATGATCCAGCTTGTGGTTCGGGAGGTATGTTTGTTCAAAGTGCAACTTTCGTTAAAGAAGCCAACCACGACCTAAATGATATTTATGTTTACGGACAAGAATATATGGGCGAAACGGCTCGTTTAGCAAAGATGAACCTAATGGTGAACAACATTCGCGGCGAAATTACAGAAACCAACTCCTACGAAAATGATCCTTATGAGGGATTAGGAAAGTTCGATTTTGTAATGGCTAATCCGCCGTTTAATGTAAAATCCGTTAAAGAAAGCACTGTAAAAAACGACGAACGTTTTTATAAATATGGCTTACCAAAAAACAAAGGCAAAAATACTAACGACAGCATTACCGATGCCAATTATCTATGGATTTCCTTATTTGCTACCTCATTAAACGATAAAGGTAGAGCTGGTTTTGTAATGCCCAATTCGGCTTCTGATGCTGGAAATTCAGAATACGACATTCGTAAAAAAGTGGTCGATAGCGGAATTGTAGATTGTATGGTTTCTATGCCATCAAATATGTTTTTAACCGTTACACTACCTGCAACACTGTGGTTTTTTGACAAGAAGAAAACAAACTCTGATAGAAAAGATAAAATCTTATTCATAGATGCCCGAAACACTTATCATCAAATAGACCGTGCACACCGCGAATGGAAAGAAGAACACATTCAAAACCTTACGGCAATTGTGCGCTTGTATCGTGGTGAAAACGAACGCTATTTAGAATTAGTGGGGAGTTACATCAACCAAGCGAATGAAGCAATAGACAAAGTACCAGCGGCTTATGATAACTATTTTACTATTTTAAAAACGACGATAATTAATTTACAGCATTATTCAAAAGATAGTAAAACCAAGCACAAACCCGAAGCTTACAAAAAAATCGTAGAAAGTGGTTTGCTTGAAAAAATAGAGGCATTGACAATACCAAATTTGTCTTTACCCGTCATTGCGAGGAACGAAGCAATCTCTACTAATGAGCAACAATTAGTCTTTGCCAAAGAATTATCCGCTTACACCACCCAAGTAAAAGAAATAGACACCGCTTTAAAAACCAGCAAAGATGCATTGCTAGAAGTATTAGCACTTGCCGACAAACTAATCAAAGTTAAGGCAGATAAAGATTGGAATACCCTTGGATTAAACGGTGTAAAAATAATTGAAGAATTGCAACAAATCTGGAAAAAGTATACCGACGAAGTTATTTATTACCAATCCAATATGAACTGGTTGCAAAGCCGTTTCCCAGAAGCAAAGTATGCCGATGTGGTGGGTTTATGTAAAGTTGCAAAAAAAATAGAATATGATGAAGAACAAGATTATTCTTTGAATTCAGGCAGATACGTTGGGGTTGATGTTGAAGGTGATGGCCTAACTATCCAAGAATTTAATGATAAAATAACTCTTCTTAAAAATAATTTTCAATCATTAACAAAATATAGTTTTGTGCAAGAAGAAAATATTTTTTCAAATTTAGAAAAGGTAAATCTATGAATTGGGAAGAAATAAGATTAGAAGAAATAGCGGATTTTCGTAACGGTGTTAATTTTACAAATGATTCTTTTGGTAATGGAATCAAAGTAATTAATGTTGCCGATTTTAAGGATAGAATGTACCCTGATTATGAAATTTTAGGAGAACTTGATAGTGAAGCAAAATGGCATAAAGATTGTTTTTTGAAAGAGAATGATATAGTTTTTGTTAGGTCTAATGGCAACAAAAATCTAATAGGTCGTTCTATATTTATTAAAAATTTGCCAACTAATATGAAGGTCACTTATTCTGCATTTTCTATTCGTTTAAGATTTAAATATATAGATGATATTTGCCCTGAATTTTATTTATATTTATTTAAAAGCCCTATTTTTAGAAGTATTTTATCTCAATATGGTAATGGAGCTAATATCTCGAATTTAAATCAAGATATTTTAAATAATATGAATATTCCAAAACCACCTCTTCCTATCCAACAAAAAATAGCCTCCATCCTATCTGCTTTCGATGAATTGATTGAAAACAACAAACAACGCATCAAGCTATTAGAAGAAATGGCTGAAGAAATCTATAAAGAATGGTTTGTACGTTTGCGTTTTCCAGGTTATGAAAATGCGAAAATTGTTGATGGCTTGCCTGAAGGCTGGGAAAGAAAACCAATTGATGAGTTTTTATCTTTTAGTATGTCAAAAGCTAAACTAAAAAAGTTTAATAATACTAAAACATATATAGCTACAGCAGATGTTACTGATATTAATATTACAGGACAGGGCGAAATTATTGATTGGGAAAATAAACCATCAAGAGCTCAATTAGTGCCTGAATTAAATTCAGTCTTTTTTGCTAGAATGAGTAATACTTATAAAGTTTTGGTTTTTTCTAAAACGAATAAAGAATTGATTGATGAATTAGCTTTAACAAGTGGTTTTTTAGGATTAAAAGCATTAAATGAAGAAACATTACCTTATTTGTTTTGGCTTATAAAAAGTGACACATTTCATAATTACAAAGATGTATTTGCAAATGGTGCTACTCAAGTTTCATTAACTAATGAAGGGTTTCATAATATAAAATTAGTTGAACCATCTTTAAGTATAATAGAAAAATTTGGTGAAACTATTTCTGCCTTTTTAAGTGAGATAATCACTCTCAACAAGAAAAATGAACTACTTCAAGAAACTCGTGATTTGTTATTGCCTCGTTTAATAAGTGGTAAGTTGAATGTGGCGCATTTGGTTATGGAAGAATTAGCAATGGTTGCAGAACCAAGAGAAAACTATTAAAAAACAAAATAGAACCAAATAAAATGGAAGTATCAAATGTTCTTACGATAGCCAATCAGGATATTTTAGATTTAATTGCTAAAAGAAGGGATATTTATATCAAAGACCCGTTGCTTATTGTAGAACATTTCAACAATGAAAACAAAATCATTGATGAGTACAACGGTCGTCAATTACTTGAAATGATTCAAAATGCAAACGACGAAAGCGATACAACTAAACCTAAAAAAGTTAAAATTACTTTAGAAAACAGCACTTTATTAATTGCTAATAATGGCAATCCGTTTTCTATTGGTGGCGTAGAATCACTTATTTATAGTGATTTAAGCCCCAAAGTAATGGAAGAAAACAAAGTAGGTCAAAAAGGGCTTGGTTTTCGTTCTGTACTCAACTGGTCCGAAGAGATTTACATTGCCAGTTATGATTTACATCTAAAATTTTCTAAACAACACGCCAGAACTTTCCTTGAGGGATTAATTGATGAAAATCCCGAAATTCAAACGGTTTTAAAACGAAAAACAAAAAAGTCTTTTTCAATCTCAGTCTTACGTTGTCCATATTTAGAAGAAGATACCAGTAATAAAAAAGAAAAAGATTATGACACTGTAGTAGAGTTAAGTTTAAAAGACGGCATTGGTCAAGACATTAAAGATCAAATAGACAAAGATATTATTCCTGAAATATTAATATTTTTAAACAAACTAGAAGAAATTGAAGTTCAAACCGATGAACATCATTTTCTTCTAAAAAAAGAACCTACAGATAATGGAATTTTAATTACTAAAATAGACTTTTTGGACGAACAAAATAATGACAGTTGGTTGTGGTTTACTTCAGAAGAAAAGGGAAGACTTACAAATAATGATGTTACAAAAAACTATGAATTAAAAATTGCTTATAATCCCAATACAAAACCATCAATACAAAAACTGTTTTCTTATTTTAGAACCGATGTAGACTTTCCTTATCCAGTTTTGGCTCACGGTTCCTTTGAATTATCCGGAAATAGAAACCACCTAATTGAAGATGAAAACGGATTTAATAAAATGCTACTAGACAAATTAGCTAAGTTGCTAGTGGATTGTTCAATTAGGCTTACCAAAGAAAACAAATGCAATTATGATGCGTTAAAACTTATTATACCATCGATTAGAAATAATAGCAGTTTAAACAATGCGCCCTGGAATTTTAATAAAGCCATAGAAATATCTATTATAGATACGCCTATTTTTCCATCTATTAAAAACAAATACTTAAAGCTTTCAGAAGGCATTAAGTTTTATGAGGTGCCTATTCAAAATAGCATTCCAAAAAAAGGATATCAGCTTTTTAATACACTTTTACAACCAACCTCGGATAGGGAGATTATTTACTACTTATCAACTTTAAAGATAAATTTAAAATACTCTAACAGTGAGTTTACCGATAAAATCAATCAAATGATTGACAATGATCTTTTAACTGAAAAACAACGTGTTGATTGGATTTATTTGGTTTGCGAGAAAACGAATGAGATTTACAATGGTAATACTCCAACTTTACCTTATTTGCTTATAAATTCCGAAGACAAAAAAATAAAAAGCTTTGATACAGTAATTGTGCCACCCAAAGAAATAACTTATAAACTCCCAAAAGGCATCAAATTACAGTTCTTAAACCAAGATTTATTCAGAAAAATTAGATCTCGATTCGGTAATAGTCCTTCTCGTCAAGTAATTGAAAAACTAAATCTATATAATGTTGCAGAATATGCGATGAATGTTGTGGTTCAAAAAATAATTTCAAGTACAAATGAAATTATTAAAAAAGGGAGAAAAGACAAAGCCAATGCAATTGCAGAAATGCACAAAGCATTATTTAGTATTTATAACTCATTAGATGACAATACCGATGCAAAAAACACTTTTCCATCAACATTAACTTCACCATATTTATTTACAAGAAATAATGAGTTAAAAGAAGCTAACAAATTATATTTCGGTAAAGAATATGCAATAGGATATTTAATGGAAGATTTACTGAAAGAGGTCAAAGAAGATGTTTTTGTGGGTAGTTTAGAACAAAACGGATTAGTTGAAGAACAGAAAGAATCAGAAACTTTAATGTCAAACCATTCTGTAGAAATATATCTGAAATGGTTGGGTATTGCTGATTTTCCGAAGAAAGAAACCAAAGAAATAAAATCACATTCTTTTAGCAATGATGAATTTATCAAGTTTATATTAAAATCAATAAGATATCCATTCACTACTCAAGGATATAACGAAAAAATTGAAAACATTGCAGAAATTAAAACCTGTTGGGATTTTAAATGCAATGTTTTATGGTATGAACATTTTGAAGAAATAATTAGCGGGGCATCTTTTGAATGTTTATTAACTTGGTTCTTAAAAGATATGGAGTTATACAACACATTAGTTACAAACCAAGAATTTGCATCAAGCCAGTTACGATTTGCTTATCCTAAAAAGGTATATTATCGCTACATACCTATATCGTATATAAAATCACATATTTTTTTCACACTTCAAAAAACAGCTTTTATTCCTGTTGAAAATGGCGAAAAATCAATACCTAATAATTGTTTGTTGGACAGCAATAATTTAAGCCCATTGGTTAAAACACCTAAAATAAATTATACAGCAACACCTTTCATCAACAACAATATTGATGAAGAGCAAATTAACTATTTTTTAAAAAGAATTGGGCTAAAAGACAGTTTGAAGGACTTAACAATACAATCTCTTTACACTTTATTAAACCAACACAATACACATTTTTCTGGAGCAACTAGCAATATTCAAAGTTTTTATATGGCCATTATCGAAGCTACTAAAAATAGAGAAGTTATAGAAGATAGCATAGAAAGGAAAAAATACTTTGAAACAGGTCAGATTTACGCTTATTTTGATGGTAAAAATAGTTTTGCTCCCATAAGTGAAGTAACTTATGTGGATAATCCAAATTTTAGCCAAGAGTTACTAAAGAAATTAAAGATTGCCAAGTTGCCACATCGAGCAGGTAATCAAAGAATTTATAGTTTGTTCGGTGTGCAACCATTAGATTACATCAAATTTAATGTTCAGAAAAATGTTGAATCCAATCATAAGCTCAATGAAGCTTTTGTTGGAGAGTTAAATGAAATGAAACCTCATTTATTTGCTTACCGATATCAAAAAGGATTAAAAAAATCCCAATTAGAATCTGAATTATCAGCAATAAAAAACATCAAGATTATAATAGCGTTTAATATTGATGTAAAGTACCGTTTAAATGACGTTGATAATGATTTATCGTTAAACAAATACGAATATATTCAAGACGATGTTTCAAAAATATTTTATATCAAATTAGACCGTGATAATTCTAATTATCAGGAATTAAAAAAGGATTATAGATTAAAAGAAACCATTGCCGATATCATTTGTGGAGCTTTAAAAGTTACTGAAAACAGAAAAGATTTTATTTTATTATTGGGCGAAAGTCCTTCCAATTGGATTCATCTTTTAAAAAGAGAGTTTGAAGATTATGAAACTATTGAAAAAGAAATCTTAGGAAAGTTTGAAGGAGTTTTATCATCAGAACAAAGATTTTGGAAACTAATATTGGATATAAAAGAAATAAAATTCAAATCAGAACTAGATTTAAATAGCGACTTTATTCACAGTAAATTATTTGTGAAATTAGGTAAAGATGAGTTTTTTGATATTTTCAGAACGTTGGATTACAATAATCTTTCTGACCGTAAAAACTTCTTATACATTCAAAAAATATTCCAATACATTAAAATTGATTTAGCTGATTTTAATGCTTTTAGGTATAAAATTTTAAATTTTGAAAGCTATTTAGAAAATCAATTATACACCTATCATAAAGTTTTTTCAGATAAATACGCATCTTATTTATTCAACAAAAAACAATCAAATGGATTTATTGAAAAATGTGAGCAGATCTCTAAATTTAATTCTTTTAAAGTGAGTAACTCAATTAATTTTGATGTTAAAAAGGCACATAAATTAGTGATATCGAAAAATCTTTCAAAGATTAATTATGAAATCATAGAAGCAACTGCCAAAATAGATTTAGAGTCAATCTACAATAAAAACCTCAGGGCATTTGAATCTGATTTGAGATTACTACCTAATTTTAATGATACCATTTTCAATGATAATAAATACGAAACTGAATTTAAAAATGCAGTTTATTTTAATGAGGTGGGGAGCATAAAAAAAGATTTAATCCAAAAATTCAATAGTTTAAACAGGGATGATGACAAATTGGAAATAGAAATCGCAAATACTTCTGTAGCTTTTTCAAATAATAATGTCAATAATTTATTCGATTTAATTGAAGAACAGGTGAAAAATAATGATTTCAAAATGGAACATTATGATCCAACAAAAGTTCCAGAATCAGCAAAAAATGGAAATGAAAATAGTTCAACTGGGCAATCTTTCAATGGAAAATCAAAAAAACACAAAAATGAAGATATTGGTTTTATTGGGGAAAAATTTGCTTTTGAAGTATTAAAGAAAGAATTTGATAGTGTAGAATGGGTTTCGGAGTATGCAATTAAAGCTGGTTTTCCTAAGGGTAAAGATGGTTTAGGTTATGATTTTGAGTGTAAAAAAGGGGAAGAAACACGATTTGTTGAAGTAAAAAGTTCAGTAACAAAAAATTATTCATTCAACATTACTACTACCGAAGTTAAAATAGGGCATTCAAAAGAAAAATCATTTGATATACTTTTAATAACCAATCTTTTATCTGAAGATATTAATTTCAAATATTTAAAAAATATATTTAATTACACAAACAACGAAAGCTTTTTGGAAAATACCAAATTTCTTGTTGAAAATGACAGTTATAAAATTAAGTTTAAATAGTTAACTATGGCATATCTAAACGAATCGCATATTGAAGTAGCCGACATCAATTTCTTTACCGAAAAGTTAGGCTACACACACATCAATGCTTGGGAGAAAAAAATAATGGGTAGAGAAACACTTAAAGATGTAGTGTTACTCGACCGATTAAGAAGAAGTTTAGAAAACCTAAATAAAAATTTACCGTCAGAATGTATTGACCACGCTATTTATGAATTGACAAAAAGCAGAGCTACACTTACTCCAATAATTGCCAACAAGGAAATTTATGAGTTAATAAAAAACGGAATTCAGGTTGAATTTAAAAACGCATTAGGTCGAGAAGAAAATGACTATGTAAAAGTGATTGACTTTAATGAAAAGACAGAGAATGATTTTTTATTGGTTTCTCAATTAAGTATCGAATACCAGGAAACGCAAAACATTACCCGAAGACCTGATTTATTGCTCTACATCAATGGCTTACCATTGGTAATGATTGAATTAAAAAATGCTACTGAAAAAGTAAAGGTAGGATTTGATAAAAACTTAAAGGATTACAAACGAGACATTCCACAATTGTTTTGGTACAATTTATTTGTGTGTGTGTCAAACGGAATACAAACCAGAGTGGGTAGTTTCAATGCACCTTGGGATCATTTCTTTTCTTGGTTAAAACTAACCGATACAGCCATAACGCACGACCAGCCCACAAAAGACGAAATCGAGATTGAAAGCCAAAGAACCGGAGAACATTTAAGTCTAAAAATCTTTGGGGAAGGACTTTGCAACAAAGAAAACATATTAGATTATTTTGAAAACTTTGTGTTATACCATAAAAACAAGGTTAAAATTATTGCTAAAAACCACCAGTATTTAGGGGTTAATAATGCGATACTTGCTTTACAGAATAAAGATACCAACAAAGGAAAGTTAGGTATATTTTGGCACACACAAGGTTCTGGGAAATCGTATTCAATGATTTTTTTCTCTAAAAAAATCCATAGAAAAGTTACAGGAAATTGGTCCTTTTTAGTCATTACAGACCGCAAAGATTTGGATGGTCAGATTTATAGAAACTTTCTAGAAACAGATGCCATTGTTGAAACCAAAGACCAAAAAGAAAATTATTTCAGACCTAAAGACAAAGAAAAATTAAGAGAATATCTGCAATCCAACAGAGCGTATGTCTTTACATTAATTTTTAAATTTGGTATAGAAAGCGGTAAAACATATCCGCAACTAACCGACAGAAAAGATTGGATTGTAATTGTAGATGAAGCTCACAGAACACAATATAAAAGTTTGGCAGAGAATATGCGTATTGCATTACCAAATGCCCAATACATAGCTTTTACAGGCACACCATTATTAAAAAGTGAATTAACAAAGGATTGGTTTGGTTCCTATATTTCAGAATACAATTTTGCACAAAGTATTGAAGATGGTGCCACAGTGCCTATTTTTTATAAAAAAAGTGTGCCAAGGGTAGAACAAGTTAATCCTGATTTGGTAGGAGAAGCGGCTGCTATTCTGGAAGATGAAAACCTTACTGAAGAACAAAAAAGTAAATTAGATAAAGAGTTTTCTACCTTATTGAATGTTGTTCGAAGAGACGATAGGTTAGAAGAAATTGCAAAGCACATTGTCAAACATTTTCCATATCGTTTAGATGTCGTTGATGAAGATGACCGACGACGGCCAATGAAAGCAATGGTAATTAGCATTGATAAATTCACAGCGGTTAAAATGTATGATAAGGTGCAATACCACCTAAAAGAAGAAATCAAAGAATTAAGAAAGAAAATAGCTAGCGAAACCAATCCCGAACTAAAAACAAGATATGAAAAGGCAATCGCTTTTATGACAGAAACCAAAATGGCGGTGGTGATTAGTCAGGAAGGAAGTGATAAAGAAGAAGAAAAAACATTTAGTGAAGCCGGTTTAAATATAAAACACCATAGGCAACTAATAGATCACCCAGATGAAGACGGTCGTAACATTGAAGATTATTTCAAAGACCCAAACAATACCTATCGCATTGTTTTTGTTACCGCAATGTGGATGACTGGTTTTGATGCACCATCGGTTTCAACACTTTATTTGGATAAACCGTTACAAAATCACACGTTAATGCAAACTATAGCAAGAACAAATCGGGTTATTGAAGGAAAGAAGAATGGTTTAGTAATAGATTATTTTGGAGTTTTTAGAAATCTTAAAATAGCTTTAGCTGCTTATGCAGAAGGAACTAAAGGTAGAAAAAGTGAAAACGATGAAGACGAATATCCAGCAAAAGAGTTTGAAGAATTATTGTCATTATTAGACCAAGCAATAATTGAAGCAAAGCTATTTTGTAACGAATTGGGAGCTGATGTAGATAAAATTCTATCAATGGGAGAAAGAGGATTCAAAGAAATAGAATTGTTTCAAGAATACGCCAACATTATTTTAGCAAAAGACGAACATCGAAAACAATTAGGATTATTCGTAAACACCATTGTTTCGTTATATGATTCTGCAAAACCAGAAGTATATGAATTTCCTATCGTAAAAAAGAACAGAGATGTTTTACAATATTTAAGAGATGTTGTAGATAGAAATGTAGATCAAGACGAAGCAGTAGAAAGAGCCAAGAAAAAGATTGAAGAATTATTGGATACAAGCGTCGTTGGAAAAGGAGATTTGCAAGATGCAGCAAATCTTGAATACAAGATAGATTCATCAAAGCAAATCGATTTGAGTAAGTTGAATTTCGAATTATTAAGAAGCGAGTTTCCAGACAAAAAGCATAAAAATATTCAGTTTGCCGATTTAAGAGAATTGCTCGAAGTGAAACTAAAACAAATGATGGCTCAAAATAAAACGAGAGGTTCATTTTTAGAAAACTTCCAAAAGATAATAGATGATTATAACTCTGGTAGTATATCTATTGAAGAAGCCTATGAAGAATTAGTGAAACAAGCGGAAGCGATGAATGAAGAGCAACACAGAGCTGCTAAAAATGAAATGACTGAAGAAGAGCAAGAACTATTCGACTTATTAAAAAAGGATAAATTAACCAAAGAAGAAGAAAAATCAGTTCGATTGGCTGCAAAGTCTTTATTAGAGAAATTATATGACGCTAAAAACAAAATACTAATCCAAGAATGGCATAAAGAAAAAGCGACACAAGAAAAAGTGAAAAGAGAAATCCAATTGGTGCTAGAGAGTTTGTTGCCAGAAACCAGTTATGATCGATTAGTTTTTTCTCAAAAAGTAGATGTAGCATTCCAGCATTTTTATGAATTAGCACAAACGGGAAGAGGTTTTGCAGCGTAATTTTAATAAAAAAATAAAATAAAATAATATATATTAATTAAGAATTAGTGAATAAGAGAGGTCGCCGAAGGATACGTTTTAGGGCATAGACAAATTGTCTAGATCAACATTAAACGCTGTTGAGCAGGTTGTATTTCAGAAATGCAAGAGAACATTGAATAAATGCCTCCCAGCAAATCTGTTAATCCCAGCGCTGTAATTAACAGATTGCTGAAGGATAAACCAACCGTTATAAACTCCTCTAATGAGTGTTCTTTCATAGAATATTGATTTAGTTGCAAAGATATAACAATTATTAACCCGACTTGAAGGGGCGGTACGCAGGTATCGAAAGAGCATGTATTCTTCAGGTGTTGAAAAACACTAAAAGCATTGCCTCGTAGTCAACCTCTCTTTATTCACTTTTAAAACTAATTAAATGGTTAAAAAGGCTTTAGGTAAACCAAAAAAGGACTGGTTCAAACTAAAAAAATATCCGCATATAGGTTTTCCGCTAAAAGCGAAAGACCGATTTGTTTGGATAGAGGATTATATTAAAAATCCCGAAAATATTGCCAAGCACTCCTTTTTACCATTCATTCACAAAACAAGCAAAGTAAGAAAGTTTAGAAAAAAATATTCGTTAGAAACCGGAATATTAGAATATGAAATGGTTGGTGGCAAAAAACACACCAGACATAAAAGTGTCAAACCAAGAGAATTGTATTATGCAAGCCATTTAGATACTTTAGTGTTGAGTTACTATTCTGAAAAACTATCAAAAAAATACGAAGAATTCATTCAAAAATACAATCTCGATGAAGTAGTTACTGCATACAGAACAGTTCCAATAAATAAATCATACCCAAATTCAGGTAACAAAAGTAATATCGATTTTGCAAACGATGTTTTTCAGATAATCGAAAAATATCCAAGCAACTCTTTCGTAGCGATTGCTTTAGATATTAAAGGCTTTTTTGATAATCTAAATCACAAAATACTTCGTGATAATTGGAAAATGATTTTAGATGAACCTAAGTTACCACCTGATCATTTCAATGTTTTCAAAAACATTACTCGATTTAGTTACATTGATATAGTTGATATTTTCAAGGCATTTCAAACTAAAATCTTTGTCCAAAAGAAATTAAGCGATAATAAATTTGGTACTATAAAACGAAAAAAGGTTTCAAGAATAAAATATTTAAAAAATCAAAATGCAATTGCTTTTTGCACTCCAAAAGAGTTTTTAAATATAAAATTCCAACTTATTAAAAAGGAAATAAAAAAATTTGGTATTCCGCAAGGTTCAGCCATTAGTTCGACTTTAGCAAACATATATATGCTAGAGTTTGACAAGGCAGTTAATGATTATGTTACATTAATAAAAGGGTATTACAGACGATATTCAGACGATATGGTAATAATATGTCCTTTAGAAAATAAAGACGCTGTTAGTGAATTATTTAAAACTGAAATTGACAAAATAAAATTAGAGATTCAAGAAGCAAAAACTCAAATTTTCCATTTTATAAGAGAAGATGATAAGTTAGCTTGTGGCCAAGAATTCAATAGTTGTATCAACTGGAACAAAAACTTTATTTATTTGGGCTTTGAATATGATGGAACAACGGTTAGAATAAAATCGGCAAGTATCTCCAATTATTATCGAAAAATGAAACGCAATATTAGAAGTGCTAAAAATTATGCTTCAAATCGTTTTAGTAGCAATCACGACAAAATTTTCAAAGCCAGAATATTAAAAAGGTTTTCATACAAAGGTTCTGAAAGAAGAAGGAAATACCTTTTGAACAAAAAGACAAATAATTTTGAAATATCACATCATTATATTTGGGGTAATTTCTTGGCATACACAAAAAAGGCAGCAGAAAAAATGATAGCCAATAAAATAAATCAACAAACCAAAAAGCATTGGAATAAGTTGAACGAACTATTGAAAAAATGAGTATAATCAATAAAATAAAGTGTAAGTTGAAATAACTTTTTTTTGTTTGAATAAGTTAACAAAAAATAGATTTTATTCACCAGTAACATAAAGTAAATATAAAAGTACCAAATTGATTAATTTTAACTTTTAAACTAATAAAATGAATTGGAATAAAGTAGAAATAAGTACAGAATGTGGTGAAACTGTGTTGGCTCAAACCCCAGTCATAATTTCAGCAAGTAGATCAACAGATATTCCAACGTTTTATGGAGACTGGTTCGTAGATAGATGGAAAGCATCATATCTAAAATGGATCAATCCTTTCAATCGTGTTCCTCTCTATGTGTCTTTTAAAAATACGCGTGTAGTTGTTTTTTGGACTAAAAACCCAAAACCGTTTTTTAAGCATCTTGATTTTTTAGATAATAATATCCCTAATTATTATTTTCAATACACCTTAAACGATTATGATAAAGAAGGATTTGAAGGCAAAGTGCCAAGGTTAGAAACTAGAATTAAAATATTCAAAGAATTATCATCAAAAATAGGGAAAGACAAAGTGGTTTGGAGATTTGACCCTTTGTTTTTAACTACAGAATTATCAGTTGACGACTTACTTTTAAGACTTGAAAATATTGGAAACCAACTTTATAATTATACATCTAAATTAGTATTCAGCTTTGCGGATATTTTAATATACAATAAAGTATCAAATAATTTAAAAAAGGGAAATATTGATTATGTAGAATTTACTTCTGAAACAATGATACAATTTGCAGAAGGAATTCAAAAATTAAATGAAAAATGGAATCTTGAAATAGCTACTTGTGCAGAAAAAGTTGATTTAAAAAAATATGGCATTTCTCACAATAAATGTATTGATGATGATTTAATGATTAAGTTATTTTCACACGACAAAAAACTTATGGAATTCTTAGGGGTAGAATATGTTGAACCCAGTTTATTTGATTCAGATAAAGTAAAAAAAGTAAAAAAGCTAAAAGACAAAGGTCAAAGAGAAGCTTGTGGTTGTATTATGAGTAAGGATATTGGCGAATATAATACTTGCCCGCATGAATGTGTATATTGTTATGCTAATACTTCTAAAGAACTTGCTTTAAAAAATTATAAAAACCACACTTCAAATCCCAAAACAGAAACTATTGTTAGTACTGTTAATTTAAAAAATAATTAAATAATAATAATAATAATTATGGATTTATTTAGTCAAGAGGAAGAAAAAAAAGAAAAAATATTTGAGATTTTTTCTTTAAAAGATGGTGAAATTTTATTCATGAAAAACTTTTTAACCTCCACAGAAGCAAAAAAATACTTTGATATCCTTCAAACTACTATAAATTGGAAACAAGAGGAAATCAAATACTATGGTAAAATATATCCAGTTCCAAGAAAAACAGCTTGGTATGGATATGAAGGCTTTGATTATTCTTATTCAGGAATAAATTGTAATCCAGCACCTTGGACAAAAGAACTACTAGATTTAAAAAAAGAAATTGAAAAATTAATTCCTACTGAAGATTTTAACAGTGTTCTATTAAATATGTATCGTGATGGCAATGACAAAGTGAGTTGGCATGCTGATGATGAGAAAGAATTAGGAACAAACCCGACAATAGCGTCATTAAGTATTGGAGAAACTAGGAGATTTGATTTAAAACACAAAGACAATCCTGATTTACTATATAAATTTGAATTAACACCAGGCTCATTAATAATAATGAAAGGTGCTTTACAGCATAATTGGCTCCATCAAATTCCTGTTCAAAAAAAAGTAACAAAACCAAGAATAAATCTAACATTTAGAACGATTGTGAGCGAATGAGTGTTTATAACCATATTGTAAAAGCCATAGATGACTTAAATGACAAGGGCCTAGGGATTAAGGAATACTTACAATCGCTCAAGCCTGATGTAAGGGAATTAAGGGCTTCGTATAGAAGGCCACCACCCGTTTATGTGAATTATGCACTGCAAAATATTCAAAGCGCATATCTCATTACTTACTTTCCGCACTATTATCAGCTTATCTATAAAATATTATTAGAGCAGGATTTACAAATAATGAAATCTAAGTCAGATTTCTCTGCGATACTTATTGGGGGTGGACCAGGATCAGAAGCATACGGAACTATAAAATATATCCTCGAATATTGTCCTAACATAAAAAATATATCAATTGATATTTTGGATATCAATGCTAATACTTGGAACTATAGCCATGCTGCCTTATGTGGATTTTTACTTCCGGAACTGAACCGTTACAATCAAATTTCTGTTAAATGGAATAGTCACCAATTCAATCTAGTCGATGTAAATTCTATGAAATCAAATGCATCACTTTTTGAGAAAGCAGATATTGTTGTAATTCAAAATTGTATTAATGAAATAGCTCATTCAGAATATGAAATATTAGAAAAAAATGTTCTTAATGTTTTTGAATTAATTCCTGATCTTTCTTCATTATTAATGATAGATTTAACAACAAGTGTTAGGTCTAAAATTGCTCATTTGGAACAAATAATTGAGAATAATTTTTCAAATATTAGTAAAAAAACAACATCGGGAAATAGAAGTGCTTCTGCTATGACTTCTATTAATTACAGACCTTCTCAAATCATTATAGAGAATTTACTAGATTATACAGATGGACTAATACCTCGTAAAAATCTCCAATATGACTTTTCATTATTAAGCAAGAACATCACTCAGTCAGAGGATAGTATAAAACGAATAGGTTTAAATGCTATATATCACCCTTTAAGTAATATAAACGGCTCAATACGAGATCTAACAAATCGTTCATTTATAGGTATAGATTTCGGAACGTCTAGTTCCGTTTGTTCAATAGCCTTCATTAAAGACGACGCTCTTAAGGTGGAGCTTCTTGAGATTCAACAAAAAGATCATTTGGGCTCAATATCTAGTAGTACTCTAGTTCCATCAATAATGGGTGTTGTTGGCAATCAGTTTTTGCTTGGTAAATTTGCTCAAGAAAAAAGACATCAATTCACTTATGGAAAAGACGGCTGGTATGGACTTAAGGAGAACTTATTAAATCTTGAAGACCAAATATTTCCTGAATCTAAATTACTAAATCACCCATTTCTGCAAATCAAAAATGGTGCAGATGCACTAATTGTTTTCTTTAAAAGATTAAAAAGTGAAATAGACAGAATAGTAATTGAAAAAGGCCTGCCTTTAGAGAAAAGATATTCTTTCAGTACACCTGGTAATTATGGATTGAAAGAGAAAGAATTATTAGAAAAATATATCATTCAAGCTGGTTTTGAACAGAGCACATTTTCTTTTGTTGAAGAGCCTGTTTCATCGCTACTTGGTACTATTTATCAAGAAGATTTAGCTTTAGACCTAGAAAAAGACTTAAACATTTTGGTTATTGATGTTGGTGCTGGCACAGTTGATTATTGTGCTATTAAATTGACTAAAGACACCGACAATATATTGGCAGAAACTCTGGCAATCTACAGAAATGAAAATTTAGGAGGTAATTTTATGAATAAACTGATTGCCAACATGCTTTTTGAAAAAGATAAAAAGATCCGAATAAATGATGATTTTGTTTTGAAAAATTGTGAAGAGATAAAACTACAATTTTGTAGATCTTTTAGTGCAGATGCTCAAGTTGATTATGCTTTACCAAACATAGCAACTTCTAACCAAAACAAAAATTGTCAAATTACACCTTACGGAAATGGTCTTCCACTTCAATTGAGTTATTCTGAATTCAATGACATAATGGAAGATTATTTTAAAGGAAATGGCAAGTTTAAAGGATTTAAAGACAATATAGATAAAACACTCTCAAGCGCAGAGTTAAAGAATAGTGATCTTGATCATATTATTATATCAGGTGGTGGAGCAAAAAATCCTTATTTAAGAGCATTATGTGCTTCTTATTTTGATGTTAAAAAAATAATCATGCCTGACAATAGTCAGGAGCAAGTGGGCTTTGGGAATGCAATTCAGTCATTTGTTATGAATGCCTTTGGAAAACAGATTATAGAATCTGTACTTAATGGAAATATTTACATAATTGAAAATGCTAAAAATACTCCAATATTTAAAAAGGGTGAAGTACTACCAAGTCTAGAATATGAGTTAAATGTTGATAGTGATATGAATTCAATAAAACTTTATTCAGATATTACTAATGAGTATATTTGTTTTAATTGGAAACAACATAGGAACGTTGTGAAAATTATTTTAAAAATTAACAAAGAATCGAGAGTTGTTTGTGATTTAGTTACAGATTCATCGATTAACAGACTAAAACCATTAATTAAAAAAAAATAATATGAAGTGGATGGTAGAAGAGGCTAGGCTTGGCCCTGAACAAAGAGAAATAATTGACGAGTTACACGATGCAAATGGCACAGCTGTATGGATACAAGGTCATGCAGGGTCTGGTAAATCTATAGTCTTGTTACACGCATTGACAGAATATGTAATTCGTAATCCAAATTCAAAAGTGGTTGTAGTTGTATTTACCCACGCTTTGATTGATTTGCTATCCTCGGGGTTAAGACAGATTCCTGCTTTAAGAAATACTACAATACCTGTAATAACCATATATGATGTTAATGGGCGTCTTTTTAAAAAGGAAACCTTTGATGCTATCTTCTGTGATGAAATACAAGATATTCCAACTATACTATTAGAAAGAATGCAGGTAGGTTGTAATCAGTTAATTATTGCTGGAGATGCAGCACAATCGATATATTCTTCAGTTCCCCTATTTCACGAAAAACCGGCAACTAAAGAAGAAATAATAGAACGATTGAATCCAGAAGTAAAAACAACGACAACAATTTACAGGCTTACAAGAACTATTATTAAAGTGCTTCAAAACGTGTATAAAGACTTATTTGCTGATATGGTGCATATAGGTCGAGAAGATTCAGAAATCAGACTATGGAAAGCTGATAATTATCAACAGGAGATTGAGTTTTCGTGGAATGAATCTAAACAAATCAATATTGATAGACCTAGCGAAGTGAATGCCGTCTTATTTTTTATGAAAATAGATATCATAAATTACGTAGATACAGTTCTTGCTCTTGAAGGAAAACAAAGATGGTCTAATGGAACATATCCAGAATATGATGTAAATAGTTTTAACTTTGCGGATATGAATACTCATTTGAATAAACAAGGAGTTCCTTTAATGTATGTGGGAAGTAAACACGGTTCATTAGAAGATGCAGATAGCCAGAATAAAATTGTTATAATGACCTATCATTCTTCAAAAGGATTAGATTTTGATGCCGTCGCATTACCCAATATTCAGGTGGATTTGTCTGCTGCTGGTAATGAAAATGCTTTAATTTTAGTTGCGTTATCAAGAGCAAAAAGAGATTTGCTCATAACATATACAAATAATATGTATTCAGGCTATGGACGCTTTCTTGTGAATTCAAAAGTGAGAGAAATAAATGATTTAGGAACTGATGACGACGAGATCGTTATTTAATTTAATAGATATGAAAAATATAACCATAGTTCTACAACGTACAGAATTGAACTACCTGATTAAATATGATACTTTAAGAATATCATCTGACAGAATAATCAACCTTTCATACATCGAGTTTAAGCAGCAATCAGAAAAATATAAGATATCACTTTTACAAAATTCACTACCCATATATGAGCAAGATCACGAGGTTATTTTAATAGAATATAATCCTAGTTTAGTCTTATACGACAACGCTCCATCAATAGAATTTAAAGGAATCTTATCAATAATTCCTTTAACAGAAACAGGTGCTCAATTATTGTCTTCAAAGTTGAATTCAGACTTTAAATTTTTAAGCCCTTTAGATGCAAAAATCTACAAGGCCTTTACAAATAATAGAAACCATATTTTACGTTTAGCGGCTAGTCGTAAACTTTGTATGCTCTACAATGTTTCGATGCCAAGCGATGCATTTATTGCTGATTTTCAAAAAGCAACCCTATTTCAAATAAATAATGAAACTCCCAAACATTTTGATTCCACACTTGCACATTTGATTGATTTTAATACAACTCCGAGTTTTATTCCAGAAGGAAATATTGAAGCACTCATAAAATCAGCTTGTGTAGGTATGAAAAAGTTGGACAAAGAAGTAGACCAAGTTCCTAGAAGTAAATTCTACAGTTTTGCAATTGACCACAAGGACAGTATTAATAGCATGTCGCTTTTTCAAGCCATAATGTACATCGAAGATAAGAATAAACTTTTTGATGATACTGAAAAAAGTTTTAACCAACTCAAGGAAACGTTATCAGAAGAAGGTAAGTATGATAATGCATTTTTAAGTTTCAGTTACTTCTACTTTCTCAAAAAAAGTATTGAAAAAAATGATTATGACATTTCAGCTCCTAAAGATGCAATTCTCGAATTGATATATTATAACTCAGAAGTAGCTTCAAGAGTACTTTTTATGTTAGGGTATACATTCTCCATACAAACCATTTCAAAATCAATTCAATCCTTTTCGAAAAGTGAATTACTAAAAACTCAAATTAATTTAGATTTAGAGTGGACACCAAAAGAAATAGAACAAGAAATAATCGGGATTCCGAATCAAGAAAAAGAAGAATATAAGCCTGAAGATATTGTAATTCATGTTAAAAATTCTTCAGAAGATGAGAAGGCAATTGAAATTGAGCTTTCAGTCGAAAAGGAAACGGATAAAAAGAACTTGCCGGATAAGGGGAAAATTGATGTGTTGGGGAGATGGAAAGTAAAACCTTCAAAAAATATAGTGATTGCAAAAGATGATAGTGAAATATCTGCTGTTGCGGAAGAACCTTCAATTCCAATAGTTGTTTATGAAAATAATCTAAAAAATGTAAATTCAGATAATACGGATTTAACTTTATTTGCTACAGATGATATTAGTATTGATATAAATAAAAATAATTTTGATAATGAAGTAACTAAGACGGTACAAGAAATTTTAAACTGGATTGAAACTAATATATCAATAAAAAAAAGCGAAAAAACTAAATTGAACAAGATTATTGAAAAGATTCCTAATTATGCAATACTTTCAATAATTGATATTTCTTCCAAAGTAAAAAACGATAAATTAGAAAAGAAATTGACTTTAAAAATCCTAAATGAATTAGAAAAATTCTATTTACAATAAGAAGTTTTACTTAAATAATTAAATGACACCAGAACAACTAAAATTAATAAAGCAACTTGCACAATTAGGCGATGTTACCATTGTAAAAAGAGGTACATCAAGTCTTATCAAGGCTATTTCAGAAATGAATAGCAAAGCACTTGAATTAATTTTGGAAGACAATGTCAGTTATCAAGATACTACTAAATCAATTTTCCTTCAAAAACTGAAAGAAGTTTTCAAGGATTTCCAAAAGGAAGACAATAAACTTATTCCTTATGAGGGAAAATGTAATTCCGGTGAATGTACCAATAAAAATAAAAAAGGTATAGCCTTCGTTGGAAATAAATCAAATCGTTATATTAATTTCATTATAGAAGAAAACGAGGATGGTTCTGTAAAAGACATATACACGTGTTCTGATTTTTGTACTAATGAAAATGCTGTAGATAAAAATAAAAAACAACTAAGTTTTACAATTTATAAAGATGAGAATGTTAGTTTTAAACCTTCTAAAGCTTATACTTTTTTAAACAACAAATCGATTTCTGCCATTAATGAACTCAAACAGTTAAATAATACTGAATTTTCAAAAGAGCAAATAATCACTTGGGTTAAGAATTATGAAGAAACCTATAATTCAATGACCTGGGTGAATATGTTTTACAAAAACCATTCTCCATTTTATAAATATTATCAACACATTAAAAAAATTTATGAATTTATTAAAATTGAAGAAGAAGCTTCTTTTGCTTTAGAAGAATTCAATTCCGTTAATCTAAATGAAGAAATACAATTATTAAAATGGATGGTAAAGTTTGAACATTTACAATACAATTTAATATTATTACATCCTAATATCGTTTCAGAAGAAAGTATAAATTCAGGTATAATTAATTTACACCAAGATTTTAAAATTTATTTCAAAACAGAAATATTAAAAAACTGTATTGGTTTAGAAGAACTTTTTGATAAATATTATTATGAAAAACTAAGCAAATACAATACACTATCAAAAAAAGAACAAGAAAAAGAAATCCCATTTGATGATGATTATGAAAAAACATCATCATTAAAATTTCATCTAGAAATTAGAGGACTAATCTAAAATAAACAGATTAATATGGGTAATGTTATAGCATCAAAATGCAGATTATGTGGTTTTACAAATCAATTTAGTTTGGGTGGAGGTAGATTTAGTTATTTAACAAATCGTCCAGTACCTGCTATTAATAAAGAAACTCTTGAATTTGAAAATATAAACTATTACGAATATGAAAATTCCGGAAAATATCTTTACTATTCAGATGATGTTTTAAAAGGAGATAATTATAATGATAAAACATTTAATAACTTCAATTTGTACTTTAATGAAGAAGGAAATTACTGCCCTAGTTGTAAAGAAAAATCCTTGGCTTTTCGCATAACAATGTATACAGATTAAATATGCTAATTACCTCATTCAGCTGCACAAAATCCACGTATAGTCCAAGTATTCCTATACTCACATCTTTGTTTGCTTCATTTCGTTAATTTCATTTGTAATAAAGAGAACAATACTTATAGTTGGATGGTAAAAAGGATGCTTTACGTTTCAGAATCCACTTAGTGATTGTTTGTATTTTGCTGATTTGTATTCATCAGAATTTCTCAAACACTCAATAAACATTCGAACATTACCATCAGTCAATTTAGATAAAACATCATAACTTATTTTATGACACTTTCTATATTTTTTGCCACTACCACAAAAGCAATCAGAAACCCTATCAATTTTTTGGCCTTCAAGTATTTGAATTAACCCAAATTCAATATTGAAAATATTAGTTGTCATAAAAGTTTCTTCAAAAAACTCAATCCACCCTAAATTACCGTGAGACCTTTCTTTTAAAAAATAACCATTCTGATTGCGGAATGTTTGACTATAAAAATAATTTTTAACTTGATTTTCAAAAAACTGAAGTAAATTAATTCCAGTATTACAAATGATATATTCCTCTGGAGGAGAAGCAATACAACAGTTTCCTGTTTTTTCAAATATATGCCAGTCAATATTTTTTGGAATGCGTCCCCCTGTTTCAAATAACAAAGGAAAACTATAAGGATAATCAATTACAGCCTTAATCTCAATTTGATAAGTATCTTCAATTTTCCCGTATTCATCAACCAAAATAATAGACCCGAAGACACAAGGAATTCCATCTTCAATTTTAAAAGATAATTCCTTGTATTTCTCAATAACAGCTGTTGCTTGCTCTTCAAAGATTGTATAACCATTCATTCTTTAAATGCCCCAAGGTCTTGATAATGCAGCAGCAGTTGTCGTTGCAGAATTGCTATTTGATTGTTCATTTTTATCTTCTCCATCAGGAAATCTATTCCCTAAATGTTTTTGCCATAATTTACTAGCTTTAAGATGGTTTTGCTCTTTCAATGCAGCTTCTGCATCAGAGAGAAAACTATCCAAATTATTTAGAAAATTAGTTTTTCTTGTTTCATCATAATCACCAAATAAATTATCTTTTGGAGTAACAGGGACAATACATTCAAATTTTTGAGCTAAAGTTTTTTTAATTTCTCTCAAAATATCGGTCAATAAAATATCGTCTCTATCATTTAGAACAATATTATTTTTGGCATTCATAGCAAGAATAGTCATTGCAAGTCCGCTCGGCATTTTATTTCTTTTATAATCACACCAAGCCTTCAATTCTTTTATGGCTTTTACAATCTTGCCGCTAGTATCTCTATTACTGTTAAACCAATCAATAAGCGCTTTTGGATCGCTATCTTCCCAACCATTATTTTTAACTGCAATTTTATATTCTTGACCGTCTACTTTATAATAAACTGGAATATCAATTTCATAATCGCCTGAAAAGATATTTCTAATACATTTTTTTCTGTGTTCTGGAGAAGTTGCCGTATATCCATTAACGGCATCCCAAATCCAATTTTGCAAGGTCGTTGCCGTTACATCTGGTGTTCTAAAAAAGTAAACTCCGTCATCCAAATCACAAATGTCATCTTTGGTTCTAATACCAGTTTTCATTTTGTAAGAACCTTGTATATAGAATTTTGGAGTATATTCAGAATGGTTTTCTTTAAAATATTTTCTAATTCTTTCTCTAATACCGTCTTTAGAGGTAGTCATTTTTGATTTTTTATTCGATGTTAGAGAAATTTCGGTATTAAATCCTCCAAACAAATTGTGACAATTTGCCATATTTATGTGTTTTTATAATTTTTAATAGTTTTGAAAAATTCCAAGATTTCAGGTTTTGTTGCAAATGTATTGCCAACTTGATTTCCTAGTGATTGTATTGTTAATAGTGTATTTTTATCAGCTCTATCCATAGTAATAACATTCATTTGAGCTTTCGACAATTCAGGAGATTTTATTCTAAAATAATTCCCTTTAGGAGTTATTTTTGGTACAATTTTCTGTAAAAAATAGTCTGTAAAAAAAGATTGTCCATCCAATGCCGTTTGAAACATCTTTTCTTTCCATCCAATAATTGACTTTGATTTATTTGAAGTAGATATCCAACCGTTTGGATTAGTTATACTAGAAATTGATAAAATGTTAAAATTATCATACTCTTTTCCTTCTCCAACATAATAATCAATAGCTTCTAATAATCCACAAAGTGAGGGATTGTTTGCCCAAACACCTCCGTCAGTATATAAAAAGTTGTTATGCTCGTGAACTGGATAATAACTTGGAGCTGCAGAAGTAGCTAATGCAATATCTACAAGTTTTATATTTTTATCTACAAAATGTTCAGTTTGATTACCGGATTTTTTAAAAACTTTTGGTTGTCCATTGGTTAAATTAAAACTTGGAATACAAAGCAAATTATTGGCATCACTCATTGTTTTATCTCCAAATAAATCATCAAGTATTTTTTTCAAAGGCTTAACAGAATGTTTATTGGAGAAAAATATTTGCTTAATAGTTTTATATGAATTCTGAAAACCTCTAATAATATAACTATTTGAAGTAGGGAATATTCTAGAACCTTTAGTACTATATAAATCCACTAATGATTGAGCACTCATTCCATTGGCTAAACCAATTGCGATTAAACCACCAGTAGAAGTACCACATATCATATCAAAATAATCCGTAATGTTTTTTCCTGTTTTATTTTCAAAAGAGGCTAAAATAGACGCACTATACAATCCTTTAATTCCACCACCATCAATAGATAAAACTTTAAACGTTTTGCTTTCCATAATTTTTTATTAATAATTTTTAAAACGAGTTTTACCAATGCAAAACTCGTTTTTAATGGCATTATTTCAATGCTTTTGCAATCAATGCTATTACAGAAACAACCGCAACAGTTACTGCTATCGCATTAACAAATTGAGCTGTTCCTCCATAAACTGTTACACAGTTACTTTTATGGCAAAGCGTTGCTTGTTCCCTAATAGGGTACTTAGTTAAATTACTTATTTTAAATAATTTGGGGGTTAATAGAATTCTAAACAACACCAAGCTGTGTTCAATCAGCTACCTAATGTTACTTTTCTTTAGTAACACCTTTGAATGGAGTACCATCTTGCTTAACATCCATAAAACGACCAGTGTCAGCATCTCGCTTTACCCACTGCTCCGTTTTTGGATTATAAGTTTGACTACGGTCTTTTACGGCACCAACACGATGTCCGTCTCCAACTTTACCATTTTTAGCCATTGCTGTTAATGATTTTGTCTAACTAAACTTTTTAATACTGAGGCGTTTAGCTAAAAACCCAAGGAATAATTAGGTAATAAATAGAATTCTATTACTTTTGCAGAAGAAATATTGAGCCGTCAAACTTTTATTTCTTCCGACCGAAGCCTAATTCCGATTTGCTTCGGTTATTTTTTTTCTTTATTTAAAATAATTCATAATTCTATCCCTATCCTCGTTTTCTTTATCGTTTTTATGATACATTTCAATAAAAACAATCTTATTGTCGTCTTTGAAATAAGCATATACTAAACGCAATCCCGAATTAACACCATTACCTTTTAAGGATTTACAAGCTATTTTTTTTACCTTAATAACACAACTTTCAATTCCTAGATTGTCAATTCTAAAACTAAATGGAGGTCTAGCGTCAGGTAAAATTTCCAAAACTTGCTGCACAACTTCTAAATCCTCCTTTAAAGTCTTATATTTTTTCAAAAGACCTTTGAAGTCTTTCTTAAATGGATCTATTTCTTCAAATGCAATCATAGCTCAATGTCTTCTTCATAATTTCTTACAGAAAAAGGAGGTTCCCTATAAAAAGCTAATTCATAATTAATTTCTTCACCATCTTTTGAAGCCATCCAGGGAATATCTTTATGCGAATAATTACTAACCGCAGAAGCTGACCAGTCACTCATTTGTTCGATTACTCTATCAATTATTTCTTTCTCACTAGCTTTCAATTCTGTCAAATCAGCTTTTTCTAATGGTAAATAACGAGTTTGTGGATAACCGTGATACTCTGTTTTAATACGTTGTATTTGATTAAAATCAATCATTTGATTAATAATCGTATCTAAGTTTTGAGGCACTGGTCCAAAAGGCAATTTTCTGTAATTAGCTCCAGTAAGATGTTCTTCATATAATTCATAATAATTAAAATCAGAAAAATACAATAGCTTGTATAAAACCGTTTCTCCAACATTTGGTTTTCCGGCACATCTTTCCAAAATATACAAAAGCACATTTTTAAACTTACCTATTTGTAAAGTTGGTACCGATATTCTCTCATTGACAGTTTTTGGCTTTTCAGTTTCTTTTGAAATAAGCAAACCTTCTGTTGTAAAGTCCTCTGACATAAATTCGTCAAGTGAAAACCCAAGAACTTGAGCAAACTTTTGCAGTTCCATAATATTTAAACTTCTTTTACCCAATTCAATTTGAGTTAAAGAAGGTCTAGATATTCCAATAATTTTTGCCAAGTCTTCTTGTGAAAGTTGTTTTTTCTTTCTTAACTCAACAATACGCTGTCCAATTTGAACTTGTGATATTTGAAAAATCATAATTTTGAGATATTAGTTTATGGATACAAATATACAAAATGTTTTAATACAAAACAAAACTATGTTTTAATTTCAAACATTAGTATAATAAATTCACAATCTTAAAAAAAAGAGTTTGTGGTAAAAAGGATATTTTACATTTCAGAAGCCTCTCCTTTGCCAACGCTCCAAAAAAAATTACTGGCACAGTTTTTATAAAAAACACGTACGCTTCGCAACTTGTGTCAGTAATTTTTTCCCCAAAAATATGTTATATAATTGAGGATGAAAATTTTTGAAATATTCATTATCTCATTCACCTGCACAAAATCCTCGTTTAGTCCAAGTATTCCTAAACTCACATCTTTGTTTGCTTCATTTCGCTAATTTCATTTTTTAGACAACATTTTGTATCTTTATTTTTGATTTTTAAAGAGGTGTTTTTTATGGAAACTATCGAATTAACTAGAAAAGAATTATACGATATCGTATGGTCAACAACACTTTCAAAGTTGACGCAGAAGTATGCATATACAAATGACGGGATAAAAAAAATTTGCAAACAATTTGAAATCCCTATGCCTGATGGGAGTTATTGGTCGAAACTCAAATTCAATAAAAAGTTCAAAAAAGAAAAACTCAACCCAATCTTTAGGAGTGTTGATAAAATCGTTTTAACGATAAGAGAAGAAGGCAATCCCATTAATGTAGACCAAACACCATTAACCATTAGAACCAAAGAAATTGAAAATGATCCTGATGCTCCTTTAATTGTTCCTGATGAAATAACAAAACCGGATATTCTGACCATACAAACCAAACAATATTGGCAAGGCAAAATTTCTTTCACTTCTTATCGCGAGGACAATAGAATTATACACCCAATCAGGGTTGAAAAAAACAATAGGGAAAGAGCATTGAGATTTATGGATACTTTTACTAAGTTGGTGAGATATCGAGGACACACTATATCAAAACAGTACGGTAATGAATGTGTACTAATTGATGGAATTTATATCGAGATTGATTTAAGGGAAGCATCAAAACGAATCCCAGCAACAACCAAATATGGCTCATCAGAATATATCCCTACAGGAGAATTTATTTTTAAAATTGGAAAAAATTACCACGAAAAAGAATGGAGAGATAACAAAATTAAAATTGAAAAGCACTTAGCCAAAATAGTAGCTAAATTGGAACTTATTGCGAAAGAGAAAAATGAATGGAAAGAAAGTGCAAGAATAGCAAATCTAAAAAGGGAAGAAGAGGAAAAACGTAAAGCAGAAATTAAAAAACGCAGGGATGCAGAAGTTGAAAAGTTTAATAGATTAGTCAAACTTTCCGAGCAATACGATAAAACCCTCTTAATTAGACAATACATTGAAGCTGTAAAGCAAAAAGCAATAAACACCAATAATCTAACCCCAGAAAAACAAGAATGGATCAATTGGGCTAATGATAAAGCAGATTGGGTAGATCCCTTAATCAATAAACGGGATGATATTTTAGATTCGTAAATTACCAATTGAACAATCATTTACTGTTTTTCATAAGTTTAAATTTGAATAATGAACTACTTATTCAATTCTAAATCAATGAAATTATGCACCAGGAGAAAGTATCAATACTGTTTTTGATAAAAGCAAATAGTATAAATCAGAAAGATTTATGTCCACTATTATGTAGAATTACAATCAACAAAAAAAAGAAACAATTCTCAACAGGATTATTTGTAAACCCCCACTATTGGGAAAGCAAACATCAAAAAGTAAATACCCAAGATTTTAATCACAAATATATTAATGCTCAAATAGAGCGAATACAAGTCAAATTGTATAATATTATTTTAGTTTTCCAACTTCAAGGTATTGAATGTAGTCTTGATAACATCTTGAATGAATATAAAGGATTAACCCTTAAAAAAGAAGAAAATTTTCTGTCATATTACAAAAAATATTTGGCGAGAATTAAAAAATTGGTCGGCATAGAATTGAAGCAAAACACGTATGATAAATTAGTTTATGTCTGCAATCACTTAGAAATATTTATAAGATGGAATTATAAAAAACAGGATTATCCTTTAAAAGATCTGACTTTACAATTCCTAAAAGATTTTGAATATTATTTAAAAACAGAAAAGAAGCAAAAACAAATTACGATAAACAAAAGTATTCAGATACTCAGAAGGCCGATAAATTGGGCTATATCCGAAGGATATATAGATCGGGATCCATTCATTCTACATAAGTCAAAAACAGTGCGTAAAGAGATTGTATTTCTTTCTTCTGATGAACTCAAAACTCTTGAAGAATTAGTGCTGCCAGAAAAAAGATTACATTTAATTCAAGACCTTTTTATTTTTTGTTGTTACACTGGATTGGCATATAATGAGATGGCTCGTCTCGAAAAGAATAATATCCACTTGGGTTTTGACGGAGGCAACTGGATCCAAATGAAGAGAGAAAAAACACAACGTGAATTATCCATTCCAATTCTTCTAAAAGCACAAGACATAATCAACAAATATGCTTCTACTAATAATCGTGTTTTCCCTCCTTTTAGCAACCAGAAATTCAATGCGTATCTAAAAGAAATTGCAATTATTGCAAAAATTAATAAAAACATATCGCACCATACGGCAAGAAAAACATTTGCATCCACAGTTTTACTCTATAATGATGTTCCAATGGAAATAGTTTCTGAATTATTAGGCCATTCAAAGATGAGCATAACTCAAGAAAGCTATGGTAAAATTGTCCAAAAAAATGTAAGTGAAGCAGTCAAAAAACTAGCTGCAATATTAAAATAATACTTAAAAAAATTTCTTATTGAAATTAAACAAATAATTATTGTAAATTTTTCTTAACCCTATGACAAGATATCGTTTTCAGTGGTCATCCCATTAAACTGAAAGTTAAAATACTTAATAAAAGTCAGAAACTATATAGTTGACCTCGCAATGTCAACGCAACCAAATAAATTTCCAAGCAAAGCGTCCCTTTCAATAAATAAAATTTTATTTTTGTTACATACATTGTTATAAGTTTATAGACCAAAATGAATAAACCATCCAAATACACCGAAGAACTTTTGCACTTTCTAGAAGATGAAGAGAATTATCCTGAAATGATCGATTGGATAGAAGAACAACCAGAACTAGATCAACCAGATA
>ENA-UOWO01001228-UOWO01001228.1-activated-sludge-metagenome-genome-assembly--contig:-NODE-1228-length-34912-cov-34.981926_pt1 | contig 34912 bp, 25 predicted proteins | sample MGYA00238148_ERZ761564 | MGnify/ENA primary metagenome ERZ761564 (study PRJEB28885, sample SAMN05720194) | activated sludge metagenome | isolation source: Anaerobic digester | place: USA...
TGTCCGAGCTGGAGTTCATCGACCGGGAGTACCTCTCGGCATTCGACCGCAGGGACGTGGATTCCGCCCTCGGAATGCAGGAGACCTTCGCGCAGCCCAAGGATGTCGAGTACGAATATCCCCTCTCCCCCGGGGAGTCCGAGGACGGCAAGACCTACCTGAGCCTCAACTGGGCCGTCTCATCGGTTCTCGATCCCGTCGAGTCGATGGCCTTCGAGATACTGGGGCACATGCTGACGGACACCCCGGCCGCTCCGCTGCGGAAAGCGATAGTGGAGTCGGGCATCGGCAAGGACGTGTTCTCTTATTACAACGGCAGTCTTCTACAGGCCCCGTTCGGCGTGGTGGCGAAGAACGCGGAGACAGGGAACAAGGCCGCCTTCGAGAAGCTGATGCTCGACACCCTCTCGGACCTCGCGCAAAAGGGCATCGCCCCGAAGCTCCTCGAGGCCTCGGTCAACGCGATCGAGTTCAGCAAGCGGGAGGCGGATTCAGGAGGCTATCCGGACGGGCTGGAGCCCGTTTCCATCGCCCTGCAGAGCATGATCCACGGGGGTTCGCCCTTCGCTCCGCTCGAGTACGGAAGGATTTTCGACAGCCTCCGGAAGAGCATGGCCGAGGGGTATTTCGAGCGACTCATCGAGGATCGGCTGGTCGGCAACACCCACAGGGCAACCGTAGTCGTCCGGCCCAGGCCGGGTTTGTCCGAGGCCAGGAATGCGGAACTCCGCCGCAGGCTCGACGAGTTCAAGGCGGGCCTCTCCGATACCGAGATCCTCGATCTGGTGGAGCAGACCACAGAGCTGAAGAGGAGACAGGCGGAGCCGGATTCCCCCGAGGATCTCGCGAAGATCCCGTCGCTCACACGGGAGGACATAGGCAGGAAGGCGGAGGAGTTGCCTCTGAGGGAGATCCGCGTGGGCGAGGTTACGATGCTCGCGCACGACCTGTTCACCAAGGGGATCGCCTACATCGACCTGTACTTCGACAGCGGCTCGGTTCCGGAGGAGGATCTGCCCTACCTCGCCCTGCTGACGGACGTCGTCTCCAGAATCGACACCGAACGCTTCAGCTACGGCGATCTCTCCCGGGAGCTGAACCTGCATACCGGCGGAATCGAGCTGGAGGTCCAGGCGCGCCGTAATCTCCGCACCGGGGCGCTCGTGCCCACCCTGACGGTCAAATCCAAGGCCCTGGTGCGGAAGCTGCCCGAACTCGTGGACCTGCTGGGCGAGGTTCTCGTCCGGACCGTCTACGGCAACAGGGCACGCCTGGGCGAGATCGTTCAGGAGACGAAGTCCAGGATGGAGATGGAGCTGAACCTGAGTCCGCACGTAATGGCGAACCGCAGGCTCTTCTCCCACATCTCCGACGCAGGCAGATACATGGAGCTGACCCGCGGGATATCACAGTACCGGGCGATCGCGGAAATGACCGACAACTTCGACTCGAAGGCCGGGGAGATCATGGACGGGCTGGCGCGGACGGCCGCGGCCGTCTTCCGCCGGAACCGGCTCACGCTAAGCGTGACCGCCCCTGGAGAGGACTTGCATGAGGCGGAGAAACTGCTGCCCGGCCTGCTCGAAGGTCTCCCGGTATCCGTGGCCGACAGGGCGGCGATGCGGCCCCTTTCTACCGAACACGCCCCCAACGAGGGATTCACGAATTCCGGGAGCGTTCAGTATGTGGCGAAGGGATACGATCTCAGCATGCTGGGGCATGAATACTGCGGCGCCATGGAGGTCGTCGCAACGATAGCCCGTCTCGACTATCTCTGGAACAGGATCCGCGTGCAGGGCGGGGCATACGGCGCGTTCATAGGCTTCGAGCGCGACGGCAGGTTCTACATGGGCTCCTTCAGGGATCCCAATCTGGAAAGCACTCTCGAGGCCTACGACGGGCTGCCCGATTTCCTGCGTTCACTCGATCCCGGCGAAGACGAACTCACCAAGGCCATCCTCGGAACCATAGCCAAACTGGACAGGCCGCTGACTCAGGCCATGAAGGGCGCCGTCGCAACTGAGCACTGGCTGATGGGAGTGACTTTCGCAGACGTTCAGAGGGTGAGGGACGAGGTGCTGGCGACGGGGGTGGATGATGTGAGGCGGATTGCGGATGTGATCCGCGACGCTCTCGACAGGAACCTCTACTGCGTGATAGGAAACGAGGAGAGGCTCACCCGGAGCCGGAGCCTCTTCAGCGGACTGGAAAAGCTGTTCAGGTAAAACCAGACCAGGGGGTCCGTCTTTCTTCGGAGGGCGGGCCCCGTCTCGATCACCGATCTCATCCGGCCCGCATCGCCTGCCCGAGGGTCAGACCGGGGTTCTCTCCACCTGCTTTTCCTGCTGGTCGCAGCAGTAGAGCTGCCTGAGCACGCACGCGACCTGTTCGTAGATGTCGTGCCTTGCCCATCCCTGCCGTGTATCGACAGCGGACTTGAAGTCGCTGTAGTCGATCTCATCCACGATCCTTGACAGGGCTTCGCCGAAGTCCCTGTCTGGAACCCTCATCCTGTATCTGCAGTCCGCCCGCTCCATGTCGATGACCGGGCCGGCGTTCTTAAGGTAGGTTTTCCTGAGAGCCTCGAGGTCGGCCCGCACTCGACCGCAGACGGTCAGCATGCCTTCCTCGACATCTCCAGGCTTCCGCACTACGCTGAAGCAACCGAAACAGGTCATCAGCCACATGACGATCCTCCCTCAACCCGCCTTGTACGCGGATGTCAACCAAAACCAAGCATTGACATTGCCATGTCTTAATACTCACTGTTTCTTCGTTATCGCGTCTCGACAGCCAGGCTGCTCTCATTCAATAGACACTGAACTCCTCAGTGCTCAATACTTTCTATGTTTTCGTCAGAAGCGCGTGAACGGGAGGTCAGGCGGGATAGACATCGAGGGGATGGACATGGACGATGAAGGACTGTCGATCCTGTTTATTCTGTTGGAGATATCATATGCCGACAGGCGAAATGCCAGCCGCGTTCACGAACCGGAGGCCGGCTTCCGGGTCGACCGGTTTCACGGATGCCTTCCTGGTTTCCACGGCTGATGGCGGAGCCGCCCGCTTCCGGTGCGATCCACTCTGCGGGGCGCCGGCAGTCTGAGAAGCCGTGCAATGCCGTGGGAGGAGCGGAGACGGCGCCGGTGCAGGCAGCAGAAGGAAACGGGTATGATATTGGACCCGCCATTGACGAACCGGAGATCGGAGGGGATTCGATGAAAAAGGACAGATACGGGATCTTCAAGGTGATAGCGACATGCACGAGCTGTGGTAAACCGGTCGTTGTGAACGGCCCGCTTGCAGGCCCGATCTGCCCTTCCTGCCGGAAGACGCTGGACATACCGCCCGATATATGGAAGTCGATATTGGGAAGCTACATAGGGAATTACGGCAGGACCAGCCCGGGCGAGGGCGACGAGGGCACAATCATCAGCGGAGGGCTGACCATCAAATACTCGACCGTCAGACTCCCTCCTCCCGATCCAGCCTGCCCGACCTGCGAGGAGAACTGGGATCTGCTCTCGGTCGAGGACGGTGCGGATCGCAGGATGGTCTGCAGAAAATGCGGCAGGAAGGCGGAGACCTATCCGGCTCCGTCCTGGCTGGGCGAAGTCGTTCCCCAGGCGAAGCAGACCTTCTTCGCCGAGCGCGAGGTGCGCCGGGATGAAAACGACGTGGATGCCGGCATCAAGCCCGTGGCGCTCTCATGCCCGCAGTGCGGGGCGGGGCTGCTCATTACGACGGAATCCGAGAGGCTCATCCCCTGCAAGTACTGCAATGTCGACGTCTATCTGCCCGACGACGTGTGGCTCAGGCTGCACCCCTCGAAGCAGGCAAAGTTCTGGATGGTGCGCTTCAGCGGCTGAAGCCGGCTCGAAGAGTTTCCCATGCAGAGAGGAGATGCGCAGGAAGGGCTGCCTGCACCGCTCACGGGAACGATCTCCCGGACATCCGCGCCCGTGAAGAGCTGAGGAAGCCGTTCAGGAATCTTCATCACTCCCTAACAGGATCCTGCCTTATTCCCGCCAGATCGGACGATCTATCCAGGCCGACGGAACGCCGGCAGAAACGGTGGGAAATGGCAAGAGCAGATCTACATGTCCATTCAGTGTACTCGGAACATCCCTCGGACTGGTTTCTCCAGAAGCTGGGAGCCCGCGAGTCCTATACCGATCCTGAAACGATCTACAGGCTTGCCAGGGAACGCGGAATGGACTTCGTTACGATCACCGATCACAACAGCATCGACGGAATACTGTCGCTCTGCAGGAACCATCCTCTGGACACGTTCACAGGCGTCGAGTTCACGACCTACTTCCCCGAGGACGGCTGCAAGGTGCACGTTCTCGTTTACGGTCTGACCGCCGAACAGTTCGAGGAACTGAACGTACTCCGGCAGGACATATTCAAATTCTCCGACAGGATCAGGGAACTCGGCCTGCCCCACTCGGTGGCCCACGCGACCTATTCGGTGAACGGGATACTCGGGATCAGACACCTCGAAAGACTCCTCCTGCTCTTCGACGTGTTCGAGGGGATCAACGGCGGTCGCAACGCGGCGGGCAACAATGCCTGGAGAACCGTTCTCTCGGGCCTTTCGGAGAAATGGATAGAGGAACTCGAGCGGAGGCACGGGCTGGAGGCCGCAGGTACCAACCGATGGTTCAAGGGCCAGACCGGAGGTTCGGACGATCACGCGGGATTGTACGTAGGGAGGACTTTCACCGTCGCCGAGGCCTCCTCTCCCGCCGAGTTCCTGGAGGCGATACGCTGCAGGAGGACTGCCCCGGGCGGCAGGAGCAACGATTACAAGTCGCTCGTCTTCTCCGTCTACAGGATAGCCTGCGACTACGCCAGGCAGAAGAGGGGCGAATCCAGGGGATTCCTGTCCGCTCTGTCCGACCTGGTCTTCGAGAGGAAGAACCTCAGGATCAGAGACAAGCTCTTCCTGAAGAAGCAATCCGCGACCAAGGGGGGGAAGGCCAGGATATACAGCCTGTTGAACGGTCTTATCGACGATCTGAACAGCAGAGAGGAGATCGGGATAGACGGCAGGCTGGATCTGGTCTACAAGTCGCTCACGGATCTGTCCGACGAGTTCCTCGGCATCCTGGTGAACTCGTTCAAGAGAGACATCGCGGAAGGCGATCTCGCGGGTTTCGCCTCGAGCGTCTCGGCCGCGTTCCCGGGGGTATTCCTGTATCTGCCCTTCTTCACCGCCATACGGGAGATGTTCTCCAACCGCGGGCTCCTGGAGTCGATGAGAGTCGAACTTCCCTCCGAGCCTGGAGCGCCCTCCCGGCGAAAGAGGATTCTCTGGTTCACCGACACGTTCTCCGATCTGAACGGGGTCTCCGTGACCCTCGGGAGGATCGCCTCGCTTGCCGGCCGCCCCGGTGGGGAAGGGCCGGACATCCTCTTCGTCGTATCGCTGGACGGGCAGATTCCGGAAGGAGTCCCCGCGGACAGGGTTATCGATCTCCCTGCGGTGGCGTCCTTCGAACTGCCGGGATACGACAGGTACACGCTGAAAGTCCCGTCCGTACTGAGATCCCTCGACAGAGTGGCCGCCCTCGAGCCCGACGAAATCTACGTCTCCACCCACGGTCCCGTCGGCCTCGTCGGCATCCTGATCGCGAAGCTCATGAGTCTCAGATGTACCGGGTTCTTCCATACCGACTATTCCATGCAGGCGAGCAGGATCATGTCGGACAAGACGGTTACGGCCCTCATCGAGGAGTACACAAAGTGGTTCTACGGGTGCTGCGACGAGGTCAGGGTTCCCACCGACCGGTACATCTCCCTGCTGACCGCCCGTGGATATCAGCTCCGCAAGGTGTCGAGATTCGACCGGGGGATAGACACGCGGGTGTTCGCGCCAGTCATGGAGCCGAGGAGCAGCCTTGCCGGCCGTTTCGGCGTGACCAACGGTCCCGTCCTTCTTTACACAGGCAGGATATCCAGGGAGAAGAACCTCGACCTGGTTCTGTCGGCATACAGGATGATCGTCGGGCGTTTCCCGGACGCGAACCTGCTTCTTGCCGGCGACGGCCCGTATCTCCCCGATCTCGAGGCGGCGGCGAAAGGGCTGGACAGGGTCAGATTCCTCGGCAGGATGAAGAACGAGACGCTGCCCGCCCTCTATACTTTTGCCGATCTTCTGGTCTTTCCCAGCGAGACGGACACGTTCGGAATGACCGTTCTGGAAGCGCAGGCCTGCGGGCTGCCCTGTCTCGTGTCCCGAACCGGAGGACCGGCCGAGATCATCGACGACGCCGTGACGGGATTCGTCATCCCGGATTCGGAACCGACCTCCTGGGCGGAGGCTGTCGTCCGCGTTCTCGACATGAAGAGGCTCAACTATCCGGAGTACAGCGAGATGCGTCACAGGGCGCGCCTGCGGGTGCTCGAAAAGTACGACTGGGACAAGAACTACATCGCCATGTTCGATACACGGGTTCAGACCGGGAGCGCATCCCGCGCAAAGGACGCCTCGTCGCGGCCCATGGAAGAGGCGCTGCTGGCAGGAGCCGGCCGGTAATCCGGGTCTGGCCACGGCTGTAATCTGAAGAGCGCCGCCCGGCCGACGATCCTGAGCAGGTGAAGCGGATTCGGCCGTTGACAACATGACAGTATGATGTCATGATACTGTCATGATAAATGAAGCAGATCACGAAAGATACAGCATAGCAGAGCTTTCAGAGCTTGCAGGCGTCAGTCGGCGCACTGTCAGATTCTATGTCCAGACCAGGCTCATCCCGCCTCCCCTGGGCGCCGGCAGGGGAAGCTACTACACGCGTGCGCACCTCGATGCGATCCTCCAGGCAAGGCGAAGACAGTCGAAGGCGGCTTACGCCCCGCCGGTTCCAACCGCTTCATCCGACGCCGTTCATTTCCAGACCGGAGTTCTGAGGGTGGTGAGATTGTCGGAGGGATACTCCCTGCTGGTGGAGGAGGGCCATGCCGTTCCGCCCGGCGGCGCTCTCTCGATGATCTCCGGCATTCTCGGGCAGTCAGAGGATTCAATCCCCGATGAAGAGGGAGAATGCAGCGATGAGCAGGAAGAGTAGGAATAATCCGAAGGGAAGCGGATACGGGTTGGTGTCCTCCGGGGGGGAGCCCGTCCCGCTCAAGGGAGTTTCCATCGACATCGGAATCCGCGGAGCGGCGGTTCTAACCACCGTTTCCCAGAGGTTCAGGAACGACGAGCAATCGCCGATCGAGGCCCTCTACAGCTTCCCTCTCGAGGAGAACAGCTCCGTCTGCGGCTTCGAGGTCGAGATCGGAGCCCGCAGAATAAAAGGGCGTGTCGAGGAGCGGGAGAAGGCGTTCGAAATCTACGACGAGGCCATGAAGAAGGGCGATTCGGCATTTCTCCTCGATCAGAACCGCCCCGACATCTTCTCCGTCTCCGTCGGCCGTCTGCTTCCCGGCGAGGAGGCCGTCGTCCGAATCACTTACACGGGCCGTACCGAGCGCTTCGACAAGGGGTTCCGGCTCCGTGTCCCCACCACGATCTCACCGCGCTACATCCCGCCCGAGAAGGCGACCGGGATGGATCCGGCCGAGCTGGATGCGATTCTTCCACCCGTTGCGGTGGGCGGTGTGCCATACGGGCTTTCGCTGGCGGTCGACATCGTTGCCGGTTCCGCCATCCGGACGGTCTCCTGTCCGTCGTTCCCGATCAGAGTGTCGATCCAGGGCGAAAAAGCGCAGGTCGGTCTGGCGGTGCGCGAACCCCAGCTCGATCAGGACTTCGTCCTCGAGGTAGAGCTCGCCGAGCCCGGGAAGGCCGGGGCGGCGGTCTGCCGCGACGGCTCGGCCCTCGCGATGATGCTGAGGTTCAGGCCCGTCCTGCCTGCAGCCGCGAAGGAGCCGAGGGACGTCGTCTTCATCGTGGACAGGTCCGGATCGATGTCGGGCGAGAGCTTCGAGGAGGCCAGGTCCGCCCTCCTGCTCTGCCTGAAGTCGCTCGAGGAAGGCGACAGGTTCAATGTCGTCGGGTTCGGCTCCGGGATGGAGGAGATGTTCCCGTCCCCCGTTCCGTACAACCAGGAGAATCTCGACAGGGCCGTCGCCGTTGCCGCCGGATGGAATGCCGACCTCGGCGGAACCGAGATTCTCACGCCGTTGAAGGCGGTTCTGGATAAGGCTGCGGAGGAGAGGATGCTCGAAGTCCTTCTCCTGACCGACGGGGAGGTGGGGAACGAGGCAGACGTGATCGAACTCGCTCGCAGGAATGGAAGTAAGGCGAGAGTGTTCACCTTCGGCATAGGCCGTGGAGCCAGCGGCACTCTCGTGAGAGGGGTCGCGAAGGCGACGGGCGGCACGGCGGAGTTCATCCTCCCCGGCGAGCGGATCGAGCCCAAGGTGATGCGCCAGATAGCCAGGCTCTCGGCTCCCTTCTCCACGGACGCCAGGCTCGACTGGGGCGGGCTCGAACCGACCCTGGCGGTGCCCGAAGAGCTGCCCGCCTTCTGCACCGGAGACGAGATCGACGTCCTCTGCCGGATTCCGCGGCTGGAGAGTACCGTTGTAAAAATCGTCGGGGCCGACGGATCGACGATCGCCGAGTGCCCCGTCGACGCTGCGTTGGAGGTCGCCGATGACCGCACCATCGCCCTGCTGCTCGCCCGTGAGTACATCTCCTCGATAGAGATGAACGGCCTGTCCGGCGGCTCCGCCCAGACGGCCAGGAAGAGGAAGACCGTGGAATCGCTCATCCTCTCCACCGCCCTCGAGTACGGCCTGGTCTCCTCCATGACCAGCTACGTGGCGGTTGAGGAGCGCGAGGGGGAGGACGGAAAGGGCGAAGTCGGCCTGCGAAGAGTTCCCGTCGCCCTGACCAGGGGCTGGGGCGGTACCTCTTCCGGCTTCAGAATCCCCGGTATCGTTCCTCTGTTTGCAATGAGTCGCGGAGTACTCCTGAAGCCCGTCGGGAAGAAGTCCGCAGAATGCCGCAGTGCAATGCCTGCGATGAGTACAGTCGCCTTCGACGACGGAGGATACGACCAGGTTCCGGAGTCGAAGCCTTCGGCCGGCCCCGACCACTTCATGGAACTGGTAGGCCTGCAGCTCGCGGATGGATCATGGAAGCTCGGCGGGGATCTGGCGGCCCTCGCCGGGGTGGACGACCTCGAGGCATTGAAGGCGGGGATTCCGGAATGCCTGCGGGAGGACGAGGTTCTGGCGACGCTGCTGGCTCTGTTCCTGCTCCACAGGGACTTCGCCGGAAGAGCCGACGAGTGGGCGCTCATCGCCGGGAAGGCGTTGAAGTGGCTGGCCGGCCGGGGTGTCCCGAAACCGCCCGATCCTTCCGCCGACATCGAACTCGCCGACTGGCTGAAGTCCGTTTAGCGCCTGCGCGGGCCGGGCGTCGTCGGAACGCCGGCCCGCGTGATCGCTCCCACCATTACCCTGTCCGCAGACGGGTTCGGGGTGTATAGATCGAAAAGGCCGTCGTGGAACGGCCTGAGCGGTCGCAGGATTCCGGCGCTCCGGCCGTAACCGGTATGAACCGCACGGATGCCCGAACCTCGGAGGAGCAGTTGTCAATGAACTTCAGGAAACCGATGGCTGCGGCGTTCGCCGCGATAATCGCCTCCGCGTATGCGGGAGCGGGAGACATCCAACTCATGGAGCCGATGATGGAAAACCCCGGTACTCTCATGGAGGCCCTGCAGGGCCGTTCCTCCTGCCGATCCTTCCTTCCGGATACGCTGTCCACCCGGGAGATGTCGGACCTTCTGTGGGCGGCCTTCGGCATAAACCGGCCGGAGACCGGCGGCCGTACCGCACCCTCTGCGCTGAACCATCAGGAGATGGACATCTACGTCGCGACGGCCGAGGGAACCTACCTCTACGATCCTGCCGCGAACACACTCAGGATGACGGGCTCGACCGACATCCGGGCGCTGACCGGGATGCAGCCGTTCGTCGCGGAGGCGCCGGTGAACCTGGTGCTGGTCGCCGACTTCTCCAGGATGGGATTCAGAGGGCGGGAAGTCGGCGACGACGAAAAACTGTTCTTCGCCGCCTGCGATGCGGGTTTCATCTGCCAGAACGTCTACCTGTACTGCGCGGTGAACGGGCTTGCGGCCGTCGTGCGGGCCGGCATGGACAAGGCGGCTCTCAGGGAGGCGCTCGGACTCCGTCCGGAGCAGCATCTGATCCTCGCACAGACCATAGGCAGGCCGGCGCCGCTCTGAGGCAGCCGGGCCTTCCTGACGGGATCGCCCGTGATGCGTTTCTGATTCCGCCGCCGGACGCGCTCCATGCTCCATCCTGCGTGCGGCATCAATCCACTCCGGGGAGGGCGCATGGATCGCAATGCAATAAGGCCCCCGATGCACATCCCCGGGAGCATCAGGTCATTATCCCAGCAGGCCGAGCTTCCAGTCGTAGTAGCGATTGACCTCGTCGTAGAGAGGATGACTGCCGAGCGAGACCAGGTACTGCCAGGACATGTGCCTGAGTTCCACGCCGTCGTATTTCCCCGGGCGCAATGGTGAGTCTCCGTGCAGACGGAGCTGCACCAGAACGAGCCGGTCCTCCTCTTTCGACATGCGCCCTCCGGAGAGGCTGGACAGGAATCTCAGCTTAGCCCTGACATCCCCGCCTGAAGCTCCGGAATTGTCCGGGTCGAACCAGGAAGCCTCGAAGAAGACCGCAGCATCTCTCGTGATGACGGAGGCATCGGTTTCGAGAGTGCCTTCCACGTCTCCCACACGCCCCAGGGTCTTCCACAGGGACACTTCCACAGGTTCGGAAGGGTTGTAGGAGAGGCCGATCCTCCCAAGCAGCTCCTGAACCCAGAAGGCTCTCTCCCTCGCCCCGGAAGCCGCGACGGTGCCGAACACCGACCACGTGGCGGGATCGACGCATCGGAGCGACTGCATGTCGCTGTAGAAGCCCAGTCCTGCGGATAGCCTGGCCATCTCGTCAGAATCGAAGCCGTCGTCTCGGTCAGACATTGCGATGCGGTTCCGAACCTCGTTCGGCAGGTCGCCACTCCCGGAGGGAACTGCAATGAGGTTGTCCGACACGTCCAGCAGCGCCGTAACTCCGGATCTACTGCGCTCCGCCGCTACTGTCCTGCCGTTCCAGTCGATCAGCTCCATCGGAATCTCCGGGTTTCAGAACCAGTCACTGTCTTTCTAAGCAAGATGCGTACCATTGCAGCAATGATTCCCGGTACATCCAAGCCTGACGGCATGCCCGTCGAAACGGATCAGAGCCAATCGACTGCGCCGTAGGCCTGCCTGGAAGACCGGCTAGCAGAATGCAAGCCGGGTGACGGACCGAGGCTTCCTTCCTTTCTCTTTTATCGGGATTGGTTCTCAACCGGCCTCTGCAGGGGATGACGGACTCGAGCCGGCCTCCTCCGCCGGAGTGACATCCATATCATCGGTCTGTGTGGAACCGGTTCAGGAGGGAGAGACGTGTTTTGCAGGAGGCGGGAGCCTGCAGCGCAGTCCTGCTCGGGGCGGGCCGGGGTGATCGGATCGAAGGGGGCGACTCCGGCTCTCGTGGAGTTGTCGGATGGGCCGCTATTGCGTATTCCTTCGGCAGACAAGGATATTCCCGCTCATTCCGCGGAGATCGCGGATGATCGGAGGGAGGCTGCGTTTGAGCCGGACGCTTGCGATACTGGGCGGAAAACCCCTCTTCGACGAGCCGATGCACGTCGGCCGGCCGAACCTGCCCGACCGCAGGCACTTCGACAAGCTGGTCGATACGATGTTCTCGAACCGGTGGTTCACGAACTACGGCCCGCTCGTGAAGATTCTTCAGGCACGCCTCGAGGAGAGGCTGAGGGTGAAGCACTGCATCCCGATATGCAACGGCACCGTAGCCCTCGAACTCGCCTACAGGGCCGCAGGTTTCCACGGAGAGGTGATAGTGCCCGCCTTCACTTTCGTGGCGACGGCCCACGCCCTCGAGTGGCAGCGCATCAAACCCGTGTTCTGCGACATCCGCGAATCGGACTTCACCCTCGATCCATCCTGCGTCGAGGAGCTGATAACGGACAGAACGACCGGCATAGTGGGGGTCCATGTGTTCGGGAACCCCTGCGATCACCGCTCGATAGCGGAAACAGCCGGGCGTCACGGGCTCGGCGTGGTATATGACGCCGCCCATGCCTTCATGAACGAGACGGACGGCATGTCCGTATGCAGCCTGGGTTCGATGTCGATCCTCAGCTTCCACGCCACCAAGTTCTTCAGCACGTTCGAGGGCGGGGCGATTGTCACGGACGACGACGACCTCGCGGAGAAGATCAGGCTGATGATGAACTTCGGGTTCGCAGGCCGCGAGAAGGACAGGGTGGACTACATCGGCATCAACGGCAAGATGACGGAGATATGCGCTGCCATGGGCCTCGCCATGCTCGAGCAGGTGGACCGTCTCGCGGAAATCAACAGGATCAACTTCGAGGCCTACCTGGAGGCGCTGGAGGGAATCCCGGGAATCGCCTGCCGCACTCCCTCCCCCGCGCTCTCCGCCCGGAACTGGCAGTATGTCGTTGCGACCGTGGACGAGGAGTCGTTCGGTCTCTCCAGAGACAGTCTCGTGGAGGTGCTGGAAGCGGAGAACGTCCTGGCGAGGAAATACTTCTATCCGGGCTGCCACAGGCACGAACCATACTGCAGGACATTCCCCGGATCGGGTCGTGAACTGCCCGTGACGGACAGGCTCTCTGAGATGGTGATGTGCCTCCCTACCGGGGAGGCGGTCACCCCTGCCATGGCGCGGATGATCGGGGACTCGATCCGGCTTGCGGGGGTCCGTGCCGGTGAAGTCCGTGCCGCATTGAAGGAGGGTGGACATGCCTGAGGTTCCAGGATCCGGCAAGACCTACGGCGGTTTCTTCCCGATAGATCTCCCCCGGGCCGAGCCGCCGGCCGGGGGCGCCGTGGCGCACCTCGCCGACGGCCGGAGGTTCTACGACGGCCGCAGCGCGATAGCGGAGCTGATAAGAGCCAACGGGATAGCGGACGTACTGATGCCGGGCTACATCTGCCCGGTGGTCTACAAGGCAGTGGAGAATGCGGGAGCCGCATGGCGGACCTACAAGGTGAACCCGGGCTTCAGGACGGACTGGCTCAACCTCTCCTACACGGCGAAGCAGGGTACGCTGCTGATCGTTCCTGCGTACTTCGGCGTCTATATGCCGGACCTCGACGCACTCGAGGAGATGATGGACATATCGGGCTGCAGGGTGCTTCTGGACTATGCGCAGGCCCTCTACGCCCCGTGCCCCCCGAGGTTCGCCGCCGTCTATTCGCCCAGGAAGTTTCTCGGGGTTCCCGACGGTGGGATACTGGTCGTAGGCGGCGGAAGCCGCCTGAAGGAGCCGCCCGTCCCCCTGCTGAAGGTCGATCAGACCGTATTCGGCGACAGGATGTCCTGCCACGGGATCAGGCTGGAGTATCCCCACGGCGACGCTCTCGACTCGTTCCGGCGTCTCGAGCGCGAAATGCCCCTGGGCCCCTATCGGATGTCCGACCTGGCATCCACGCTGTTCGACGCCTTCGATCACGATTCCGCCTGTGCGGCTCGGCGCGCGAACTACGAAGCCCTGTCGGCGGCTCTTCCCGACGGCCCGCCGCCATGTCCGGGCGTGCCCCTCTGCTTCCCGTTCCCCGTGGAGCCCGACAGCTTCAACTTCTTCAGGCGCAACCTGATTTCCAAGGGAGTCTTCGTCCCGCACTACTGGCCGGACCTGCCCGAGGGGGTAGAGGACCTGGGCAGGACGCTGCTAGCCCTCCCCGTCGATCAGAGGTACACGACGGAAGACATGGCCGCCGTGGCCGCGCTGCTGATGGCTCCTCCCGGCGACCAAGGCATGATGATGTGATCCAGGAGATTCCGGACGCATATGCCATGTCCGCGGATTCCGGCAGGCGGGCCGTTTTCGAGGGAGCAGCCGCATGAATTCCTTCTACTCCGAAGAGGAACTGGGCGGACTGGGGCTGAAGTCCTTCGGCCACGACGTGAAGATCAGCCGGAAGACCTCCATCTACAATCCCGAACGCATCGAGATCGGCAGCCACGTGAGAATCGACGACTTCTGCGTGATCTCCGCCTGCCGGGACGGCTGGGTGAGGATCGGCTCGCACTGCTACATCGGAGCCATGGGATTTATCGAGGCAACATCGGGTTTCGAGATGGAGGACTTCACGACACTCGCCGCCAGGGTGACAGTCTACGGCGGGTCGGATGACTACTCGGGCGACTACCTGACCAATCCATGCGTGCCCGAGAGATTCCGGAACGTAGTGTCGGGCAGGGTGACCCTGGGCGCTCACTCGATAGTCGGTACCTGTTCCGTCGTCCTCCCCGGGGTCACCATAGGAAAAGGTTCCGCCGTAGGAGCATTCAGCCTGGTCACTGCCAGCCTTCCACCCGGCGGCATCTATGTCGGTTCTCCCGCCAGATTCCTGAAGAAGCGTACCGACGAACTGTTCACGCTCGGAGAGGCAGCCCGGCTGGAGATGGATTGACTCTGTAGGTCCGGGACAGAATCAGCCGCCGTATCTCCATCTCAGGAAGTATCGCTCCGCCCCGGGCACTGCGGTCCGGGGGCGCTCCATGCACCTTTCGACGAGCGTGCCGTAGAGGGATTCATCGTGCACTCTGCAGGCCAGGTGGAAGTCCAGGATGCCCTCAGGAGCGAAGGACTTCTTGTAATCGAAGATTCCGTCCTCCCCTCCCGGGCCTCCGCCCAGCAGGAAGCTCTCGTAGCCGGCGTCCCTGGCCCAGAGAACTATCCGGTGCTTGAGCAGGTTGTTGGGCCTGAGCTCGAAGAACTCCTCGCGGGTACCGCCGAGGAACGAGTAGACGGCGGTCGCCGAGGTCAGCACCATCTCGGCGGACACCGTCGTTCCGCCGGCCAGGGCGTAGAACACCCTGCAGCCGTCTCCGAGTCCGCCGGCGAGAGTACGGTAGAATTCGTCCGGAAAGTGGAAGCCCCTGTCCGCGCCCCTGCGGTCCATGGTCGAGGCGTAGATCGACAGGAAATCCCCGAAGTGCGGCCCCAGCGGTTCCTCCTGGATGACCTCGACACCCGAGCGAAGCGCCTTGTTCACGTTCTTCCTGTTGTTGTGCCTGTAGCCCCGCCAGATCTCGTCGTCCGACCTCCGCAGGTCGACGACCACCTGCCTGTTGCCGGTCCGCAGCTCGTAGTGGCGCGAAAGGGCGCTCTCCGATCCCAGAAGGGGATTCAGTCGGATCAGTTCGGCCACGACGCCGGTCCTTGCACAGTGTTCGCCGAAGAGGACAATGAAGTCGTCGAGCAGGTCGTCCCTGCCGGTGTCTCCGTAGATCCCGCCGTAGCCGTAGGCGGTCATGATGTCGCATGAGCCCTCCGGGGCGTGGAGCCAGTCGATCTCCGACAGCATCCTTCTGAAATAGGGATATAGCAGGATGCCTCTGCCGTCGCGGAGAACGGCGCATTCCGGCAGGGCGCCCTGCTCCGTGGCTGCGAATGCGCGGTAGTACGCCGGGTCGGCGAAGGCATCCCTCGAGCGGGGAGGAAGAGCCGCCCAGGCCTTCTCCCATCCCGCTCCGGTATCGTCGAAGACCTCGAATTTCATGTGCACCTCCGCTCCGGGAAGATCGCGAACAGCCGTCTGAATCGCCAGTTTGCCCCGTTCCGGCCTCATGCGTTAGCTTTGAACGGGCTTCGGCACGGTGAATGCGGGATGGAGGACATGAACCGACGCGCCAGAATGCTTGGTGTCCTGCTGCCGGTCGCCGTGTCGGCCGGGCTGCTGCTGATCGTCTACAGACGGGTGGATCCCGGCGCCCTCGTCACCGGTCTCGGCCAGGCCGATCCCGCTTGGACGGTCCTGTATGTCCTCCTCTCATTCGTCGAGCCGGTGCTCAGGGGGCTTCGCTGGTCGCTGCTGATCGGGACCCGCTCTCCCGGGACGGCGATCAGAGGTCTGTTCATATCCAAGGCCGGCAACAATCTCCTGCCTCTTCGCATGGGGGACGCCGTGCGTGCGCAGTTCGTCCGGGACAGGGCCGGGATACCGTACTCCAGGTCGGCCGCCTCGATACTCGCCGAGTCCATCCTCGACCTGGTCCTCCTTGGAGCCATCGTCCTCGTCTTCGGCGTCTTTCTGGCCTCGCGCCGGGGGATGGTCCTGGCAGCCGTGCTGCTCGCCGCGATTCCGGCGCTCGCCCTTCTCGCCATGAAGCTGCCCGGAAGGCTCCCGGCACGCATCCGTCACTCTGCGCCGCTCGTACTGTTCGAAAGGATCTCCGGACACCTGAAGACCATGTACGGAGAAAACGGCAGGAACGCCCTGCTGGCCTCGACCCTGGCCCTCTGGGCGCTCACCCTGTCCACCTCCTACTGCGGCCTGAGGATGTTCCTGCCCTCCGTGCCATTCCTCGGAGTGATCGCCACGACCGTCTTCGTGTACTTCTCCGTCCTGATCCCGTCCGCTCCGGGCTTCATCGGTACGTACCACGCCGCGGTGGCGGGCAGCCTGGCTCTGATGGGCCATGATCTGCGCGACTATGCCGCGGCGCCCATCGCCATCCACCTTCTGCAGTTCATCCCGCAGACCCTTGCAGGGCTCGCCCTTGGGGCGGGATACCTCTTCTCCAACGACTGGGGGAGGGCCTGGGAGGGATTGAAGGCCGCAAGAGCGGGGCTTCTCGGTGGAGGCAGATCGACGTGAGGGTGGCGGTCGCGGGGGGAGGCATCTCGGGTGTCTCGGCCGCCTATTTCCTGCTGCACGAGTGCGTCGACCCGGACCTGGAGGTGCACCTGTTCGAGCGGCGGCACGCCCCCGGGGGGCTCTGTCGGACCGTCGAGATGGACGGGGGGTTCAGGTTCGACTTCGGACCTCACAACATCCATTCCGTCGATCCGTGGTTCGATTCCCTGATGATCGAACTGCTGGGCGACCAGTACAGGGAAAGGCTGTTCAGGGCCAAGGTCCAGTTCGGCGATGGCTTCATCCCCTACCCGATGAAGGGACTGGACATCCTCGGCGGAGTTCCGCCGTGGACCTCTGCGGCATGCGCCGCGAGCTTCGTCTGGAGCAGGATCGAGTCGCTCTTCAGGGAGTGGCGGGACGACAGTTTCGAGGACTTCATACGCAACAGGTTCGGCAGGAAGCTGTACGACATCTACTTCGGCCCCTTCACGGAGAAGACCTGGGGCGTGCCGGGCTCGATGATCTCGGCGGATTTCGGCAGGCAGAGGATCGGTGTCTTCACCCTCTGGGACCTGTTCAAGCGCACCTTCCTGGGCATGAAGCCGAAGTCTATGGAGGCCGGGGAGGACCCGTTCCTCAACTCGAGATGCGTCTATCCCGACCACGGCAGCGGAACCGTCATCGACGCCCTGCTGTCGCCATGCCTCTCGGACCCGAGGTTCACGCTGCATGCGGGCGAACCCGTGACCGGGCTGTCCCGGGACGGCGGCGGAATGAGGGTCTCCACCCCATCCTCGGAATACCGCTTCGACTTAGTGTTTTCCAGCATCTCCCTGACGGAACTCTGCAGAATGCTGGATCTGCCCGACCCCGGCCTGGTTTACATCTCCACACGGTTTCTCCTCGTGACGCTCGACCAGGAAAGTGTCTTCGGCACCACGCCATGGGTCTACTTCGCCGACGACAGGACCGCATTCAATAGAATCAGCGAGCCGAGGAACATGAGCCCGCTCATGTCCCCCGAGGGCAGAACCTCTCTCTGCGTGGAGTTCACCACGACCGGGAAAGACAGGATCGCGTCGGCCGCCGGGGAAGAACTCCTGGAAATGGCCGTCGCGGGCCTGTCCGGGTTCGGCCTGATCCGGCCGGAAGCCGTTCGGGACTGGCGCGTGTTAGACCGGGAGAACACCTATCCGCTGAGGACCATCGACTACAAGGAGGCGACCGCGAAGGCGCTGGCCTCCCTCGAATCCTTCCCGGCGCTCGTAACGCACGGCAGACTCGGCCGCTTCGAGTACTTCAACATGGATCACTGCGTCGCGGACGCGCATAAGGCAGTCGCCTCGATCCTGAAGGAATCCGGGGCCGTGAAACCGGACGACGAATCCGCGCGGGAGCAAAGCCCTGATGCACAGTAAAACTATTAATTCAGAAGTCGATCAGGGGAAGGTCCCCGGTCGCTCTACTGAATCCGGAGGGCCGTTTCCACCAACTGGTAACATTCCCAAGTCAGGTAAATCGTGGCTGACTGGTCCCGCCTTGTGGGTCTTCCTGCTGATCCTGGCTCTGCGCATGGCCTTCGTGATAGTCGTGCCGGGCGGATCGGACGAGGAGACCTGGCTGGGCTGGGTCATGTCTCCCGACTCTAGGGACTATGTGTATCTTGCCGACGACTTCTCCGATGGCCGTCAGGATTCGATCTCGTTCAGGATGCCTCTGTATCCGGCATTCATAGCCCTTACGCAATACCTCCTGGGAAGAAGATGGCTTACAACCCTGCTTCTTCAGCAGATCGCTGTCGCTCTCACTGCAATCGCATGCGGGATCGTGGCTGCCTCCGCCTGCGGAAGACGTGCCGGCCAGGCGGCTTCAATCACTTATCTGATATGTCCCCTCGCACTCATTGAATCGGTCGTCCTTCTGCCGGACATAATGCTGGCGATGGTCGTTTCATGGGCCGGAGTGCTCTGGCTCCGGGCGCTCCGGGCAGCTACCGATAGAGGGCGTATCCTCGATGCGGCTCTGAGCGGTTTTCTCCTGGGAGCCGGCACTCTCGTCAAACCGTCGGTATCCCTGCTTCTGCTGGTCCCACTCGTCCAGCTCGCATTCTCCAAGAAAATCCCGGCTGGGAAGAGACTGCTGACCGGAACCATCCTCGCCATCGCCGCCCTGTGCCCTCCAGGGGCCTGGAGGCTGAACAATCTGATCAGGTTCAACAGCCCGGTCCTTACCACCCAGGACAGCTTCGAGCTGGCCGGGAGGTTCCTCATCCTGTCCGGACAGGAGACGCAGGAAAGCTTCTGGCTGGAGTGCGCGGACAGCCTCGAGTCGTATGTCGTCCAGGAACCCATCGTGTATGAGAACCCTGCCTGTACTGTTGTTCCAGACGGCTGGGCGGGCCTCGGCGGCGGGAGGTTCTGCCCTTCGGTAGACATTGATTCGCGGGACAGCCTGTTCAGGAGTGTCGCGATATCAGCATTGAGGCGGGCTCCGTTGAGGATCGTTATCGGCCACTTCAACAGGTGGCCGTGGTTGTTATCGAATCCGATCGGCGATCTCAGCCGGGCCGGAGGTCATCCGGTCATCCGTGGCGTGGTCCGGGCTGGCAGCATGGCGTTCCAGGTTCTGCTAGCCGTTGGAGCGCTTCTGGCTCTGGTCCAGCGCAGGCTGCGGGGCGAAGCATCCGAACTCCTCTTCTTCTCCATCGCGCTATTCCTGATCGTAGCCGTAGTAACCGGCCCACTTGCAGGCACCAGATACTCACTGCCCTTCTACTGGGCGCTGATATCGGCAGCATCATGCGGCTGGGTCTCGATCCTCTCGAAGACAGCCACCGTACTCGGCAGGCCGGGAGTCTCATTAACAAGGAATTCATGATATACGGAAGGAGATCTTGATGTCAGGAGGCCGGTCCGTCCGAACCCTGGTTCCTCTCTGGATGAAGACCTGCTACAGGTATGCATCCTCCCTGATCAATCCATATCAAAAGAGGATTGACAGAGGAGAGTACAGGAGGACGACTGCGCTTCTCGCGAAGACCAGCAGCTTCGATCCGGAGCAGCTCACCGGCTACCAGGCGGCGGAGCTCCGCAGGTTGGTCAACCACTGCTTCGAGAGCGTCCCGTACTACCGAAGGCTGTTCCGGGAGATTGGCATCGACCCCGGAGACGTGTCCAGTCCCGCCGATCTGGTCCGCATCCCTCTCCTTGACAAGGAGAGAGTGAGGGAAATCCTCCCGGAACTCCTGTCTGAGAGGTTCACTCCGAAGCAGCGCCACTTCGAATCCACCGGAGGTACGAGCGGAACCCCTCTTCTGTTCTACAGCCGGAAAGGCTACTCGAGTCAGCGGGAGGTTGCGTTCTGGCACGACCTGGCCGGCCGCACCGGCTACAGGCCGGGCAACAGGCTGGCCGTTCTCCGTAACGATGCGCTGCCGGGAAAGCATCTCTTCGTCTATAATCCGCGCATTTGCCAGCTCATCCTCGATCCGTTCAAGCTCAATCCGGGCAATGTCGGCCGCTACATCGAAGCGATGAGATCATACGGCACAAGGTTCCTGCATACCTACCCATCGGGAGCCACGGTACTCCTGAAGTTCGCAGCGGAAGCGGGGATTGATGCATGGGGCATACTGAAGGCCGTTCTCTGCGCATCCGAGAACGTCTATGAAGGTCAGCGCGAATTTATCGAGGAGAGAACCGGCGCAAGGTTCTTCAGTTTTTATGGTCACAGCGAGAAGCTGGTGCTCGCCGGCGAATGCGAGTATTCGACCGGCTATCACTCGTATCCGGAATATGGGATACTCGAACTGGTCGACGGGGCGGGCAGGCCTGTGACCTCGCCCGGGATACGGGGCGAGATCGTGGGGACCGGCTTCAACAATCCGGTTATGCCACTACTGCGGTACCGGACCGGTGACTTCGCGGAATGGGCGGCCGATCAGGATTGCCCTTGCGGCAGACACCACCCGATCATGATCGATGTCGCGGGAAGATGGCTCCAGGAGATGGTTCTCGGGCGCAGCGGTGCACGCATTTCAATAACAAGCATCAATATGCATACCGACGCCTTCAATAGGGTGCGGAAGTTCCAGTTCGTGCAGAAGGAGCGGGGGAAGCTGATTCTCAACATAATGAAGAACGACGATTTCACGGAGAGCGATGCCGCCGCGATCAGGTCGGCGATCCTCGGCAAGGTGAAGGGAGAACTCGATCTCGAACTCGATTTCGTGGACGGGATTCCGACCACCGGCCGGGGTAAGCACAGATTCCTGATACAGGAGCTGCCCATGGAAGAGACGGGCTCCAGATGAATGGTCGAAACTCGTACACACCCGGCGCAACTGGAGATGGTTCAGCCGTAGTAATTACCGGTGGCCCTGGAGTGGCCTATCCCGAAACCCCGCCGTACTCCCCGTCCGAATGCTACCCGGAGTACCCTTTCCATGCTCATCCTCTGTCAGGCGCGAACACGGTCTATGCCGCCTTGCGCGAGAGTCTGCGCCTGCTGGGCCTTGATCCGGATAACTACGGAAAACCTAACTGGAATCCTCTCGGATGCCTGATCCATCCCGGCGACAGGGTGCTTGTGAAACCCAACGCCGTATTGCACAGGAACCTTTCTGGTGCCGATCCGTTTTCCGTAGTCACTCATCCCTCCGTGATCCGCGCAGTACTCGACTACGCCTGGATCGCTCTCCGGGGGGAGGGTTCTCTCACGATAGCGGATTCACCCCAGTTCGACTCCGATTTCGACCGATACTACGAGCTGATGCAGTTCGAGTCTCTGAAGAATTTCTACAAGGATACCGCGGGAATTGATGTAGGAGTTTACGACCTCAGGCGGATGACTGCGGTTTTCGATTCCGACAAGGGCTTCTTTCCTGCATCTGCTGTTTCGAGGGAGGACGGTGATCCCAAGGGCTACTCCATCATCGACCTGGCGGAAGCGAGCCTCCTGTACGAGCTGCCTCACCTGGACAGGCTGTATGGGGCTGACTACGACTGCAACTTCACTCGTGCGCATCATTCCGGCCGCAGGCATGAGTACTGCGTAGCCAGAACCTTTCTCGATTCGGAAGTCGTCTTAAGCATCCCGAAGCTAAAGATTCACCGCAAGGTTGGTGTCACTCTCAACATCAAGGGTCTCGTCGGAATCAACGGCGACAAGAACTATCTGGCCCACTACCGAGTCGGGTGTCCCAGAAACGGTGGCGACGAGTACCCGGATTCGGTAACCCGGCTCAGGAAGGTTTCCAGATCGGTCCGGAGGAGGATGAGCGATACGCTGCTGGCGCCCCGAAGATCCGCCCTGGAATGGGTCTACCTCGTCTTCTCGAGGCTCAGATCGACCGCCGGCCGCCTCGCCAGGGCGCTCGGGATCATGAAGCCTCCCGCATCCTCCGATGGCATAGATACCGGAGACTGGATCGGCAACGACACCGCATGGAGGATGGCGGCAGATCTTCTCAGGATAGCGATGTACGCTGCACCGGACGGATCCATCAGACCCGATCCACAGAGGCGTTTCTTCTCAGTCGTCGACGGGATCGTCGCCGGGGAGGGAGAGGGACCGCTGTTGCCGACTCCGCGCCAGGAAGGCATTCTCATAGCTGGTTTCGATCCGGTGGCTGTGGACATCACGGCCGCGGAATACATGGGTCTGCCGCATCTGGAGATACCTCTGCTGCGTCATTTCTCAACGGGCGGAGCCAGGTGGTCGGGATACCCCGGAGACGATGCCCTGAGAATCCTGTCACCCGGCCGGACGGAATGGACTGGGCTATCGGATCTGGAACGCGCGGCTCCACGGTTCGAGCTGCCGCTTGGCTGGCGATCAGTCTGGCTGGGAGAGGAGTTTCGAAGCGAGGATCGAGAAGGTCCCGTTCATCAGCAGGAATGATCCCACCAGCACCCATGCCGCTACAGTCGCGCCGTACCTCGGCGTGAGAAGAATCTGCCCTGCAGTATTAACGAGGGCCATGGATGCACCCGCGATCGCTATCGTCCGATACCGGCCCTCCGCGAACAGGACATTCACCGGAGGGGACAGCAGCGTGCTAATCGCCGTGCCCACGAGCAGTATCCGCAGGATCGGCGTGGCTTCGATATAGCGGTTCCCGGCGATCACTCCCAGGATGATCCCGGCAAGGGGGATGAATGCGGCGATTACGGCAGCGCCTAGTGCGGTGAATTTGAAGATCCTTCCATATCGGGATCGCATCTCAGCCCGTGACCTGCACGCGGAGAACTCCGGCAGCAGGACGACGTTGATGGCGTTGGTGAGCATCAGGGACACCAGGTAGATCTTCATCGCGAGGGCGTACGCCCCCAGCTCCTCGAGCGACCTGGTGCGGGTCATCACCAGGAGATGAACCTGCGATGCCAGCCAGAGGGAGATGGAATAGAGGAGCAGCCAGGAATAACCTCTGTCAGGCAGAGTTTCAGCATGAATGTCGTCCTCCTCATGCGTTTTCAGCCTCGAGGCGAAAGCGGGCATGAGAAGAGCGATTCCGGATACTACTACGGGGATGACGACATAGAGGGTTCCGAGCAGCAGCACTCCCCTGCGCAGGACGAGAATTACCACCAGGGCGGCGATAAAGAAGAGCCCCGAGTTGACGACGTTGAAGACAGCGTCCTTGAAGAAAAGCTTGAAAGCGTGGTAGAGGGAAGATCTGTACGCCACCAGGATATATGAGATGACGCCTACTGCCGAGAGCCTGACAAAAGGCACCAGCTCGGGCTTGGAGAAGAACCAGCCTGCAACGAAGGGCGCACCGATGAGCAGAGCCGCTCCGACAGCGAGACCGTAGATCATCTCGATCACAAAGATGGTACGGGCAGCTTTTTTAGCAGCGCTGGAACCGCTTCCCCTCGCCACGCTCCTGACAAGCCACCAGTTGAGACCGTTGGCCACCGCTCCGGAACAGAATCCGTTGACAGTATCGATTACAGAGAAGCAGCCGAACTCTTCCGGAGCGAAGTACTGGACCATGAGCCACATCGTAGCGAATGAAAGCGCCTTCGATATCACCGACCCGGCGAGTACCGTTCCGGTCCGCCTGGAGATGCTGCCCGGTCTGATCAGCCGGGAGATGAATCCGGGTGTTCTCAGATAGGTTCCACCCTTCGAGTAATGCTGCACGAACAGACCCATGGCCCGAGATAGTACGCGCAGACGCTGATGTTCGGCAGGACTATATTCGACGAATGCTCTGCCTGTCACTCAAAACAGCAGGAGATACCGTCGGCGTCAGCAGCCCGGAGGATTTCGAGGCGGCTACCGGCGACGGTTCATGCACTCCCACCCGAATCCGCAGGGTCATGAAATGAACGGCAGGCTGGTGATCGCCATCCTGATGTTCACTCTGGCCTTCTCGCTCATCTTCGGTCCCGTCGGGCTGTCCCTCGGGGCGATAGCCGTGTTACTGGTCGTACCCTTCAGTTACAGGATCAACGCCCTGATCCTATTCGCCCTGCTTCCCCTCGGTCCCGGCTTTCCCGTGGCCGGACTCCGTGTGACGCTGTTTGAACTGTTCTCCCCCGTGGTGTTTCTAGAGAGTCTCCTCACATCGAAAATGGGTATCGAAGGCCCCAGGTGGACCCGAACCTCCAGAAACACGATATGGGGGCTCATCATCATGATCTTCTGCCTCCTGCTGAGCTTCGTGCGGAATCCTGCCGGGACGGCCAATCTGTTCGGGGGGGTCGGTGAAGGGTACGGTGCCAGAGCATATTATCAGGCATTTGTCTGCATCCTCGCATTCCTGGTCATCTTCCGGGCCGTCTCATTAGGCCTCATCGACGGCCGGAGAATGGTTTCCTCCATCGCATGGCTCTGCGTGGCGGTAGGGCTGCTTCGGATAGCCAACTACCTGGGCATCGTGCCTTACGTGCCTTTCTTCGAGGGGAACCTCCGATACATGTCGTTCGAGGGCGGTTTCACGGCAGCCCTCTCGGTCACGAAGCGAGTCGGCGGACTCGACCAGGCCGGAGGCTACGGATTCATCGCAGCCTATACGGGCTGGGTAATGCACAGGAAGAGGGTCATGCTGATAATGGCTCTCGTCAGCGTCATGATAGCCATCTATGGAGGTGGGCGTAGCATATTTGTGGGGTGCTCCCTTGCGATACTCCTCGATATGGCGGGCGGGGGATTGAAAAGGGTGATCCGCATCGTCCCGGTCATAGGAATCATCTATTTTCTGCTCACCGGCCTTCAGGTCCAGGGTCAGACCGTGGCGAACCCCCAGTTCAGGCGCCTAGAGAAGATACTCACTGGAACCAGGCAGCTCGAAGAGGACACTTACCGCCTGGAAGGCTTCAGCGCACTGGTGGAACAATGGAGGGAGAATCCGTTCATAGGCAGCGGTATAGCTTCTCCGACCCGGGGGAATGTTGCCACGATCTCCAGCTTCGGGGGACACGGCGCCTTCATATCGGTGATCGGGCTCTTCGGCCTGCCGGGCATCGCGTTTCTCGCCCTGTTCGTCTTCACCCCCCTGATCAGGGGGGTTAGGCAGCTCTTGCAGAGTCGCCCATGCTCCGACTCATCAGCCGCTCTGATCATGAGATTCGCCTCGCTCCTTATGGTAGTGGAGGCCGTAGGAATGATAGCCGGAGGAAACGGATACGCAGATGCGCATCTCTATGCCTCGGTCGCACTTCTCGCGGGGTCGGAGCTGTTCGTTATTCCGTCGAAGTCCTCCTCGATGCGGGAGGGATCGTTGCAAAGCCCGGTGTCGGCCGTCTGATGATCATGCGCAAGATCAGGGGCGGCATCCGTTATGCACGCGAGACGCTCCGGTGGCTTTCCTTCAGGCGTTTCTGCAGAGTCCTCCGGAACTCCGGAGTTCGTCTCACCAGGCTCGACTATCTTCCTGAGGGCTATCTCGCTTTGCTCGGCGAGGCATCCGGACCCGCAGATTCCGATACCTTACGATTCGGCCCTTCGTCATGGGGAAAGGACGCCGTCTCCGGCCATTGCTTCCCGCGCATCCCCTCGCCGTTCATCAGGCTCGAGTACGGCAGGGGTTTCGATCCTAAAAGCCCCTGGGCGGCCTCGTCGTTCCAGTGGGCTGTACGACAGTCCGCCTCAGCCCCTGAAGATCGTGTCGAGTTCGAAAGATGGGCCGTGCTGGCATCCGGCTGGATCGCGAGGAATCCTGCCGGGATCGGGATCGACTGGATCTCGCCTATGGAATGTTCGCGCAGGGTGGTAAACCTGTCCCTGGCGGCCTCCTCCTGGTGGCCTCTGCTGCAGTCCGACGACTCGCTGAACGCAATCCTCGCCCGATCCATCGTCGAACACGCCGAATTCATCTCCCGGAATCCCGAAGTGAAGCCCGGCGGTCTCACCACGAACCACACTACGGCGAACTACTGCGGTCTGCTCGCCTGCGCGCTCTCCGTCCCGGGGTTCCACAGATCGTCCCCGTGGGTGCATCAGGCCGCCGAAGGGCTCGAGTCCTGCATCGCCAGGCAGGTGGGGCGCGAGGGTATGTCCTTCGAAGGATCGATTCCTTACTCGTTCCTAGTGCTCGACATCTTCGCCCACGGCGCGCTGCTCATGCGCAGGGCCGGCATTCCTCCCTCTTCGGAGTACCTTGGGCTTCTTCGCGGGCTGTTCGACTTCATTCTCGACGTCGCCGACTCGAAGGGGAACCTTCCTCAGGTGGGCGACGACGACTCAGGAGAATGGGTGACTCCGCGGTCGTCCGGCATGGTTCCGATGCTGGCATGCCTGTACGAAGCGATCTACGGCGTCCGGCCCGGACCCGTGCCGGCGTTCCGCATAAGGGGCGAGTCCGGGATCGTGACCATCCGGAGAGGAGGATTCGAGGCTCTAGTCGCGGCATGTCCCGTCGGCCAGGAGGGGCTGGGGGGGCATAATCACGAGGATCTCCTCCAGCTATGCCTTGCTTATCGCGGGATACCCGTGGTGGTCGATCCCGGAACGGGTTCCTACAACAGGGATCTGGAACAGCGGAGTCTTTTCCGGTCGATGCATGTCCACAACGGTCCCGTTCCGGACGGCGCCACCCATTACTACGAGTTCCCGGTCGGAGCCCCCTTCGATCTTCTCTCGGCGAAACCCGTCTCGACCTCACTGGAGGCCTCGGATGCCCCCGGTCGGACCGGGGCCGTGATACGGGCCACGGTCGATGGCAGGACTCTTGCCAGGATCGTGCGTCTCGATGGAGACTCGATAGAGGTCAGGGATTCCGTGGAGTCCAGGAGTGCCGGAACGTGCGGCTTCGACGTGAAGCTGACCATCGATCCCAGGTGGACTCTGCGGCCCTCCGGTGCCGGCCGTCTGACTCTGGTCTCCAGTGGGGCGGAGCTGGAGTTCCAGGCCGGCGTTCCAGTCCATATCGTGAAAGGACTATACTCTCCGCGCTACGACGTGATCGTCGAAGCCGACATGATCATCATGCACGCAGAACCCGGCGGGGGACTGCTCTTCAGGATCGTGGAACGCGGTCCGACGAGGACGGGATGACGGGTTCAAAGCAGGCGGTCGTATGCATAGGCGGATTCTGGGACGGGTTCTCCTCCAGGAGACAGCACTTCATGCAACGCTTCGCGGAGATGGGAGTGAGAATCCTGTTCGTCGAGCCTTCGCAGTCCTGGAGGGCGGCCTTCTCAAGCGCGAGGCGGAGTCCGCTCCTCTTCCCGCGCTTCCGGAGGGTGCTTCCCAACCTGGACGTGCTCTCACCCACGATAGCGCTCCCGCTTCGGCACAACAGGCTGATAAGTCTGTTGAATCATGCCGCGTGGTCGAACCAGATACGGAGGGCTCTGTCCCGTGACGGACTGGAGCCCGGAGTGATGTGGATCTACGATCCCAGGTACGCCGACGCCGTTCGTACGATCCGACCGCGCAGCATCGTCTTCGACATGGTAGACGACTACATGCCCGACGAGTACGGCGGCTGGAGGGTCCGCCGCGGCACCCGGTGGCTGCTCGAACACTCGGATGTCTGCGTCTTCACGACACCCGTGCTGGCGGGCAAGTATGCTTCCATGACGAGATCCCACCTCGTCATCCCCAATGGTTTCGATCCTGAAAGGTTCAACCGCGCGGATACGGACAGGCCCGATGACTGGCCGGATGTGTCCGGCCCGGTCCTCGGCTTCGTAGGAACCCTCTTTCGCCATATCGACTTCGACTGCCTGTCCGACGCGGCGGCTCTCGCCCGGGCTCGAGGCGGAGTTCTGCTGGTGATCGGGGGAGCCGAACCGAGCGGCAGGGAGGGAGCGCGGAAGGTGGCGGACGCCGGTGGAATCATGCTCGGCCCAAGGCCGCACATGGAACTTCGCCGGTACATTCAACGGTTCTCCCTCTGCCTGGCGCCCTTCGTCCGTAACGACGTTGCCGCCAGCGTCAGCCCGCTCAAGGTCTACGAGTACATGGCCTGCGGCAGACCGGTGTTCGCAACCGGTCTTCGCAGCCTCGATAGCGACCCGATCGGAGCATTCGTATACCGTGGAGAGGAGATGCGGCTCGAAGAGGCTCTCGACATGGCTCTGGCCCTCGGGGCCGACGATTTCGCCGCTCTGGCCTCCTCGGCCTCCCAGGCGACCTGGGACAGGCGCTTCGAGAGCCTGCAGGAGGGGCTGAGGAGGCTTGGAGCGACTCCAGGCACATGGAACAGCGAATGAGAATCCTCCTTGTCGATGACACCCTCAATGTCGGAGGCAAGGAGCGGCTTGTCCTGACCGCCCTGAAATGCCTCCCCAGAGACAGGATGAGTGTCCACCTCTGTCTTACGGGTGGCCCGGGTGAGCTGGGCGAGGAGGCTCTGAGCCTTGCCGACGGCAGCCTCGTGTGCAACCGCAGGAGCCCGTTCTCGCTCTCGACGGTCCTGGCTGTCAGACGATACATCCTGTCCGAGAGGATCGATCTCCTGCACTGCAACGGCACCGTAGACCTGCTGCACGCCCTGGCCGCTTCCGCAGGAACGGGCGCGAAGCTCGTGTGCTCAGTTCATGGATATGCCTCGGGAGTGCACCTCCATCTGGGAAGACTCCTGCTGAAGAAGTGCGATGCAGTCCTCCCGGTCAGCGACTCGCTGCTCACGGATCTGAAGAGGGACGGTTACAGGGCACGCCTATTCGCTGTGATCCCGAACTGCTACGACCCTGTTTTCGCGACCTGGCCTGTCCCGTCTTCCTCCTCGCCGGCAGGAAGGCTGAGGCTGATATGCGTGAGCCGTTTCGACGCCTCGAAGGACCAGATCACTCTGGTCAGGGCTCTGCGGGCCGTTGTCGAGACCGGAAGAGATGTGACGTTGGACTTCGCGGGAAGCGGCCCGGAGAGATTCGTGGGGCCGGTTCGGGAAGCCGTCTCGGAGGCCGCTCTTGCCGAAAGGGTGAGGTTCCTGGGAACATGCGGCGACATACCGGCTCTGCTCCGGGGTTACGATGCCTTCATAATGTCGAGTTTTGCCGAATCCTTCGGCATAGCCGCGGTGGAGGCGATGGCGAGCGGACTGCCCGTGATCCTGTCCGATATTCCCCCCTTCAGAGAGATCCTGCGCGACGGCGGGGACGGTCTCCTCTTCGCACCGGGCTCGCCCGCGGCAGCCGCCTCCTGCATCTCCAGGCTCTGTGACGACCCGGAGATGAGATCCCTTCTGGCCTCGAAGTCCATCGAGAGGTCGAAGACCTACTCGCCGGAGGCATACGCCATGAGGCTTACCGGTCTCTATTCCCGTCTTCTGGAAGGAGACCCCACACCAAGGACCGGAAGGCGCTCATGAGAGGGCGGAAGACCGGTCTTCTCGCGATGGTGCCTCAGACGCCCCCCCACGGGGGGGTGGCCGGGCAGGCCGCTGTTCTGCTGGAAAGCCGGGCGTTCCAGGAGACCTTCTTAATCAGGACGATAAGAACCAATTCGAAAAGGAGGACGGAGAACCCCGACGGAAAAGTGATGGACTGCAGGAGTCTGTGCAAGGCCTTCGACCTCGCGTTGGCAGCTTTCAGAGCCGTACTGGCCGGAGGGTATTCTGCTGTCTACTGCGTCGTGAACGGAGACATATCCTTCATCTGGATAGTCCTCTGCGCCCTGTTCGCAGCCCGGCTCCGCAGATGCCCTCTGATCCTCCATGTCCACGCATCCCGCAACGGGTTCTGGGAATGGCAGAAGAGATCAGGCGCGGAACGGAGGGCGTCCGAAGGCCGGCTGCGGAGGATCGCTGGCGGCATCGGCGACGGGCTTGTCGCGTGGCTCTCGCGAAGAGCGGACAGGGTCATCCATCTGACCCAAGGGATCGACAGCCATTATGCGGCTCGCGGTTGGCGGCCGGCCGATCTCGTGCTGCCGAACAGCTCAGAGCTGCCGTCATCGATCGATACCTTTGGGAGAGAACCCAAATCCATGCTATTTCTGGGGCGTCTTTCGCAGGACAAGGGTTTCTTCGATCTGCTCGACGCACTGGCCCGCCTCGACCGGGAGGCGGTCGGATGGAAGCTCCATGCCGCCGGAACCGTGCCCGCCGGGGAGGATCCGGGCGAGATAGACATGGCGATCGCCTCCAGGGGCCTGGGCGACAGAGTCGTCCTGCACGGCCATGTCGGTGGAGCAGACAAGGACGCCCTCCTGGCAGGAAGCTCGATCCTCGTCCATCCGACCCGCCGCGACGTCTTCCCCATGGCCGTGGTCGAGGCGATGGGCTATGGAATGGCTGTCATCGCCACCGGAGTAGGGGAGATTCCGGAGATTCCCCCGGATAGAGGCTGGGTCGAGGCCACTGCAGGAGATCCGGCTTCCATAGGGGAAGCCATCTCGGGTCTCCTCTCCGATCCGGCCGTGGTCGCGGAAATGGGCGCCGCGAACCGTGGGAAGGCCCTGGAGGAGTACGAAATCGGGTTAAACTCGCTGAAGGTGGTCGAACTGATAATCGATGCCGTGCATGAGGCAGGAAGGTGAACACCTCCCCTCCCATCGTCAGCATTCGCAGCCTCGGGCGCTACGACCCGGCAGAGGAGGCCGCCGGATATGTTCTCTCCGGGCTGCCTGGGGCGAGAGACGTCGAATCCATGCCAGAGTCCTGGAAGGTTGTCGAACTGCTCCTGAGGGAAACTCTCGCTCCGCTCGGAGCGGCTCCCGGTGAAAACCCCCTCTCCACGGTTGCGCCCCGCGGCGGGACGATCGCCGTGAAACCGAACTTCGTGAGGCACTTCAATGAATGCCCTTCTGCCGGACCCGAGGCGGTCGTCACATCCTGGACCGTTCTGTACCCGCTGATAGACATGGCTCTGGACTGCGTCGGCAGAGAAGGAAGAGTCGTGCTGGCGGATGCGCCCATGCACGACTGCGTTCCGGAGAGGATACTCGAACGCGGCTGCTTTCGAGACGTGGTCGCGCACTATGCCCGCGCGGGCTACGATCTCTGTTTCATCGACCTGAGACAGGAGAGCTGGCGGGTGACTGAGGGGGTTATCCGCGACAGGGTGCAGCTCGCCGGTGATCCTGCCGGATATGTCGTCTGCGATCTGGGTACGGACAGTGAATTCGAGGGGCTCGGAAAGGCACTCAAAAGACTGCGCGGGACGAGTTTCGACGATGCGGACACCCGGAGTCACCATACTCCGGGCAGGCACGAGTATCTCATCTCGAAAACCATTCTGTTAGCCGATCTAATCCTGAATGTGGCGAGGCTCAAGACCCACGGGAAGATAGGCATCACAGCCGCCACCAAGAACATCGTGGGCATCAACGGAAACAAGAACTGGCTCCCGCACTGGAGATCCGGCTTCCCACGCTACGGGGGGGACCAGTACTCTTCGATGACCGTTGGAAGGCTGTTCCGCTATATCGTGCTCTCGGCCCTGTGGCCGTTTCTCCGGAACGGATTCGTTGCACGGATCGTCTCGTGCATCCTTGGAGCCGTCCATCGAACGGGGATCAGGGGGCTCGCGGGAGGAGGCGCCTGGCATGGCAACGACACAACCTGGAGGATGGTCTGCGATCTCAACAAGGCACTCGTCTACTGCGACAGCACCGGAAAGGTGCATCCGGAGAGGATGACACGGAGTATCCTCCACATCGTGGACGCTGTCGAGGCGGGCCAGGGAGAGGGACCCCTCGGACCCGAGCCGGTTCGGGTTGGATTCATCGGCTGTTCCACGGACCCTGTCATGCTGGATGCAGCCTGCATGAGGCTGGTCGGCATCGATCCATCACTCGTACCGTATATGGTCAGGGCCTCCCGGGTGACTAGGCTCCCTTTCACCCGGTCAGGTGGCGGATCATCCATGATCTCGATCGACGGGAGTTTTTCCCAGCCCGATGGTATTGTATCAAGGGCCAGATTGAGTCCCCCCTCGGGCTGGCATGAAATGTTCGCGGGGGAAGGGGATTCGGATTGACTGAGCAGAAGGGGTTCGAGATACGGATCCCTCACCCAGGCTGTTCCGGCAGGGGGGCGGATCGGGCGAACCCGGCCATGGAGCATGTCGGAATCCCACCCGAAAAACTCCCCGGCTTCATGGAGATCAAGGCCGACGGAAGCCTGATCGTCCGCCGTGACCGGATGGGTTTGAACACCCTCAGATTCGCGCAGACTGAAGAGAACAGCCTGCTCTTCTCGGATTCGATGCTTCTGCTGGCTGGACGGCTGGGGCGGGTGACGCTGGACAGGACCAGCCTCTGCGAGCATCTGACCTACAGATACGTGTCCGGGACAAGGACTCTGTTCAGGGAAATCTCGTCTGTCCCGGCCGGATACAGGGTCGTCTTCTCCCCGGATGGCGGATCAGGCTGGTTCAGCCGCCTGGAGAGGGATTCCGCTTTCGACTGGGGTGCGCAGAACCGCCCTGCAGCTTTCGATACCAGCCGGGCTTTCGAGGCCCTTTTCACCGAAACCGTTGGACGTCTCTCCGAGGGCTGTGGATACATCTTCTTCAGCGGTGGGCTGGATTCGGCCTTGGTGGCGTCTGCCTGTCCGGAGGCCCCCAGGGCTATCACGGCCGGAACCGAGGAGAAGGCTTTCGACGAATGCCCGCGAGCCGAACTGGCTGCCGGGCAGATGGGGCTACGCTGGGCGGGAGCCAGGATGTCAGGGAAGGCTTTCCTGGAAACGATGCGGAGAGCGGTTTCGGCGAGCTACGGCACGCTTCCCGTTGAGCAGCTCGTCTCATACCTGATGCTCCTCGATCGCTTCGCCCCTGAAGGTCCGATCCTGTCCGGCTACGGAGCGGACTTCCTGTTCGGGGAGGGCCAGCGTAAATACTGGACTGTCCTCAAGCTTAGTAAGATCTTGGGAGCCATCTCTATGAAGCTATGCCTCGACCTCTACGGTATGTCCGGGCAGAGACAGCGCCAGCAGGCCAGGACCGCCGGCCTGTTCCTGAAACGCAGGACAGATGGCGACACATGGGTGGATATGATGCCGGTGCTGGACCCCCCGTGCGATCCGGCAATCGCACGCACGGCACTGGGTCTGGAAACTCTTCCGGATTACCACGAACACCGACGGAGGATGCTCGTTGACGAGATGCCCCCGCACCTGACCCAGAAGGTGTTCGTTACCTACAGCAATCTGATTGCGGACACGGTATCGAGCTGGTCCAGAATGCTTTCGGCAGCGGGCTGCGAACTGCGCCTCCCGTTCCTCTCGGACGAGATGATCGATTTCGTATGCGGGCTGGATCCGAGGAGCTATCTCAGGGTTTTTTCCGGGAAACCTGTCATAAGGGATCTTGCGGTAAGAAGGCTTCCCCCGGGGATCCTCCGCCTTCCGAAGATGAGTGGAACCCTCCCGGTGTGGAAATGGATCTCCACCCCCGGAGGAGGATTCGAAGACCTGCTTGAAAGTCTCGGGAATAGGGGAATCGTCGATCTCGCACCTCTAAGGGATAGTATCAGGGAATACGAGCGCTACGGGTATCTCCCCCTGTGGGCGGCTGTCAACCTGGAGCTGCTCCTGGAGGAGCTGGAACAGGCCGGCGTCCGGGTGGAGGGCCCTTGATGCAGGTCGCCTTCGTGGGCGATCTCGGTCTCTCTTCACGGCTACTTGCCGATCCGGAGTCGCGCATCTCGCCTGGACTGGTGCAGATCCTCCGTTCCTGCGACATGGCAGTGGCCAACCTCGAACTCCCCATACGAGTGGAAGGAGCTTCCACCGCTCCCTACTCACATCCCTCCCTTGCCGGCAGGCTAGAGGCGTGGCCCCTGGTGACCGGAGCTGGTTTCGGGGCTCTCTGCCTCGCGTCCAACCACTGCATGGACTCCGGCAGGAAGGGACTCGCATTCACCAGATACCTCGCCTCCAGAAGCGGAATCCTGGCGTTCGGCGCCGGGCTAGACGAAACCGAAGCCCGCCGGACGGTGATTGCGGAAGTGGCCGGAAGGAGGCTGGGGCTGCTCGGATACTGCAAGAAGGGCCCGTTCACGGCTTCCGGGACGAAGGCGGGAGCGGCGCTCCTGTCGGCCGGCAACATGCGGGCGGACATCCCGGAGGCCCGGAGAATGTGCGATGTGCTGGTGGTTTCGATGCACGAGGGCATGGAATTCGTGGAGGAGGTACATCCTGACGTGGCCAGGCTGGCCAGGCTGGCTGTAGACCTCGGGGCCGACTGCGTGATCGGGCATCATCCCCATGTCGTCCAACCTGTGGAGATCTATCGAGGGAAACCGATCTTCTACAGCCTCGGCAACTTCCTGTTCGACAACAGGGCTGGGGCGACTCTCTGCAAAGTCCAGTGGCACGAAAGGCATAGAGGCCTCGTGGCCGTGGTCTCCTTCATGGATGAATCCCATCCGGTGTTCGAGACCATCCCGGTCGAGTACGATCCGGACGACCTGACTGTCCGTCAGGCGCCTCCGTCCGGGATCGAGACGGTTTCAACACCGGTCCTCCCGTCTTCGGGAGCGGCCGCCGACAGCAGGGGGCTCGGCAGGATCGTCAGGAGAGAGCTTCTGACGATAGCCGCTCTGACAAGGCTGCACGGCCCATCCTTCCTATTCTCCCTGACTTCGGACATCAGACCCAGGCATCTCAGGATGATCTGGAACTCGATCCTTCGCGTGAAGAGGGAAAAGACCGTCTGAACCTATGGCATGGGCCTCCCCGGCCCGTGAAGTACAAGAATGCAGCCATGGGATATATTCCCCATCATCCAGAGCAGGGTCTGCATTACTCGAAAGAGGAGCCCGGTTGTATACAGGCCTGCGTTACAGCATTTACCGCAAGTTTCCGGTCAGGTTGCAGAGCATGGCGG
>ENA-UOWO01001229-UOWO01001229.1-activated-sludge-metagenome-genome-assembly--contig:-NODE-1229-length-34869-cov-5.682915_pt1 | contig 34869 bp, 32 predicted proteins | sample MGYA00238148_ERZ761564 | MGnify/ENA primary metagenome ERZ761564 (study PRJEB28885, sample SAMN05720194) | activated sludge metagenome | isolation source: Anaerobic digester | place: USA...
TTTATATTCTAATTGCTTATATTCTTTGGGATGTAAATATTTAAAACAAATATCTTCCATTTGCCATTTAATTCGCCAAATACCTAAAAGTCCGGCTATAGGAGCATATATTTCTAGAGTTTCTTGGGCAATTCTTTGTTGCTTATTTTCCGGTAAAGCATCTAGAGTTCTAAGATTGTGCAATCGGTCACAAAATTTTATATACATAATGCGGATATCTCCAACCATGGCAATGAACATTTTGCGAAGATTTTCTCGATATCTTTCAATTCCACGATATTTAATTTTTCCTAGTTTGGTTATACCTTCTACTAAATTAGCAACATCCTCGCCAAAATTATTTTTAATATCTTCAATCGTATATTCGGTATCTTCCGGAACATCATGCAATATTCCAGCAATAATAGTGCTCAGATCGGCCCTAATTTGTATTAAATTAAAAGTAGTGTGAAGGGGGTGTTCAATATATGGCTCGCCACTTTTGCGAGTTTGTCCACGATGAGCTTTTTCAGCAAATTCATAAGCCCTCATTATTATTTCTGTATCTATTTCGGGGTTTATTTCTTGGGCTTTTTTGATGACTCTTTCTATGGTCATATATTTATTTATTTTAGATTGTATGTTATAATAATAATACAAAAATCATAAATTAGCAATTTATAAATAATACAATTTTTATGTTCAAAAATAAAAAAATATTTTTATTATTTTCTTTTATCCTTCTAGTTGGAATTCTTTTTTTAGTAAAAAGTACTTTGGCTAGTGGCGATGTTCTAGGTATTCAGGAGGTAGAAGATACTATTGTTTTAAAGTCAGCTGATCCAAGAAATATTATTGTTAGAATAGTAAATATTTTTTTAGGTCTTTTGGGGATCATCGCTGTTAGTCTTATTATTTATGGCGGAATTTTATGGATGACTTCTGAGGGCAACGAAGAGAGAATAACTAAGGCCAAAAGCGTTTTAAAAAATGCTGCTATTGGGTTAGCTATAGTATTGGCTGCTTGGGGGATTGTTACTTTTATCTTTAGAGCTCTTTTTCCGGATGGAACTGGTAATGGTAATAATATCCCGACTGATCGAGGCTCTTATGTGCAATTAGGCTTGGGGGCTATCGGAAATTGTTCCATAGAAAGTGTTTATCCGGAGCCTGAACAGAAGGCTGTTTCTCGTAATACTATGATCATGATTAATTTTAAAGAGGCTATTAGCTCAACTACTTTTAACTCCTCTAATGTATTTATTTGTCAAGAATCTAATTTTGATTTCGCTAGTCGTTCTTGTTCTGCTCCCACTGAATTTACTTTTGAAACTAATGATAATAAAGGACTTGTAATTACTCCGAGCAGTTATTTGGGAAATGAAAACGGTTTTTCTAATTATATTGTTTACTTATCTTCCGGTATCTTAAAAGAGGACGAGTCAGCTAGTATTTTTTCAACTTGTTCTGGAGATTATTTTTTATGGGGTTTTGAGGTTAGCAATTTATTAGATTTAACTCCCCCAAAAATTGAAAGTATTTTTCCTCAACCAGATAATGCCCAGGATCAGGTTTCAGTTAACTCGGCCCTGTCTTTCGCCACCGCTCAATTTGGTGTTATTGGTCAGCCAACAACCTATCAGCCAGCTGGAGTTATATCTTCAACTAATGGAGCTGGAACTATTGCCACCACCACCGTAAATATCGGCGCTAATTATAATGGTCTTTACACTAATTTTAGTGTGGTAATAGACTCTACCGCCACTAAAGCCCAGCTTCTAAGCGGATCGACTTCTCTAGGAGCTTTTGACATTGCAAACAGTGAAGTTAATTTTCCTGCTTATTTTATTGTTAAATTTAATTCTGAAATTTCAGCAGGTAATTTTTGGAACATTGAGGTAAAAAAGAGGGTTTTAGCTGATACTATTACTGTTGGTAATTATGTTTATACCTTTATAGACGGAGATACTAATGGTTATAATATTAAATCAAGCTCTAATTCTACTGTCGTGGCTCAACAAATTGCTATAGCTTTAAATTCTCATCCCAATATAGATGTTTCTAATAATTCAGCTATCGTTTATTTAACTTCTAAAGTTGGTGGAGTTAGTGGCAATAGTATTATTATATCATCCTCCAACCCAGAAAAAATTTCTTATACTTCTTTTTCTGGTGGAGCTGATCAGATTGAAAATATTGTTATCAATGGTAAAAAAGATAAACCCATGAATAGCGTTGTTCAAATTAATTTTAATGAAGCTATCAATCCCTTAATGGTTTCAGGCGAGAGTTTTGATGTCTTTCAAAAAATAAGAATCTTAAATAATAATAGTTCTGCCAAAAATGACGGAGAGGTTTGTGCAATTAATGAAGAATGTAAGTCTTTCAAGTGCAATCAGGGTTTGTGTGTAGGTGATTATTTATCTGGAAAATTCTCAATATCTTCTAATTTTAAAACAGTTGAGTTTAAGTCAGATAATAAATGTGGAGTTAATGGTTGTGGAGAGGACATTTTTTGCCTACCACCAATGTCCGATATTAGAATTGAATTAGTAGCAGCTAGTCTGTTTAATTGTCAAGGAGATTCAGCTAATTGTTCCAATAAGGCGCCTTTTTCAACTTGTTCTGATAATATTTGTGTAAATGGTGAAAATAAAAGATATCCTTTGTCCAATATGACTTTAATGAATGGCATTATGGATGCGGCTGGCAATTCCTTAGATGGTAATTCTGATAATTATTCTTATGGCCCAGTTAGTTATTATAATAAAAACCTAGCTCACAATCCTTTATCAGGAGATAGTTTTAGATGGTCTTTTTGGACTAGTAATAAAATTGAAACAGCCCCTCCGGTGATTGAGTCAATTACTCCTGGAATAAACGCTTCTTCAGTTGATATTTATTCCCCTGTGATCATTAATTTTAATAAATTAATGATGGGATCTACTTTAAAATCAGGAAACACCTTGGTGGGGGGAAAATCTCATCGTTTAATTAATTTAATTAGTGGACAATTGGTTGGTTATTGGATTTCTTCTGAAAATAAAGACGTCTCGCCAGCCGATGGAGAGCCCGATAAAACAACGGCCTACATTAATCATGCTAGGTTCTTTGAGTTGGCTGATTATACTGCTCAGGCTGGTTCTGGTGTTCGTGATATTTATCAAAATTGTTTTAAACCTAGCGCTGGACCAGGAGAGGGAGTAAACACTTTATGTGCTCCTACAGCTCTACAGCCATTTTGTTGTAATGGGGTTCCGAAGTCTTCTTGTGACGTGGAATAATTTATTTAAAAGTTAAAGAATATTTTATTTCTAGTTATTAAGACTATTTTATTATATTATTAAAATTATTTATTATTAAATTAATATAATTATAATTTTTTCTGAAGAAAAAATATGATTATGCAAATTTTATGGTTAAAGATAAAAAAATTAAGGAAGTAAAAATTGAATCTAAGGATTCTAAGGGCGGTAAATCAGAGGCTGCTATGTTGGCTATGCAACAAATTAAAAGTAAATTTGGTGATGGTGCCATTATGAAATTTGGTGATACTAGAAAAGTCAACGTTGATGCTATCCCAACAGGATGTCTTTCTTTGGATATAGCCTTTGGTATCGGTGGTGTTCCTCGAGGCAGAATTATTGAAGTTTTTGGGCCAGAATCTTCAGGTAAAACTACTTTAGCTCAACACATTGTAGCAGAGGTTCAAAAATTAGGTGGAATTGCTGCTTTCGTTGATGCTGAGCATGCCCTAGATCCTGATTATGCTGAAAAAATTGGTATTAACGTTAAAGAAATGTTAATTTCTCAACCGGATACTGGAGAGCAAGCTTTAGAGATTGTAGAAACTTTGGTCAGGTCAAATGCGGTTGATGTTATTGTGGTTGATAGTGTGGCCGCTTTAGTTCCACAAAAAGAAATTGAAGGTGATATGGGAGATCAACACATGGGTCTTCAGGCTCGTTTAATGAGTCAAGCTCTTAGAAAATTAACCGGAGTAGTAGCTAAAACAAAGACTGTAGTTATATTTATTAATCAAATCAGAAATAAGATTGGAGTGTTTTTTGGCAATCCCGAAACAACTAGTGGTGGAAATGCTTTAAAATTTTATTCCTCAGTTAGAGTAGAAGTTAGAAGAAGTGCTCAAATAAAACAAGGAGAAAAAATTATTGGTAATCGAGTTAAGGCTAAGGTTGTTAAAAATAAAGTAGCCGCTCCTTTTAAGTCAGCTGAATTTGATATTATGTATAATGAAGGAATTTCTTTGGCTGGGGACTTAATTGATTTGGGAGTTGAATATGATGTTATTAAAAAATCAGGAAATTCATATTCTTTTGGAAACACAAAATTAGGTGTTGGACGAGAAGCCGCTAAAACTACTTTAAAATCTCAAGAAAAATTAATGAAAGAGATTAGGGTTAAAATATTAGAAGAATACAATAAATCAGACAAAAAATAAGTATGTTATACGTTTTGTCTCTAGGGGGCTCTATTGTATCTCTGCAGGAAGGTTTAAATACTAATTTTTTAAAGAAATTTAAAAAATTAATTGAAGCTAGAATTTCCTTAGGAGATAAGTTTATTATTGTGGTTGGTGGTGGTAATTTGGCTAGGAAATATATTAAAGGGGCTGTTCAAATCAAAAAAGACATAGATGATGTTGAAAAAGACTATTTAGGTATTTATGCTACTTTTTTGAATGCTCGTTTAGTAAAGTCGGCTTTTGGAGAATTAGCTGAAAAAAATTTATTATTAAATCCCAATATTAAAATAAACTTTAAAAAGCCCGTGGCTTTCTCTGGGGGGTATCTTCCTGGCAACTCCTCTGATTTTGTAGCTGTCTCTTTAGCCAAAACTTATCAAGCCGATATTATCATTAATCTTTCTAATATCGATTATGTTTATGACAAGGATCCTAATAAATTTTCTGAGGCTAAAAAAATAAAAAAGATAAATTGGAAAAATTTTTTAGAAATAATTGGCGATAAATGGTCTCCAGGCATGAGTGCCCCCTTTGACCCCGTTGCTTCTAAATTTTGTCAAAAAAACAATAAAAAGGTAATTGTTTTGAATGGTCAAAAAATAAAGAATTTAGAAAATTATTTTTTAAATAATAAATTTCAGGGAACTGAGATTTATTAAGTTTAAATATGAAAAATATGGAAGAAAAAAATATAAACAAAATAAATGATAAGATTAAAAAAAGACCAGGGGATTTTATAAGGGGCTTAATTTCTTTTTTAAAAGAATATTCAGTCCTAGGTTTGGCCATAGGTTTAATCATTGGACAAGCCTCCAAAGATCTGGTAGACTCAATTGTTAGCGGTTTATTTATGCCTCTAATTAAATTGATAATATCAAATGATAATTTTGATAATTTTAGTTTTGTTATTAAAGGATCTACCTTTGAATTGGGTAGAATTATTAGCTCTTTTTTGACCTTTTTAATTGTAATGTCATTATTGTATTTTATTGTTAAGAAAATTATAAAGAATGATAAATTGTTACCAAAAAAATAAAAAAATAATTTTAGGATTGGATCCTGGAATAGCCGATACTGGATTTGGTATTATTTCAGTCGAAAATGACAAAACCAAATGTTTGGGATTCGGATCTATAAAAACTTCTCCTCAAGATGATTTTTTAGATAGATTGGAGAAATTAGACGATGAGCTACAAAAAATTATTGACGAATATCAGCCTGAAATTGTTTGTATTGAGAAATTATTTTTTAATAATAATGCTAAAACAGCTTTGATAGTTGGGCAGGCTCGTGGAGTGGTTATGTTAAGAATTAAAAAAAATAATATTAAGTTAGTAGAATTAACCCCTTTACAAATTAAGCAAGGAATTAGTTGCTTTGGTGGAGCTGATAAGAATCAAGTAAAAAAAATGGTAAAATTAATTTTGAATCTAAAGGAGGCTCCTAAATCAGATGATGCAGCCGATGCTTTGGCTGCAGCTATTTGTGCTTCTAGCTTAAGATTTTAAATGTTGTTATGAATAAAATGAAAATCTTTCATATTGTGTCCGAGATTTCTCCCTTTTCTAAAACTGGGGGATTGGGTGACGTTTCCAGAAGCTTGCCGAAGGCTTTATTTCGCCTAGGGCATAAAGTTTCTGTGATAACCCCTCTTTATGGCAGAATTATTGATAAAAAAAAGCATAATTTAAAATTAATTTTTAAAGATGTTAATGTTATTATTGATTCAGAAAATTCAGTAAAAGTTAATTTTTGGCAGGGCCAATTAATCAATGGTTTGCCGGTCTATTTTGTGGAAAATCGAGAACATTTTTCTAAATTTAAGAAAATTTACGTATCCAATAGGGATAATATCAGATTTTTAATATTTAATGTTTCGGCTTTAAAATTATTAAGCTTATTGAACGAGTCGCCTGACATTATCCATTGTCATGATTGGCACGCTGGATTGATTCCTTATTTTATAAAAAATAAATATCGTTATACTAAAAACTTAGTTAATTCCAAAACAATTTTTACTATTCATAATCTGGCTTTTCAGATGAGTAAATCTTGGTATAGTGTCCCTTTGGAAAAAAAGGATTATGGTCGTAAAAAGCTTCCCTTAATGGATGATCCCGATATTTTGAATATTAATTTTGCTAAGAGGGCTATATTATGGGCTGATGTTATTAACACAGTTAGTGAAAAGTATAGGGAAGAAATTATGACTAAAAAATTTGGTCAGGATTTGCATCGTATTTTAAAAAATAGAGAAGATTGCTTGTTTGGTATTATTAATGGCATCGATTATAATTCTTATAATCCCAAAAAAGATAAGGCCTTATTTAAAAAATATAGCTTTGATGATTTTAATTTAAAGAGTAATAATAAAAAATATTTGCAAAAGAAATTAGGCTTTACCGTTGATGAAGACATTCCTTTCTTTTGTTCTACTTCTCGTATAGCTCATCAAAAAGGATTTGATATTATTTTGGCTATTATGCCTTATCTACTTAGACTAGATATCCAAATAATTTTTATGGGAGATGGTGATGCTGAATATATAAAAAAAATAAAAAAATTTGAAAAAAAATATCCTAAGAAAATTGCTTGGTGGCCATTTTCTAAAAATCAAGAAAAAGAAACCTTGCTTTATGCGGCTTCCGATTTTTTTATTCTCCCGTCATATTATGAACCTTGTGGTATTAATCAGATGATTGCCATGCGTTATGGGGCTATTCCAATTGTTCGTGATATTGGCGGTCTTTATGATACAGTTTCAAATTTTAGCCCAATTACTAATAAAGGAACTGGTTTTGTTTTTAAACAAGAAGATGAATTTGCTTTCTTTTGGGCAATTATTAGAGCTTTGGAGAATTATAAATACAGAAAGGTTTGGAATAATTTGGTTAGTAGGGCTATGCATAAATCTAGTAGCTGGGAGATCCCAGCTCAAAAATATGTAGAGCTATATAAAAAAGCTTTTAAATTAAATTAGACAGAATTATGTTGTGGATCAATTTTTTACATTTATATCAACCAGCTAATTCAGATGCTTATAAAATAGAAGAGGCTAGTGATTTGAGTTATCAAAGAGTGGTTGAGGCTCTGTTAAAAAATAAAGATATTAAGTTTACTTTTAATATTTCTGGATGTTTGGTTGAAAGATTGGCGGAATTAAAAAAATTTGATTTAATAAAAAAAATAAATATTTTGTTAGAAAGAGGACAGATGGAGCTCGTTGGCTCGGCTGCTTATCATGCCTTATTACCGTTAATAGACGAAAAAGAAATAATTTGGCAAATAAACGAACAAGAAAAGATAATAAAAAAATATTTTCCAAAAGCTAAATTGCGAGGTTTCTTTTTGCCGGAGATGGCTTATAGTCCCAAGGTGGCTAGAGTTATAAAAAAGAGTGGCTATGATTGGTTAATTATAGATGAAATTTCTTATTCAGGAAATCAAAAATTAGATTTTAATGAAATATATATTGATAAAAATAGTGGATTAAAGATAATTTTTCGTTCTAGAAAGCTATCCAATTCCTATGTGCCAGAGAAAATTATAGAGTTATTAGACAAAGGGGATGATAGAACTATTATCACTGCTACTGATGGAGAATTATATGGCCTTAGGCACAATGATAATAAAAAAATATTAGAAAAATCTTTAAAAAGAAAAGGTCTTGAAACTATATTGATTTCTGATTATGTAAAGAAGGGCCGTCAAAATAAAGAAATTTTATTAAGAGAAAGCAATTGGGAATCGACTGAAAAATATTTAAGAGAGGGAAAACCCTTTCATCTTTGGTATAACAATAGTAATAGAATTCAATTAAAGCTATGGGATTTTGTTTCTTTAGCTATTAAATTGATTAATAAATACAAAAAAGATCAAAATCATCATTGGGCTCGTTGGCACTTTGTTAGAGGTCTGGCAAGTTGTACTTTTTGGTGGGCGAGCGCTTATGATTTTAAACATAATTTTGGTCCTCGGGCTTGGAGTCCTGATGAAATTGAGAGAGGTGTGGATGAATTTATTAGAGCAATTCGTTCCTTAGAGGATTCTACTAGTCGCTCTGAAAAAATTATGGCTGAAAATTTTCTTATTTCAATAAAAAAAATGGTTTGGGTTAAACATTGGACTCACCATAAAAAATAAATATGAATAAAATAAATAAACTTTTGGATGATAAATATGTTTTGAATCTTTTTAAGAAAAAAATATTGCCCCTGTATCCTGATTTTAAAAAAATAGAAAAAATAGAAATCATTTATCATAAAAATTATATTTGGCCGACAACCTATCATGTAGTTTTAGAATTTAAAACTTTTTTTTCTTTTCGACCAGAAAACTCTAAAAAAAATAAAATCAAAGTTTTATCCTTTTTCTGCACAGCTCACTCTAACGAGCCTAGAAAAAATGTTTATGATACTTTAAATTATTTGTGGAATCAGGGCTTTTCTCGAGGTTATTTGTCTATTCCTAAACCTCTCTTTTATTCCAAATATTTTAATGCCTCTTTCTATCGAGGGGTTAATGGTGATAGTTTGTTAGAATTTATTAAAAAAAATGATAAGAAGGAGATTGAAAAAATAGTTATAAAAACTGCTGAGTGGTTGGTCAAGTTGCACCATGTTCCAATCTCCGAGGAATTAAATTTTAATAAAAAAAACAATAAAATTAAAACCGTTTTACCTGGTCATCATAGTGTTTTAAAGAACTTTAAAGAAAAATATGATGGTAAATATTTTTCAGATTTAAAGAAAATTTATGATTATTTGATTGAACTAGAAGGAGATTTTTTTAGTTTGACTCATAAAAGATGGTTAATTCATGGAGATGTTCATTCGGAGAATGTTATAAAAATGGGTAGAAAAAAAATAGCTATGATAGACTTTGCCGATATTTGTGCTTCTGATTTTGCTAGGGATCTAGGAACTTTTGTCCAACAATTAGAATATAAATTAGGTAATTATGGATATAAGAAAAGCTTTATAAAAAAGATCGAAACAATATTTTTAGAAACTTATTGTAAAAAGGCTAGAATAAAATATAACGTTAGACTAAAGGAAAGAATAAAATTATATTATTGTTGGACAGCCTTTAGAACTGCTCTTTTTTGGTTTCTTAAGCATAATCCTAAACCAGATAGAGCTGAGCCTTTACTTTTAGAAATTAAAAAGAAGCTAAAATTAAATTAATTAAAAATTAATATGTTAATTGATCTACAACTTCATTCAATATATTCTGATGGGTATTTAACTCCTATTGAATTAGTAAAGTTTGCCAAAGAAAGGCAGGCTAAGGTTATTGCTTTAACCGATCATAACACTACGGCCGGTCTTGAAGAATTTAGAGAAGCAGCTAAAAAGAAAAACATAAAAACAATTACTGGACTAGAATTATACGTAAAATATAAAAGTAAGAAGATGAATCTTCTTTGGTATAATTTTGACGAAAATAATTCAAAGTTACAAAAATTATTAGAAGATACTAGGCGTCGTCGTCTTTCTTCGGCTAGAAGAATGTTAATGAAATTAAAGAAAATTGGTTACAAGATAGAGGTAGAGCAGATTTTATCTAGTTTTGATAATTATATTCCGGTTAATCGTTTAGGGGATAAAGTTATTGAAAATAAATATAATTATAATCTAATTGTTAAAAAAGTTAAGAAAAAGATACCCAAAAAAACTAGATTAATTTTACCATTAAGAGAGGAGGAAGTCTTGAGAGAGTTATTTTTTAATAAACAATTAGGAATTTTAAGCGAATCCTATATTAACGCTGAAAGATTGTTGAAAATAAAGAAAGAAATTGGTGGACAAATTGTTTTCTGTCATCCTGGCAGGTATAATAAGTATGCTAAGAATATGACTGAGAGATTAAAAGTAGCCGGGATAATTGATGGAATTGAAGTTTTGTCTCCCCATCATTCTATAGGGTCAATAATGTATTCACAATTCTTATCAGAAAAATTAGACTTGATAGCTACTGGGGGGTCTGATTTTCATCGTTTTGAGGAAAGTGGTTTTTTAATAAATGATGCTTGGGATTGGTTTAAAATTGATACAAAATATCTGAGACGAGTTGAAGAAATTATAAATTATAAAAAGGATTTTAAAAAATCTAAAAAAGTTGTATAATAGTTTACATATGGTTAGACACAAAAATAATAAAAAACAAGAAGAATCAGAGGAATTAGGGGATAATATTAAACCCGATAATAAAGTAAAAATTAGTATTATTTCAATATTAATTTTTGTTTTTGGTTTAATTAGTTTATTGTCTCTATTTTCCTTGTCAGGTAGTTTTGGTAATTTCTTAGATAAAATATTATCATGGGGCTTTGGTTGGGGGAAATGGTTTTTCCCTGTTTTATTGATAGTTTTAAGCATTGCTCTATATAAAGGTAAAAAGTTTTTTTCTAAAAAAGTTAATTATGTCGGATTGAGCTTGGTATTTATTTTTGCTGTTTCTTTATTACATTTTTTCTTTAAGACTTCAGTTGTCGCCAAAAATAAAGCTTTGGAGGGCGTTGGAGGTGGATTTTTAGGGTTTTATTTGTCTTTATTTTTTAAAAACATTTTTGGTTTTTGGGGAGGACTAATAATTATTTTAGCAATCTTAGCTATAGCTATTATATTATTATTTAACATCACCTTGTCCCATTTAGTTGGATCTAAAAGTTTTGTTTTTAAATTTTTTAATTATTTTTCCAGTGATCGCTCAGAAGAAAATGAAGATAACCCAACCGAAGAAGATGAAGTTTTGGATCAAGACGAGGAAATTGATTCTCTGGATATTGAAGAAGAACTAGAATTAGACAATGAGGAGGATGATATTTTATTTACAAAGAAAGAAATTGGAAAACGAAATATTTCTGGAAATCAGCTCGATTCTCACGAAGACACTTCTTTTAGAGAAGAAAAGAAAAATCAGAAAATTAATTGGAAAACAAAAAAAATAAAAATAGATTTACCATTGGAATTGCTAAGTGGAAAAATAAATAAAGCTACTAGTGGGGATATTAATAATAATATTTTAATTATTCAAAGAACTTTAGAAAATTTTGGAATTTCTGTTGAAATGGGGGAGGTAAATGTTGGCCCAACCGTTACTCAATACACTTTTAAACCGTCAGAAGGTATTAAGGTGTCTAGAATTACTGCTCTAAGCAATGATTTGTCTTTGGCTTTGGCGGCTCATCCCATTAGAATTGAAGCGCCTATTCCTGGTAAGGCTTTGGTTGGTATCGAGGTTCCTAATAGAACTAAGGCCATTGTTGGATTGAGAGAGGTTTTAGAGGATAAAGATTTTAAGTCTAGGTCTAGCAATTTAACAGCTGCCTTGGGAAAGGATGTCTCTGGTAAAAATATTATTTATGATATTGCTAAGATGCCTCATTTATTGGTAGCTGGAGCTACTAATTCGGGAAAATCTGTTTGTTTAAATACTATCATTATTAGTTTATTATATCAAAATAATCCTGATGATTTAAGATTTATCATGGTTGATCCTAAAAGAGTAGAACTTCCAGCCTATAACGGAATACCTCATCTTTTAACTCCAGTTATTACGGAAGTTAGTAAAACTATTAATGCTTTAAGATGGTGCTTGAATGAAATGGACCGTCGTTATGAAATATTAAATCAGGCTGGCAAAAAGAATATTCAAACTTATAATCAATCTAGTAAGGAAAAGATGCCTTATATTATTTTTGTTATCGATGAATTGGCTGATTTAATGGTGACAGCTGCTAAAGATATTGAGGGCAGTGTGATTAGGCTTACTCAAATGTCTAGAGCTGTGGGAATCCATTTAATATTAGCTACTCAAAGACCTAGTGTTGATGTTATTACTGGTCTTATCAAAGCTAATACTCCAGCCAGAATTGCCTTCTCGGTAGCCTCGGCTATAGATTCTAAAACAATATTAGATTCCTCTGGAGCGGAAAAATTATTGGGGAAGGGTGATATGCTTTTTTCGACTGCTGAACTTTCTAAGCCGAAAAGAATTCAAGGTGCTTATGTTGATGATAGCGAAATTTTGTCTATCACCAATTATATTAAAGATAAATATGGTTCAGCTGATTATTTAGAGGGAATAGTTGAAAGACAAAAGGTTAGTGGCATTGGTGGAGTTGGTTTAGATGGCTCTATGGGAGATGAGGATGAATTATTGGAAGAAGCTAAAGAAATAATTGTTGCTGCTGGAAAAGCTTCGACTTCGCTTTTACAAAGAAGACTAAGAATTGGATATTCTCGAGCAGCTAGTATTTTAGATATGTTGGAAGAGTCAGGGATAGTTGGTCCTTCTAATGGATCTAAACCTAGAGAAATATTAATCTCTAAAGAGCAATATGAAAATCAATTAAATAATTCTATGGCAGGAATACCTGTTCATAATAAAAAAGAGGCTAAGGCTCCCGATAATTATCTTTATCAAGAAGATGAGAGCCCCTTGGTTTTAGAAAATGAGGAAGAGGAGTTAATTGAAGAAATAGACCAAAATTTAGAGGAAGACGAGGTTGAAGAAAATGATGATAATTCGTCAGAGCATGAAGGGGTTGATCTAGAAGATGATTTCGGAAAATATTCTTCTAAATAATAATATATGAAAGTTTTTTTATCTTATATAAAAAAAATAATTCCTAAAAAATTATTTAAAAATATTCAACCAGCTTACCATTATTTTTTGAGCTGGTTGGCTAGTTTGGTTTATGGAAATCCTAGTTCTAAGTTAGTAGTAATTGGGATAACTGGCACTTCTGGAAAAACTAGCTCAGTCTATTTAATGGCCAAATCTTTAAATGAGGCTGGCTATAAGGCTGGATATACTTCGACTGCTATGTTTGGTGACGGAGAGAATGAATGGCTTAATGATAAGAAAATGACCATGGTGGGACCATTTTTTACTCAAAAAATTATAAAGAAGATGGTGAAGAATGGTTGTCATTATGCCATTGTTGAGACAACTTCTGAGGGGGTTAGACAATTTCGTCATCGATTTATAAATTATGATGTTTTAGTTTTTACTGGACTCTATCCAGAGCATATTGAATCTCATGGAAGTTTTGAAAATTATAAAAAAGCCAAGGGAGAATTATTTGCTCATTTAAAAAAGTGTCAACCAAAATATTTGAATAATAATAATCGAGTTGTTAAGGCTAAAAATAATTTATCTAAAATTGATTTAAATAGAGTTAAGAAAACTTTTGTCATTAATGGAGATGACGAACATTCTTTTTATTTTTCTTCCTTTTGGGCAGAGAATAAATTTTATTATTTTTCTGGGGTTAGGGATGTTTCTGAAAACTCAGCTATCTTTTTTGACGATATAAAAGTAAGTTTGTCAGGAACCTCTTTCTCTTTTAGTTATAATGAAAAAGATGTTGATTCTGGTCTTAATAATTTAATGACTAGGGAGATTAATTTAAAGCCTTGGGGGGAATTTAATGTTTATAATTCCATGCCAGTGTTGTCGTTACCTTTTGTTTTAGATTTTATTGATTTGGATAAAATAATTAGTAGTTTGGAAAAAATAAAAAGTATTCCTGGTAGAATGGAGATGGTTGATGTGGGACAAAACTTCTTGGCTATAGTTGATTATGCCTATGAGCCAGTAGCTATGAAGAAGATGTATGATTTAATTTATTTTTTAAAAAATGAATTATCAGATAATGGCTATACTGGCAAAATTATTCATATCTTAGGATCAGCTGGTGGTGGTCGAGATAAGGATCGTCGTGAAATTATGGGACGATTGGCTGGGGAGAGGGCTGATTTTGTTATTATAACCAACGAGGATCCCTATGATGATAACCCTTTAGATATTATTAATCAGGTTTCTTTTGGAAGTAAGGAAGCTGGTAAGCAAGAAGGAATTAATTTATTTAGGATAATGGATAGAAGGGAGGCTATAAAAAAGGCCTTAAAGTTAGTTAAGGAGGGAGATTTACTTATTATTACTGGCAAAGGTTGCGAACAGGCTATTTGTTTAAGCAATGGAAGAAAACTTCCCTGGGATGATCGTTTAATTCTAAAAGAAGAAATAATAAATAATTTGAATTAAATATAATATAAAAATATGAATAAAAAGAAAAAAGGTTTTACTCTGATTGAGCTTTTGGTTGTAATCGCTATTATTGGTATTTTGGCAACCTTGGCTGTAGTAGCCTTGCAACAAGCCAGAAAGAATGCCCGTGATGCTAAAAGAATAGCCGATATTAAACAAATGCAAACTGCCCTAGAATTATATTTTAATGATTGGCAGGGTTATCCAGTTGATGTTATCTCTGGATCTAGTATTTCTAGTGGTACTTCTAATGTTTATATGGCAATTGTTCCTACTGGTCCATCTCCAGCTGATGGCGATTGCGCCAGCTCATCTTATGAATATAGGCAAGCGGACGATGGAGCCGCATATTATATAGAATTTTGTTTGGGGGGACAAACTGGTGGTCTAAGCGCTGGGATAAAATGCGCCACTCCTTTAGGAGTTTTATCTACAACTACTTCTTGTAACTAAAAAAAGTTTGACCATTTTTTGATTTTTTTGTATAATAAAATATAGAATAATCTTTCAATAATAAAATATTAAAAAATATGAATAAAAAGAAAAAAGGTTTTACTCTGATTGAGCTTTTGGTTGTAATCGCTATTATTGGTATTTTGGCAACCTTGGCTGTAGTAGCCTTGCAACAAGCCAGAAAGAATGCCCGTGATGCTAAAAGAATAGCCGACGTTAAACAAATGCAAACTGCCCTAGAATTATATTTTAATGATTGGCAGGGATATCCGCCATCTACTTCAGTAATATCAACTATTGCTAGTGGCACTAATATTTATATGGCTATTTTGCCTTCTGCTCCTACTCCGGCTGATGGTGATTGTGAAACTGCTAGTAATACTTATGAATATATGGAGGCAGGAGTTGATAATGGATCATATATATTGTCTTTTTGTTTGGGTGGTCAAACCGGAGGTTTAGATGCTGGCTCAAAATGTGCAACTCCTGGAGGTGTTATGGACGAAGATTGTTCAGGAGAATTTTAGTCTTACATAAAAAATATTTAGATATAAAAAAATCGACTATTATCAGTCGATTTTTTTATTGGTGCGCCGTAAAGGATTCGAACCTTTGACCTTCTCCTTAAGAGGGAGCTGCTCTACCAGCTGAGCTAACAGCGCTTTTAAGTGGCTGGGGAGGGGATCGAACCCTCGACCTTAGCGTTATGAGTGCTACGCTCTAACCATCTGAGCTACCCAGCCGATATTGAATTGTTTTGGTGTGCCCAGCAGGATTTGAACCCACAACCTTCTGGTCCGAAGCCAGATGCTCTATCCAGTTGAGCTATAGGCACAACATAAAAATCTTGGTATTTTTATGTTTTTTATTATAATTGAAAAAAATATTTTTAGCAACACTTTATTTCTTTAGAGCGTCCTTGAGTTTTTTGCCAGCTTTAAATTTAGCTACCTTAACCGCTGGAATCTTTATTCTTTCTTGAGGATTTCTAGGATTAACACCACCACGGGCATAACGATCCTTTAGTATAAAAGCTCCAAATCCAGTTAGTTTTACAGTTTGGCCAGACTTAATTCTTTCTATAATAACATCGGTTAATGTTTTGATTATTTCTTCAATTTGTTTTTTGCCAATTTCAATAGTTTTTTTATTGGCAATTATTTCAGCTAATTCTTTAGGATTAATAAAATTTTTATCTGGCATATTCAATGACTCTTAATTCTCTTATAATATTAACTTTGATTTCTCCTGGATATTTTAATTCTTGTTCTATTTTTTTAGCAATTTCTCTGGCCATTTCATAAGATTTTAAATCATCTATTTTTTCTGGAGATATAAATATTCTTACTTCACGTCCAGCTTGAATAGCATAACTTTTTTCAACTCCGTCAAAAGAATTGGCGATTCTTTCTAATTCCTCTAAACGATGAATATAATTTTCGTAAGAATCATGGCGAGCTCCTGGTCGAGCTGATGAAATAGCATCGGCTGTCTTTACTATAATTGATAATAGAGTTTTAGGGTTGTCGTCGTGATGAGTTTCAACTGGAGCAATAATTTCTTCGGGCATATTAAATTTCTTTAAAATGTCTCGACCAATTTCGGTGTGATTTCCTTGTATCTCATGATCAACGGCCTTGCCAATATCATGTAAAAGACCAGCTTTTTTAGCCATATTAGCATCAGCCCCTAATTCTCGGGCTAACATACCAGACAGATGAGCTACTTCAATGGAATGTTCTAAAGCATTTTGTCCATAACTAGTTCTGTATTTTAATCTTCCAATAATCTGGGTTAGTTTTGGATCAAATCCGGCTACGCCTAATTCGTAAACAGCTTCATCTCCAGCTTTTTTAATATCAGTTGAAAGTTCAACCTTGGCTTTAGTAACAGCATCTTCTATTTTAGTAGGGTGAATTCTTCCGTCTTTAATTAAATATTCTAGAGCTCGTTTAGCTACGTGTCTTCTAATTAGAGAGAACCCTGAAATAGTTATAGCGTTTGGGGTATCGTCAACAATTATTTCAACTCCAGTCATTTGTTCAATAGATTTAATATTTCTACCCTCTCTTCCGATAATCCTTCCTTTCATTTCATCACTAGGAAGATCGACAGTAGTAGTTGTTAGGTCGGCAGTATAATTCGGTGCTAATCTTTGAATGACAAAGGCTAACATATCCATGGCCTTTTCTTTTATTAACTCATCCGATTCATTTTTTAATTTAGTAATTCTAGCTAAAAGATCCTCGCTATTTTTTTCTTCGATATTTTTTAATAAAATTTCTTTAGCTTGTTCAGGTGTTAATTTTGCAAGATCCTCTAATTTTTTGATCTGCTCTTCTTTTATTTCTTTTATTTTTTCTTTAATTTCTTGGACTTCATTAACCTTATCATATAATTTCTGTTGTTTTTCTTCTAGAGCTAATAATTTTTGAGAAAAAGCAGTTTCTCTTTCTTCTAAACGCCTTTGCAAATTATTAATTTCTTGACGACGGCTTGATTCTTCTTTTTTGGCTTCATCGATTATTTTTAGAGCCTTTTCTTGGGCCTCTAATTCATATTTTTTTTGTTTAGTTTTAGCCTCGTTTAATATTTTTTCAGCTTTATTTTCAGCTCCCTCTATTTTAGAGGCTGACATTTTTTTATAATACAAATAACCCCCGAAAAAACCGGCAATAGCCAAAGCTACGTAAATAGCATAGTTCATATTTTTTTATTTTGTTTTTGAGGTTAATAAAACGACAAAATTATGCCAATTTATTTGGCAAAATTTGAGAAATTAGACAAAAAATTCTTTTTTTAGTGTTATTTTTTGAATATTTTAAGTTTTTATCAAAAGTAGTCATTATAATTATCTCCCAAAAACAGGCTTTAATTTTAAATTATTTTTCGTAATTATAGCTTAACATAAGATTTTTTCTTTGTAAAGATAAAAAAAGTGGCTATTTTTTTGATTATTTATTAAATTTGTATTATAATATTAAGGTATTAATATTATTAATTTTTTATAAATATGGAAAAAAATAAAAAACTTACCTTCAAAAATGTTATTTTATTGGTTTTTTTAGCGGTTATAGTTGTGTCTTTTTTGGTTTTAAAAATTAAAGATTTTAAAATTAGCAAAAGGGTAGAATTAGATAATGATTATTTAACACAATTACCCTCTTCTGGTATTTTTGATCAAAATAATAAAGGGTTAATCAAAAAATTTGATTCTTATCAAGAATTGCAAGAATTTATTTCTGATAAGCAAGCCAATTCTGAAATGACTAATTATCTTAGAGATGGTTTAATGTTAGAGAAATCAATGGCCGTTGATGAGTCGATTAATGAAGTAGCTACTGGGCTGGGAAGCTCTGAAGATAGCTCGGTTGATTTTTCAAAGACTAATATTCAAGTTGAGGGTGTAGATGAAGCTGACATTATCAAGACTGATGGAAAATATATTTATGCAGTGGTTGATAAGGACTTATATATAATTGAAGCTTATCCGGTCGAAGAAGCTAAGCTAATTAAAAAAATGAGCTTTGATAATTATTTAACTGATATTTATGTTAAGGATGAGAAATTAGTAGTTTTCGGTAATATGTCCGATTATGCTGTCTTTGAAAAAATGATATCTAGCTCTAGAATCTGGCCTGGCCCTTATAGCAATAATGTTTTTTTACAAGTTTTTAATGTTTCGGATATAGAAAATCCCGTCAAAGAAAGAGATTTTAAAATTGAAGGAAATTATTTTAACTCTCGCTTAATTGGAGACCATCTTTATTTTATCGTTAATAATTACGGTCTATCTTCAGAGGTTTTACCTAAAATTTTCTACCAAGAGGAAGAATTGAGTTTTGATTGTCAGGATGGTGTTAAATGTCTTAATCCCGATATTTATTATTTTGACACTCCTTATGACAGCTTTAATTTTTCATCTGTTTTTTCGGTGAACTTATTTAACAAAGAAGAAGATTTTAAAAGCAGTTATTATCTATTACCAGCCAGTCAGAATATGTATGTTTCGCCCAATAATATTTATTTGTCTTATACTAAATATTTGAATGAGTATGAAATAGAATCTGAAGTTCTTTTAGATTTAGTTTATTCTCGTTTAAGTGAAAAGGATCGTCAAGTAATAGAAGAAATTAAAAACGTTTCTGAAAAAATATTAAGCGCCTCAGAAAAGAAATATAAGATTAGAAACATCTTGGATCTTTATATTTCTCTTTTAACTGCTCCTGAGCAAGAAGCTTTGGAGGCCGATATGATTTTGGCTATTAAAGATAGATATCCAAATTTAGAAAATGAAATTGAATCAACTATTATATACAAGCTTTCAGTGTTTAACGGGGTGGTTGAGCCCATGGTAGAGGGCTCAGTTCCTGGGTCTTTATTAAATCAATTTTCTATGGATGAATATAATAGTTATTTTCGAGTAGCAACCACTAAAAATGCTAATTGGTCTAAATATTCTAGCTCTCAAGAATCTTCTAATAATGTTTATATGTTAGATGGTAATATGCAAATAATTGGTAGTCTGGAAAATATGGCTCCTGGCGAGAGGATTTACTCAGTTCGATTTTTGGGAGACAGGGGGTATGTTGTGACCTTTGAGCAAGTTGATCCTTTGTTTTCTTTAGATTTGAGCAATCCTTATAGTCCAGCAATTTCAGGAGAATTAAAGATACCAGGATTCTCTAATTATTTACATCCATACGGAGATGATAAATTAATTGGTTTTGGCCAAGACACCGAAATTGTAGATGATAGGGTTATTACCAAAGGATTAAAATTATCATTGTTTGACGTTTCTCAGGGAACCCCTTTAGAATTGGATTCTTATATTATTGGAGATTCTGGCAGTGAGTCAATTGCCTTGTATGATCACCACGCCTTTCTTTTTTCGGCAAATAAAAATATTTTGGCTGTCCCAGTAGTTTTAAGAGATAATTCAACTAATGATTATTGGGGTCGAGCTACCTTTAATGGCTTTATGATTTTTGAGATTGTTGATAATAAATTTCAATTAAAGGGAGAAATTACTCATTTAAACGAAGACATTTCTGACTTCGATAAATTTATGAATTATTCGGCCAAAAGATCTCTATATATTGAAAACAATTTTTATTCCTTTTCTAATAGATTAATAAAAATAAATAATTTGATTGATTTGTCAGATATTAAATCAATTGATTTAAAATAAAAAATATAAATATGTTTAATCCAGTCTTTTCTAGAAAGAAAATTTTTTTATTTCATTTATTATTTTTTTTGCTATTGGTTTCCGCCTTTATTTGGTCAAAGTCTTTTTATTGGATTTTAATTTCTTTTAATGCTGTTTTCTTTTTTTATTTTCTTAGATTTAAAAAAATAATTGCAGAAAAAAAAGATTATTTGTTTTTTATTTTGCCGGGACTTTTTATAAATAGCTTAGCATTTTATCTATCTTTATTAATTTCCAAATTTTATATTATTTTATTTCTAATAGTTGGTCTGATGGTTAGTTTCTACTATTTTAGTGGATTAAAAAAGAGAGTTTTTAGAAAAAATGTTCTAGGATCCGATAGCCTCTCCATTTGGTCGGATGTCTTAAGTTTATTGTTTTTATTTTTAACAGCCTCATTTTTTTACGGCCTGACCTATTTCTTAAACATTAATAATTGGGTCTTGTTTGTGTTTATTTCCTTGATGTTATTAGTTTCTTCTTGGCAAAATATTTTTCTTGCTAAAGAGAGCTTTAAAACAACTATTTTTTTCGGTTCCTTGTTTTTGTTTTCGGTTTTGCCTTTAGTCTGGATTTTGTTTTTTTTACCGTTTAATTATAATATACTTGGATTATTATTATCCTTATGTTATTATTTAGGACTAAGTTTAATAAGGTTTTATTTAACCAAGGGTTTAACTATAAAAAAAATAAAATATAACTTAATTTTTATTATTTCACTTTTAATCATCATATTATTGTTGGTTAAGTGGCGCTAGATATTATGAAAAAAATAAAAAAAGATAAAATTAATTTAGTGTTGGTAGTTGTTTGTGTCTCTTTTCTTCTTGGATTAATTGGTGGTGGACTGGCTTATATTTATTTTAATTCCTGGGGAGGATCCCAATTATTAGATTCAAATCAAGAAGTTAATTTAAACTCTCCAGAATATAATAATACTAGCTTAATAATTCAGGATCCCAAAAAAGTATATATTAGTCAGGATTTGAAAATAGAGGAATCTCTAAATTATTTTAGCGAGGCTGTGGTTGGAATTTTTCCAAAAATGAAAGAAATTGAAGACCCTTATCAAAATAATTATATAATTGGCGAGGAAAATTTTTCTGGCTTGATAATTAGCAATGATGGTTGGGTGGTTATTAATGTTTTAGAAAATAATAATTTTGATAAAAATATTTTAAAGAACAAAGATAACTATGTGGTCGTTTCTAGAAAAGGTAAAAAAATTTACGACATTTCAGAGATCGTTGATTTTAGTAATAAAGGTTTATTATTTATAAAGATTAAAGACGTCAATAATTTGCCAGCTAGAAATTTTGTTAACATCGCTGACTTGAGATCTGGACAGACAATCTTGGCCTATAATTTCTCTGATGAGATCATTGTAAACACTATTAATTCAATTAATTCTGGTGAAGATTTAAAATTTTCTAATAATTATCAAAGCTATATAACTCTAAATAATGACCTACCAGAAAGTTTTAAGAATGGTTATTTATTTAATTTGAGCGGTGATTTATTGGGCTTGGTAGATAATGATCTTAATATTAGGCCTATCCATGATTTTAGGTCAAATATCTATGGCTTTCTAAAAAACAAAGAAGTGTCAGATATTAAATTCGGGCTTTATTATTTAGATTTAAAAAATATTATTAGCGGTCAATTACCTGTTAGTGGGGCCTTAGTTTATAATAATGGTCTTAATCCTTTCATGAGGGGGCAAATAGCTGAGTCTAGTGGTTTGCAAATTGGTGATATTATCACCAAAATAAATAATTATGAGATAAACGATCAGGCTAATTTTAATGATGTTCTAAATAATTTTGTTTTAGGGGATAAAATTAGTTTAATTATTATTAGAAACGGAGAAACCGTCGAATTAAAAATAGAATTAAAATAATCCTTATTAATTTAATTTTTTATGAAACTTCAAAGTTTAACTGGAAATATTAGAGCTATAAAAAACAAAAAAGTTTTTTTAAGAGTAGATTTTAATGTGCCGATTTCTAATAATAGGATTAAAGAAGACTTTAAAATTAGACAAAGTTTGGAAACAATAAAATTTTTTTTAAAGAATAATTGTCAAATAATTTTAGCTAGCCATTTGGGTCAACCTAAGTCTGGCTTTGAGTCTAAATATTCTTTATCCCCAATTGCTAAATATTTATCAAAAATATTAAAGAAAAAAATAGTCTTTTTAGATTTTAGAAAATTTTCTGATTTTAAAAATATTAGAGAGGAAATAAAAAATAATAATCAAGTTAAAATTTTTTTACTTGATAATCTAAGATTTTATTCAGGAGAAGAGAGAAATTGTAAAAAATTAGGTAAGTCTTTAGCTTCCTTGGCCGATGTTTATGTAAATGATGCTTTTGCTGTTTCTCATCGAGCTAATTCTTCAGTATCTTCAATTAGAGTCAATAAACCATCCTTTATGGGCTTTTTACTAGAAAAGGAGATTGTTAGTTTAAATAGAATTTTAAAGCCTAAAAAACCTTTTGTGGTTATCATGGGTGGCGCCAAAATTTCAACTAAAATTCCAATTATAAAAAAATTATATAATAAAGCTAATACTATTTTGCTAGGAGGGGCTTTGGTAAATAATTTTTTTCTAGCCAAGGGATTTAATGTTGGAAAATCATTGGTTGATAATTCTGGAGAAAAGATAATCAAAAATTTTTTAAAATCTAAAAAGATAATTTTGCCCGTCGATGTTAAAGTTTTGTCGGGAAGTTCTAAGAACAAGAGTATTAACAACAAGAGTCTCTCTGAAATTGCTGATAACGACGTTATTTTAGATATTGGGACAAAAACAATTGAATTATTTTCTAAATATATTGATAAGGCTCAAACTATTGTTTGGAACGGGCCGATGGGAAAATTTGAGGAGGCTGATTTTAGAAAGGGAACTATTGCTATTGCTCGAGAGATTGCTATTAGATCGGGTGGAAGGGCCTTTGGTGTTGCTGGTGGTGGCGAGACAGTGGAGGCACTTAATTTATCAAAAAAGAAAAAATATATGGATTGGGTTTCAACTGGTGGCGGTGCAATGTTGTCTTATTTAGCTGGAGAAAGAATGCCGGGCATAGAATAATATTTAAATATTTAATAAATCTAAAATATGAGTAAAATAATAAAAATTATTGGAAGAGAAATATTGGATTCTCGTGGAAACCCCACGGTTGAAGCTAAGGTCTTTTTAGAAAATGGAATTTGGGCTAAGGCGGCAGTTCCTTCTGGAGCTTCTACTGGAGTTCATGAGGCTCATGAATTAAGGGATGGAGATAAAAAGAGATACCATGGCCTAGGAGTTCTAAAGGCAATCAAAAATATTAATGGCCCTATTGCAAAAATTTTAGTAGGAGAAGATGTTTTAAATCAGAAGAAAATTGATCAAAAAATGATTAAGCTAGACGGTACTGAAAATAAGAAAAGAATTGGAGCTAATGCCATTTTAGCTGTTTCTTTAGCAACGGCTAGGGCAGGAGCTTTATGTTCCGGACAAGAACTTTATGAATATTTAGCTGAAACTTTTGACTTTTCTAAAAGGTATAAATTACCGACTCCTTCCTTTAATGTTGTAAATGGCGGAGCTCATGCTGATAATAATTTGGACTTTCAGGAATTTATGATCGTTCCGAATATTAAAACAATTAGCTTTTCAGAGAAATTGAGAATGGGAGCAGAAATTTTTCATGAATTAGGAAAAATTTTAAAGAGTAGAGAAATGAATACTGGCGTTGGAAATGAAGGTGGTTACGCGCCTGATGTTAGTTTTAGCGCTGAGGCTTTGGAATTAATCATTTTAGCTGGTCAAAAGGCTGGATACAAGGTTGGCCAAAATTTTTTTCTAGGGACAGATGTTGGCTCCTCAGAGCTATATGATAATAAAAATAAAAAATATTGTTTTTCTCTAGATAATAAATCTCTGAACTCCTCAGAGCTAATAAAAATGTATCAAGATTGGTTTAAAAAATACAAAATATTTTTTATTGAAGACGGTTTAGCCGAGGATGATTGGGCTGGCTGGAAAGAATTAACTAAAAAGATAGGGAAAAATGTTTTATTAATTGGTGATGATCTATTTGTTACTAACAAAAAAAGATTGAAGAAAGGGATTGATCAAAAAATTGCCAATGCTGTATTAATAAAACTTAATCAAGTCGGAACCCTCTCTGAGACAATCGAAACTATCAAAATGGCCCAAAAGAATAATTATAAAATAATGATTTCCCATCGTAGTGGAGAGACTAGCGATGATTTTATTGCTGATTTAGCTGTTGCTGTTTCGGCTGAGTTTATTAAATCTGGTTCATTATCTAGAAGTGAGAGATTGGCAAAGTATAATAGGTTATTGGAGATTGAAGAGAACCTTAAAAAATAATTATGGGAAAATCTGATATAAAAAATAAGTTAGCAGTTTTTTTAACTATCGATGGATGGGGTATCTCTTTGAATACCGAAAATAATGCTATTAGAAAAGCTAATATTCCTGGTTTCAAGAATCTAGTAGCTAATTTTCCGGCTACTGTTATTGAAACTCCTGATTTAGAGCTAAGTGATGTCTATAGATCTTTTGGATTAGGAATTGATATTAAGTCTTCTGGTAATTATGAAAAATCAGTTTCTGTCTCTAAAATTATTTCACAATTTGATCTAAATCAATTAAAGATTTCTGCTAGCTGTGATTTTCCTCTAATCTCAACTTTTTTTAATAATTCCTTAGAAAGATATCCAAATGAAGATTGGATTATAGTAGATAAAAAAAAGAGCCCCCTATTATCTTTTTTTGGCAAAGATGCTTTAGTGGATGAATTAATTAAAAATATAAAATCGAATAAATATAATTTTATATCTTCTTGTCTGTCTGAAATTGGCTTAGAGGTTTTAGGTGGTAATTTTTTATCAATCATTTCAGCAGTAGAAAATATTTCTGAATCTTTAGAGAAGATAGCGAAAGCAGTCCTAGAAGTAGATGGAGTTTTAATAATAACTAGTGCTTATGGTGGGGCAGAGGATGCTTATAATATTGGTACGGGTTTAGCTAATAAAAAAAGAACAAAAAATAATGTCCCTTTTTTAATTATTGGCCAAAGTTTTGAGGGAAAGACTATTGGTCTGAAAGAGGCTCCTAATAATGATTTAAGTTTGCTTAATCCTCAAGGTAATTACATGAGTATTGCCCCAACAATTTTAAAGATTTTAAATCTTCCAATAGCCTCTTCTATGAGCGATAATAGTTTTGTTTAGATAATATTAAAAAAAATAAATATAATTATTCCAATAGCTATTCCTAGTAAGCATCCAGCTATAACCTCTATCTTAGTATGCCCAATTCTTTCTTTAAGAATTGGGTATTTTTCATCTAGAAATTGATCATCTTTTAGATCTTTTATCAAGATGTTTATAATGGCGCCTTGTTGCCCTAGATACTGTCTAAGTTTAAGAGCGTCATTTATTACAATAACAGCAAAGGCTATGGTTAGGGCAAAGATTGGCGAAGTAATTCCTTGAGTTAGTCCTATTATTACCACTAATGATGAAACAAAGGCGCTATGGCCAGAAGGCATTCCAGCATAGGAAAATTTTATTAAATCAATTAACTTCATGTTATTGCGATGGCTTAACATTATTTTTATAATTTGAGCAATCGCTGCGGAAATAAAGGGGGTTAAAAGAATGGAATATAAATTCATTTTTTTATTTTAATTTTTATGAATTAAATGTCTAGATTAGAAACATTTTTGGCGTGGGTTTGAATGAAATGTTTTCTTTTAGAAACATCATCTCCCATTAACATATCGAAGACAATATCAGCTTTGGCAGCATCTTCGATGGTGACCTGTTTAACAATTCTAGATTTTGGATCCATGGTTGTTTCCCAAAGTTGTCCAGGATTCATTTCTCCCAAACCTTTGTATCTCTGAATAAATAATTTATTAGTCTTTTTTGTTTTCTTTTCTTCCTCTTCTTCATTGTTTTCTTCTTCTGCGCTTTCATCTTCATTTCCACTATTTTCTTCGATTGATTCTTTAATTTCTCCTCCAAACTCTTTTATAATATTTATTTTTTCTTCTTCGGTATAGGCGTATCTTATAGCCGAACCTTTTTTAATTTGATAAAGAGGGGGTTGAGCAATATAAATATGACCTCCAGTTATAAGGGGATTAAAATATCGGAAAAATAAAGTCAGAAGTAAGGTTCTAATATGAGCTCCATCGACGTCCGCATCAGTCATAATAATAATTCTATTGTATCTTATTTTGCTAATATCAATTTGATCTCCGATATTTGTTCCCATGGCAATAACTAGATTTTTTATTTCGTTATTAACCAACATCTTGTCGAGACGGGCTCTTTCAACATTTAATATTTTTCCTCTAAGCGGTAAAATAGCTTGAAAGCGACGATCCCTTCCTTGTTTAGCGCTACCTCCAGCTGAGTCTCCCTCTACTATATATAGTTCGCATTCTTCGGCCTTGTTACTTGAGCAATCAGCTAGTTTTCCTGGTAGAGTCATTCCCTCTAAGGCTCCTTTTCTTAAGATACTAGCCCTGGCAGTTCTGGCGGCTAGTCTAGCTTGGGCTGATAAAACACATTTCCCAATAATACTTTCAGCCTCCTTAGGATTTTCTTCTAAAAAGATTCCAAAAGCTTCTCCGAAAATTTGCTCAACATAAGTTTTTATTTCAGCATTTCCTAATTTTCCTTTAGTTTGTCCTTCAAATTGAGGGTTTGGTAATTTAACGCTAACAATAGCTGTTAATCCCTCTCGAACATCATCTCCAGTTAAATTTTCATCTTTTTCTTTTAGTAAATTTTTATTTCTAGCATAGGAGTTTAGGGTTCTAGTTAGAGCAGTTTTAAATCCAACTAGATGAGTTCCACCATCTGGGTTATAAATATTATTAGCAAAAGGTAAGGTTGTTTCATTATACTCGTCGTTATATTGTAGAGCCACTTCAATTTTACAATCATTTATTTCTTTCTCTACATAAAAAACGGTTTCATGTTTGATGTTTTTTTGTCGGTGAAGTGATTTGATATATGATTTAATTCCACCTTCAAAATAGAAACGATATTTTTTAGGAGAATGTCCGCTTCTTTCATCACAAACATTCATGGTTATTCCTTTGGTCAGATATGATTGTTGACGAAGACGATCTAAGATTTTTCCCCAACTAAATTCAGTCTCAGTAAATATAGTAGCATCAGGTTTAAAGATAATAGTAGTTCCAGTTCTTTTAGTTTTTCCAGTAGCCTTTATATTTTTTAAAGGTTTTCCGATTTTGTATTCTTGTTCCCAGATTTGTCCATCGCGATGTATTTCAGCTCTTAGATATTCACTTAAAGCATTAACTACCGAAACACCTACTCCGTGAAGACCTCCAGACACTTTGTATCCACTCCCACCAAATTTTCCCCCAGCGTGTAATTTTGTTAAAACTGTTTCTAGGGCTGATAATCCAGTAACTTTATGTTTTTCTACTGGAATACCACGACCATTATCGTCAACCTTTACCATTCCGTCTTTTAGTAGAGTAACGCTAACTTCGGTAGCATGTCCAGCCATAGCTTCATCAACACTATTATCAACTACTTCCCAAATAAGGTGGTGAAGACCAGCTGCTGAAGTCGAACCAATATACATTCCTGGTCTTTTTCTAACTGGGTCAAGTCCCTCTAGGACGGTAATGGCATCAGCTCCGTAATCGTTATTTTTTTTGATTTTTTCAGGCATATTTCTTTATTTTAAATAATTTATAATAAATAAAAAATGATAGTTTTTGTATTTCTATCTTTAATTATTATAACAAAATAATAATTACAAGTCAAAGTGTTTTTTGGGTATTTTTTCTTGATTTAAGGGTTTACTCAATATCTTAATTGTAGTATAATTTAGGCATAATTAATTAAAATACTTTATTTATGGCAAAAATATTAGTAACAGGAGGGGCTGGTTTTATTGGCTCTAATTTAGTTGACAAGTTAATCAGCTTAAATCATCAGGTTGTAGTAATTGATAATTTATTTAGTGGCAAAAGAGACTATTTAAATAGCTTGGCTATTTTTTATCAGGTTGATATTAATGATAAGGAAAAAGTATCAGAGATTTTTATTCAAGAAAAATTTGATTATGTTTATCATTTGGCCGCTCAGATCGATGTTCGCAAGTCAGTTGAAGATATGGCTTTTGACAATCAGGTTAATATCTTGGGAGCTTTAAATATTTTAGATAATTGTTATAAAAATAAAGTTAAGAAAATAATTTTTGCTTCTTCCGGGGGCGCGGCTTATGGCTTTCCCGAGGAAGTTCCAACTCCAGAAAATTATCCGACTAATCCTGTATCTCCTTATGGAATAAATAAGCTTTGTTTTGAAAAATATCTAAATTATTATTATAAGGTTTTTGGTCAGAAATACTCTGTTTGTCGTTTGGCTAATGTTTATGGTCCTAGGCAATATAAAGGAGGAGAAGCTGGAGTAATCGCTATTTTTATAAATAACGCCGTAGAAAAAAAACTTAGTTATGTTTATGGTGATGGACTTCAAACTAGAGATTTTGTTTATGTAGATGATGTTGTTGATGCTTTTGTGGCTAATTTGAATGAAGATATTGTGGGTGTTTTTAATATTGGAACTGGAGTGGAAAAAACTTTATTGGATATTATTTTAGCTATTGAGAAATCTATCGGAGATAAAATAAAAATTGAATTTCAAGAAGCTAAACTTGGAGAGGAGAGACGTAGTTGTTTAAAAACAGACTTAGCAAGGGAGATTTTAAATTGGAAAGCTCAAGTTGATTTGGAGGAGGGAATAAAAAGAACTTTAAACTGGTCGGAAAGTCAGGTAAGCTTAAATTAATAAATTTTAAAAAATATGAAAGATTTTTCAAAAAAAATAATAATTGGAAATTGGAAAATGAATTTAGATATTAAGTCTTCGGTCGTTTTAGCTAAAAATATTTCTCAGGGTGTTTCTAAAATAAAGACCAGTCATGAGGTGGCAATTCTACCGGACTTTTTATCTTTGCTCGAGGTTTCTAGAGGTTTAAATAAAAAGATATTGTATGGATCTCAAGACGTGTCTCCTTTTTCTTCCGGAGCTTATACTGGAGAGGTTTCTTTAGAATCTTTATCAAAAATAGGTTGTAATCTTGTTTTAATAGGTCATAGCGAGAGGCGCCAATATTTTTTTGATGAGACTTTAATCGCCGATAAAATGAAAAATGTTTTAGAAAATAGTAAAATAACTCCAATCTTGTGTGTTGGTGAAACTTGGGGCCAAAGAAAAGCTGGACAAACTTTGAAAGTAATTAATAAGCAAATTAAATTAGCTTTCTCTAAAATAAAAACTTTAAAGGATAAAAAAATAATTATTGCTTACGAACCAATTTGGGCTATTGGCTCAGGAAAAATGGTTTTAGTTGATGAGGCTGTTTTGGTTCATAAAGAGATAAAGAAAAATATTTATAGGAATTTTAAGAATAATTTACCATCGGAGCTAAGAGTCATTTATGGGGGTAGCGTTAATTTAACAAATTTTTTAGATTTTAAAAATCAACCTGATATTTCTGGTTTCTTGATTGGTGGATCCAGCTTGAAGCCCCTTGATTTTATTAAGATAATAAATAAATTTTAATTTTATGTATAATATTTGGCCATTACTTACAATATCAATAGCTTTCTTGATAATTATTTTTATAGTTTTAAGGCATTTTCCAGCCCTGGCTATTTTGGATGTAGAAAATATTCCGGAAGAAAAAGAACAACAAACCAAAGAAAAAATTATTAGACAAAGAATGAAAAGAAAAATATCTTTCTTAGAAAAATTTTTTAATAATATTTCTATTTTTTTTAATAATATTTTTGGTAGATTATCTGAAAAGTTAAAGGTGTTACAAGAAGAAAAGAAACAAAAAAAAGAAGAAATAATTTTATCAGAGGTTAGCTTGGAGGACAAAATTAAAATATTATTTTCGCAGGCCGAAGATTTTATAAAAAAAGAGGAGTGGGATGAGGCTGAGAAAAAAATAATTGAAATTATTAGTGTTGATGACAAAAATTTTCTAGCCTTTTGGAGATTGGGGGAAGTTTATCACTCAGAAGATAAATACCAAGAAGCCAAGCAAACATTATTATATGCTTTAAAACTAGGAGAAGTATTTGTTGATTCTGTTTCTAGTAATGACATTGCCAATTTAAATTATTCTTTAGCCCTAATTAATCAAGAATTAGCTGATATTGAGAGCGCTGTTTTTCATCTAGAGAAGTCTTTAGAATTGGATCCTAATAATCCTCGTTATCTTGATTTAATGTTAAATTTATGTATAATTAAAAAAGATAAATTTAGAGCTGAAGATTTTTTAAATAGAATTAGAGAGGTAAACCCGGAAAATAACAATATTTCTAATTGGCAGGAACAGATAAATAATCTTTAGTTTTTGTTTTGGCCGTCTTAGCTCAGTTGGTAGAGCATTTCCATGGTAAGGAAAAGGTCTCGGGTTCAAGTCCCGAAGACGGCTCTGTTTGCAATTAAACCACTAATTAGGTGGTTTTTTTTGCATCTATTGACTTTTTTAGCTAATTATGATATAATTCTATTGTGGCTAGTCCGTGTGGGACCAGCTTAGAACCTTAAAAATTAAATAGTAATAATTAAAATATAGGAGAAAAAAAAATGGAAAAATTTGTCGGAAGTCGTCAGTGGACCACCTTTTTTGTTTCATTGGCAGGAATATATTTGGTCTTAATTTTAGCTTTGGCTTTTAGCGGAGCGACTGCTTTTTGGGCGATGCTTGCCCCAACAATTATTGTTCTGGTTGTATCAACCTGGGCTTTGTTTAAGGGGTATCGCTTTTTTGCGAATAATCCCAAGGCTCTTGATATCAGGGGGCAAAGATACGTTTCAGTGCCTCACAATCATGTGGCTATCGTTTTAGAAAATGGTAGATATAATGGATTTTTGGAATCGGGATTTTATTTTGTGTTTCCTTTTTTCGGACTTCTGACCTTTAGTGAAACAATCTTCCTCGGAACAATCGAGGAGGAAGTTTTTGAGGATGGTAATAAGATAGAGTTTAGGGGAAGTGTTTCAGAAGGTATCTCAGCTCCAGTCAAAGCTGTCTATAATTATAAAGTTATAGACCCCAAAAAATATGCCTTTGAAGATGGGGCTGACGACATAGTAAGGGGTATTATTTCTTCTTTACTTAGAACTACTTTAGGAGACCTTACTGTTCAAGATGCTCGAGAAAAAGGTATTAATATGGGTCATGTCAGAAGCGAAGATCCAGATTTATTTGATTCAATTTGGAGTATTTATGGTCTAGAGATTTTAGCTATCAATGTTTCTGATATTGAATTATCAGAAGAAGAACAAGCTTTAAATCGACAACTTTATCAGGCCAAGATTGCCAAAGATGTTGCTACTTCTAAGGCTGAAGAAATGGAGATATTGGCCAGGGCTGAAGCGAAAGTTTTAGAACTGAGAGGAGAGGGGCTATATAAACAGGTTAAATCTTTAGCTGATGCTAAGTGTACTCCGGATACTATTTTGGCTTATTTAGCCGAAACGAAAAAGTGGGAGTCTATGAAGGATACTGATAAGACCTTTATTATTGATAATGGAAAATCAGTAACTGGAATGCTGGCCGCTTTGAAAGGTGTTGAAGGCAGTGGTGTATAATTAGTATTAATTTAAAAAAAGAAATAATGAGCGCAAAGACTTCAGGAAAAACGTCAGGAATGGCTCAATCGCCGGCACCTGATTCGGAGAATTCTTCTTCGTTGAGAAAAAAAATTTCGGAATCGGCGACTTTAAAAACGATTCCGGGTTTTGTAGCCGCCTTTGCTATCGGCGGTGTAATAATTGTTGTTTTTTTCCTATTATTTTCGTTTTTTGACTTTTCTAGATATTTCGAGCTAGACTTTTGGATCAAGGCTATTATTAGTTTAATAATAGCAGCTCTGGTTTTAAAAGTTGCCAATGTGGTTAATCCGCAGGAGACCAATGTTTCCAAGGCTGTTCCTTATGCCTTATTAACTCTGTTTTTTTGTATTTTAATCTGGCATTATGGTCTACGCGATAGGCCCGTCTCGGAGAAAGAAGACAAAATCGAAAATGTTTCCTCTGATCATTATGAGTTTCTCTTGGATAAAGGTGAAACTAGCCCTTGGGTAAAATTTCCAGTGGGCTATAACATGCAGACGTCAGGAGACGTTGGGAATTATAAAATTATCTATGATAACGGCACCGTTTGTGAAGTTATCGTCGGTAAAGAAAATAATTTCCCGGACGTTAAGGGGAAAATAAAAGAGGTTTGTTTCCAGTCTGATGAAGACGGACAGACCATCAAGGTTAATTTTGTTAAGATGTGATCTTATCTAAATATAATCTCAGGGGGAGCCAAAGAGCTCCCTTTTTTATTTGCTCTTTTTTGAAAATAATGATATTATTTAGAAAGATAATTTTTATAAATTTTAAAAATATGAATAATAATTTTAAAAATAAAGTTGGTTTAGTTTTGTTAATTTTTTTTACTGTGGTGTCCTTTTCTTTTTTATCAGTCAATTTAGCCAAAGCTCAAGGAGCAACTTCTAGCACTCCTAATTCCGGAGTAGATAATACTTCTAATACTCCTAATTCCGGGGGGGGCTCTTCAGTAGTTTCTCTAAACAATCCTTTGGGTACGGCCAGTATTCCAGAAATTATAGGAAGAGTTATTAGTGCTGCCTTGGGAATAGTGGGATCATTAGCTTTGATAATGTTTATTTATGGAGGTATAACCTGGATGACTGCTGCTGGAAATGAACAAAATGTTACTAAAGGAAAAAATATTATAATTTGGGCAACCTTAGGGCTTGTTGTTATATTCTCATCTTATGCTATTGTAAGATTTGTTTTACAGGCTATTGGGGCTTAATCATTTTTTAATTTGATATTGTTTATTGACATTATTTTTTTTTCTTGTAAAATAGATAAAGTTATCATTAGATAATTGGGTCGATACCAAAGCGGTCAACTGGGGCAGACTGTAAATCTGCTGGCATCAGCCTTCGCAAGTTCGAATCTTGCTCGGCCCACATTTTTATGCTTATAAATCCAGATAAAATCGGACGAAGTTTTTTAAAGATATTTTTAGTCCTATTTTTAATACTAGGGTTAGTTATTTTTTTGTTATATATCTTATAATATCTTATGCCAGAGTTACCAGAAGTAGAAACTATTAGAAACGGTTTACGCCGTTTTGTTTTAAATAGGGAAATTAGAGGATTAAATATTTTTGATAAAAAATTAATTCCTTTTTTGATCGGCTACAAAAAATTAGAGAATGATAAAATTTTAGAGATAGATAGAGTTGGAAAACTTCTAATTTTTAGGTTCAAAAAAAGTCCTTTATTTTTATTAATACATTTGAAAATGACCGGTCAATTAGTTTATTTACCCAAAAATTCTAAGAAATTAATGGTTGGGGGTCATTCTGATTCTGGTAGAGAATTGATAGAAAAAAAAGATTTCAAACATGTCCGTTTTCAAATTAATTTTTTAAACGGTGATGTCTTGTTTTTAAATGATATTAGAAGATTTGCTTATGTTAAATTGGTAAACTTAAAAGAGCTAAGTCAGATTAAGAATAAATTTGGTCTTGAGCCTTTAGAGAAAATAAAATATTCTGATTTTTTAAGATTATTAGAAAGTCGAGCTAATAAAAATATTAAGGCTTTTTTATTGGATCAATCTTTGGTTTCCGGTATTGGAAATATTTATGCTGATGAAATTTTATTCGCCTCTGGTGTTCTGCCTCAAAGGAAAGTTTTTAGTCTTAAGGAAATAGAAAAGAAATTAATTTTTTTTAATATTTCTAGAATTTTAAAATTAGCAGTTAAAAAAAGAGGAACTACTTTTAGTAACTATATTGATGTTGAGGGGCAGACTGGTGGATTTGTCAGACTGTTAAAAGTTTATGGCCTTGATGGTCAAAAATGTAAAAAATGTCATAATTTAATATTAAAAGACAAAGTTGCTGGAAGAGGGACTCATTATTGCTTAAAATGTCAAAAATAATTAGATTTGACTTTTAAGGTTTATTTGTTATAATACCTTATATTGTTAATAATATTAATAAAGTAAAAAATATGTCACAAGATAATTTGATAAAATTAGAATGTACTGAATGCAAAAGAATTACTCATAATTCTCACAAAAACAAGAAAACTTTGAAAGCAGTTCGCTTGGAATTAAGTAAATTTTGTAAATTTTGTAGAAAAAATACTCCTCATAAAGAAACTAAATAATATTTATAATGAAAGATAATACTTTCTCCAAATATTTTTTAATATTTTTAGTAATTTTAGCCTCAGTGGCCTGTCTTTTTTTGTTCAGGCCATTTTTGATTGAAATAGTTATAGCGGCGGTTTTAACTTCGGTCTTTTATTCTATTTTTTTAAAGATTAGTAAATTTTTGCGTGGGAGACGTAAAATTTCAGCCTTGATTATGTGTTTGTCACTCCTAATTGTTATTATTATGCCTATATCTGGAATTATAGTTTTTTTTAGTAAAAAGGCTCCTATAGCTTATTCCGAAACGGTTATATTTTTAAATCAAATCAATGGCGGTAGGGATTTTTTAAATGGAGAATTATTTAAAAAATCCCTACCGCCATTGATTTGATTTAAA
>ENA-UOWO01001232-UOWO01001232.1-activated-sludge-metagenome-genome-assembly--contig:-NODE-1232-length-34795-cov-4.769804_pt1 | contig 34795 bp, 24 predicted proteins | sample MGYA00238148_ERZ761564 | MGnify/ENA primary metagenome ERZ761564 (study PRJEB28885, sample SAMN05720194) | activated sludge metagenome | isolation source: Anaerobic digester | place: USA...
CCTCAGGCATGTCTTTCGTGCCAGAATCTGCCGGCTGCATCTGCACATCTTCTCTTGGTTCGCTTTCGCTGCCACCCTGCTGCTCTGTCAGTTGCTGGGTACCGGAAGCATTTTCGCCGCCATGTTCCGAAGAGCCTTTATCTTGTTGTTTACTCTGGTCAGACTCGCCCGTATCTGGCTTCTGCCCGTCTTCAGCGTCGTTCGACTGCGCAGATGTATCTTTTTCACCGCTTTCATTTTTCTGCTGGTCGTCAGACTGCCCGCCATCATTCTTTTCGGAAGCATTGTTCTGGCCGGACTGATCATTCTGGCCCTGCTGGTTCTTCCATTCCTGGTTCTGCGGGTCATTTTTCTGCCCCTGTTCACCGCCAGACTTTTCAGATGACTTGTCGCCCTGGTTTGGCTCAGACTGCTGGTTCTGCCCAGGCTGCTGCTTTTGTTGCTGCTGTTTTTCAGACGCCTGCTGCTTCTCAAGCTGTTTTTGAAGTTTTTCTCTGGCAACTTTGAGATTGTATTCAGCCTGTTCATCTTTTTTAAGCTCAAGACAGCTTTCGTAGGCAGAAACCGCCGCAGCGTAATCGCCCATCCGAAATGTGGCGTTACCCATATTGTAAAGGCTGTTGAACCTGTTCTCTGAAACAGCCTGATCGGCCGCAGCCATGGCAAATTGTCTGGCTGCCAGTGCATAATCACGTTTACGATAGCTCACGACCCCCAGATTATACTGTATTTCAGGGTTATCAGGCATGGCAAAGCGCGCTTTCTGAAGTTCAGCCTCGGCGGTTTCGAGATCGCCCTTCTCAAGGGCCGAAAGCGCTTCCCCGACGTTAAAAGACGGGTGTGCCAGAACATGCTGACTGAACGCCAGTCCGGCAAAGATAAACATAATGCCGACATAAATCTTTTTTTTCATATTCGCTTCAACCAATGATCTTTTTCGCGCTCATAGGGTATTCGCTCAGAAATCAGCCATTCGACCAGCAGAACCAGAAAAGCCAGCAAAACCGGAAAGAAAAACAGTTCCCGTCGAGTCAGTCTGGTTCCACCGCTGACCGCAACACGTTTTATGCCGTCGAGCCCTGCAATAACCTCTCGGGCACTGGAAATATCAGAAGCACGAAAATATGATGCGCCGGTCCGGGCGGCAATTTCTTTTAGATTGGCTTCATTCAGCCTCGTTATTACAGTTTTTCCCTGGTGTTTTTTATAAATCACCTCGCCGAACCAGGTTCGACCTTCGGGAATATAGCCACCCCGCTCACTGCCAATACCGACCGTAAACACCTGAATGTCTTTTCTGGCGGCTTCAGCAATAGCGTTCTCAAGTCGTTCACGATTTTCATCCTCGCCGTCAGAAATCAACAGAATTGCCTTTGACTGCGAGGCGGTCATGTCAAAACGGTCGAGAGATGTCTGAATGGCTCCGGCGAGATTGGTTCCCTGCCTTGATAACAAGTTCGGATTAACCCTTTCGAGAAAGGTTAGAAACGCGTTTTTGTCGTAAGAAAGCGGGCTTTGCACCATGGTCTCACCGGCGAAAACCACCAGACCCAGGCGGTCGTCGCGAAGCCCGTTCACCATGCGCCCGAGAATAGCTTTCGCAACATCGAGACGACTGTTACCTTCAATATCGTCTGAATACATTGACTTCGAAATATCGAGTGCAACCACGAGATCAAGGCCTTCACCCATGATCGCCTCTTCATGATACCCGCCCTGCGGACGCAGTAGACCAGTTGCAATCATGATCAAACCGGCAATGACGGCAAGCCATTTAAAAACCGGGCGCCGGGTAGGCTTATGGCCGGTAATGCGACGGTACATCTCATTTGTGGCAAATAAAGACCTTCTTCTGAGCATTTCAGCCGCAGCATGCCGCCATAACAGAGCGACCCAGCAGAGAGCCAGGCAGACAAGCGGCAGATATTCAAAAGCACGAAACATCAGCATCAGAATAACCTCTGAAAAACTCGACTGCGCAGATACATTTCAACAAGCAGCAACACAAATGCAGGAGCCAGAAACCAGAAATAACGTTCAGAATATTGGATGGTTCTGTTAACGTCGATTTTTCCCTTTTCCAGCGTGGCGATAGTTTTATAAATCTCTTCAAGCGCTTTGTTGTCGGTCGCCCTGAAATACTGCCCCCTGGTAATGTAAGCAATGTCCTTCATCAGCTGCTCATCGATCTTAGGAATATACAGCGTACCGTCAGGATTTCTGGCATACTGCTTGTAACCGTTCTGTATTACCGGAATCGGCGCGCCTTCCAGACTGCCGACCCCGATAGTGTAAATTCTGACTCCCTTCTCCGCGGCAATCTTAGCCGCTTCGTGCGGGTCTATGCCAGAGTTATTCTCACCATCACTGAGAAGAATAACCACCTTGTCACGCTTTTCCCGGCTTTCAGATGAAAACTTGTAGACAGCGTTGACGATGGCATCGCCAATAGCTGTGCCGTCATATTTGAGCATTTGCAGAGAAGTTCGCCGCAGAAGCTCTGTTACAACACCATAATCTATGGTTAACGGGCACTGTGTCAGCGCCAGACCGGCAAAAACCACCAGACCGATGCGATGGTCTGTGATACCACCGATAAAATTCTCGGTTATCTTCTGTGCCGCCTTGATGCGGTTTGGCTTGAAATCTTCGGCGGCCATACTGCCTGAAACGTCGAGAGCGATCATTATATCTATACCCTGACGTGTGACGTTCTCATGTTCTTGTCCATATTGAGGCTGCATCAAGGCAAAAACAAGCAACAGCAGAACCAGCGAACGCATCAGATCTGGTATAAAAGCCAGCCGCACCTTCCAGCTTTTTATTCCTGCCGCCAGCGTAAACCCCTGGGCAAACCTTATGCCGCCTCTTTTGAGGGTTCGACTGAGGTACAGCCTGTACCAGCCGACCAGCGGAATCAGGAGCAGCAGAAGAATGAACTCGGGACTGTTCCATCTCATCTGAGCCATGCCTCCCGCCTTATCAGCTTCGTAAGAGTTGCCAGCAACAATTCTGGGTCGATGTCGGCGCCATCTTTGCCGGTGAACTTTACCAGGTCACATGCAAGCAGCAGCTCACGTATCTGCCCGTAAACATCACCGGCAATCGTTGACCGGTCAAGAGTCATAAACAGCTCATCGGTAGTGGAAGAGGCGCCCTGACCAAGATTGAAGGCCTCGTGGGAATAGATTTTCAGAATCACCGCAAGAGTTTCACAGATTTCTTTCATCTGCCGGTGCTCCCAGACAGGTGACAGTTTGAGACGCTCTATCGCTCTCAGGGCCTGCTTCTGAGGTGACTGAACGATTTTTTTCTGAACCCTTGTCACCGGCGTCATCAGCCATTGGTAAAAAAGCCAGACCAGCCAGAAAATCAGAACCACTGCAAATGCTTCCAGGGCTGTTTCCCACCATGGCCATGCGACCTGAATTGCCGGTCTGATGTCGAAAATTTCTTCGCCCGGTGGCAGAAGCGCAGACGAAGCCACCATCGCCGGAGCGGTGGCATTCAGGCTGAATAATGGAACACCCGTTTTGCGCATCTGCATTTTATTCATGGCCAGAAATAATCTACTGAATACTCAGTTTTCGGAGTTGGTGCCTGACAGATTTGAAGCACCCGAAGCAAGCCCGGGAAACGCAGAGCTGATAACATCGCGGTTTATCGTCATTGCCTCTGCCTGAGCCAGGCGGTTGATTTCGTCGGCTAGAGCCTGCTGACGCTGCTGTTCATCTAATTTTTTGTCTTTGAACAGGCGATTGTTGAGATAAGTGCTGATTGCCAGGCTGTTCTCAAATTTTCTTACCCGGGCAACGAATTCCGGGTCTTTTTTCAGGTTTTCGCGCTCAGCAGCCCGGTTGAGAAGAAGTTCCTGGGTCATGGCACTGATGACGCCATCCAGAGTTTCTTTATTCAACTGAGTGTCAGAGATATTCATCGCGCGCAGCCGCATCTTGAGGTCGTCAACACTTACCGCATGACGATTACCAAGTCTGACAACCGTGTGCGAGGCAACATTGTTTTCAACCGGGTTTTCGCCGGCCGCAAGCATTCTGCTGCGCTCGGCATCATAAACCCGTCCCAGGCGATTGAGACAATACCTTATTTTTTCTTCTGAAGCACTTGCGATATCTGAGGGCGGCGTATGGGTTTTGAGAAAAACCAGCTCGGTCAGGGCTTTGTCAAAATCATTGAGTTCGTTCATATAAATGTCGACAAGGGCTTTACGAAGCTTCATGCTTCGGTCTGAAAGTGGCTGACGCCTTACGTTTTCTTCAAGCACCCGAGCCGCCTCAGCCGGAAGCCCATAGGCAAGAAGGTTCGCAGCGAGATTCTCATTTTCGGCCACGGTCATTTTACGACTCTGGTAATAGTTGTAGGAAATTGCCAGACCAAGCACCAGCCCTGCAATGATCATCAGCAGCATCGCATCGATTTTTCTTGTAATACCTCTGAGACTGTTCATGTTTACCTCGCCTTATCTCTGCATTGCCATCTTTCTTTCGCGTTCGGAAAAAAGTCGGCAAACTGGTTTAACTACAGATTCTCCCGCTGTCAGCCTGATCACATCCAGGCCAAGCTTGCGGCAGGTTTTCATAAATTCTTCGTCGAGCAGACCCTGTCGCCGCGAAAGCTCTGCCACGGCGTCTCGATCAGATGTATCGAACATCATTTCGGCACCGGTCTCGGGGTCTTCAATTTCAATCAGACCAACATCCGGCAGCAGATTTTCGCGGGGATCTCTGACCAGCACCATTATCAGATCGTGTTTTGCGGCAGCAATACGCAATTCGCGTTCAAGTGGCTGAATCGTCAGACCATCGGTCACCAGAAAAACTATCGAACGCCGATTCAATGTTGAATTGAGAAAATCGAGCGGAGCCCGAAGGTCTGTTTTACGATGCTGCGGCATAAAATACAGAAGTTCGCGAATCAGGCGCAGAACATGTGTTCTACCTTTGGCAGGCTGAATGAATTTTTCTACCCTGTCGGTAAAAAGGCAGACGCCGGCACGGTCGTTATTGCGTTCAGCTGCCAGACTCATGGCGGCAGCAAATTCTACGGCACTTTCGCGCTTTTCGCGGCTGCCGGAACCGAAAGCCATTGAAGCCGAAAGATCGAGAGCTACCACCAGCTGCAGCTCTCGCTCTTCGATGTGCTCGCGGACATGGAATTTTCCGGTGCGCGCTGAGACTTTCCAGTCGATCGACCGATATTCATCGCCACGATAATATTCCCTGATTCCGGCGAACTCTATGCCTCTGCCCTTGAAAACAGACCGGTAACCGCCAGAATAGAGAGAGTCGACGAGATGCCCGGTTTTGATCTCGATGCGGCGAACCTCTTTAAGCAGCTCCTTTGGAAGCATGCGAAACTTTTGCAGGCCCTCAGGGCACCGCTACTCCTTCCTTTATCCTTCTGACGAGTTCGTCCGAATCAATTTCGTCAGCCTCAGCCTCATAGGTCGGAATGACCCGGTGGCGCAGTATTTCGGTCATTACAGCCTTGACATCGTCAGGTTTGACATAGGTACGCCCCTCGATCATTGCGCGACTGCGGGCGGCGCGAGTCAAATAAATCGAAGCGCGAGGTGAAGCACCGAATCTGATATAGCTCTTCAGCTGCAGGTTGTATTTTTCAGGGAACCTGGTGGCGTCAACGATCCTGAGAATGTATTCAACGATTTTGTCGTCGACATAGACTTCTCTGGCGAGCTGGCGCAGGGCAATAATCCCCTCGGCGTCGATCACCGGCTCGACAATGTCGATCTGGTGGCTTTTTTCGGCAAGCCCCATGCGCTTAACAATCAGGCGCTCTTCTTCGAAAGACGGATATTTCACGACAACCTTGAACAGAAAGCGGTCTACCTGTGCTTCAGACAGCGAGTATGTGCCTTCTGTTTCTATCGGGTTCTGCGTTGCCAGCACGAGAAAGGGTTCCTGAAGCTTGAAGGTCTCGCGCTCGATGGTGATCTGGCGTTCTTCCATCGACTCAAGAAGAGCGCTCTGCACTTTGGCCGGAGCCCGGTTGATTTCGTCGGCAAGCACAAAATTCGAAAAAATCGGGCCCTTATGTGTCTGAAATTCAGCATTACGCTGGTCAAAAACTCTTGTGCCAATCAGGTCTGCGGGCAAAAGATCAGGGGTGAACTGCACCCGTGAAAACCCGGTTTTTACGGTTCGGGCGAGAGCCTTGATCGCCAGAGTTTTTGCCAGTCCGGGTACCCCTTCGAGCAGAATGTGGCCATCAGAAACCAGCGCCAGAATAAGACTTTCCAGCAGATCATTCTGACCAACGAGAACCTTTCTGGTCTGAGTGCGGATTTTTTCGACCAACTGCCCGGCCTCTTCAATTCTTCTGGTTAAATCAGCTGTCTGACTCATACAAAACTCCCATTATTCGGTTATGGCTCTTATTATTTCGTTGGCATCGGCATCGATAGCCGAAAATGCCCGCGCCGGCGGGCGGTTGGCGTACATTACCAGTTCGAGATCAGCCGAAAGACGATGCGACGCGACTTTAACCGCATCGAAGGTCACCGTTTCATTTATTCTTCGAAACAGTTCGTCTGCAGTCATGTTTTCGGTCAGGCTCGAAGAATGACTGATTGCCGCCTGCCTGAACAGCTCAAAATAGCGTCGATAAAATGCGCTGTCGGCGTCATGAAACTCACGTTTCAGCCTTGCGACCGCATCAGCAAAATTTATTCCTGCAGGCCGGGATTTGTCTAGACTTCCTGCCGGCTCTACTATGGCATCTTCAATCTGACCTCGACCGTCAAAACCTTTTTTCTGGCCGGTTGAACCAGAATCAGAAACAAACCCGGCGTTACCAGCTCCGCTTTGGTTTCCAGACACAGAAGAAACCTCAGTTCGGCTGAAAAAAGCCGATATAACAAAGGGCAGCGCCACAAGACCTGCGAGTATCAAACCCAGAACAAACAGTGCTCTGAAGAGAGAATTTGCGCTATCGCTGCGCGGCTCTTTTGCCGGCGACTGCTCCGCCGGTTTTTCGGGCTCTGCTGCAGCCGGCAGAACTTCGACTTCGATTGGCTTCGTGCTGTGTATATTGCCCTCAGGATCTTTGAATGAAAACGCCGGGATCGTTATCTTGCCGGCATTTTGAGGCACCAGCTCATATAAAATCTGGCTCTGCGTCTGGCCGACACCATTAACAAAAGATGTGCTCTGACCACTGCGGGTGCCGGCAATATCAAAACCTGGAATACTGGATACCGCCGGAATGCTTATCCGATGATTAACTCCGGCACTCAAACTCTGCGAAACGGTAATTACCAGATTCAGTGATTCACCGAACCCGATCTGGTTTCGATCGACCTCAGCACTGACTGAAAATGACTGAGCGTGCAGTGCTGTCGAAAGGCTCAACAGCAGCAAAAGCAGACACCAGATTCTGGACACGGTAATATTCACCTCCTGTTTTCTAACTACTTTGACCGGCAACTTTCTGGCGGGTTCCCAAAATCTTGCCATTTTATTTTTTAAAGGTTTGTGGTAACTTTGTGGCATGAATAACAGCGTTTCAATATCTTATGTTTTGAGTGCATATATCGAACTGACCCGCACTTGCCACCAGAGCTGCGGCTACTGTTCTTTTTTCAGTGAGGACTCCCCTCTCCTGTCTTTTGAAGAATTAAAGGATCGCATCGCCGATATCGCCAGACGCGGAGCAACTGAAGTTATTTTTATCTCGGGCGAATCCCCGCAGGACTTTCCGCATATACAAATTGCTCTGCACCAGAATGGCTTCTCATCATTCGCTGACTATCTGAATGCCGCCTGCCGTGAAGCCATCGCCCTTAACCTTCTGCCCGTGCTTGAAGTTGGCTACCTCGATTCATTCACCATGGAAAGGTTCGTCAACGCCGGCTGTTCGGTCAGGCTGAATCTTGTCTGTGCTACCCTCTCAAGCCAGGGGCAGTCACTTGAAAAATCGCGCAACCGCAACCCCAGCACCGGCAAAGCCTGCATCGAAGGTCTGCATGCTGCAGGCATCCCCTACTCTCTTGGGTTTGTCACTGGTATCGGCGAAAGCGAGGAAGAACGCCTCAGATTTATTTCCGAAACCGGCAGATTCTGTACCGCCGATCCTCTCCTGCAGGATGTAAGACTGAATCCTTTTCAGCCGTCACCTGGCTGTTCAATGCCAGGGCGACCACCCATGAGTTTTGCTGCCGTCAGAAAAACAATTTCTGCCTTGCGTGAAGCCTTTCCGGTTCACCACATCTCATTGCCACCACATCTTTGCTATCGTTTTCCCGAACTCGTTGAAGCCGGCCTCAACGACCTCGGCTCGGTTCCGGTTCTTACGGGTGATCCGACACACCGGAATTTCGATGTCCCAAGCTTTGAAACCCTCAAGGCCAGGCTCGAAGAAAAAAACATTATGCTCTATGAGCGCGGTACGCTTTCGACACCGGTTGCGCTCAACCGGCCCGAGGTTTTTGAAGCGGTTTCAAACAGCCGCAAGCTCATTGAAAGGCGCAATCTTTCGGGCCTGAATCTTATCGACAACGCTCACTGCTTTGTCTGTGGTCCGAGAAACAAAAGCGGTCTGCACATTCCGGTTCAAAAATCTGTTGAAGGGCATACCTGCACATTTACCTGGGTGCCCGGCCCGGCCTATCAGGGCTACGCCGGCATCGTTCACGGTGGAATCCTCAGTACGCTACTCGACGAGGCAATGGCCTATGCCGTCATGGGTGCCGAAAAAGATATCTTAGCGGTAACCGCAGACATGCACATTCGTTATCTTCGGCCGACTCCGGTAGGCGTTCCGTTAAAATTCGCCGCAACCCTGACCGGCCAAAGAAAAAATCTTTATTTCGCACGTAGTTCGGTAATTCTGCCAGATGGCTCAGTTCTTGCCGAAGCTGAAGGTCGTTTCGCCGAAGTCGTTCTTCCCGGAGGAAAAAAATGAAAGCACGAAAAGATCAGTTGAAGGTGGTAATTTTCACTTCTCAGCACAAAATTCAGGGTAACCTGCATCTTATAGAAAACAGCAGACTTTCTGATATTCTTAACACTGAGAGTCAGTCGCGCGATTTTCTGCCGATCACAGATGCCATTATCACTGACCTGCGCACCAGTCATATTATTCATGCCGGTTTTATTTCGCTCAACAAGAGGCAGATTGAACTGGTCATCGAAGAACACGAAATTAAAACAGCCAAATAAAATAAGGAAACGGCGTTTTCTTACACAAGGAGCCCTGGAATGGTTAGACAGCATCTGAATGCCAGAGGAGTTCAATTCTACTGCCTGCTGGTATTTTTCTTTTTTTCTCTGGTGTTTTCGGCTTCAGCAGCCGAATTTATTCTTTTTCATACCAGCGATGTTCACGGAGCGATAAATGCGCACCCTGACCCGATTGCCAAAACCGACCCGCGCCCACTTATGGGCGGTTATGCGGTTCTACAGAACCTGATCGACAGTTACAAATCTGACCCGGAAAACGCTGATGCCAGAATAATGTACATTGACTCTGGCGACTTTTTTCAGGGTACTCCCATTGTCGACAGAACCAAAGGCGCGGTAATGATCGACATGCTGAATCGCATGCGGGTTGCAGCTGTTACCATCGGCAATCATGAATTTGATTATTCATACCCAAATCTTGTTGAGCAGATGGAAAAACGCGATTTTCCGGTTGTCTGCTGCAACGTTTTTGAAAGAGCCAACGGCAGATTAATGCGTTTTGCCCAGCCCTATACAATCTTCAGCCATAAAAACAGAAAAATCGGAGTTATTGGCGTTGACACGCCCGAAACTGCAACGATTTCGTTTGAAAAGAATGTTAAAGACGTTGTTTTTGCCGATCCGACCCCGATTCTGCCGCCAATTATCAAAAAGCTGCGCAAGGGTGGAGCTGATTTTATCATACTGCTCTCACACCTCGGGTTTGACTCAGATGTGAAACTTGCGGCACAGGTCGAAGGCATCGATCTGATTCTCGGCGGCCACACACATGCTCTCAAAAAAGAGATTGTGTGGGCAGAACCGTTCAACACCGCCATCATTCACAGCGGCAGCTCATGCGAACATGCCTCGGTTGTCAGAATCAACATTGAAGATCCGGCCAGGCCTACGATTCATTTAACTTCCACACCCCTCTATCTCGATAAAATCGGAGAAAATGCAAAGATAAAAGAAATTGAAGACAGTTATCTCAAAGATCTTAAAATTGAGATGCAGAAAGTTATCGGAGAAACTAATGTCGGGCTTTATCGCGGTGTCAGCGGTGGCGACTCGCCAGAAGGCTCGCTAATAGCAGACGCCATGCGTAAATATTCCGGCGCCGACTTTGCTTTCATTAACTTTGGTGGCGTCAGACAACCATTTCAGAAGGGCAAAATAACTATCGAGGACGTATTCATGGTTCAACCCTTCGACAACTTTATTGAAGTGGTTGAAATGAATGGTTTTCAGCTTCGTGATCTTATCGAAAGGTCGCTTTCAAATGAATCCAAAGTCATCGATGCCGAAGACAAAGCCTTTGCAATGGACAATTACAACATGAAAACCGATGGGCTCAAACTTGTTGTTGGTGCAGACTACGGCTTTCTTCTGCCGTCGGGCATGAAAATTACCTATGATCCCTCTCAGGTTCCAATGAAGCGCATTGTTAAAATTGAAACCGACAGTGGCGAAGATCTGCAGGCCGAAAAGATATATAAAGTTGCCCTGAACGATTTCATTGCCTCGGGCGGCGATGGCTATACGCTTCTGCGCGAATTCAAAAACCGCAATAAAATGGAACTGCTGGTCCGCGATGCTCTTATCCGCCACATTGAAGAACTCAAAACCATCAACGAACGGCCGGAGAAGAGAATCAACAATATAAAATTGACAGAAGAATATCTTAACTGATGACCAAAGCCTGGTTCAAAAACCGTCTTAACGATCACTATCTGCAGAAATCACGGGTCGACGACTACCGCTCGCGTGCTGCTTACAAGCTTGAAGAAATTGACCAGAAATACCGGCTGATAAAGCCGGGTATGAAGATTCTTGATCTTGGCGCCGCCCCCGGCAGCTGGAGCCAGTATGCCCTGCGAAAAGTCAATGGTAAAGCTAGAATTATCGCCATCGACCTTCTTGAAATTGCCCCGATTGAAGGGGTGACCATTATTCAGGGCGACATACGTGCCCCCGAAAACCAGGCGAAGATAATTGAGCTGGCGCCTAACGGTCTTGACCTGATTTTAAGCGATATGGCCCCTGATACCACGGGCGTTCATTATGCCGACACAGAAAATTCAGCGCTTCTTGTTCATCTGGCTCTGGATATAGCCGAGAAGCTTCTGAGACCTGGTGGAAATTTTGTCGCCAAGGTTTTTGAAGGGGTCGAATATCAGCAGCTTCTCCAGAGAACACGCAAACTCTTTGGTTTCGCCAAGTCGTATAACCCCAAAGCCTCACTAGCGCGCAGCCGCGAAATCTTTATGGTCGCTCAGGATTTTAAACCGCAGCCAGCGAAGTAAACTCTGGCATGAAAATGACAACCTGCCGATAGATCTTATATGCAAAGCAATCTGTTGCATAAAGGTCAGACTCTGATCAACACCGTTAAACAGGTAAAAAAGTGCAGCTTCTGCAAACGCAGCAACCCTGTTGTTGCCAAATTCTGCGGAGGCTGTGGCCGCTCTACGCGTTTTTCTCATCTGGAAACTGAAGCCGTTGCCGCTGAAGATTTTTCCAATACAGACCACCGATCTGTCAAACCATCAGTCAGCCGCAAAAAAATAACCCTGCGAAAGTTTCTCTGTGCTTACCGTAAACTTACGGTGTTCTTTCTGCTGGTTTTACTGTTAGGCCTTTCCGGAGCACTTTACATTTCAAACCCTCTGCCGGCAGATGAAAACACCGCCAGATGGTCTGACTTCAGAGCTTTTCTGGCCAGAAAACTTGAAGTTCCGCACTATGAACTGGACAGTGTATTTTTTCAACTCTTTGCACAGACATCGGATGACAAAGCAATCATCACATGCGGGCAGGCAACCAGACTTGAAACATTCTTTCAGGAATCTTTCAGTCAGCCCGGCCTGTCGATTTTTCCGAATCCTTTTTTTGAAAAACCTTTGTCCGGAACCTTAAATACCCCTGCTTCTGAGTTCTTCTCTGACGTTCCGACAAGTCACCCTGTCTACACGGCAATCGCCCCCCTTAAATCCCTTGGCGTGAGATGTGCCGACACCAGTAACAAAATCAGACCTGAAGAAAAAATTACATGGAACGAATGGAAACGTATCACCAGCGATCTGATGCAGACCCTTTCCCTCGAGACATCTTACATTGAACGTCTTTGCGCCGGCCGCAGCGGTGCGATGACAAATCTCGACATACGTAATTTTGCAGAGCATATGCGCGAAAAAATGTTCATAAAAAATACCGAACCACTTATCTACGCCCGTGAAACATTTTTTCCGAGCCGCCTCGAAGCCTTCGGAGTTTTGAGTTCTCTGCTGAAAGAACTCCAGGCAGGCATGTAATAATAAATGCCTGCCGACAGGAATCAGGGAGGGGGTACATTCCGGGCTTAAACCCGGAATCCAGGAGTTTAATGCGATTGCCCTGCTAAACCGCGGCTGGTGTTGACAATCAATTGTCGTTACACACAGAGGATTGAAGGCTTTACATGCCCGAAGCGTATTCTTCAAATACCGGGCGCAGCTTAACTGCCAGATCACTCAGAGGTTCGTTACCGACATGAATTATCTCGTGAGCTTCCATAAAGCCTCTGGCAAAGCATGAGAGTTGATGATAACCCGGCTTTATTCCCTTGAAGGCAAAATTTCCCTCAGAATCGGTTCTAGTGGCCCTGGCGCCGATCTTAACCAGAACTTTTCCCAGCGGATTCGCAGATTCTGAATGCAGTATTTTACCCGAAACACTTGTTAAAACCGGATTAAGGCTCAATTTTAAAGGGCCGCTCCGGTAACCGGTGCGATGTCTCAGCGACAGAGCGTCATAGCCCTCTGAATATACGGTAACATCAAGAACTTCGTCGGAGCCCGAAGAGAAGTAAAACTTTCCGTTCTCATCAGTTGTCAGCTGCCGTGTAGCAATCAAAACAGAAGCCCCTTTGACCGGGGTTCCAGTTACCGCATCGTAAACCGCACCTTCATAAGTCTCATTCGAGCTGGTTTTTTGTTGTGCAGCAGCAACAGATGGTTCTTCACAAATTTCTGAAGTATTTTCAGAGGCTGCTACGCATTCATCCGCTCTAACAAACTTTTCGGGAAAAGAGGTTTTCACAATTGTTCCGTCGGACCGATTCGCAGCGTCCGGCAAAGTCGTCTCAGGCAATTTATCAGAGGCATTTTTGCTGTTAAGCAGGCCGGACTCTACCTTTTGTTCTGGCATTCCGAGCTCTTTCAAACGACTGCGCAGTGCCTCTCGGCCATTTTCAAGATTTTCTTTCGAGGCAATCAATGCTGCAGTTCGCGCCTGCGGTAAGGTTTCTCTGGACCGGTATTTTTTCTGAATTTTTATCATTCCTGCCGATGCAAGACCGTCTCTGAGCTCATAAGAGCCAGTCTGAACATAATTCTCGTTCATAAAATAGATATTTTGAACACTTCCAGATCGGAAATCGGGAATGAAATTACCTTCCGGGCTTACAGCATACCAGTTTTTCCGGTTGAATGAATATTGCCAGCCATTTACGCTTAGCGGCTTCAGGGTTCCCTTTGTTTTTATTCTGCCTGACTTGCCGTCAAAAACCACGAGAAGGCAATTTGAACCAAGGTATTCAATTATTGATCCACCAATCTTTTTAACTTCACTGAAACTCATGGGTTTGTCAGGATCAAGCCGTTTTGCACCAAAGCCGTTGAGCGAACCTGTACCAGCAAGATATTTGAGTGAATTGAAGAGCCAGTGAGAAGCGGGGATATCATTAAAATCAGGCTCTATGCTTATCAGAACCGGGTAAAGGATCAGCTCATCACTGAGTTTTTCGAGCAGCCTGGCAAAATAAAACAATCCCTCGCCTCTTGTTATCTGCTTTTTCCATAGCCACTGACCATCCGGAAGACTGCTCATCAGACCACGGTCAACAACCGGTTTTGCGAATTCAGGAATTCCAGTATTCTCAGATGCCGGCTTGTTTGAATCCGGTTTTCTGACCGGTTCGAGAACTTTAATGACCCTTGCCATTTCTCTGACAAGAAATTCATTTGTTGCCTGATCAGATGACTCCAGCGCAGATGATTCGCCGATAAAACCCCAGATAACGGCAACGGCAAATACTGCAATAAAAATCAGATTTCGCCTGGCCTTTAACATATAATTTCTTGTCTGGTCCTTTGTTACATCTGAATTACTGATTTATCTGTCATTCCTGAGTTTTTGCCACCGGGAATTGCCATCCGCTACCTTAAACCAGCCTTTTTAATTTCTTTCTCTGACTGGGATAATGTAACGTTTTTACCGGCAGAATCGACAACATTAGGAGTGATAAGAATTACCATTTCGCTCTTTTCTTCTGTGTCAGAGTTATGCTCGATCCTTCTGGCCAACTTGCGCAGAATCGGTATCCTGCTGATAAATGGCAGAGGTCGTTTGGTCGTGGTTTTTTTATTGCGAATCAAACCACCGATAACAACCGTTTCCTTATCTTTTACTCTGACCATGGTTTTGATCTTTCTCTGGGCAGTCCAGGGTCTGGTTTCAATAATATCGAGCAGTTCGGTCAGGTCGATATCGACCTTCATCGTAATTTCATTATCCTGATGAATAAATGGCTGAACATTCAGCTTGATACCGACTTCTGCCTCACTCCAGTTGTCGCTGATAGAAACTGATGGGCTCGAGGTTCCGGCCGAAATAAAGTTGGTGGTAGCGTTTTTGATCGGAATTTTTTCAACAATGTCGATGCTGGCCTCTTCCTTGTCCATGCACCTCAAAGTCGGATTGGCCAGGGTTTTAATTCGATTGTTATCTTGAAATGCAGTAAAATTTGCAGGAATCACAATGCTCGATGCGCTGAAATTTGCAATGTCTGCAGTCTGAGCCAGCTGGTCAGGCAGCTTTATGCCCATCGATTCCATATCTTTACGCTTGATTTCGATAAGCCTGATATGAATCAATGCCTGGCGGGTCGGGTCAAGATCGAGCCTTCTGGCCATCTCGATAACGCGATTAACCGAAGTGGAAGGCCCTGAAACAAGGACCATATCGGTTCGCTTGTCGAAGGTGATTTTTACCCCTTCTTTTTCACCAAGGTTTTCTTTTATCAAAGCGATAAGCTCTTCAGGCTTGGTATTCAGAGGGCTGAAATATTCGCGTGAAAAAGAATCACCGGCGGTCATCATTTTGCCTTCAAGACTTCTGGCAGCTGTTTCATAAATATCAACCGCTTCTCTGTCACCAGTCAGAATAAGGTTTCCAAGGTCTTCCTGAGTTTTAACCCTGGCGGTTATATCACTGCTTACGGATTGAGAAATTATCGAATTCAACTTATCGAAAGGCACCTGCAGAGGCAGAATCCTTACGACTTTTCCTTCAATCTGCCTTGAATTCTCGAGTGTCATCACCAGAAGCGTTTTTTCGTCAACGACAGCAAGAAAAAGATCATGCACTTTGATCAGGGTTTCAAAAGCTCTGCGAATGCTTATCTTCTGAAAGTAAATATTAACCTTGCGCTCTTTAACACTTTCAAGCGATTTATCGAGAGCGATATTTACTTCTGCGATCTGCCCCAGCGCCCGCAAAACGTCGCCCAGTGCCAGATTCGAAAGATCTGCGCCCTCAACCTGATCTTTTTCAGATATTTTCAGCAGAGGGTTTTCGAGACGGGAAACCCAGATATCTCCGTCTTCGACGGTGATTGCATAGCCTGTGCGCGCAGCAATCTGGCCTAAAGCCGCAAATGGGTCTTCAGCTGCAATATCAAGCTCGATTCTTGTCTGCACCGGATCGCGGAAGTGGATTGATCTGCCGGTCTGACGGGCAAGCTCACGCATCAGAGTCGCAGCATCAGAGTTGGTCACTTTGATCCGGGTCGGTTCATCGGCAGGGTCTCCATGCTGAACGGGCGATACGGTGCCGGTATTCTCAGCCGGCTTCTTCGCTGTCGGCTTTTTCTTTTCGGCCGGATCAATAAGTGAATAAGAATCGCGCTTTTCAGCTTGAGAGGGTTCTTCTGCAGCAGAGAAGCTTATTTCCATCGAATTCTTGATGTATTTGATCGCTGGCAGCAAAGATCTTTTTAGAAAGAAGGTTGCGCGCAAAACCGGTGGATTTTCTGAAATCTGGGTCAGTCTGGCCATTTTTACCGGACCACGCTCAAAATTCATCAGAAATGGGTTACTTTCGACTCTGGCACCGAGAATATCAGTATAGAACAGAGGAATCGAGGATTCTTTACAAACTTTGGCCTTTATGGCCCCATCAAACGACAGAATGTATCGCCCATGCTGCTCTGAAGAATTGCCTTCAATGGTGCCCGGTACAAAATCAAGCCGCAAAAAGCGACTGCCATCGCTCTGACCGAATGAATCGCCCAGACCGAAGGCAAAATAAACCACAAAAATCGCAGCAAGCGCTGTAGCAAAACGCGCTGCCGAAAAACTGCCCCGCATACGGTTGTTGAGTTTATAGAGTTTCACACATCATTTTTCGGCATTATTGAGTTAATACTGAAGCATTAAAATCAGCCTGCGTCTGCCGATTAATTGAGATATAATTAAGTTATAAACATTTCTTCTCAGGGATAACCATGGCAAGATTAATTTCAGGGTCAGCTTTTCAGCGACCACTCGAACAGTTCTTCGAAGAAAAAGCGATTTTTGACAAGGCAACTCTCACTGCCTTGAAAAAAGTAGCAGCAGACTCTCGACTGCCTTTTGAAACAGTATTGATAAGAGAAAGCGGGCTACCCGAAGAAACCCTTTTCAAACTTCTGGCGGAGGCTTATAATCTGCCGTTCTGCGAAACCGACGAGATCGTGCCATTCGATGACCTGCCAGAGCGCTTAACCTCTATCTGCGCTCGCGAAAAATTGCTGGTAATCTCGCTGGCCGAAAAAAATCTGCTGCTGGCAACTTTTCAACCTGCTCGTATCCGCAACATCAGCCCCTTGTTTGCCACACTTGGTTACGAAGCATCTTTTCAGATCACCACCTCTTCGCGTGTCGCTCTGCTGATCGCCCCGACCGAAGAAACCGATAGCCCGCAGGATGATCTTTTTTCAGGCATTCACTCGCTTGCCTCGACTCTCAAGGCTTCAGAAAACCGGCCCCGCGAAGCCGAAAAAATTAATGACATCAGCGTCAGCCTCGATACCCCTTCGGTTTCCGAACTGGTCAACAAAACCCTTCTTCTGGCCGTAAATCAGGGTGCAAGCGATATTCACGCTGAATCAACTCACAATGGAGCTCGAATCAGATTCAGAATTGACGGCGTTCTCATCGACCGGCTTGAAATTGATTCATCAACCGCTTCTGGCTTTTTCTCGCGCCTGATGATCATGTCGCATCTGGATATTACCGAAAAAGTGATGCCTCAGGATGGCAGTTTCAAGGTTAACTGCGAAGACCGCGAAGTCGAATTTCGTATCGCCTGTATGCCCGGCATCTTTGGGCAAAACATCGTTCTTCGCATTCTTTCAGGTTTCGAGAACATCAGACTCAATCTTGAAACTCTCGGCATGCTTTTCGACGAACTTGAAATCATTAAAAATGTTACCCGTTCCCCGCATGGAATGATTCTTGTAGCAGGCCCTACAGGCAGCGGCAAATCAACAACCCTGTACAGCGTGCTCGAAACCCTGGCAGACCCGCGTCTAAAATTTATCACCATAGAAGATCCGGTAGAAAGACGCATACAGGGCGTGCAGCAGATTCAGGTAAGAGTGAACCGTAATGAACCCGAGCGCTCACTGACGTTTGCACGTGGGTTGAGAACAATTCTGCGCCTCGACCCCGATATCATCATGGTCGGAGAAATTCGTGACGCAGAAACTGCTCAAATTTCGATGCAGGCAAGTATGACCGGGCACCTGGTATTATCGACAGTTCATGCAAACTCATCTTCAGAAACACTACGACGCCTTCATAATATTGGCGTAGATTTTCATCTTCTGATGAGCTGCCTTAACCTGGTTTTTTCGCAGCGTCTGATGCGTAAGCTTTGCCCGGATTGCCGGAAACCACGCGCCATAACGGCAACCGAAAAAGCTCTTTTTGGAAAAATGAATGTCGAACAGGTGTTCACAGCAAACGGCTGCCCGAACTGTATGAAAATGGGCTACACCGGCCGCACCGGGATTTTCGAGTTTTTGCCTGTTTCTGATGAAATGCGGGATCTCGTTGCCCAGAATGGTCTTACCGAAAGCATGAAATTCGTTCGCGAGCAGAGAATTCGCACCCTTTTTGAATCAGCTCTGATAAAGGTTGGGCGCGGAGTTACCGATTTCACCGAACTTGAAAGAGTGTGTGGGCCTTGTCTTTAATTGATCAAATAAACGAATGGCTGCTGAAAAAAAGCCAGGTTAATATCCTGGAGCTTACCAGCTCCGGGTTACGCTGGATCTCCGGAACTTCCCTTGACAATCGCTTTGCTCTGCACACTCTGGAAAAGCTTCAGACAGAAGAACCATATTTGGAAAAGACAGATGGAATTCCTAAACTCAACCGGGAAATTCTGATCAGGGATTTACGAAAAATCACCAGCTATCGTTTTCCGCTTGAAAAGCATGCTTCAATTGTTCTTTCCGATACGGTTTTCAATCTCGGAGATTTTCAAATTCCGGCAGTTGCCGTCAAATCAGGTTTCCTTCCACTCCTGGAGCGGGAAATCCATAAAAGCACAACAATGAATTATAAAGACTTTGCCGTCAGACATGAATTTGGCGAAAAGCGCGACAACCGGGTTCCGGTTCATTACTGTGCTTTGCATCGAGGTTTTCTGGACGAACTGAAAAAAGCCTGCAACGATGCCGGCTTAATTCCCCTGTCAATACAACCGGTATTTACCGGGCACGCACATATTCTTAAAGCTGCGGCTCCAGATTCCAGACACCCTTCAATTTTTCTGCATTTCGACAATGACGCCCTTACGGCAGGCATTTATAACCGTGATGGCCTGCGGGCAGTGCATGTTATCAACTCGGGATTCAACGATCTTCTAAAAACACTCATGAACGCAAGGCAATGCAACCGCACCGATGCTTTTACAGAGCTTACCACCAGCCTTATCCTTCTTGACGACCCAAACTCTGACGCACAGAATGAAATCGAAACATATCGGATTCTTGAAGCCACCTTCGTCGATTTCCTTCAGAAGGTTTACGGCTTTCTTCTTCTTTATTCAAACGATCATCCTGATGAATCAGGTTTTGTCAGAATAGTTTTATCAGGAGAGAGTACCAGGATCAGAAATATTGAAAAACTTGTTTCTGCCAACCTTGGTATTCCGGCTGTAATACTGAATTCAGTGATAGATCCGGCTTTTTCCACACTGTCTCTACCCGAATGCGAAACACCGGCAACTCTTACAGCCATTCTCGGCAATTTGCAGCTGGCTCCGTGGCGGCTTGAACGCTTCGACAGGATAATGGTCGCATGACTACAGCCTACGAATTCATCGACCGGGAAGAAAGACGCATCAGAATGCCGATTTATTCTGCAGCAATTGCTCTGGTTGCATCAGTAACCGCATTTGTTCTGCTTGCCGGCATGAATCATTCTTCGAGAACCCTTGAAAAAGAGTATGTTGCAGCATCGGAAAGAATGCAGAAAGAATCGCAGAGTTTCATCGACCGCGCGAGCGGCATGCTGCCGCAAGACGCACTTTTGAATGAGGTCGAACAGCAGGTAAATGCATACAATCTGAAAATAGGTGGTAAATTCAGCATCTGGACCAGATTATTTAACTCCATCGAAAATGCGATGCCGGAAGGTGCCCTTATCACTGCGATCGAAAACCCTTTTACTTCAAAAGCTCTTTTCACTGCCGAAGATCGATTTTTCAGGTTCAGAGTCGTCGTTCAAAACACAGAACAGGCAAATGCCTTTTACATGAAATTGTCTGAAATCCATGCCTTCGAAAACCTTAACTTCACCCCGCGCGGAGAAGTTAAAATTCAGGGCAGCACCGGCTTCAGCATTGATATTGAGTTCAGATTCAATGAAACAAACTGAGCGAAAAAACAAAGCAACAATTCTTCTGCTGGCATCATGGGCCGGCATCGTTCTGCTTCTGTTGATCATCTCTCTCAAGCTGCCACATTATTTCACAGAAAGCCGACGTCTGATGACCCTGATGGCACAGGTTTCTGACCGGCAACAGGTCGAAAGCAGAATGAATGCATTCATAAATGCATTTCAATTTAGAGTCAAAAACATTGACACAGCAATTGCCAGTCGTCAAAGCAAAATTGCCTCATCCACTTTTTCCCGGCTTCCTGAATCTGAAATGTCAGATTTCATCGACAAACTCCCCAACATGGTCGCGTCTGCAGGCGTCAGGCTGATCAATCTCGGGTACAAAGCCAGGGAAACCCTAGATGGCTATGTCGATCAGCCATTCGATCTCCAGTTCAACGGGAGATATCCTGAGATCAGGCAAATGCTGCATGCCCTTGAAACACATGTAGCTGGAATCCGTATAGAATCTCTTGAATTTGCATCTCTTGACGATATCAATCACGAAGCTCAGCTAAAACTGCAGTGCCGGGTGAGGTTCAAGACAGATGGCTGAGAAAACCACCAACAACAGGGTTTACACCGGGCTGGCTTTATTTGCAATTCTCATAGTTGCCAACCTTGCAGTCAGAACCGGCCGCGGAAAACCTGTTCCAGAACAGACATCACAGCAACCATCCCCAGTCGTTCAGGTTACAACTCCATTGCAACAGCCCGCTCAGCAACTCCAGGCGAATTTGATCAGCACACCCAAAGAAACAACCGGCATCGACGAACAAGTGATCATGCTTAACCAGCTCGCAGAAAATCTTATGCAGAGAGTCGCTTCTATCCCAGATCCAATCGAACTACCTGTATTTGATCCGGCTATAGTAAAACTACCGACAACGTTGGTCGACAGATTCCTCAGAGAAACTCCTGTTTTTGAGAAATCTGTCGCCGCAACCGAAACAACTGATTTAACCATCCCACAGAAGGAAACAGCGATTATTGGCGAATTCCGCAATAGCCAATCAAGCAAATTTCTCGTCAGAGAAAATAACCGGGTGTTTCTTGTCGATGAAACCCAGGAGCCAGAACAGGGGCTGGTAACAGTTCGTCGCCAGGCAGAAGGCACGTTTGAAGTCATCGACAGCGATGGCAAAGCACATTCCCTGATTTTACAGAAACCTTCTGATACAAACGTTCAAGAAGCAATCAAGGTTCTTACCGGCTCATCAAGCAAACAGATCAGTTTTAATGCAGACTCAGAACCGCTTGCCTCTCATGCTCAGCAGATTGACAAAGGGAACTAAAATGCAGAAATACAAAGTGAAGGCTCAGCGTTCTGATGGAAATATCGAAACTCTTATTATAGATGCCGAAAGTCCTTCCGATGCAATGAACTCTGCATCTGTAAGAGGTTACACACCGGTTGATGCAGTTATTGAACCCAAGAACATGAGTTTTTCCGGCTTTGGTCGCAGTGTTAAAGCCACCGAACTGTATCATTTCACCCGCTTGTTCGGAACACTGACACGCGCAGGCATTCCAATCATCGAAACTCTTGAAATGCTTGTTAACCGTGCAGACAGTCAGGTCATGAAAAATACGCTGCGCGCAATCGTCGACAACATCAGTGATGGAAACAGCCTGAAAAGCTCTTTCGCAAGGTTTCCGGAGGTTTTTGACCGCACTTATCTTCAACTTCTTGAAGTAGGTGAAGAATCCGGCAAAATGCCGCAGGTTCTCGACAGACTCACCGGTCTTCTGAAAAAACGCATACAGCTGCGCGGCATGATTATCAAAGCTCTTACATATCCGGTTCTGGTAATGGTGCTTTCATTTGTCGTCGTCGTGGCAATTCTGGTAAAAATTGTTCCCAGATTCAAGGAAATCTATTCCAAATTCGGCGGAGAACTACCGGCCCTTACACAGTTTACCCTTCACTGCAGCGATCTCCTGATCAATTATTTTCCGGCGTTTGCCGCTGCTCTGATCATCATTGTGGCTATTCTAACAGCATTGAAAAAAACGCACGCCGGAAAACGCTTTTACGATCGCATGCTTCTCAGCCTCCCTCTTTTTGGCGAAATGTTTCACACCTATGAAATTGCCGGATTTGCAAAGAGTTTTTCCATGCTGGTTCACAGCGGCATAACAGTTACCAGCGCACTGGAACTGATAAGGCAATCTGTTGAGCGCGAACCGGTTCGTGATTCGATTACCGTTGCCAGTGAAATGATCCGTGAAGGCAAAGATATTGCCCAGAGCTTTGACAGTCAGGCACCCTGGTTGCCAGAACTCCTGAATCGTATGGTTGCAGTAGGTGAACGCAGTGGAAATCTTCCTGAAATGCTCGATCATGTTGCTGAATTTTACGAAGAAGAGTTCAACAACAAGGTCGAAACCCTGGCTTCTCTGATCGAACCAATGTTAATCGTATTTCTGGGGGTTGTCATCGGAGGCATAGTCATTTCACTCTATTTGCCGATCTTCGGCATGGCCAAAATGATTTCGAGAAGATAACATGGAATTCAGCGATCTCAACAACCTGATCAGGAGCGGAAAAGCAGCTTTGGCTCTTCACGCTCTCCAGGAATGGGAAAAGGATTTTTCTTCACATCCCGAGCCGCTTATTCATGCTCTCAAATCAGCAGACGCCGGAGTTATCGAGAAGGCGTTACAACTTGCAGCAAAATATCATCCTCAGGCATGTGTCGAATGCATTGCAGGTTTGTTGCGAAACGAAAATGCTCTGCTCAGGAGACTGGCAGTGCAGGCGCTGTCTCCGGCAATGGGCAAGCCTGCCGCAGATGCCTTGAAGGGTCTTTTTCCCGAAGAGCATGATGTGTTTGTTCTTACTTCCGCAGTAACGGCTGCAGCAAGGCTAAAAATAGGGCTTGAATACATAAGGCCCTACCTCGGATATCAAGACATCCGCCTGCGCGCAAACAGCGTCAGGGCTGCCGCAATACTTGGCAGGCATCTTCTGCCTGGTCTGCTCGAGCCATTTTTACAGGACCCGGCTTTGAGGGTTCAGAATGAAGCTCTAAAGGGTCTGGCAACGCTGGCCCCTGAAAGTGATCTGGAAAAACTGGTTCTGAAGCGCCTTAATTCGCAGGATGCAGCTACCCGTGCCGCAACTGTTTTTGCAACGGGAGAACTGCCGCTGAGCAGAAAAACTGTGCTTCAAATCAACGCACTATCTGATTCTGACAGTCGGGTTGCCTGTTGCGCCATTAGAGCTCTTGCGATGTTACGGGATCCGCTGGGGGTACGGGCCATAATTGAATGCTTTCTGGCATCTCAAGACGATAATCTTGCCCGACAGGCTTTAAAACATCTTCGAAACGATGATGCAGGTAGAATTATCGCGTTTGCCGACAACCTGTCTCGGCCGGCAGCCGCCAATCAGGTTCTTATCACACGAGTCATTCTTGCTGCTGAAACTCTGTCAAACTGGGAACCATTTCTACCCTGGATACTCGCTGGCGCAAACCGCAAAGAAGACGTAATCAGACTTCAGGCTCTGCGCTTCATCGCCCGTGAAATCGATTTTTTCCGTTCAAATATCGGCCCGCTTGTAGAAAAAGCGGAATGTTCAGGGCAGCCGGCAGATATTGCCATAGCAGCTCTCATTAGATGGAAATCCGGCCAGACAGAAGGCTTAGCCAGACTGAAAAGCATGATTTATTCACTGAAACCTGCTGAATCCAGAGCAGCCTGTGAAATACTGGCAGGTGAGAAAAACCTTATAGCCCGAAATCTTCTTGAGGAAGCCAGACTCAGAGGCGTTTTTTCAGACGCGGTTAAAACTGATGGTGCTCAGCATTTAAAATTGCCGGGAGCCTGATTTTTTTACCACTGCAGGTAAGAATCGCCGCGAATTGAATTATAACCCGGGTCAGGGCTCCTAATATCAACAATCGGAGCCGGAACAGGCAGAATCGTCACAGACGGATCAGTCAGCGCCTGCCAATGCGCCTGTTCTTCTGTAATATTTGCATAATTGCGTTGTGTCTGACTTGCAATTTCCCATTTAACCGCTCCAAAAAGAGGGTTGATCGGCATGCGACGCAGGTAATAGCCATAATTGCCACCAAAGCGTTTAGTTGTCAGCAATTCGTTGAACGATGCCGGAAAGGTGGTTTTTTCCTGGTGGTATAGATCGAGTGCCGCGCGCATCTCAAGCAGTGAATAGCGAAGTCGATCCTCTTTTTCTCTCTGTGAAACAAGATCGGCGGTCTGCACCCCTACCAGCGAAACCAGCAAAATCAGCGCCGAAACTACGACGAGCTCAATCAGTGAAAATCCTGATCGCAATCCCATCTTAGCTAAAAAGACGCCTCGTTTGCATTAGTACCATCTGGTTTTTTATAGGTGCTCAACAACATTCTATTATCCTGAGCTTGAACTGTATTAGTGGTAATTACAACTTTTGAAGCCGGCGCAGCAGCGAACGAAGCTCTGAAAACCGTATCAGAAACCTGTACAATACCATTACTGGCTGCACCTGACCCATCACTTCCCTTTACATTTGCTTCTAATAAGGTTGCGGAATTGATTTTTCTTGAAAACACCAACTCTAAAGTTGTTGTATTAACCAATCTGGCAGTTGCCAAAAAGAACTCCGGTTTCCAGGTGGTTAGCAAATCGTCATCTGCAGTATCTCTTGAGTCATCAGCAACATCCCTAGCACCATCGGGACCATTTGAACCGACTGTTCCTGCATCAACATCGATGTAGTAGTCATTACCCCAAGGATCAACTGGGTTGATCTGGGTTGAATTCTTTCTATAGTCCTGTAGATATTTGCCGATTAAAGGCACAAGACTGGTTTCAGAATTTGCGCCAAACATTTTCGGCTCAAGCTGGTCAAACATTGCCAGAGCTTTTTTAAACGTCTGCAGATCATTTTGCGCCGCCGTCAACTTGGATTGATTTACATAATCTTGATAGTAAGGCAGCGCCAAAGCTACCAGAGCCGCCAGTATCCCTACTACTACCAGCAGTTCGAGCAATGTAAAACCTGAGCCGAATCTTGTCAGTTTTCTAATTTTGGTTTTTGTCATTATTGCCTGATACTCTTCTACTAACAGAATATTTATCTAAACCAATGAATCAATCGACACAACTTGTGCAAATATTTAGCGCATTTATAAAACAGTGATTCAATCATTCAACAGTTTATTATCCATCATTTCAAAAAGGATGTAAATTTATTCGCATTCTGGGTTCAACATTCGCATTAAAGCTATCTATTCCCTGCTAACAAATCACAACAGAAAACTCATTCGCAAAATATCGTTATATACGATCGGGAATCTGATTTGCTGAGACGGCGAAAGTTGTGGCAAGCCATTTTATAATTGATATAATTTCAGTATGCGGACAAAAAGCGGCTATATATTGCTGGGTTTATTGATGTTCTTCACACTGCTGGGCCTGTCGGGCACGGTTGCTGTGCTTCAGCAGGATACCCGACTCCAACGGTTCAGCGAGGAAGATCTCAAACTGAATCTCGATGCCCTGCGCCGCTCAATCGATCTCTACCGCTATCATTACATTCATGCCACACCAGACTCCTCAAAAATTTCCGCCCTTGAGACGGCAATGAGCAATGGGCCAGACCAGGTTGCCGACCTGCTGGCAGGCGAAAGTTTTATTCGCGCCCGTGTGGCCACCGGAACCATGAACTGGCGAATAATCAACAACCTGATCAAGAACCCCAGTTTTGAAGTCGATGATACCTACGATTACGGCAGCATCGGCGGCTGGCGAGGCAATTTCACTGCCGGCGACGGGGTTCCGAACGGCTGGCAATTGAACGCTGAAGGGGCCGAGCAATATCTCACCATAACTCAGAATGCCACTTATGTGGTCAGTTTATGGGCAAGAAGCCATTCTGCAACTGCAATGGTAAAGCTGCAGATATGGTTCGTAGCCGCCGCAACGCCGGCTCTGGAAGTAACAGCCAAAAGCACCAGCTGGAAAAGATATTTTGGCAGTTTCCCGGTTGCTGCTACTCCGGTAAACATCAGGATAAAACTGATACAATCCGGCACAGCAAGCGGCGATACGACCGACATCGACGGGCTGATGCTCGAAAAATGGGCACCGCCGGCCGGCACTCCTGCAAGCGCTCTGCCGGTGGCCTCTGCATGGACAGATGGCTATCAGATCGCCCCGGCACAGGCAATCAATGCCCTGCAGGAACGGCAATTCAGAATGGAAATGACACCGCCGGCCGGAGCCGATATTTCGAGCTACAGCTGGTGGTTCCAGTGGTAATCAAGGCTTGACGAGCCGCAGTGAAGTGCCTTGTTGCGGGGCACTTGCATCTTTTCGATCAGCACCGTATTTATTCTGCCCGTAATATTCGTCGTAAGTATCGGTCGGGTAATTCTGATCGGCTCTGGTTCCGATAAAGGCCTTATAAACAGGCCAATACTCTATATTCTGCTGCATTACAGCAGAAGCATGTCCAAGACCATCAGTGAAAATCGCATGTACGGTTTTCGGGCCGGGTGTCAGATCCAGGGTCCAGGGGTGAGATGCCGGGTCGAGCGCCGGATTCAAAAAGGAAACCCAGGTTGAACCATTGTTGCTGATCGCGGCCTTACTTATACCGCTCGGGTCACTGACCGTAAAGGTCAGGCGCACGACTGAAGTAGCGGTTGTCGATTCACCAACGAATTCGCCATCCTTTTTATTGATATAGAAGGCTGCAACTGCAGGTGAAGGCGGGGTAAGATCGACCCTGATGCCGTCTGATCTGTTTCCAAAAACAGTTGCGGCAGCGAAGGTCAAAGTGCCGTCACTGTAGCGGCCTGAGTTATCGAGAACCCTGATGCGCGCATAATACGTCTGACCGTCTTCGCCGTATGCATAAGCATACGAAGTTACTGGGCTTCCAAGAAGCGTGCTGGTAGCAATCTGCGTAAACCCTGTATCTTTTGCAATCTGAATGTGAACGTCTTTAACCCCGGACACCGTATCGGAGTGAGTGAAGCTGAAATATATCCAGGAATCGGATGAAACCAGATAGTCTGGGTCGTCATTGTCAGCGACATTGTCAGTCGTGGCTCCGGCAATTGGGTCGGCAAGATCGAGAGTAATACCGTCAGAATTCAGCCAGGCAGAGGTCCGATTGCCGGCAATGTCTTCGAACTGTGCCCGGGCAAAAATCTTTTCGCCGTCAGCCGCAGATGGAACAACAAACGTTTTGCTGCCTGAAGTGTTGCCCACCCAGCCGGAAAACAACACAGGGGGAGTAAAGGTATTTTCATTTGCGATCTCAACATAGACATCTTTAACGCCCGAAAGATTATCGGTAAGCCCTACTGCTGCGAACGAAACGCTGGCATCTCTAGACCAGACATAGTCTGGGTCGTTATTATCAGCTACATTGTCTGTATAACCAGTTGCTGATGGCGGTAACGAATCCTGAGTCGAGCTGACTCCAGACGAAAAATCGCTCTCGTTCAATACCGCATCACGGGCACGAACCCTGAAATAATAGGTTACACCATCGTTCAACCCCGTGAATTCGTATGAAGGCTCGCTCAACCATGCAGAACTTGAAAGAACGCTTCCGAATGCCGGGTCAGTCGAGCAATCAAACGAATAGGTTACTCCTCCGGAAACTGCGTCAGTCACAGCATCACAACTGACGATATTCACCGTTCCCGAAGCATAAGCAGGCTCAGGTTTCATGGCCGGAATTGCCGGAGGCGTTGTATCGACCCTTATGCAATCACTGGTTGAAACGGTAAACAGATCATTGTTGTTCCAGATACGTACGCTGATATAACAGGTAACACCATCAGCAATAGCAGGAGAGATGCCAGTTTGTGTGTGTGAAAGCGTAGTAAAAACATTTGTATAACCAAGGATGTCAACTCCTCCCGGGGTAGTGCCGATTGCGAAATCATAACCTCTGACACCTGATTCGAGGTCGTGGCTTTCTGTCCAGGAGGCTGAGAGCTGAGTATTTGAACTGGTAAAAGGCCCCTCGGTCGTTACTATCACACCTTCGGGAGGGGTCGTATCTCCCAGGAGAACGGTTACTTTAAATATAAGGCTGTCGCCGCCGCCAACTCCTGACAATCTGCTTGGATCAGCCGGATTTGACTCATAAACCCCGATTGGCGTTGCGACAGGAACGGTAACCCATACATTAACAGTTCCAGTCTGGCCCATTTCGAGGGTCGGAAGTGGATCAATATACAGATTTTCGCTGGTAATCGTTAAAGCACCGTTAAACAAAGAAGTCGGGAACCATGAAGAAGCAATCGGGCAGTTTGTTGAATTCAACTGGCAGTTACCGACATTTTTGATGTCTACAGGAATCTTGAATGAGCTGCTTCCCTGTTTAACTTCACCCAAATCGGCCGACGCAGAAAGGATTTCTAGAGCCGGATAATCCTTCACTTTGATTCTGGAGACAAAAGTCTTGCAGGTTTCCCTGGCAAGATTAGGAATATCGTCATTATCGTCGTCTTCCCATACCGTGTGCGTTCCGATGTAGTTACCAGGAACAACCAGTGTGGCTGGAGCAAGAGGCAAAATCTCTGCCACTCCATGGTAGTTCAGAGATTTTCCGATGCCGCCTTCAAGAGAAGCCGGGGCTGGAGGCGAAAAAACAAAGCCTGCTGATGCTATAGTACCTCCTGAATCGGAAACAAGATTGCCAACTTTCCATTTCAGCCTGGAAAGCGGAAACTCGGTTGAATTGGTAATAGTTTTTTCAGCGCTGAGAACATCCTGTTGATACGGAAACGCGTCAGGGAAATCAACCGGCGAAGAAATCTGGAAATCTTTTTTGACAATGCCTAAACGTAGCCCACACCCAACCGACTCTTCGGTGGTATACCCTACCGGGGCCAGGTAATCGGTATAAACAGTGAAATTGCCAAGGTAATTACCGGTCAATTGCGAACCGACATCGACCGAAACTGTCGCAAGCAGCCAGTTACCAGGAGCAAGAGACCCTGATGGAATTTCGAAAGTCACAGACTCAGCAGGAATAATATCAACTCCACTCTGTAAAAGAGGCTCTTTCAATGCTTTAAGATCTGTTAACGGCAAATTTCCTGAATTGAAAATCTGGAAAGTTTTTTTTGCCGTGATATTCGCTGCAGAAAGACCGATATCGAGTCTGGGCCGTTGAATAATAGTCACATCACGTTTTGAATTTACAGAAAGTTCCAGGGTTGCGTTATCACTAACTTCTCCAGCACCAATCATTCCGTCACGATCTACATCATTCCAAACGGTGAGCAGACCGGTATAAACGCCTGCCGGAGTATTTGCGGGAATACTAACCTGCCACGTGATTGCCTTTGTCTGGCCAGGAACGATATAACCAATTGTGGAGGGGACAAACAGACTTTGCGAAGCCGGAATGACATTTGCGCCAAAAATAAGTTCAGAAGCGGTTGCAACCGGATTAACCAGTCTCAAGGATCCGGCGTTGTATATGGAGAAATTACCAGCGGCAGAAATTGCATTAGGGTTGCCGCTGGTATCTGCACTTGTCTCCAAAACATCGACAACGATTTCACCAACCTGACAAGAGAGATTGAAGGCACTCTGCGGCTCTTCTGGCTCTCTGAGACCATCCTGGGTATAATTGTCTTCGAAAATCCAGGCCAAACGACCAATATACAGGCCGTTTGGTTGAGCTGCCGGTATGTTAATTGTGGCATCCCGGTAGAACATCTGCCCTGGAGGGACGGTATCAGGTTCAGTTCCAAATGAAACAGCATCTCTTGAAATTGAAAATGTTTCGGACAACAAATCAACTTTTTCAAAATTCAGACGCGTCAGTTCGACGTTACCTATGTTACGACACAGAAAACTCTTGGTTATGCTTGAGTTTGCCGTTGCATCACCTACATCGACAAAGGATTCGACCACCTGAACCCCGGCCTGAGCCTTGACTGAAATTGTAACTACCAGATCCCTTTTTTCTTCAAGCGATTCACAAATACTATTGCCATCAGTATCTTCAAAAACCGTCAAATGGCCTTCATAAGTTCCAACCGGAGTCCCTGCCGGAATATAAACGCTGACCTCAGCCGGTTGCTGTGCCCCACCATCCACACTGGCAGGTAAAAATGCTGCGAGATTTTCGCCTTGAATAACATCGGTACCGTTTGTGTGGATCAAATCACCGGGCGCAGCAGTCAAATAAGTCAAAGCATAAACGCCATCATTTTTTACCGAAAATGCCAGACCTTCGATAACAGAAGCCGGCGCGGCTCCAGCAAAGCTGACATTTGCCGGATCAAGGGTGAATAGTTTTTTTCCTACGGCTATTTTTACCGAGAATTCAGCTTTTGTTTCAGTGGCGTCGAGAATATCATCATCGTCGTCGTCGTCATAAATTGCAAAATTTATCGTGTATTCGCCATATGGAATGCCTGCGTGAGGAGCGGCAACTATGCCCAGAGAGGCCTTTTCGCCCACAGCCAGCCCTGAATTTTCTTTCGGGAAATTTATAGTGAAATAATCTGCAGACACACCCGTCTGAGTGAGCTTAAGATTGCCAAGAGGCCCGTTGCCGCCGCTTAAGAATTCAAGAAACAACTCACGTGATGTCTGACCATAATCGAGACAGCCCATCTCGATAACTGGATTCTCGATCGAGATCAACTTACAGACAGGAACAACGGCTATGGCATCAAAAAGCCCATATGGTTCATCGAAATCACGGTTGCTGTTGCCATTAACATCTTCGAATACATTGACCTTTGCCCTGTATGTGCCAGGTTGCTGAAAGTATGGAATTTTCAATGCCCCTTCTACAACAATCTGCGATGAAATGTCGATCATACCAATCGGATCAGGAAGAAAGCTTACGTTGGCGTTTGAAATATAATCGAAGGTTTCGTTGCAAAGATCGACCCCTGAGATTTTAACATTATCGAGGCGATAGTTACCGGTATTCAAAATACTGAAAAACTGAGAAAGACTTTTCGAACCGGGAAGAACCGTTCCAAAATCAAGGGTTGCACTACCGACTCCAAGTCCGCGCCGGAAAATGCAGATATCATTTGATACCGACAGGTTTGAAAAAACCGGCTGCAGGGTATTTTTATCTTTGCCTGTCGCCGAAGATGATAGAACCGAAGCCATAGAAAAATTCCCAGAGAAGCCGGTATCTTCAACAGCTTCGTAGGTCCAGGTGAAAATGCCCGGAGTAAAAGGAGTCACTTCAGTTTTTTCAGGTGACGGCCCACTTAAAAGACGAACATTGCCGACGCTGCCAGAGTTTCTGGCCAGACCGGCCGCAATTACAGCCTCGATTGTCGAACCATCGGCAACCGTATTAGCTGTTTCCAGGGTGGCAGTAATAGTTTCACCTATAAAAACGCTTGATGGCGAGAGGGTCAGTGTGGCCACAAGGTTACCAGGTTCCATAACCTGGAAAAACTGCTGAGCGACCAGAGTTCCTGTGGTTCCAGCGCTGCCTCCCTGATCTATGATAACCCGCCAGCCTCCGGTTAATGTTGCATCAAGAGTACTGTCGAGAGTCCAGAGGTCATCGCAAACCCCATAAGCTCCTGAATTAAGCGGGGGAGAAACCTTAACCGGCGACCCTCCGCTCTGAACATTGTAGAATCTGATGCGATAGCTGGTATTGAGTGGCAGATCAGTAAAGCGTGCATATACTGTCTGATTCTTATTGAAACTATATTGCTCCGGATTGTAATTTGGATTTGCAGAACATAAACCTTTAACCCGGGATATGGTCCATGAAGCGCTGCCACCTGTTAACGCATATCTGACTGAAGGATTGTTGCGATCATAGGCTGAAAAAGAGCCACCAATGTTCACCAGCCCAGTCAGTGAATTTTCAGCAATCGAGACCAGAAACCTGATGTCTGAAAAGGCTCCCCCCGCTACCGTAAACGGAAATGTTATAGGCGGATCAATTAACTGGGATTGAGCGCCAGCATCGAAAGTCAGAGATGCACCCTCCACAACAGCGTCTGCCTCACCGGCATTATTAATGCGCATTACTACAATTAGATTCTTCTGGTTGAGAAAAACCTGATTGTATGATTCTGTGATTGCTGCGACAGACAGCACAGGTGCTGTCTGAACCGTGCAGATATTCGAAGTGGCGGTTGCGGCGGCGAGCAACTGGTCAGAGTTCGCGTCATAACCATATAAAGTGCCTTCGATCGTGAAAGTTCCTGCGGTGGAAGCCTGCCACTGCCAGGTGAAAGTTGCGACTGCACCAGGAGCAACATTCTGCATCACCGGAATAGGCCCCGAGATCAATGCAACATTGCCGGTACCACCGGGAACCAAAGTTCCGGGATAGGAATTTGAAAGAACGGCACCACCGGTATTTTCAGCCAGATAATGACTTGTAAACATCTGCCCAACCGAAACTTTTTCAGGCAGAGTTATTGATACGCCTGGGACGGCAAAATCAACAAGACTGAAAAAATTCTGGCAAAAGAGGCGTGTATTGAGAGGGTTAGTAATTTTGACAGTCCATATGCCAAACGGATCTGTCGGCTGGAGAGTTATATAATGGGAAATTGAGCCTGACAAATCAGCAGTCAGAGGTGTCGTGGTCTTTGCAAACTCTGTTCCATCCGGGCGATACCATCGCACCGAATATTCCTTCAACGGAGTCAAACCCGAAGACTTGGCAAATACTTCAACAGTTTTTCCAACAGCCGGGCGGTTAAAGCTGGCAGACTCAAGCTGCATGCCAGTATCTTTATAGGTTTTGACTCTTTCGGCAATGATAGTCCATGATGCGGGTGCTGCCGGGGGTGATATTTCAAGATCGGAATTGGTATTTCCATCTCGGCCATAGCCCGCGACCGTTATTTGTACCGGCCCGGTTGCTGAATCAACAGAAATGTTGACCAGATACCTGGCCGTTTGCGACAAACCGCCATAAATGCCAATAGGAAACTCGCTTTCACTCACAATCGAGTCATATGATCCAGATGAAAAAGTCAGGCTTGATGCATCCCACCAGGCAAGCGCCTCGCCCTGATTGGTGACCTTTAGAGTGACCGGAACATTTGATTGCCCCCTGTAAACAGTTCCAGAGGCTATTATGGCCGAAAAAACCAGTTTCGCCGGGTTTTGTACGGTCCATGAATCGTTAAAAGCTGCTCCGGTAGCTCCTACGAGCAGATCGCTCAGCTTGTTGCGTCCTTCAATTGATGCATCGATAATGGCAATGCCTGAAGGACTGTTTTCCTCAACTTTTACCGAAAACGTTCCGGCCACTGTCTGACCAGGTTCGACAATGGTTCCGAGTGCTGGACTTTCAAGTATCTGCGTGTAATTACCCAGAGAAAAATTCAATTCCGCTGAATCCAGAATGTATGGGGTTCCACCCTTGTTTCTGAAGCGCAAACCGACTTTTACGGTCTGCCCCTTGTTAACGGTCAAAGGAATTGTACTAACACTCTCAATATCGATAGCTGCAGCTGATTTGATCAACCATGTATGCTTTCTGTCGGCACCGTCATCAGAAAAGTCGAGACCATCGATCAACGATGAAACATTGGCATCGATAGTGGCAGTTCCAACCGGCGAATCACTTTTGACAGACACCAGAAAAACAAATTCTTTCGATGCTCCTGGAGCGATGCTGGTCGGCAAAACAGGAGAATCAAGCAAAGTTGTATAGCTGCCGAGAGAATAAATAAGATTCAAACTGTTAACGGTCGCAGTTTGAGCAGGATAACTGTTTTTTACCGCAACAGTGACCCTAATATTCTGCTGCCCCTGAGTAACGCCCTCTGGTGTATCTGCGGTAATGCCGGTGATTTCAATACCGCGACAGGCGAACTGCACCTCCTCGAGAGTCGGGTCATCGACAGGCTGTTCCTTGAGGAAAATGCAGCGATATTGCATGTACCTTTTACGAAAGGTCGGATCAGAGGAGGAAAAGGTAAAATCAATGTCTGAAGAAGTGCTCGCTGCACCGACAGAAATCCATTCTCCCCAGGAAGAATCCGGAAAAGGGGTTGTGCCAGAACGCACCTGAAAAGTGAAACGTCCACCGTTTGGGGTAAAGTCAGCTTTTACATTCTGCCATTGAGGCGAAGCCATACGGCTGTCAAAAACGGCAGATTCAAAATGACCGGCAAAACTGTAATTAATGCCGCCAACCTCTCCCGCAGTCTCGATAGGCCCCTGAATAGCCTGCATGGCATTTTTGTATTGAAAAAATGAAGTAGGGGTTTTGCCGATACCGGCAATGAGAGGAGTTGTGACAAAGTAATTTATTCCATCCTGGTTGCTGATACCAACGGTATTTTCACGGTCATTAACGCCTTCATCCGTGCCCATGCCGTCTTCCCAGAGAGCACCCGGGCTCAGATATTCATAACGGATGGCTATATCGCCAGACTTGTAGAGAATCCCCTGATGAATGTAGATATCATCGAGGCGATTGAAACGATTTCCGCGGAAATAGAAAATCATGCGCTCGGTAGGCAGGCCAGCATCAGCAAGCAAGGTGTACATACCGCTATTCTGAGGCACCGGCTGATATGGAGTGCCTCCCCACCTGTATGCCATGGTGTCGCACCAGATCATTGCAATCATGCCGTAAGGAAATGAATTACCGGCAAAGGTAGTGAATTCATTGTA